>VFQT010000355.1_pt1 | contig 69624 bp, 69 predicted proteins | sample 3512381 | NCBI WGS metagenome assembly VFQT01 (sample SAMN10412376, study PRJNA504923) | tailings metagenome | isolation source: Relicate 2 Philex TSF3 active mining site | place: Philippines: Tuba, Benguet | collected 2017-08-29
ACAGGAAGGCCGTCTGCAGGTTCAGCGCCACCAGCAGGCCGAAGAACAGCGGATCAATGCCGAACTTGGGCAGCAGCGGGATGAAGATCGGCATGAATATCACGATAATCTCGGTCCATTCCAGCGGCCAGCCGAGGATGAAAATGATGAACTGGGCGAGGATCATGAACTGGATCGGCGTCAGCCCGAGCGACAGCACCCACTTCTCGATGATTTCCTGGCCGCCGAGCAGCGCGAAGGCCGCCGAGAAAATCGCCGACCCGACGAACAGCCAGCACACCATGGCGCTGGTCTTGGCGGTCAGGAACGACGATTCCTTGACGATTCCGCCCAGCTCCCGGATCGTGGTACCGACCGCCGCATAGCCCGGATTGCCGCGGTAATGCGCGATGAAACGGTACGCTGCGGCGAGCACGAATCCGCCGAATGCGCCCACCGCCGCCGCCTCGGTCGGCGTGGCAAACCCGAACACGATGGAACCCAGCACGGCGAGGATCAGCACCGCCAGCGGGAAAAACGAGGCCAGCAGCATCTTGAAGATTTCGAACCGCTGCCAGGTCCACAGCGCATAGATCAGCGCAATCGCCGCCACCCCGATGCCAAACATCACCCAGTACCATGGAGGTGCGGCCTGTGCCTGCGATGCGGCCGCGGCGGCTGCGGCCGTCGGGGCCGGTTCAGACGGCGTCGCCGGCTGCGCCCCGGCAACCTGGGGTTCCTGCAATGCGCCCGCCTGTGTGCCGTCGCCACCTTCGGCCGGGGGTTCCTGCAGTCCCGTGCCTTCCGCCGCCTTGTCCGACGGCGGCTCCTGCAAGCCGCCCGATTGTTCAGCGCTCTCCTCCCTGACCTCTGCTGCCACCAGGCCGCCCGATTCGACCAGACCGGTGGTGTCGACCACCTTCGCCGGCGCAGTGACCACGCTGTAGGTCAGCGCCAGCACGGCGGCGATGGCCAGCGCAGGCAGCAGTGAAATGAAAAACTGACCGGTGGCAGCCGATGCCGGGACACCGGCGTTGCCGCGCAGCGCGCCGGCCAGGCCAATGAGCGCATTGCGGCTGCGCGCCACCAGCGTCTTCGCGAAAGCAGGCAATTCGACGGCGCGCTCGTTTTCCGGCAGCGGCGGCATGAATTCGGGTTTGAGGATCGCCAGAACAACCACATATCCGACATACAGGCCAGCCAGCATCAGGCCCGGAAAAAACGCGCCCGCGTAAAGCTGCACCACCGAGACGCCGGCGGTTGCGCCGTAGACGATCAGCAGCACCGAAGGCGGAATGAGGATTCCCAGGCAGCCGCCGGCGGTCACCGCGCCTGCGGCGATCTGTGTCCTGTAGCCCGCGCGCAGCATTGCCGGCATCGCCAGCAGGCCCATCAGCGTCACCACCGCGCCGACAATGCCGGTGGCGGTGGCGAATATCGCGCATGTGACGATGGTCGCCACTGCCAGGGAGCCCGGCACCCGCGCCATCGCCAGGTGCAGGCTCTTGAAGAGTCGTTCGATCAGTGCCGCGCGCTCGACCAGGTAGCCCATGAACACGAACAGCGGCACCGCAATCAGCACATCGTTGGACATCACGCCGTAGGCGCGCTGCACCATCAGGTCCAGCACCTGCCGCACCGCCATGTCGGGATTGACGCTACGGTAAAAAAACCATGAAAACGCCACGCCCATGCCCATCAGCGTGAACGCGGTCGGAAAACCCAGCATGATCGCCACCACCACCAGGGCCAGCATCAGCAGGCCGAGGTGGCCGTTTGTCATGTTGGTCCACGGCGTGAAGATGACCACCGGCAGCGTGATCAGCGCCATGATCGCAAAACCGAACCACAGTTCCTTGCGTACTTTCATCGCGCCCCCCCCTTCTCGCCGGCGGGAGCGTCAACGCCGTCGGCGTGGACCATCTCCTTCAGCTTCTCGACATCGACCTCCTCGACATCCTCCTCGCGCGACGGCCATGCGCCCTGGCGCAGGCAGGTGATGCAGCGGATGATCTCGACGATGCCCTGCAGCAGCAGGAAGCCGCCGGCCAGCGGAATCACCGTCTTGAACGGATAGATCGGCGGGCCGTCCGCGGTGATGTTGGAATGCTCGCTGATCGCCCAGGACTCGGCCGCATAGAAATATCCGGCGTAGGTCAGTGCGATCACGCCGGGTATGAAAAACACGAAATACAGCAGCAGGTCCAGGGTCGCCTGGGTCCGCGGCCGGAAAAACCCGTAGAGCACATCGCCGCGGACATGACCGTTTTTCGACAACGTGTAGGCCCCGGCCATCATGAACAGCGTGCCGTAGAGCATGATCATCGCGTCGAACGCCCAGGCATGGGGATTGTCGAGCGCGTAGCGCGAGAACACTTCCCAGGAAATCAGCAGGGTCAGCCCGACGATCAGCCACGAAAAGGCGTGGCCGACGAAGGTGCTCAGCTTGTCGATGAACAGCAGCAGTTTCTGCATGGTGGGCACTTCCGTCCGGAACAAATCGAAATTGCTAAAAAAAACACCATCCGGGGGTGCCGGATGGTGTCTGCACTGCTCGGGCGCGGATCAGGCCTTCTTCTTGGCAGGAGCCGCCTTCTTGCCAAAGTAATGGTTGTAGGCCATGCGCCGGTTGACGTTGGTGTCAAGATCCCAGCGCACCGCGCGCTCGGCGAATTTCTTCTGCGACTCCTCGATCTCGCGGAACAGCGCGTTGTCCTTGCGCTTGGCAGCCGCGGCGTCGTAGCCGCTCAACTGGGCCTGAAGCACGGGATCCGGGGTCTTGTAGAACTTCACGCCCTGCTTTTGCTGCATCTCGATGTAATCCTTCGAGTAGCGGTCCACCGCCTTCCACGACATGTCGGCCGAGGCAGCCTCGACGGCATTCTCGATGATGGCCTTCATCTTCGCCGGCAGGGCGTTGAATTTGCCCTTGTTGAACATGATCTCGAACTGCTCGGCGTTCTGGTGGAAGCTCTGCAGCATGCACACCTTGGACACGTCGGGGAAGCCCAGCAGGCGGTCCGAAGAGGCATTGTTGAACTCGGCGGCATCCAGCAGGCCGCGGTCCATCGCCGGCACGATCTCGCCGCCGGGCAGCGCGTTGACCGCCGCACCCATCGCGGTGAAGACGTCGATCGAAATGCCGACAGTGCGGAACTTCAGACCCTTCATGTCCTGCACCTTGGTCACCGGTTTCTTGAACCAGCCCAGCGGCTGGGTCGGCATCGGGCCATAGGGGAACGACACCACGTTGGCGCCGATCGAGCCGTAGAGCTTCTCCAGCAGCTGTTTGCCGCCGCCGTACTTGTGCCAGGCGAGGAGCATGTTGGCGTCCATGCCGTAGGCGGGGCCGGAGCCCCACAGCGCCAGCGCGTTCTGCTTGCCGTAGTGATAGACCAGCACGCCATGACCGCCGTCGAGCGTGCCCTTGGACACGGCCTCAAGCAGCTGGAAAGGCGGCACCACGGCACCGGCGGGCAACACCTCGATCTTGAGTTCGCCGCCCGTCATGTCGTTGACCTTCTTGGCAAAGTCCAGCGCGTACTCGTGGAAGATGTCCTTCGCTGGCCAGGTGCTCTGCCACCGCATTGTCACCGGACCGGCCTGTGCCTTGGAAATCATCGGGAAACCGGCGATGGCCGCACCGGCGGCGACCGAGGCGCTGGTCAGGAATTTGCGACGGGTAGGGCTGGATTGGGCAGCCTTGCTTTGCTGTTTCTTAACCATGTACTCCTCCAGATTGCAGTGACGGCACGGGACCGCGATGGGAGAACGATCGGGCTGAAGCACGCCCACCACGACATAAGGGGAAACAACCAGACGCGCTTTTTGTTATTTGACAATGCAAAAACGCGTTTCGGGTTTTGGGCATCGTAGCTCCCGGATACCCCAAAATCAAGTCCGTGTCGGGCAGACGGACCGTGTGCATCGCAGCAGATGAAAACTGACAGGATTCTGACGGCGGCCACCATGAAAAACATGGACTTAGCCTCTCACCCCTACCTCGCCCGCGAGCGGGGAGACGGCCCGGTCGCAGGCATCCGGGTCGAAACCTTTCAACCCGCATACAGCAGGCCGCGGCGCACCAGCGCCTTCTCGATCTCAACGGCTGCCAGCACCAGCGCGGCGCATGCAAAGCACAGCCCCAGTTCCGGAAGCGTCAGCGGTGCGGTGTCGAACACGCGGTTGAGCGCCGGCACATAGACCAGCAGCAACTGCAGCACGACGGTCAGCGCCACCGCAAACACCATCGGCCGGTTCGACAGCACGCCGACTCTGAGCAGGGACTCGCGGTCGGAACGGATGGCCATCACATGGGCGAGCTGGACGAAAGTCAGCGCGGTGAACACCATGGTCTGCCAGTGCTCCCGGCCCGCCGAAATCCCCCAGTGCTGCAGCCCGAGTACGAGAGCGCTCATCAGGCCGCCCACCCACAGGATGTGCTGCCATACTCCGTGCGCAAACATGGTTTCGCCCGGCGGACGCGGCGGACGCCGCATGATGCCGGGCTCGGCGGGTTCGACCGTCAACGCGAGTCCCGGCAGGCCGTCGGTGACCAGGTTGACCCAGAGGATGTGCAGCGGCAGCAGCGGCAGCGGCAGTCCGAGGAACGGCGCCAGGAAAATCAGCAGCACTTCTGCAAGGTTTGTGGTCAGCACATACTTGATGAAGCGGCGGATATTATCGTAGATGCGCCGCCCGCCGCGCACCGCGGCGACAATGGTCGCGAAATTGTCGTCCAGCAGGACCATGTCGGAGGCTTCGCGCGCGACATCGGTGCCCCCGCGGCCCATCGCCACGCCGATGTCGGCGCGCTTGAGCGCGGGCGCGTCATTGACCCCGTCGCCGGTCATCGCCACGAACTGGCCGCGCGCCTGCAGCGCCGCGACCACACGTATCTTCTGTGCCGGGTCGACCCGCGCATACACGCGCGTGTCGAGCACCCGCGCGCCGAGGGCCGCGTCATCCAGCCCGTCCAGTTCGCGGCCGGTGATCACTGCGCCCTCCCCGTCGAGGATGCCGAGCCGCCGCGCGATCGCCCGCGCCGTCGCCGGATGATCACCGGTGATCATCACCGGCGTGATGCCGGCGCTTCGGCAGGTCGCCACGGCCGCCGCGGCTTCCGCGCGCGGCGGGTCGATCAGACCCACCAGCCCGACAAACTGCAAGCCGGCCTCCACCGATTCAGGATCATTCAGGTCCGGGATGTCCCGCCAGCGGCGGCAGGCCACGGCCAGCACGCGCAGGCCGTCGGCGGCCATCGCCGCCGCAAGCCGTTCAAGCCCGGCGCGGTCGATGGCAACCGCCCCGCCTGCTTCCAGCGCCGTAGCGCAGCGCGGCAGCACGGCCTCCGGGGCACCCTTGGTGTAGGCGGTCACGCCGTCGGCGCCGGCATGAAACGTGGTCATGCGCATGCGCGTGGAATCGAAAGGCAGTTCGGCGCGGCGCGGCACGGCCTGCTCGAGCCCATGCCGGGAAAACCCGGCACGCTGCGCGGCCAGGTACAGCGCAATCTCGGTCGGATCGCCCGCGACGCCGCCATCGTCGCCCGCCGCGTCATTGCACAAGGCCATCGCGGTGAACAACTGGTCCGCCACCGTGCCTGCTGCCTGTTCCGGCGCAACGCTGCGGCCTTCGATGAAGCAGGTCTCCACACGCATCCGGTTCTCGGTCAGCGTGCCGGTCTTGTCGGTACAGATGTAGGTGATCGAACCGAGGGTCTCGACACTGGGGAGCCTGCGCATCAGGGCCTGGTGTTCGACCATGCGATAGGCCCCGAGCGCCAGCGCAATGGTCACCACGGCAGGCAGCGCTTCGGGAATGGCCGCAACAGCAAGGCTCACGGCAGTCAGCAACATCAACACCGGCGCCTCGCCGCGCACAAGTCCGCTGAAAAACACGATCGCGCAAATGGCCAGCACGGCAACCGCGAGGCGCTTGCCGAAGGCCATCAGCCGCTTCTGCAGCGGAGTCTTCACCTCCTCGCCGGAGGCGAGCAAGGCCGCGATGCGCCCGAGTTCGGTGGCCATTCCGGTCGCGACCACCAGGCCGGCGCCGCGGCCGTAGGTCACCACCGTGCCCTTGAACGCCATGTTGCGGCGGTCGCCCAGCGGCGCATCCGCCTCGACCAGCAACGCGGCATCCTTGTCCACCGGCACCGACTCGCCGGTCAGCGCCGCCTCCTCGGCGCGCATGCGCACCGCCTCGATCAGGCGCAGGTCGGCCGGCACGATATTGCCCGCCTCCAGCAGCACGATGTCCCCAGGCACCAGTTCGCCGGCGGCAATGACCAGCCTGCGTCCCTCGCGCAGCACCGCAGCGGAAGGCGCGGCTATCCGACGCAGCGCCGCCATCGCCCGCTCCGCGCGGTATTCCTGGGTGAAACCGATCACCGCATTGAGCAGCAGGATGGTGATGATGGCCAGCGTGTCCGCGACATCGCCTACGATGCCCGACAGCACCGCCGCCGCCATCAGCACCACGATCATGAAATCGGTGAACTGGTCTAACAGGATGCGCCAGGGACTGCGCCGCCGTCCTTCACGCAGCAGGTTCGGGCCGTACCGCGCAAGCCGGCCGGCAGCCTCGGCAGCAGACAGTCCGCGGTGCGGATCAGCAGCGAAGCGGCTGATGGCCGACTGCGCGTCGGTACCATGCCAGGCGGGCGCGGCGGGCTCAGCCATGGGCGCGCACCGCCTCAGTCCGCACGATGTTCCGGCGCCAGCGCAAAATCACCGGCAGCCGCCGGCCAGCGGAAATATTCCGTGCGCAATCCCTTGCCGATGACGACCTGCCGGCCCTGCCGCCGGCCATCGTAATCGGCAATGACCGTGTAGCGGCCCGGCGGCAGGCAGGCCAGGACAAACGGTCCGTCGGCTTGGTGCCGCAGGACCGTGCCGCCGCGCGCCGGCGAGATCTCGACATCGACGCCTGCGACATAGTTGCCTTCGGTCAGCGTGAACACCAGCTTGAAGTTGTGGAGATGCTCCTCGCGCAACAGGGCCTGGCGCGAAGCTTCGCCGATGCCGCCCGACACCATGCGCCCGGCCCCGTCCGTGCAATCGGCTGCAGCCGCAACAGCCGTCAGGGCCGCTGACAGAACGGCGACCCGCAATCCAAAACGCAACATGGACAATTCCTCCGCCGCAATGGTGGTATGGATTGGATGCTATGCGGCCGCGGAAAATTCCCATTGATGCAGATCAAGCGCCGCGCCACATCATCCCCTCCGGATCTCCCTCAGGGCAGCAGCAGGACATGCACCCGGTACGGCCCGTGCGCGCCCAGCGTGACGGTCTGCTCGATGTCCGCCGTGCGCGAGGGACCGGAGATGAAGTTCACGGCGCGCGGCATCGCCCCGGTTTCGCCGCGCAACAGCGCCCAGCCGTCTTCCATGCCGGCGACGATGCGGCCACGCGACAGCACCGCGACATGGGTTTCTGGCAGCAGGCTCGAGGTTGCCGGCGTGGACGGGCCGGAACACATCATCAGGGTGCCGGTTTCGGCAATCGCGCAGAACACGCCGGTGATGCCGGTGAGGTCGCCGTCGCGCGCAGGACGCGCCTCCACCCGCAGCCCGGCACCCCGCCAGTCGAGGCTTGCGAATTCGGGCCAGCACACCGCAGCCGGCTGCAGGCCCTGCGCCGCGAGATAGCGCGCCACCGCCGCCGGCAGATCCCCGATCGCGGACAACTCCTCGACGCTGGTCATCAGACCCAGCGCACGCTCGCGGAACCGCGCAACGGTGTCAGCCGGGATCTGCGGCCGCGGCCCGGGTGGATGCGCGGCCAGATACTGCGCCACCGCATCACGCTCGGCGGCGCGCGGCGTCACCGCCTTGCCCTGGCGGGTGCGGATGCGGGCAAGGATGCCGGCGCGCGCGGACACCGCGGTCAGCCCAGCGTCGGCATGTTGAAACCCGTGGGCAGCGCCTGGTCGTCGGGCCAGCGCGTGGTCACAACCTTGCCGCGGGTATAGAAGCGCACACCCTCGGGGCCGTGCACATGCTGGTCGCCGAACAGCGAATTGCGCCAGCCGCCGAAGGAGTAAAACGCGATCGGCACCGGAATCGGCACGTTGATGCCGACCATGCCGACCTCGATCTCGCGCTCGAACCTGCGCGCGGCGCCGCCTGAGCGGGTGAACACCGCGGTGCCGTTGGCATAGGGATTGGCGTTGATCATCGCGATTGCCTCGTCCAGCGTCTTCACCCGCAGCACCACCAGCACCGGGCCAAAAATCTCGTCGCGGTAGATGCTCATGTCGGTGCGCACCTGGTCGAACAGGGAAGCGCCGATGAAAAATCCGCCTTCATGGCCGGGCACCTTGAAGCCGCGGCCGTCGAGCACCAGCTTCGCGCCGGCGGCAACGCCCTGGTCAACGTAGGCGGCGATCTTGTCGCGATGGGCGCCGCTGATCACCGGCCCCATGTCGCTGCCCTTGTCATGACCGGAACCGATTTTCAGGTTGGCGGCCGCCGCCTTCAGCTTCGCCACCAGCCGGTCGGCAATGTCTTCCACGGCGACCACCGCGGAGATCGCCATGCAGCGCTCGCCCGCGGAACCGTAGGCTGCGCCGATCAGCGCATCGGCCGCGAAATCGAGATCGGCATCCGCAAGCACCACGGCATGGTTCTTCGCGCCGCCCAGCGCCTGCACGCGCTTGCCTTCCTTCGCGCAGGTCTCGTAGATGTACTTCGCGATCGGCGTCGATCCGACAAACGACACCGCCTTCACGTCGGCATGGTGCAACAGTGCATCGACCGCCTCCTTGTCGCCATGCACGACATTGAACACGCCATCGGGCAACCCCGCATCCTTCAGCAGTTCGGCCATGCGCATCGACGCCGAGGGCACTTTCTCCGAGGGCTTGAGCACGAAGGTGTTGCCGCAGGCAATGGCCACCGGGAACATCCACAGCGGCACCATCACCGGAAAGTTGAACGGCGTGATGCCGGCGCAGACCCCGACCGGCTGGCGCAGCGAATGGGTGTCGACGCCGGTGCCGACATCGGGGCTGTGCTCGCCCTTGAGCAGCTGCGGGATGCCGGTGACAAACTCGACGACCTCGATGCCGCGCTGCACCGAGCCCATCGCATCGGGCAGCGTCTTGCCGTGCTCGTCGGTGACCAGCCGCGCGAGCTCCTCGTGATGCGCCACCAGCAGTTCGCGGAATTTCATCAGGATGCGCGCGCGGCGCAGCGGCGGCGTGTCGCGCCAGACCGGCAGCGCCTTTTTCGCGGCCGCGACCGCGGCATCCACATCCCTTGCATTGCCCAGCGGCACCAGCCGCGTGACCTTGCCGGTCGCCGGATTGGTGACGCCCGCGGTGCGCGTCGAAGTTGCAGCCTGCGGTTTGCCGTCGATCCAGAAGGGGATGGTGGCGGTGATGTCGTTCGGTTTGTTCATGATCGTCCCGTAAACACTTGAAATCGTTCAGCCGGGGAGGATACCGGGATCGCGGGACACATCCCGTGAGCCGGGAATGTGCGTAACCTGCGATCCAGGCATCCGCCGTGACTAGGTCTTTGCCTCTGCTTCTGCGTACATTTCCCTGAACGTGCGTCCCTCCGGCGCCGGGAAATCCCGGCGGTCGGTCCAGCCGCCGCCCAGGGGCAGGCTGCGGATCATGCCGCGCTCATCCGCCATCGCCCGCAACAGCCGCGCCTTGATGCGGGTGGCTGCGGCATACAGCGCGGGACGCGCAGCCAGCCAGCCCCAGAGCTTGAGCGCGGCCACTTCATGCCAGGGCTTCAGCCCCTGCTCGAACTGGCGCTCGCGCAGCTTGCGCAACAGCTCGGGCAGCGGAATCTTCACCGGGCACGCGACATGACACTGCCCGCACAGCGTCGCCGCATTGGGCAGGTCGCGCGCGTTTTCCAGGCCGACATAGGTCGGCGTCAGGATAGAACCCATGGGCCCCGGATAGACCCAGCCATAGGCATGGCCACCGACGCTTTGATAAACCGGGCAATGGTTCATGCAGGCGCCGCAGCGGATGCAGCGCAGCATCTCCTGCATGTCGCCGCCGATCAGCTGCGTGCGCCCGGCATCGACCAGGATCACGTGGAAATGTTCGGGTCCGTCGCTGTCGCCGTCGCGCTTCGGCCCGGTGGTGACGGATATGTAATTGGTGATGCTCTGCCCGGTGCCGTGGCGCGGCAGCAGGCGCAGCAGCGTGGTCACGTCCTCCAGTGTCGGCACCACCTTCTCGATGCCGGTGATCGCGACATGCACCCGCGGCAGCGTGGTCACCAGCCGGCCGTTGCCCTCGTTGGTGACGATCAGCGACGAGCCGGTTTCGGCAATGATGAAATTGGCGCCCGACACGCCCATATCGGCCGACAGGAAATGCGGACGCAGCTTCTCGCGCGCCTCGCGGCACAGCGCCGGGATGTCGGTCAGCCGCGGCGCCTTGTGTTTTTCGGCAAACAGATCGGAGACTTCATCGCGGGTCTTGTGCACCACGGGCGCGACGATGTGCGATGGCGGCTCCTGCGCCAGCTGCAGGATGTATTCGCCGAGGTCGGTTTCGACGACCTCCAGCCCGGCACCGATCAGCGCGTCATTGAGCCCGCATTCCTCGGTGACCATCGATTTCGATTTGACGATCTTGCGCACGCCGTGCTGCACAGCGATCTCGCGCACGATGCGGTTGACGTCATCATGGGTCTCCGCCCAGTGCACCACGGTGCCGCGCGCCGTGGCGTTGCGCTCGAAGGTATCCAGATAGACATCCAGGTGGGCCAGCGCGCGGTCGCGGATTTCCGCCGCGGCGTCGCGGATGTCGTGGAAATTGTCGAGTTCGGTGATGCGGTCGGCCCGCCCCTTGACGAAATTTCCCTGTAACTTCTTCAAAGCCGTCTGCAACCTGACATCGGCCAGCTTGGCGCCGGCGCGGGCCTTGAAGTGCATGGAGGTGACTTGCATGGGCCGTAGTATATAGCGGGCGGTAAAGACCCCTGCTGGCACGCAATTTGCGAGTTCGCGGGCATGAAAATCATGCTTTTCGACGAAACGCCCGAGCGTTCACTGTTCCTGCGCATGACGCTGGAACGGCTGGGCCACGAAATCGTCGCCGAAATCGCCGATTCCGGACAGCTTTACGACGCTGTCCGCCACCACGCACCGGACGCCATCATCATCGACACCGAGTCGCCCAGCCGCGACACGCTGGAACACCTGTGCCTGATCACCGAGAGTTGTCCGCGCCCCATCGTCATGTTCACCGAGGACGCCAAGCGCGAATCCATCCGTGAGGCCGTGCGCGCCGGCGTCACCGCCTACATCGTCGACGGCCTCAGCGCAGAGCGCATCGAACCCATCATCGAAACCGCGATCGCCCGCTTCGAAGCCTTCCAGTCGGTACAGGAAGAACTGGCCCAAACGCGCAGCAAACTCTCCGAGCGCAAGCTGGTCGACCGCGCCAAGGGCATCCTGATGAAAGAAAAGAAGATTTCCGAGGATGAGGCGTACCGCCTGCTGCGCAAGTTGGCGATGGACCGCAGCGCCCCCCTCGGCACCGTGGCCGAACAGGTCATTACCTTCGCCAAGCTGCTCGGCTGATCCTCCGTTTGCTGTTCCCCGCTGGTGCATCCACCACTGATGGTGCACCGCAATAGCGCATTGTCCAGAACCAGGGGCGTCCCCGGTATTTTTTTAATTAGTCAATAAAAACAATTAGTTATATATATTTCCTAACGAGCGGCAGTCATGGCACGCCGATTGCAATAAGGAAACCCGAATCCGGCCAACGGCGGTCGGGTTCAGGACAAGGGTGTTCGGGCAGGTGCGCTGCAAGGCGCGCGGGCCCCGACACCCTTTTTATTTGGCCCGACGCGGGACCCGCATGGAGAACACGATGAATGAAAAACCGACCCCCAAAAAGCAGCGCCGCATCTTCCTCAAGCAAGCTGGCGCAGCTGCCCTGATGAGCCTCGTCCCCGAAGCGGTACGCACCGGCGCCTGGGCGGCCGGTTCCGATGCGCCGGAAAAAACCGAGGTCAAGGTCGGGTTCATCCCGCTCACCGACTGCGCCTCGGTGGTCATGGCCTCCGTGCTCGGTTTCGACAAAAAGTACGGCATCAAGATCACCCCAACCAAGGAAGCGTCGTGGGCCAGCGTGCGCGACAAGCTGATCAACGGCGACATCGATGCGGCACATGTGCTCTACGGCCTGATCTACGGCGTGCACATGGGCATCGGCGGCCCGAAAAAGGACATGGCGCAGCTGATGACGCTGAACCACAACGGCCAGGCCATCACCTTGTCGAAAAAGCTGGCGGATGCCGGCGCCACCGACGGTCCTTCGCTCGCTGCACTGATGAAAAAAGACAAGCGCGGCCTGACATTCGCCCACACCTTTCCCACCGGCACCCATGCGATGTGGCTGTATTACTGGCTGGCCGCGAACGGTATCAATCCGTTCAAGGACGTCAAAACCATCACCGTGCCGCCGCCGCAGATGGTCGCCAACATGCGCGTCGGCAACATGGATGGTTATTGCGTCGGTGAACCCTGGGGCCACCGCGCGATCGCAGACGGCATCGGCGTCAACGGCATCACCACCCAGGACATCTGGAAGGACCATCCGGAAAAAATCCTCGGCACCACCAACGATTTCGTCACCAGGAATCCGAACACCGCGCGCGCCATGATCATGGCGGTCCTTGAAGCTGGCCGCTGGATCGACAGTTCCCTGTCGAACCGCATGAAAATGGCCGAGACCGTCGCCAACACCGCCTACGTCAACACCTCGGTCGACGTCATCAACCAGCGCATCCTTGGCCGATACCAGAATGGGCTTGGAAAATCCTGGGACGATCCCAACCACATGAAATTCTTCAACGACGGCGCGGTGACCTTCCCGTACCTGTCCGACGGCATGTGGTTCCTGACCCAGCACCGGCGCTGGGGCCTGCTCAAGACCGATCCCGATTACCTCGGCGTCGCCAAACAGATCAACAAAATCGACCTCTACAAACAGGCGGCATCGCAAGTGAAGGTCAACGTGCCCAAGGACGCCATGCGCACCTCGAAGATGGTCGATGGCGTGGTGTGGGACGGCAAGGATCCAAAGAAATATGCAACCAGCTTTGCCGTCAAGATGGCCTGATTGAAGGAGCACGCAGATGATGACCGCATCGATACCCGCAGCGCCGTCCCCGGTGGAAGCCACGCCTGAAAAAACGGCGGCAACCTCCGTGGTGCAGCATCCCGCGGCGCCCACCCGCAACGCCGCCGCCGAACAGGCGGCAGCCAACCTGCGCATCGCGGTGCGCCGGCGCACCGAAATCGCCGCCCGCGTGGCGGCACCGGTGCTCGGCCTGCTGGTATTCCTGACCATCTGGTACGCGATCTCGCAGATGGGCTCGATCCCGGGCCCGGCGAAAACCTGGGAAGCCGCGAAAACGGTGTTCGGTGATCCGTTCTACAAAAACGGCCCCAACGACCAGGGCATAGGCTGGAAAATCGGCGGTTCGCTGTCGCGCGTGGGCATCGGCTTCGGCTTGGCCGCCTTGATCGGCATCCCGCTCGGTTTCATGATCGGCAGGTTCATGTTCCTGCGCAACATGTTCGAGCCGGTGATCAGCCTGCTGCGCCCGGTATCGCCGCTGGCCTGGCTGCCGATCGGCCTGCTGGTGTTCAAGGGCGCCGACCCGGCGGCAATCTGGACCATTTTCATTTCCAGCATCTGGCCCATGGTCATCAACACCGCGGTCGGCGTGCAGCGCATTCCGCAGGATTACCTCAACGTCGCGCGCGTGCTCAACCTTTCCGAATGGAAAGTCTTCAGCAAGATCCTGTTCCCCGCAGTGCTGCCGTACATGCTCACCGGCGTGCGGCTGTCGATCGGCGTGGCGTGGCTGGTGATCGTCGCCGCCGAAATGCTCACCGGCGGCGTCGGCCTCGGCTTCTGGGTGTGGGACGAGTGGAACAACCTGAAAGTCGAAAACATCATCATCGCAATCTTCGTCATCGGCGTCATCGGCCTGCTGCTGGAATATTCCCTGCTCTTGCTCGCTAAACGGTGGCAGTACGATTGATCAAAAAGCGACAGGCGAGCGCGTCGGGAACGCAGTGACCGAGCGCACACGCCCCCGAACCTGAATAAAACAGCACCTAGAGGAACCGCACATGGAACGCTACCTCAACATCGAACAGGCCGGCATGATTTTCGAGACCCGCAACGGCGCCTTCACCGCGCTGCGCGACATCAACCTCGACATCCAGAAGGGCGAGTTCGTCACCCTGATCGGCCACTCCGGCTGCGGTAAATCAACGCTGCTCAACCTGATCGCCGGATTATCGGACCCCACCAGCGGTTACCTGTTCCTGTCCGGGCGCCAGATCTCCGGCCCCGGACCGGACCGCGGCGTGGTGTTCCAGAACCACTCGCTGCTGCCCTGGCTGACCTGTTTTGAAAACATCCACCTCGCCGTGGAGCGCGTATTCGCCGCCACCGAAACCAAAGCCCAGTTGCGCGAGCGCACCGCCCGCGCACTGGATCTGGTCGGACTGTCCGCCTCGTCGGAAAAACGTCCGCACGAAATCTCCGGCGGCATGAAGCAGCGCGTCGGGATCGCCCGCGCGCTGGCGATGGAGCCGAAAGTGCTGCTGATGGATGAACCCTTCGGCGCGCTGGATGCGCTGACCCGCGCTCGGCTGCAGGACGAGCTGATGCGCATCGTCTCCGCCACCGGCAGCACCGTGGTAATGGTCACCCACGATGTCGATGAAGCCGTGCTGCTCGCCGACCGCGTGGTGATGATGACCAACGGTCCGGCCGCAACCATCGGCGAAATCCTCAACGTGGATCTGCCGCGCCCGCGCGACCGGCTGGCGATGGCCAGCGATCCGCGCTACCTCGCCGCACGCAAGGCAGTGCTTGAGTTTCTCTACCAGAAGCAGCTCAAGGCGGCGTAAAACATGAATAAAAACAAAAAGATGCGATTGGTCTGCATCGGCAACGGCATGGCCGGCATGCGCGCGCTGGAGGAGTTGCTGAAGATCGCCCCGGATCTGTACGACATCACCGTATTCGGCGCCGAACCGCATCCCAACTACAACCGCATCCTGCTCTCGCCGGTGCTTGCCGGCGAGCAGACGCTGAAGGAGATCGTGCTCAACGATCTCGACTGGTACCAAAGCCACAACATCACCCTGCACCTTGGCAAAAAGATCACCGAGATCGACCGGGTAAAACGTGTCGTGCGCGCCGAGGACGGCACGGTCGCCGAATATGACCGCTTGTTGCTCGCGACAGGGTCCAACCCGATCCTGCTGCCGATCCCCGGCATGAAACTGCCCGGCGTGCTGACCTACCGCGACATCGCCGACACCGAGGGCATGATCAGCGCCTCGTCGCAATACAAAAACGCCGTGGTCATCGGCGGCGGCCTGTTGGGCCTGGAGGCCGCCAACGGCCTGAAGCTGCGCGGCATGAACGTCACCGTAATCCATCTCGCCGACTGGCTGATGGAACGCCAGCTCGACCGCACAGCCTCGCAGCTGCTGCAGGCTTCGCTGGAGAAAAAAGGCCTGCAGTTCCGCCTGTCGGCGCAGACCGAGGAACTGGTCGCCGGCGAATCGGGGCGCGTCGCCGCGGTCCGGCTCAAGGGTGGCGAAACCATCGCCGCCGAACTGGTCGTCGTCGCCGTCGGCATCCGCCCCAATACCGAACTCGCCGAAAAAGCCGGGCTGCACTGCTCATCTGCCAGACCCGGCGGCGTGGTCGTCAGCGATACCATGCAGACCTATGACCCGCGCATCTATGCCGTCGGCGAATGCGCCAACCATCGCGGCATCGCCTACGGTCTGGTCGCGCCGCTGTTCGACATGGCGAAAGTCTGCGCCAACCATCTCGCGCTGTACGGCATCGGCCGCTACACCGGCTCCCTGACCTCGACCAAACTCAAGGTCACCGGCATCGACCTGTTCAGCGCCGGAAATTTCCAGGGCGGCGACGGCAGCGAAGACATCACCCTGTCCGACCCGATCGGCGGCGTCTACAAGCGCCTTGTGATCAAGGACGACAAGCTGATCGGCAGCGTGCTCTACGGCGACACCGTCGACGGTGCTTACTACTTCAAGCTGCTGCGTGAAGGCCGCAAGGTCAGCGACATCCGCGACAAGCTGATGTTCGGCGAGTCCAACCTCGGCGACGCCGGCCACCAGGGCCAGAACAAGGCCGCCGCAATGACCGACGACATGGAAGTCTGCGGCTGCAACGGCGTGTGCAAGGGTACGATCGTCAAGGCGATCAAGGAAAAGGGCCTGTTCACGCTGGACGACGTGCGCAAGCACACCAAGGCATCGAGCTCCTGCGGGTCCTGCACCGGCCTCGTCGAACAGATCCTGATGTTCACTGCCGGCGGCGACTATTCGGCCTCGCCCAAGGTCAAGCCGATGTGCGGCTGCACCGACCACACGCACGCCGAGGCACGCGCGGCCATCCGCGACCACGAACTGCTGACGATTCCGGCGGTGATGAAATTCCTCGAATGGCGCACCCCCAACGGCTGCGCCAGCTGCCGTCCCGCGCTGAACTACTACCTGATCTCGACCTGGCCGCACCGCACCAAGGATGATCCGCAGTCGCGTTTCATCAACGAGCGGGCGCATGCCAACATCCAGAAGGATTCCACCTACTCGGTGATCCCGCGGATGTGGGGCGGCGTCACCACCGCCGACGAACTGCGGCGCATTGCCAACGTCGTCGACAAATACAAGATTCCCACAGTCAAGGTCACCGGCGGCCAGCGCATCGACCTGCTCGGCGTCAAAAAGGAAGACCTGCCCGCGGTCTGGCGCGACCTCGACATGCCCTCCGGCCACGCCTACGCCAAGGCCCTGCGCACCGTCAAAACCTGCGTCGGCGCCGAGTGGTGCCGTTTCGGGGTGCAGGACTCGACAAAAATGGGGCAGGACCTGGAGCGCGGCCTGTGGCGCATGTATGCGCCACACAAGGTCAAACTCGCCGTATCCGGCTGCCCGCGCAACTGCGCTGAATCCGGCATCAAGGACGTCGGCGTCATCGGTGTTGATTCGGGCTGGGAGATTTATGTCGCCGGCAACGGCGGAATCAAGACCGAAGTCGCGCAGTTTCTGGTGAAGGTCAAAACCGCGGACGAAGTGATGGAGTATTCGAGCGCCTTCCTCCAGCTCTACCGCGAAGAGGGCTGGTATCTGGAACGCACGGTGCACTACGTCAACCGCGTCGGCCTTGATTATGTAAAACAGCGCATCCTCGACGATGCAGCGGGCCGCAAGGCGCTTTATGAACGGCTGCAGTTCGCACTCAAGGATGAACCGGACCCGTGGGCCGAGCGCGTTGCCGGGGCCGACCGCGCGCAATTTGAACCGATCAAACCGGTGGCCGCCACCGCGGGAGTCACGGCATGAGCGGCTGGATCAAAGTCTGCGCACTGGAAGACATTCCGCCACTCGGCTCGCGCGTCGTCCGGCGTGAGGGTCAGACAGACATCGCGATTTTCCGCACCTCGGACGATAACGTGTTCGCCCTCGAAGACAAATGCCCGCACAAGGGCGGCGCGCTGTCCCAGGGCATCGTCTGCGGCAACAAGGTCGCCTGCCCGCTGCACAACTGGAACATCGCGCTGGAGACCGGCTGCGCCTTTGCCCCCGACGAAGGCAGCACAAAAACCTACCCGGTGAAAATCGAGGGCGGATTCGTGCTGCTGGCGCTGCCCGTGCCCGCTCATGCCTGAGGTTGCTTCCACCTGCTGTTATTGCGGGGTCGGTTGTGGAGTCCTCATTTCACGCCGAGACGGCCGCATCACCGGCGTGCGCGGCGACCCGAACCACCCGGCGAACTTCGGCAAGCTGTGCAGCAAAGGCCAGGCCCTGCATGAAACGGTGTACGGACACGGTCGTGCGTTATATCCCGAATACCGCAAAACCCGGGAAACCCCGCGCGTGCGCGCCAGCTGGGATGAAACACTGGGCCATGTGGCCGACCGTTTTGCCGACACCATCCGCCGCCATGGCCCCGATTCCGTCGCCTTCTACATCTCGGGCCAGTTGCTGACCGAAGACTATTACGCCTTCAACAAGCTGGCGCGTGCGCTGATCGGCAGCAACAACATCGATTCCAACTCACGGCTGTGCATGTCCTCGGCCGTCGCCGGTTACAAGAGCACATTGGGCGCCGACGCACCGCCGGCCTGCTACGAAGACATTGATCACAGCGACTGCATCCTGATCGCGGGCTCCAATACCGCCTGGGCCCACCCCATTCTGTTCCGCCGCATCGAAGATGCCAAAGCCAAAAATCCGGACCTGAAAATCATCGTCATCGATCCGCGGCGCACCGCGACCACTGAAATCGCCGATCTCCATCTGGCGATCCAGCCCGGCACCGATGTCGCGCTGTTCCTCGGCATGCTGAATACGCTGCTGTGGGAAAACCTGACCGATGCGGACTACATCGCGGCGCATACCGAAGGCTTTGACGCGCTGAAGGCGATCACCCGGGACTACCCGCCGGGACTCGCCGCGCAGCTCTGCGGCATCCCCAAGGATGACCTGATCACGGCAGCACGCTGGTTCGGCCAGTCCAACGCCGCGATGTCGCTGTACTGCATGGGCCTCAACCAGTCCTCCTGCGGCACCGACAAGAATGCCGCGCTGATCAACCTGCATCTCGCCACCGGCCATATCGGCCGTGCGGGCGCCGGTCCGTTTTCGCTCACCGGACAACCCAATGCGATGGGCGGTCGCGAAACCGGCTCAATGGCGAATCTGCTGATCGGCCACCGCGACCTGCAGGACGCTGCTGACCGCGCCGAAGTCGCAAAGCTGTGGGGCGTACCCGCCATCCCCGGTCGTCCCGGCAAAACCGCTGTCGAAATGTTCGAAGCCATCCGTCGCGGCGAAATCAAGGCGGTATGGATCGCCTGCACCAATCCCGCGCAGTCGATGCCCGACCAGACCGCCGTGCGTGAAGCGCTGACCCGCGCCGAACTGGTGGTGCTGCAGGAAACCTGCAGCGATACCGAAACCGCCGCCTACGCCGACGTGCTGCTGCCCGCCGCCGGCTGGGGCGAAAAGGAAGGCACCGTCACCAATTCCGAACGGCGAATTTCGCGCGTGCGCGCGGCGGTCGAGGCGCCGGGCGAAGCACGCCCCGACTGGCGCATCGTCTGCGACTTTGCGCTGCTGCTCGAAAAACGCCTGCACGGACACACCTCAACGCTGTTCGCCTTCGACTCGCCGCGGCAGATTTTCAACGAATATCGCGAGCTCACCCGCGGCCGCGACACCGACATCAGCGGCCTCGGCTATACCACGCTCGACGCCAAGGGCCCGCAGCAATGGCCCTACCCGGTCGATGCCCGGCACGGCAGACAGCGGCTGTATAAAGACGGCGTGTTTCCCACCGCCAGCGGCCGCGCGCGGTTTGCCGCCGTGCATTACCTGCCGGTCGCGGAAAATGTCGATGCGCGTTTTCCGCTGCGACTCAATACCGGCCGCCTGCGCGACCAGTGGCACGGCATGACGCGCAGCGGACGCGTGGCCAGACTGTGGAGCCACGCACCGGAGCCGGCGATCATGCTGAACCCTGCGGACCTCGCGCGCCGCGGCATTGTTTCCGGTGAACTGGTCACTGTCGATTCCCGCCGCGGCACACTGACGCTGATCGCCGAAGCCGATGCCGGAGTCGCACCCGGCCAGGCCTTCCTGCCGATGCACTGGGGCAGCCGTTACCTGGCCGGCAGCGGCATCAATGCACTGACGCTGCCGGTGATCGACCCGCGGTCTTTCCAGCCCGAGCTCAAACACAGCGCCATCCGCATCGACAAGGCGGCATTGCTCTGGCGGCTGATGGCGCTGGGCACGCCGACCGATGGCGATGCACTGGCCCTGCTGGCGCGCGTGCAGGCACTGCTGGCTGAGTTCGAATTCGCGTCCTGCACGCTGACCCCCGACACCAACGGCGTGCTGCTGCGCGCCGCGTCGGCAAAACCGCCCTGCGCAAAAACACTGGAAACGATTCATGCACTGTTCGAACTCGACGGCGATGCAGTGCTGCGTTACGCCGATCCGCGCCGCGGCGTCACCCGGGCCGTGCGCCTCGCCGGGGGCAAGATTGCCGGTGCCTGCCTCTGCGGTGATGCCATCGGCGAAACCTGGCTGCGCGAATTCCACGCGCAAGGCCTGAACGTCGCCGCGCTCGGATCACGCCTGCTCGCGCCCACTGCAGGCGCACCTGCGGCATTGGCCGCGCGCGGCCGCATTGTCTGCAGCTGCCATGGTGTTGGTGAAACCACCATCCTTTCCGCGCTGCAGGCCGCCGACGGCGACGCCGCCGGCAAACTCGCCGCCGTGCAGCAGCAGCTGCGCTGCGGCACCCAGTGCGGCTCCTGTCTGCCGGAGCTGCGCAAACTGGCGGCTGCGTCGATCATGGCCGCATAAGGAACGCTCATGAGAATTACTTCAAAAACAAACACATCCAGCGGCAAGGTATGGCTGGTCGGCGCCGGTCCCGGCGATCCTGAATTGCTGACACTGAAAGCCGTGCGCGTGATCGGTGAAGCCGATGTCGCGCTGGTCGATGATCTGGTCAATCCCGCGATACTTGCGCATCTGCGTTCCGATGCGCGCGTGATCCATGTCGGCAAACGCGGCGGCTGCAAATCCACGCCGCAGGCCTTCATCGAAAAACTGCTGGTCGCCGAAGCACGGGCCGGCCACCGTGTCGTGCGCCTGAAGGGCGGCGATCCCTTCGTCTTCGGCCGCGGCGGTGAAGAAACCGCAGCACTGGATAAGGCCGGCATCCCCTGGGAAGTGGTCAGCGGCATCACCGCCGGCATCGCAGCACCCGCAGCCGCCGGCATTCCGGTCACCCATCGCGACGCCGGCCGCGGTGTCGCCTTCATTACCGGCCACAGCCGCGACGGCGCCGCCGTGGATTGGGAGGCACTCGCCCGTTCCGGCCTGACACTGGTGATTTATATGGGCATCACACGTTGCGAGTCCATCGTCAAAGGCCTGCGCGAAGGCGGCCTGTGCGCCGACCTGCCCGCAGCGATGATCCAGCACGCCACTCTGCCCAATCAACGCGTCGTCGCCACCACGCTGTCGCGACTGGTCGCGGATATCAAACACCACAGCATCGGCAGCCCGGCGATACTGGTCATCGGTAAGGTCGCTGATGCCGCCCGCATCGCCGCACAAACCGTGACCGGACACGCCGCAGTCGCCTGATCACTCTGGATTCCCTCTCCCCGTTCACGGGGAGAGGGTCAGGGTGAGGGGCCGCCACCAATATCAAATCCCTCCCTCAAAATGAACACTACCGTCGAAAGCCGCCCGCCCTACCCGCCGTTCAACATCGACACCGCGAAACAGAAAGTTCGCAAAGCTGAAGATGCCTGGAACACGCGTGACCCGGTTGCAGTGTCGCTGGCCTATACACCGGACACCACATGGCGCAACCGTGCCGAGTTTCTTTCCGGCCGCGCCGATGTCGTGGCTTTCCTCACGCGCAAATGGGCGAAGGAACTCGAATACCGCCTGATCAAGGAACTGTGGGCCTTTACCGACAACCGCATCGCCGTGCGTTTCGCCTACGAATGGCGCGATGACTCCGGCCAGTGGTACCGCGCCTACGGCAACGAGAACTGGGAATTCGCGCCCAACGGCCTGATGCACCGGCGCATCGCCAGCATCAACGACATGCCGATCGAACCCGAAGACCGCAAATACTTCTGGCTGCAGGGCCGCCGTCCTGACGATCATCCCGGACTGTCTGATCTGGGCTTGTAATAACCAATCTCCCTCTCCCCGCTTACTAGCGGGGAGAGGGCTGGGGTGAGGGGCGCCTCAGGCGTAGCGCATACCCAAGCTTAACCATGCGATGATTGGGCATGGATCCCAAACAACTCACCGGTTACATCAAGGAAATCGGCCGCGGCAAAAACGCCGCCCGAGACCTGTCGCGCGAAGACGCCAAAACCCTCTTCACCGCGATCCTCAACAACGACATCCCGCCGCTGCAACTCGGCGCGATCCTGATCGCGATGCGCATCAAGGGCGAATCGCTGGATGAACTCGCCGGTTTTCTCGAAGCCTGCGAAGCCAGCTACCCGCACCTCAAAGCCCCCGCAGACAAAGTGCCGCTGGTCATCCCCGCCTACAACGGTGCACGGCAACTGCCCAACCTGACGCCGCTGCTCGCCTCACTCGTTGCACGCGAAGGCGTGCCCGTTCTGGTACACGGCGTGCCCGACGATCCCGGCCGCGTCACGACGATTGAAATCTTCAGGGCCATGGGCATCGAGCCGGCGCGCGACATCGCCGAAGCTGAACATCAGCTCGCCACACGCAAGCTCGCCGTCATCACCATCGACACCCTCGCCCCCGCCATCGCCCGCGTGCTGAAACTGCGCCGCGACATCGGCCTGCGCAGCTCCGCGCATACGCTGGTGAAAATGATTCAGCCGTTCACAAGCAGCGCCTTGAGACTGGTCAGTGTCACTCATCCAGAGTATCTGGCGCGGATGAGGACGTTTTTTACATCCCATCAGACTCACGCGTTGCTGCTGCGCGGCGCGGAAGGTGAAGCGGTGGCACATCCGCGGCGGGAGCCGGTGATCGAATGGCTGGATGGAAAAAACGCCACGGTTCTGCGGGATACCGCCGAGGACACCCCGGAACTGCCCCGCGACCGCAGTGCTGCAGTCACCGCGGAATGGATCGCTCAGGCATTGGCAGGGGAACAACCCGTTCCAGGCAGCATTGCACACCAGGCGCGCTGCTGCCTGAACTCTGCCGCGAGACACTGACCAGCAGGGATACGGTCTAAAAAATTGCGAGCACTGAGGTTCGCCATTCGGTGCCGTTCCGCTTGTCGGAGCCGTATGGATTACAGTTCCACGCGATACGCCGACCACGCAATGCCCTCGACCTTCGGCATTTCACGGCCGTCATCCTTGCCGAATTCGGCGTCGAGCACCGTGTTGAGCTTGGTGTTCATTTCCATTACCAGTTTGGCGTTGTCGCCCTTCTTCGCAGCCAGATTTTTCATTTCCGCCGGATCCTTCTGCAGGTCGTACAGCTCCGCCTCGTTCATGTCATACAAGGCGTCAAGTGTTGTCGGGCGGTTGCGCTGGATCGGCGAAAAATAACGGGTGAATTTGTGGCGGCCGTCGAACACCGTGCGCAGGCTGCCGCGCTTTTTGAGGTCGGGCTTGAATCCGCTGTCCTTCACTGCAGAGGCGCGATCCTTGCCGGCGGCGACACCCTCGGCCATGATCCGCATCAGTTCGGCGTCGTTCTGGGCGAGCCCGCTGTAGGTAAACAGGATCGAGGGACGTACGACATGTTCGCCGCCCCGCAGATTGTTGAGCGCCGCGCCGATGTCGCGGCCCGGCAAATCGCGGCCGGCCACTTCGCCCATGCGGTCACGCTTGAGTCCGGCGGTGGCCAGAAGCGTGGTCGCGATATCGATATGACTGGTCAGCGCGCGGGTCTCCTGTCCGCCCTGCACATCCGGGTGCATGATGTACAGGGGCACATGCAGGCTCTCCTCGTAGGCAAAGCCGCCCTTGCCGCGCAGGCCGTGTGCGCCGCCCATCTCGCCATGATCAGCCGTGAACACCACCATGGTGCGGTCTGAGAGGCCAAGTGCCTCGAGCTCGGCGAGGATCGTGGCGATCTGCGCATCAACGCTGCGGATGCTGTTCAGGTAAAAATCATTGAAGCGCTGCCAGCGTGCTTCGTCATGCGGAATCCGGCCCAGCGTATAGCCCCAGGCCTTGTCGAACTCGCCATGCGCCTTCGGACGGCCCGGCTCATCGAAGGGCTGTCGCAGGTTGGCGGCCACCGGCATGCCGAACTGTTTTTTGTAGAACGGATGGTCCGGCGCACGCACGGCCGGCATCATCAGCTTGCCGGTGTCCTGCACCTTCTCGCCCGGCGCATCGGCATTGAAGTACATGATGTCGTGCGGGTTGACGAGGCTCACCGTGAGCGCCCAGGGCTTGCCGTCGTCACTCAGCGGGCGCCCCTTGTTGCGCAGCCAGGACACTGCGCTGCCGGCGATCATGTGGTCAAAACGGTAACCGCCGAGTTCATGCGCCAGTACGTCGCCGGGCCAGGCGTAATCGGAGAACCCGTGGGCATTCATCTCGGTGGTGAACAGGCGGTCGGGATTGGTGCTTTCGAAATCCCGGTTCAGATGCCATTTGCCCTTGTAGGCCGTGTAATAACCCGCCTTGCGCAGCATGTGGCCGATGGTCGGAATCTTGTCCGACATGGGTTTCACCCAGGGCGCGTCGACATTTTCGAACATGCCGTTGTCGGAGGTCTGCAGCCCGGTCATCAGAACCGCGCGCGACGAGGTGCACATCACCGCCGGACAGTAGTGGTTGTGGAAGGTGACGCCGGTGCGCGCCAGCCGGTCGTGGCCGGGAAGGCTCAGGCCCTTGGGCTGGCGCCGGAAATAGCGCTCCTGGTCGGTAAAGATGAACACGATGTTGAGCGGACCGGATTTGGAAGTCCTGACTGCAGGTGCCGCCTTGCGAGGTTTGGTCTCCGCGCCTGCGGGCATGGATGCGCCCAGCGTCGCGGCCGCCACTCCGGTCGCAGCCACCTTCAGGAGGTTGCGGCGGTCAACATCAATGCTGTTCTGGTTTTTTTCATCCATTTTCACCACTCCTTCAATCAGTAAGGACATTCGGAAATAACAATCAGAAATTAAAGCGAGCGCCTATCGACAAGCCTTTGGCCGTCATTTCATCCATCAGCTTCTGTCCGTCAACGCTGTAATGCAGGGCGCGATAATCGAGAACCGCCTCGCCCCACTTGAACGCATAACCGACACCGCCGATGCCCTGCCAGGTCGTTGTCGACGATCCGCTGCCGACATCGGCGTAATAATTTACAAACCAGTTTCCCGATCACAGCCTGGCCCTCCCCTTGACACCGACGATGCCGGCCAGAGCATCATCGGACTTCTCGGCAATACCGGTTCTTGCAAAAACCGCGCTGCCGCCCGGTCCGGCGACTGCCGCCGAAATCTGCCAGTTGGTCTTTGCGTGCATTCTAAAATACCTCAGCCCCGCGATGACATCCAGATTGTTGCCCGGCTCATTTACCGCGGCATAACCGCCCGCCAGGGTCAGCAAGGTGCCGCTCAGATCCGTCGTACCGCCGGTATTGAGGTTGGCCGTTGAAACGTTGACCGGCCCTGTACCCGCATTGAAATCGACGCTGGCTACACGGCTGTCCATGTTCCCGTAATCAAGATACATCGCATCCAGATTGACCAGCCAGCGGCCTTTGCGCGCCTCGCCGTTCATCATCGCGGCCATATCGATGGCATTGAGCAGCTTATTCACGTCCATGCTCACATTCGGACTGTTGCCGCCGGCCGCCGGCGGCCCGTAGTGGAGCCTGGCCTTGACGCCGGGCAGCCAGACATAGGGCTGAAGCGAATACTTCCATGGGTCACCGGTGGTCTGCGCCGCAGCCTGGGCCGTACTGATCGCCAGCACTGCAGTCAGCACCAGCGCTGATGAATTTTTTTTTCATGGTTTGATTCCTGGTGGACTGTCGTGAGGTAACCAGCATGGAGCGCGCAATCACTTCAGCACGTAACCGCGTCCTTCCATGCACGCGCTGAAGCCGCGGTAGTAAGTGCTCATCGCCTGCTGCTGGTTTGCCTTGGCCTGGTTCTGCTGTTGTGCCTGCGCCTGTTTGCCTTTATGGGCGCTGCGGGCCGCGCCAACAACTGCTCCCGCAGCCGCACCACCGCCTGGATTGTCATCAACGACTTCACCCACCAGCGCGCCTCCGGCGGCGCCGCGCAATGCGCCTTTGGCGGCCTGCCCCTTGGGTGGCGGTGCAGCCGGAGGCGGTGCAGCGTTCAACGCAACCGGATCAACGCCGGTGGCGTTTTTTGCCCAGACATAACATTCTCCGTCGTCCTTCTGCTGCTGCTCCGTGCTCTGGCCCTTGGCCGGATAAATCACCGGCTTCTGCTGCGCCGTGACCGGCGTTGCCATCGCAGACAGCATCACCGCAACCACAACAAACGTCGTTGATCGATTCATTGTCGTGTTCCTCCTGTTGTTCAGAATTCGCGCGCCATTCCGAATGCTTCAATACCCACGCGGCTGTTCACCGTGTCGCAATGAACTTCCGGACAGCAGACCCCCATCTCTATTGCACCCAGCAGCACGCCATACGCCTGCGAGCGCAGATAACGACCCAGATCTTCCGTGCCCGACCACTCGCCGACGATAAAGAACGCATTCGCATCTTCAAAATCCGAGTAGAGACGGCAATCCAGACAACCGGGCATCACCCGGGTCGGCTCCAGCAAGGGCAGCAGGCTCGCGACGAGCGCGTTTCGTCGCGCGTGGTCAACGATGATGCGAACGCTGAAGACAATCACCAGGGATGCTTCCTTTACGGCGATTAACCGCTGCTTTTTTCCGGTAACGAAGTGATGCCGCACACCACACTGACATCACTGATCTGTCAGCAAGTCGCAGGCCAGCACGGTCCGCAAACGGACGCGAATAATAAATACAGTTAAATCAAGTATTTATAACGAGGATGCCACTCACGGCGCGAGCGGATACCGGCGTGTCCTCCAGTGCGCCTCCAACTTCTTGGGGGCTGCTACGACAGTTTGGAGTCTGGACGGCGGATGCCCAGCCGCGCCATGCGCGCTTCCAGCGTGGTGGGCTTGAGGTCGAGGCGTTCAGCAGCGCCGCCGGAACCGCGGATGCGCCATCCGCTCTGCTCGAGCGCACGCAGGATATGTGTGCGCTCGGAATCCCGCAAGGTCGTTGCGGGCGGCGATTCAGTCACGCGCTGCGAAGCGGTGCGTCCCAGCGAGATCTGCAATGTCGGATCACGTGCGAGGATCATCGCGCGTTCGATGATATTGCGCAGCTCGCGCACATTGCCTGGCCAGGCATAGGCCTGCAGCGTCGCCATCGAATCCGGCGCGATATGGTCAATGGGCTTGGCCATGGCTTCGCTGAATTCCTTGACGAAGGCCCAGGTCAGCATCGGAATGTCTTCCGCACGGTCCCGCAGGGCCGGCAGATAGATGGGGAACACGTTCAACCTGTAATACAGGTCCTCGCGGAACTCGCCGGCTTCCACCGCCGCGGAAAGATCACGGTTGGTCGCCGCGATCACGCGAACATCCACCCGGATGGTCTGTGTGCTGCCGACACGCTCGAATTCGCCGCTCTGCAATACGCGCAGCAGCTTGGCCTGCAATTCCAGCGGAAGATCACCGATCTCATCCAGGAAAATGGTTGATCCATCGGCAATCTCGAAGCGGCCCATCTGCCGCGCGAGGGCGCCGGTATAGGCGCCCTTCTCGCGCCCGAAGAGTTCAGCTTCTATCAGCGGCGCCGGCAGCGCTGCGCAATTCACCTTCACCAGTGCACGCTGACGACGCGGGCTCTTGTGATGGATCAGCGACGCGAGCACTTCCTTGCCGGTACCGGTCTCACCGAGCAGCAGCACCGTGGCGCTGGTCGCCGCAACCTGCTCCGCCTCTTCGAGTACGACATTGAACAACGGGGAACGGCTCGCCAATGTCGGCGGCACACCCGGCCACGCAGCCTGGCGCAGGCAGGCGTTTTCGGCTTCGAGCCGCTCCTGCAGGCGGCGGATCTCGGCCAGCGCGGCGGCAAGCTTCAGCTCGGCGCGGCTGTGGGCCAGCACCTGCGCAAACACTTCGCCCACCAGTTTCAGCCGGACGATCAGGTCCTGAGGCCATGAACGCGGCGAGTGGAAGGCATCGAAGCCGACCATCGCGACGGTCCTGCCTCCGACCACCAGCGGCAGTCCGAGATGCGCCTTCATGCCCACCGCGGTGACATAGGCGGATTCGGCGGCCGCCTCCGCAGGCAAGTCATACGGCAGATTTTCCCGGGCCACGATGCGCCCGGCTTCAAGTTCCCCCTGCCACCACGGCAGCACGAGGGGAAACTCGCCGCGCTGCAGCACCTCGATGCCGTCCACCGCCGTGGCGCAGAGGATTTCTAGCCGGCCATCGGCCCGGAGCTCGGCGTAGGCCGCGCGGTCGAAACCGAGAAAGCGCGTCAGCCGGGACAGCGATTTCTCGATTTCATCAACCACTCCCCCGGGCTTCACGGCCGCATACCGCGCGAGCATGTCGACGAGCATCTGCTCGAACGCCAGGCGCCCGATGCTGTCGAGCGCGGGTGTCATCGATGTACCAAGATCGTTCATGGTCAGTGCTTCCGGATCCCCGCCCCCTCATGCGCCGAAAAAAGTGGGGAATCGAGGATTCCCCCATGGACGGCAGTATAAACATTGACGGCCGTCCTGACCGGCGCCAGCGCAATGCCGCAGGGTCGCCCGCTGCCGCACCTCGCCATCGGCGGCCGACATCATCCTGTCACAGAGTTGTCGTTCACTCCGGTTAACCCCCCCAGTGGAACATTCCGCGCATGGCCACCCTGACCTACAACGCAGCCCTGATGGATGCCGAGACCGGCGGCAACGAGCATTACCGGTTCGAAGCCGATCCCCGGCTGTTCGACATGCCCGCCGACAGCATCGTCGAGCAGTTCATCCGGCACCTCGAAACCTCCGGCAGCCATCCGCACCCGCTGTCCTACGAGCTCAATTCGGCGGTCAAGAAAAAGGGGGGGCGTTTCGTCCTCGCCACCGGCTCGCTGATGCTGCCGCGGGGCGAAATTCCCTTCCTGCTGATGATTTCTCCGGAAGCGGCCGCGCAGCCGCACTGATCAGTCGCCGGTCTTTCCGGCCAGCACCTCGGCCACATGCAGCACCTGTGTCTTCGCGTCGCCGCGCCGGCGCAGCCGGCCTTCGATGTTGAGCATGCAGCCGAGATCGCCGAGCACGACGGCATCGGCGCCGCTGGCGGCGATGTTCTCGCACTTGCGCTCGGCGATGTGCGCGGAAATCTCGCCGAACTTCAGCGCAAACGCGCCGCCGAAACCGCAGCACTGCTCGCACTCGTTCATCTCGCGCAGCGCAGCGCCCTCGACCTGCGCCAGCAGCTGGCGCGGCTGCTGCTTCACACCGAGCTCACGCAGCCCCGAGCAGGAATCATGATAAGTTATTGTTTTTATTGATGTTTTTATATGTGAAGTAAACCGCGCAACGTTCACCAGAAAATCCGTCAGCTCGTATGTCTTCGCCGACAAGGCACCCATTGCGGCGCGTTCGTTTTCCGGGATGTCCTTGAGCATTTCGGGATAGTGCGCGCGGATCATGCCGGCACAGGAACCCGAGGGCGCGACCACGTATTTGCAGTCGGCGAACTCTCGCGCGACCTTGCGCGCCAGTGCAATCGTCGAGGCACGGTCGCCGGAGTTGTAGCCGGGCTGCCCGCAGCAGGTCTGCGTTTCCGGCACGACGACTTCGCAGCCGGCCTTCTGCAGCAGTTCGAGCGCAGCGAAACCGATGCGCGGGCGCATCAGATCCACCAGGCAGGTGACGAACAATCCGACTTTCACGATGGGAGCGCCCAAGCTTGATGACGGGCCAGACTATAGCCCAGTCCGCGGCACCGCACAGCGGCCGTCACGCCAGCCGCCACGGCTGCAGGTAATCCAGCCGGTCGCCGGACTCGACGATCAGGTGGCGCACCGACTTGTCGCGCACGATGTGCAGCGTGATGTCGGCGCCGGCGCCGCCGCTGGCCCACAGCCGTTCGTAGAATTCGCTTTGCCCGCCGATCGAATCGCCGCCGACGCCGAGGATGATGTCGCCGCGTTGCAGTCCGGCCTGCTCGGCGGGGGCGCCGGGCAGCACGCGCGTGACCACCACGTGGCCGTCCACCTGCTCGGTATTCACGCCGAGCCACGGCCGCCGGTCGCCGCCGCGCCGCCCCGTCTTCACCAGATCGGGCAGCACGTCCTTGAGCAGGTTGATCGGCACGAACATGTTGCCGGGGAAAGCCGCGCCGGTGTTCAGCGCGTCGCTGACCCACAGCGAGGCGATGCCGACCAGCCGGCCCTCGCCGTCGAACAGCGCGGCACCGCTGTGCTCGTAGCGCGGCGGCGCGGTGAACAACGCGTCGTCGATCATGTATTCCCACCAGCCGGTGAACCGTCGCCGCGACACCAGCGCAGCACCGGTGACGCCGCCACCGCCTTCATGGCAGGCAACGACCAGGCCCTGCAGTTCGGCGAGTGCGGTCGAATCACCCAGTTCGGCCGGAGTACAGGGCGGCGCCGGCTTGGCGCGCAGCAGGCCGAAACCCGTGGCATGGTCGAAGCCGACGACGCTCGCCGGATAGATCCTGTTGTCGCCGTCGATCACCAGCACCGAAGCCGCCTCCAGCACCAGGTAGCCGATGGTCAGGATCAGGCCGTTCCCATCGATGACGATGCCGGTGCCTTCGCGCTCGCTGCCCAGCGAATCGGCGGTGCGCGCGCCCTCGACGGCGCGGATCGACAGCTTGACCACGGCATCCAGCGGCGGCGATGCCGGCGCCGGTATGCCGTTGGTGGCGCGCCAGGCGGCCAGCGCGGCGGAAAACAGGGATACGCTCATGGGACTCGTGTTTGGATGGGAATGAGGAAACGGGGATCTCGGAATGGAAAGCGCAATGCGGGAATTCAGGCGCCGCCAAGCGCCTCATAACGCACATCGATGATGTCGATGTCGACAACACCATTGGGCGTCGGCAGTTTCACGGTGTCGCCGGCGCGGTGCTTGAGCAGCGCCCTGGCGATCGGCGACACCCAGCTGACATGTCCGCGCGCGGCATCGGCCTCATCGATGCCGACGATGGTCACGGTGTGTTCGCGGCCATCGCCATCGGCATAGTCCACCGTCGCACCGAAAAAAATCTGGTCGGTGTCGCCGCGGGCGGCGGGATCGACCACCACCGACTGGTCGAGGCGCCTGCCGAGATAATAGATGCGGCGGTCGATTTCGCGCAGGCGTTTCTTGCCGTACAGGTAATCGCCGTTTTCTGAACGGTCACCGTTGGACGCGGCCCAGGCCACCACCCGGACCAGTTCGGGCCGCTCCACATCGAGCAGTTGCGTCAGTTCCTGCTTGATCCGGGCATAGCCGGCGGGCGTCATGTAGTTTTTCGGGACAGCCGCCGCCGGTTCGGCGGGTTTTCGGGACATTCGCGACATGCGCAAAGTGTAGCGAAAAGCACGGCAGGCCCGCCTTGCCGTCAACCGCGCCGGGGCTTGGCGGCAGCGCATTTCATAATATAAAATGCGGTTGACACGCTTACCGCTGCAACCCGATCCCGTGCCCGAAAAGTCCGCCAAACCGTCCATCCAGGTCATCGAGCGCATGATGCACCTGCTCGACGTGCTGTCGCAGCACGCCGTGCCGGCGACGCTGAAGCAACTGGCCGGCGCCACCAAGCTGCATCCCTCGACCGCTCACCGCATCCTCGGCGTGATGGTCGACAACCGGCTGGTGGACCGCATCGAGCCGGGCATGTACCGGCTGGGCATCCGCCTGGTCGAACTGGGCAGCCTGGTGAAATCGCGCATCAGCGTGCGCCAGGAGGCGCTGCCGCACATGCAGGAGCTGCACCGCGCGCTCGGCGAAACCGTCAACCTGTCGGTGCGGCGCGACGACGAAGTGGTCTACATCGAGCGCACCGCGGAAGGCAACACCATGATGCGCGTGGTGCAGATCATCGGCGCGCACGCGCCGCTGCACATCACCGCAGTGGGCAAGATCTTCCTTGCCGCCGACACCCCGCAGCAGGTCGCCGAATACGCCAGCCGCAGCAGGCTTGCGCGCTACACCGACAACACGCTGACCGACGCGAAAAAACTCGCTGCCGAGCTCGAGGACATCCGCAAGCGACAGTACGCCTTCGACAACGAAGAGGCGGAGCGCGGCGTGTGCTGCGTCGGCGCCGGCATCTACAACGACGAGGGCGCGCTGGTCGCCGGCCTGTCGGTGTCGGCACCCACCGAGCGTTTCCGCAAGGCCTGGGCGGAGTCCGTGCGCCAGGCTGCCGAGCGCATCTCGCGGGCGATCGGTTACCAGTCGCCGCGCTGACGGCGCAGCCGCCCCGGCTCGATGTACGACCGTCCGCTCGTCTTTCTCGACCTCGAGACCACCGGCGCGACCGCAACGCATGACCGCGTCACCGAAGTCGGCCTGGTTGAAGTCGACAACGGCCGCTTTGTGCGCGAATGGTCGACGCTGGTCAATCCCGGCATGCGCATCCCGCCGGCAATCCAGGCGCTGACCGGCATCAGCAACGACATGGTGGCGCTGGCGCCGCGTTTCGAGAACATCGCCCGCGAACTGTATGAGTCCATCGACGGCCGCGTGCTGGTCGCGCACAACGCGCGTTTCGACTACGGCTTCCTGAAGAACGAATTCCGCCGCCTCGGCAAGACCTTCACCGCACCGGTGCTGTGCACGGTGAAATTGTCGCGAAAGCTGTTTCCGCAGCACCCGCGGCACAACCTCGATACGCTGATGGCGCGCCACAACATTCACTGCGACGCACGCCATCGCGCGCTGGGTGACGCCCGCGTGTTGTGGCAGCTGGCGCAGCAGTGGCGCGAGGATCCGGGCGAAGCCGCGGTGCTGGCCGCCACGGAAAAATTGTTGAAAACCACGACGGTGCCGGCGGGCCTCGCCGACAACGCCTTCGATCACATTCCCGAGGGCCCTGGCGTCTATCTTTTTTACGGCGACAACGACGTGCCGCTGTATGTCGGCAAGAGCATCAGCCTGCGCACCCGCGTGATGTCGCATTTCTCCGGCGACCACCGCGTCAGCAAGGACATGCGCATCGCCGCCGAAGTGAAGCGCATCGACTGGATTGAGACCGCGGGCGAACTCGGCGCGCTGATCGAGGAGGCGCGGCTGGTCAAGAAACTCGCGCCCGTGCACAACCGCCAGCTGCGCCGCGCCAGCGAACTCTGCGCCTGGCACTGGCCCGCCGACCGCCCCGATCAGGCGCCGGCGCTGGTGTCGGCGCGCGATCTGGCAGGCGGGGAGTTCCGCGACCTGTACGGCCTGTTCCGCTCGCGGCGCAGCGCGATCGAAGCGTTGCGCGAAATCGCGCTGGAGCATGAACTCTGCCACGGGCTGCTGGGACTTGAACAACGCAAGGGGCCATGCTTCGCGCACCAGATCAAACGCTGCCGCGGCGCCTGTGCCGGCCTGGAAACGCCGCGCGAGCACGCGGCGCGGCTCGCCATGGCGCTGGCCGGACTGCGCGTGCGCGCCTGGCCATTTCCGGGCCGCATCGGCATCCGCGAAACCTCCGGCAATGGCGAACGCTGCGAACTGCACGTGCTCGACCAGTGGTGCCACCTCGGCACCGTCAAAAACGACGAGGAGTTGCGCGAGCTGCAGCAGGGTTCGCCGCGGCCGCTGTTCGACCTCGACACCTACAGGATCCTCGCGCGTTACCTGCTCGGCGGCAAACACCGCCCGGAGATCGTTTCGCTGCACGCCGCGCCTGCGGCATAATGACCGCGCAGCGACAACCATAATCACCAACATCCTGAGGAGGATCCCATGACGAAACCAGCCCTTGCCGTTTCCGCGGTCTGCACCGCCCTGCTCGCCATTTCGCCGCAAGCCGTGCTCGCACAGCAATGGCCGACGAAAGCGGTCCGCTTCATCATCCCGTTCCCGCCGGGCGGACCCACCGACATCATGGGCCGGTTCGCGGGCGACATCCTCAGCAAGGCATTCAACCAGCAGTTCATCGCCGACAACCGCGGCGGCGCCGGCGGCAACCTCGGCTCCGATATCTGCTCAAAAGCTCCGGCCGACGGCTACACCATCTGCATGCTGACTGCCGCGCAGGGCATCTCTCCCGGCATTTACAAGAAACTGCCCTTCGATCCGGTCAGGGACTTCTCCCATGTCACGCTGATGGCAATCCTGCCCAGCATGCTGACGACTCACCCGTCGATGCCGGTGAAAAGCGTACGCGACATCATCACGCTGGCAAAATCCAAACCGGGTGCGATGTCCTATGCGTCCACCGGCAACGGCTCCAGCCCGCACATGATGATGGAGTTGTTCAAATACCTCGCAAAGGTCGATCTGGTGCATGTGCCGTACAAGGGCCAGGCGCCGGCGGTCGTCGACCAGATCTCGGGACAGGTTCAGCTCGCCTTCAACACTGCGATCGGCGTGATGCCGCATGTGCAGTCCGGGCGTCTGAAGCCGATTGCGATCTCGACTAAAGGCAAACGCTTTCCGCCGATGCCGGAACTGCCGACAGTTGAGGAATCCGGACTCAAGGATTTCGACGGCGCCTCCTGGCAAGGCGTGGTGTTCCCGAAAGGCGTGCCTGCAGACATCGTCAATCGCGCCCATGCCGCGCTGGCCAAGGAACTCACCTCAGCGTCCGGCCGCGAGAACCTTCTCAAGCGTGGTGGCCTCGCCTCGGGCAACACACCGGCGGAGTTCAGTGCGTTCGTGCAGGCCGAAGTGAATAAATGGACCGCGATCGCCAAGGCGGCCAAGGTCAGCATCGACTGACACGATGACGCAACCCACGCCCGAACAGCAGTCGCGCATCGACCTCGCCGCCGCTCTGCGCGCGGCATCGCGCATGGGCTTGGGCGAGGGCATCTGCAACCATTTCAGCGTCGAAGTGCCCGGCAGCCCCGGGCATTTCCTGATCAACCCCCAAGGCCTGCACTGGTCGGAAGTCACGCCTGGCGACCTGGTGCTTGTCGATGCGCAGGGACGCAAGCTGGCCGGGAAGCACGAGGTCGAGCCCACGGCATTCTTCATCCACGGCGCGGCCCACCGCAGCAAGCCCGATGCCAAATGCGTGCTGCACACCCACATGCCATATGCCACCAGCCTGACCGCGGTGCAGGGCGGCCGCGTCGAACCCGCGAGCCAGGTCGCGCTCAAGTTTTACGGCCGCTGCGCCTACGACGAGGCCTACAACGGGCTTGCGCTGGATGCGGCCGAGGGGGAACGCATCGTCGCCGGATTAAAAAGTGCCGATGTGCTGTTCCTCGCCAACCACGGCGTGATCGTCACCGGGCCGTCGGTGGACCTCGCCTTCGATGACCTCTATTACCTCGAACGCGCCTGTATGCTGCAGGTGCTGGCGGCGGGCAGCGGCAGGCCCCTGCGCCTGGTGCCGGAGGAAATCGCGCGCCAGACCGCGGCGCAGATGACCGACGATACCCAGGCGCGGCTGCACTTCATCGCGCTCAAGCGCCTGCTCGATCGCGACGAGCCGGGGTGGTCGCGCCTCGAATAGGGCGGACGTTCCCAGGATGCCGAACTACGGCATCCAGCGTTCAGTGATACACCACCGGCAGGTTCAGCAACACGCTGAAGTTGTCGAGGAAGGCGTCGATGTGTTCGGTCGATGCCTCTTCACCAGCTGCAGCGTTCATCGCATTGGCGAATTTCTCCGCGACGTCGTCCTGGAAAAAGGTTCCGCGCGAGCTGCGTTTGTCCACCAGCTCCAGACCCTGCTGGCCCGGATACTCGGCAACGTAGTACTGCTCGCTGTTGTAGACAATGCGCACGACCGGCTCCTTTGGCATAAACACTTGATTTTATTGAATAAATAATAAAACCTCGGTGTATACGGCAGATGGGGCGCCGCCGCGCCGATTTCAAGGGCCGGGCCGCCGCTGCGACACCGCGATGCCGGCGAGAATCAGCGCGAGCCCGGCATAGGCCGCCGCCGGGGGGTGCTCCCCCATCACCGCCAGCCCGAGAAACAACGCCACGCAGGGGCTCAGGTAATTCACCAGTGACATGAAGGTGGGGCCGGCGGAGCGGATCAGCTGGAAATAGAGAATCGTCGCCAGCGCGGTGGGGCCTGCGCCCAGCCACAGCACCGCGGCCAGCGAACCGCTGCGCGGCTCGAGCTGCCATGGCCGGTCCTGCCACAGCGCCACCGGCACCACCATCACGCTGGCGACCAGCAGCGTCGCCGCCGCCGCGACCAGAACGTCGCCCTTGATGATCAGCCGCGTCAGCACGCTCTGCAGCGCATAACAGAGCGCGCCGCCGAGCACCGCCAGCTGGAATACGATGCTGACCGCGTCACCGCCAAGCCCGGCCAGCGCCGCCGGCCCCATCAGCAGCACGATGCCGCCGAAGCCGATGCCGAAACCGGTGACGCGGCGCCGCGTCAGGTGCTCGCCCTCGACCAAGACATGCGCGAGCAACATGGTCGCCAGCGGCATCACCGCCATCAGGATGCCGGCGAGCGCGCTCTCCACCACCTGCTGTCCCCAGGTGATCAGATAGAACGGGATCGCGTTGCCGATCAGCGCGACCACCAGGTATGGCCACCAGCCACGGCCCAAAGGCGGCAGGCGGCGGCCCAGCGCGTACACAATCACCGTCAGCACCAGCGCGGCAAGGCCGATGCGGCCGGCCACGACGGTCCACGGCGGCAGGCTGGCCACCGCGATGCGGTTGAACATGAAGGAAGAACCCCACATCGCGACCAGCGCGAACAGCAGCAGCCAGTCATTCAGCGTGCGGTGTGCGGACATCGGGGTATCGTCCCGCCGTACGGCGCGGATCGCGGATTGTTGTGGTTGCGGCAAAGCATACACGATGCGATGTTCGCCGGCGGGTCTGCCTGCGTCCGCGTGATAAAATCATGCTTTACGGAAACGCCACCGATGCACCGATGACCACGCCCTCCCCCCTCACCGCCCTCTCCCCGCTCGACGGCCGCTACCACGGCAAACTCGGCGCACTGCGCGACTGCTTCAGCGAACAGGCGCTGATCCGCCAGCGGGTGCGGGTCGAGGTCGAATGGCTGAAGGCCCTGGCCGCCGAACCGGCGCTGAAGGAAGTGCCCCCGTTTTCCGCGGCCACCGTGGCCGAACTCGATGCGCTGGTGAAGAATTTTTCCGTAGCCGACGGCGAACGCGTCAAGGCGATTGAAGCCACCACCAACCACGACGTCAAGGCGGTGGAGTACCTGCTCAAGGAACGGCTTGCCAGGAACTCCGAGGTGACCAAAGTCGCCGAGTTCATCCATTTCGCCTGCACCTCCGAGGACATCAACAACCTGTGCCATGCGCTGATGCTGCAGCAGGCGCGCACGGAAGTGCTGCTGCCCGCGCTCGATGCCGTCGTCACCCGGCTGCGCACGCTGGCGCATGACCTTGCCGATGCGCCGATGCTGTCGCGCACCCACGGCCAGCCGGCTTCGCCGACCACGCTGGGCAAGGAAATGGCCAACGTGGTGGCCCGGCTCGTCCGCGCCCGCGCGCGCATTTCTTCAGTGTCGCTGCTCGGCAAGATCAACGGCGCGGTGGGCAACTACAACGCCCACCTCGCCGCCTATCCGGAAATCGACTGGGAGGGTTTCGGCAAACGGTTTGTCGAATCGCTGGGGCTGGAGTTCAACCCCTACACCATCCAGATCGAGCCGCATGACGCAATGGCCGAACTGTTCGACGCGGTGGCCCGCTGCAACACCGTGCTGCTCGACCTCGACCGAGACATCTGGGGCTATATCTCGGTCGGCTACTTCAGGCAGAAGACCAAGGCCGGCGAAATCGGCTCCTCGACCATGCCGCACAAGGTCAACCCGATCGATTTCGAGAATTCCGAAGGCAACCTCGGCCTCGCCAATGCGCTGCTGCGCCATCTTTCGGAGAAGCTGCCGGTATCGCGCTGGCAGCGCGACCTTACCGATTCGACGGTGCTGCGCAACATGGGCGTCGCGCTGGGTTACGCGCTGCTCGCCTGGGATTCCTGCCTGAAGGGGCTCAACAAGCTCGAAGCCAACCGCGCCGCGCTGGCCGCGGACCTCGACGACAACTGGGAAGTGCTGGCCGAACCGATCCAGACGGTGATGCGCCGCTACAACGTGCCCGGCGCCTACGAGCAGCTGAAGGAACTCACCCGCGGCAAGGCCGGCATCAACCGCGAAACCCTGCACGCATTCATCAAGGGCCTGGACGGGATCCCCGACGCGGAAAAACAGCGCCTGCTGGCGCTGACGCCGGCCAACTACACCGGCAAGGCGGCAGAACTCGCCAGGCGGATCTGAAGCACGGCCGCAGCCGCGGCCTCAGGAACCGCTTCCGCCCGCGCCGCGATGGCGCAGGATCTCGACAACCCCGGGCAGGATCGACAGGATGATGATGCCGATGATCACCAGGCTCAGGTTGTCCCGGATCACCGGCAGGTTGCCGAAGAAGTAACCGGCGTACCCCAGCGACATCACCCACAGGATCGCGCCGCTGACATTGAACAGCGCGAACTTCGCATAGGTCATGTTCGCCGCACCCGCCACGAACGGCGCGTAGGTGCGGATGATCGGCACGAAACGGGCAATGATGATGGTCTTGCCGCCGTACTTCTCGTAAAACTCGTGCGCGCGTTCAAGGTGCTTCGGATTGAGCCAGCGCGACTCGCTCGACTTGAACACCCGCGGCCCGATGAAATGACCTACGCCATAGTTGACGGCATCGCCGAGTATCGCAGCGATGATCAGCAGCAGCACCAGCAGGTGGATGTCCATGCCGCCCGCCGCGGCCACGGTGCCGGCGACGAACAGCAGCGAATCCCCGGGCAGGAAGGGCGTGACCACCAGCCCGGTTTCGCAGAACACGATCAGGAACAGGATCAGGTAGATCCAGGCGCCGTGGCTGGCCACCAGCGCCTGGAGGTGGTCGTCAAGGTTGAGGACGACGTCGAGGAACAGCGTGAACAGCTCCACTGCAGGGCCTAGACGACCGCGCCGTCCTCGCCCGCCTGGCGCACCTTCTCCGGCTTGACGAGGTCATCGCGCTTGAGGCCCAGCCACATCAGCAGCGGGCTGCCGACCAGCACCGATGAATAGATGCCGAAGCAGATGCCGATGGTCAGCGCCAGCGCGAAATAATGGAGGGTTTCGCCGCCGAAAAAGAGCATCGCGCACACCATCAACTGGGTTGAACCGTGGGTGATGATGGTTCGCGACATGGTCGAGGTGATCGCCGCATCGATGACCTGTGGCACCGCCATGTTGCGGAACTGGCGGCCGCGGAAGTTCTCGCGTATCCGGTCCATGACCACCACCGATTCGTTGACCGAATAGCCGAGGATGGCAAGGATCGCGGCAAGCACCGGCAGTGAAAACTCCCAGTTGAACAGTGAAAAGCAGCCGAGGATGATCACCACGTCATGCAGGTTGGCGATGATTGCCGAGACGCCGAATTTCCACTCGAAGCGCAGAGCCAGATAGCCGACAATGCCCAGCGACACGAACAGCAGGGCCAGCGCCCCGCTTTCCAGCAGTTCCTTGCCAACCTGCGGCCCGACGAATTCGACGCGCTGCAGCTGCACCGCCGCGTCCAGCTTGCGCAGCTCGACCATCACCTGCTCGGACAGCTGCGCGCTGGTGACGCCCTCCTTGACCGGCAGCCGGATCAGCACATCGCGGGCCGTGCCGAAGTTCTGCACGCTGGGTTCGCTGAAGCCGATCTGCACCATCCGGTCGCGTATGGGATTGAGATCGGGCGGCTGCTGGTAGGTAACCTCGATCACCGTGCCCCCGGTAAAGTCCACGCCCAGGTTGAGGCCCTTTGTGGCCAGTGACCCCACGGCAACCAGGAACGTGATCAGTGAAATCACGTTGAAGACCAGCGCGTGGCGCATGAAGGGGATGTTGCGCTTGATGCGGAAGAATTCCATGGCTGTTCCTTACTTGGCCTGCGCTTCGGGTTTCCACACCTGGCCGATCGAAATCCGGTCCAGCTTGCGGCGACCGCCGTAATAGAGGTTGACGATGCCGCGAGACACCATCACCGCACTGAACATCGAGGTCAGGATACCCAGGCAGTGCACCACCGCAAACCCCCGCACCGGCCCTGAACCGAAGGCGAACAGCGCGATGCCGGCAATCAGCGTCGTCACGTTGGAGTCAAGAATGGTGGCCCACGCCCGCTCGTAGCCGGAATTCAGCGCGGCATGCGGTGTATTACCGTTGCGCAACTCCTCGCGTATGCGTTCGTTGATCAGCACGTTGGCGTCGATCGCCATGCCCAGCGCCAGCGCTATCGCGGCAATGCCAGGCAGCGTCAGCGTCGCCTGCAGCATCGACAGCAGAGCGATCAGGAAAAGCAGGTTGGCGGCCAGCGCAATGATCGAGATCACGCCCATCAGCGCGTAATAGATGATCATGAACACCGCGATGGCGGCGAAGCCCATCCACATCGACTGAAAGCCGATCTGGATGTTCTCGGCACCCAAGGACGGGCCGATGGTGCGTTCCTCGACGATTTCCATCGGCGCTGCCAGCGCGCCGGCGCGCAGCAGCAGCGCGACGTCATTGGCTTCCTGCGTGGTCATGCGGCCGCTGATCTGCACGCGGCCGCCGCCGATTTCGCTGCGGATCACCGGGGCGGTGACGACTTCGCCCTTGCCGCGCTCGAAGAGCAGGATCGCCATGCGCTTGCCGACGTTTTCCCGGGTGTACTGCTGGAAAATGCGCGCCCCGGTGCCGTCGAGGTTCAGGTGCACCGCCGGTTCGCCGGTCTGGCCGTCGAAACCGGGCTGGGCGTCATTGATGCGCTCGCCGGTAAGCACGACCTGCTTCTTCACCAGCACGGCCTGGCCGTTGCGCTCGTAGTAAAGCTCGGACCCGAACGGCAGCTGCCCGGACTTGGCCTGCTGCAGCGTGGCCAGGTCCATGTGTTCGTCATCGACCATGCGCACCTCGAGGGTCGCGGTGCGCCCGAGGATGTCCTTGGCCTTGGCGGTGTCCTGCACGCCGGGCAGCTGTACCACCACGCGGTCGGCGCCCTGCTGCTGGATGATCGGCTCCGCCACGCCCAGCTCGTTGACGCGGTTCCTCAGCGTGGTGATGTTCTGCTGCAGCGCGAATTCCTGGGTCTTGCGTTGCGCCTCGATCTTGAGCGAGCCGCTGATGCGGAATTCGCCGGCATCATCGACAGTGCGCAGCTCGAGGTCGGGAATGTCCTTGCCGATGAGTGCCAGCGCCTTGTCACGCACCGCCGCGTCGCGGAAACGGATGGTGATCGACTGGCCGTCGCGGCTGAGCCCCGCATACTGCAGGCGGCGCTCGCGCAACTGGCCGCGGATGTCGTTGCCGTAGGACTCGAGCTTCTTCGACAGCGCCGTCTTCATGTCGACCTGCATCAGGAAATGCACGCCGCCCCGGAGGTCAAGACCCAGGTACATCGGCAGCGCCCCGATCGATGCCAGCCACCGCGGGCTCCGCGACAGCAGGTTCAGTGCCACCACGTAATCCTCGCCCAGCGCCGACTGGATGGCGTCCTTGGCCTTGATCTGTTCCTCGGTTCCGGCGAAACGCACCTTGACGCTGGTGGCGTCCACGGCGACACCCTGGGAGTCCAGTGAAGACTTCTTCAGCACCTCCTCGACACGCGCCATCAGCGCTGCATCGGCCTTCAGGTTGCTGCGCAGCGGCGACACCTGCACCGCCGGCACTTCGCCATAAAAATTCGGCAGGGTGTAGAGCAGGCCGACCGCGAGGGTGGCCGCGATCAGCAGGTATTTCCACAGGGGGTAGCGGTTCATGATGGACGCGTAATAGATGAAGCGTGAACGGTGGAACGCGGCGCCCGGCGGGCCGCCGCGCCGGCGCCTCACTGGATGGTCTTGAGGGTGCCCTTGGGCAGCACGACCTGGATCGCCTGCCGCTGGATCTGGATTTCGACGTTGTCGGCGATCGAAACCGTCGCGTACTGGCCGTCGACCTTGCTGATGCGGCCGAGGATGCCGCCGGCGGTGACCACCTCATCACCCTTCTGCAGGGCCTCGACCATCGCCTTGTGCTCCTTGGCCCGCTTCATCTGCGGCCGGATCATCAGGAAATAAAGCACACCGAACATGACCAGGATCAGCAGCATGCTTTCGATGCCGCCGCCCTGTGCTCCTGCGGGAGCTGCCTGCGCCCAGGCTGGACTGATCAACAAGATAAACCTCCTTGGAGTTGGCAGGCGGTCCGGCGGGGGAAGCCGCGGCCGGATGCGCCCAAAGTGCAAACTGTTGTATTTTAACCCAATTCCGTTTCGCGGTCGGCACCATGGGCCGCCACGAAGGCGTCCAGCCGCCCTTCCGCAATCGCCGTCCGCAATCCCGCCATCAGCTCCTGGTAGTAATGCAGGTTGTGCAGGGTATTGAGTCTCGCACCGAGCATTTCGTTCACCCGCTGCAGGTGGTGCAGGTAGGCACGGGTGAAGTTGCGGCAGGTGTAGCAGGCGCAGTCCGGGTCGAGCGGCGCCAGGTCATCGCGGTAGCGGGCGTTGCGCAATTTGATCACGCCGTGGCGGGTATAGAGCCAGCCGTTGCGCGCGTTGCGGGTCGGCAGTACGCAGTCGAACATGTCGATGCCGGCGGCGACCGCGGCGACGATGTCGGACGGTGTGCCCACCCCCATCAGGTAGCGCGGCCGGCCGGCCGGCAGCCGCGGCGCGGTATGGCGCAGGATGCGCAGCATGTCGGGCTTGGGCTCGCCCACCGACAGCCCGCCGATCGCGTAGCCGTCAAAGCCGATGTTCACCAGCTCGGCCAGCGACTCGTCGCGCAGATGCTCGAACATGCCGCCCTGGACGATGCCGAACAGGGCGTTGGGATTGCCGGCATGCGCCGCCTTGCTGCGCGCCGCCCAGCGCATCGACAACCGCATCGAATCGCGCGCCTGCTGCTCCGTCGCCGGATGCGGCGTGCACTCGTCGAATGCCATCACGATGTCGGAATTGAGCACGCGCTGGATGCGCATCGACTCTTCCGGAGTAAGAAAGCAGGCGTTGCCGTTGACCGGCGACTGGAACTTCACGCCCTCCTCGCTGATTTTCCGCAGTTCGCCGAGGCTGAACACCTGGAAACCGCCGGAATCGGTCAGGATCGGGCCCTCCCAGCCCATGAAGCGGTGCAGGCCGCCGTGCGCCCCGATGACCTCGAGCCCGGGCCGCAGCCAAAGGTGGAAGGTGTTGCCGAGGATGATCTGCGCGCCGAGTCCGCTGACCTCGACAGGGCTCATGCCCTTGACCGCGCCGTAGGTACCCACAGGCATGAATGCCGGGGTGTCGATGCTGCCGTGCGCGGTTTCGAGCACGCCGCGGCGCGCGGCGCCGTCAGTGGCGGAAATTGTGAATTGCATGGGTATTTGCGTGTGGATTCAGGCCGCCCGCTCGATCAGCATGGCATCACCATAGCTGAAAAACCGGTAGCGCTGCGCGATGGCATGGCGGTAGGCGCTGCGGATATTGTCGACGCCGCCGAAAGCGGACACCAGCATCAGCAGGGTCGACTTCGGCAGGTGGAAATTGGTGATCAGGCAGTCAACCACGCGGAACCGGTAACCGGGCAGCACGAACAGCGACGTTTCCGCGCTGCCGCCCCTGATGTCGCCGTCTGCGGCAGCCGACTCCAGCGCGCGCAGGCTGGTGGTGCCCACGGCGACGATGCGGCCGCCGGCAGCGCGGTGGCTGGCGATCGCATCCGCGGTGTCCTGCGGCAGGCTGTACCACTCGCTGTGCATGCGGTGCTCGGCAAGGTTCTGCGTGCGCACCGGCTGGAAGGTGCCGGCGCCGACATGCAGCGTCAGATACGCGATGCCGACGCCTACGCCGCGCAGAGTGTCCAGCATGGCCGCATCGAAATGCAGCCCCGCGGTCGGCGCCGCCACCGCGCCCGGCGCCCGCGCAAACACCGTCTGGTAACGGGTCTCGTCATCCGCGCCCGGCTGGTGCCCGATGTAGGGCGGCAGCGGCAGCGCGCCGTGGCGGTCGAGCTGCGCGAACACATCGTCCCCGGGAAAACGCAGCCGGTAGAGTTCGCCTTCGCGCGCGACGACATGCAGGGCCAATCCGCCATCAACATGCAGCGCGCTGCCGGGTCTGGGCGCATGACTGGCTCGAATCTGCGCCAGGGCCTCGCGCCCGTCGAGCACGCGTTCGACCAGCACTTCGATGCGGCCACCGCTGTCCTTGACGCCCGTCAGCCGCGCCTTGATGACCCGCGTGTCGTTGAGCACCAGCAGGTCCCCCGACCGCAACAGTGCCGGCAGCCCGGCGAACATGCGATCGGACAGTGCCCCGGTTTTGCCGTCGAGATGCAACAGCCGGCTGGCCCTGCGCTCGGCCGCGGGCGACTGCGCAATCAGTTCTTCGGGCAAGTGATAATCGAAATCGTCCAGGCGCATCGCGCGGATTATACGGGTGGATACAGTGGACGGATTCGGCGGACGGTTGCCCCGGCGCCGCCGTTTGACCGATAATCGCTCACCCCCTGCCTCGGTGGTGGAATTGGTAGACGCGCCGGACTCAAAATCCGGTGCCGCAAGGCGTGTCGGTTCGAGTCCGACCCGAGGCACCATCCGCAAGTCCCCGGCCGCCAGCGCGGTTCAAGGCTTGCCCGGCCCAATCCTACGGAAAAGACCATGACTGAACAGGAAATCGGCGTCAGCATCGACGGACATGTCGCAACGGTGGAACTGCGCCGTCCACCCAACAACTTTCTCGACGTGGATCTGATCGGCGAACTCGCCTCTGCGCTCGAAGCGCTGGACCGGGACGGCAACGTGCGCGCGGTGGTGCTCGCGGCAGCCGGCAAGCATTTCTGCGCCGGCGCCAACCTGAAAAAGCGCGTCGACGACGAAGCCGCCGGCCAGAAGCAGGCGGCGACGCCGCGCCACCTGTACCATGAAGCCCAGCGCCTGGTGCAGACGCGCAAGCCGATTGTCGCCGCGGTTCACGGCAGCGCCATCGGCGCCGGCCTCGGCCTCGCGCTGGTCGCCGACTTCCGCGTGACCTGCAGGGAAGCGCGCCTGGCCGCGAACTTTTGCGCGATGGGCTACCACCCCGGCTTCGGCATGACGGTGACGCTGCCGCGGCTGGTCGGCCACCAGACGGCAAAATGGCTGTTCCTCACCGGCAGGCGCATTCCCGGCGAAGAGGCCTTTGAACTCGGACTCGCCGACCGGCTGGTGGCGCAGGACCAGGTGCGCACGGTGGCGCAGGAAATGGCCGCCGAACTCGCGAAATCCGGACCGCTGGCCGTGCAGGCCACGCGCGACACGCTCAACGGCGACCTGTTTGCCGCGTTCCGCGCTGCGACCGAGCGCGAAGCCTTCATCCAGATGATGCTGCGCGAAACCAGCGACTTCAAGGAAGGCGTCAAGGCCGGTTTTGACCGCAGGGACCCGGTGTTTACCGGAACCTGAAACTGCGCTGCCCGACATGAGCAACGGCACCGTTCCCGCGCATCGCATCGAAATCCGCATCCAGGAACTGTCGCAGCTGTTCAACTCGATGGATCCGACGCCCTTCCACCACAAGGACCTCGACCCCGATGCCGAGGAATTCCTGGTGAGCTGGGCGCAGGAACATCCGCACGAGGCGGAACTCGAGATCCTGATCCACCTGGCGGGCCAGGCGCCGGAGGGCGGAGAGGCGATGGTGCGCGAGGCGATGGCCAACTATTTCAGTTATCGCGCCGGGCACACCCGGCGTGAATTCCGCCAGCTGATGCAGCGCGGGCGGCGCAGCCTGATGATCGGTCTCGGTTTCCTGGCGGCCTGCCTGCTCGCCGCGGAACAGGTCGCGCGGCTCGGCGGCGGCACGTTCATATCCATCCTGCGCGAAAGCGTGATCATCGGCGGCTGGGTCGCGATGTGGCGGCCGCTCGAAATATTCCTCTATGACTGGTGGCCGCTGACCCGGCGCCAGGCCATGTTCGAAAAACTGGCGCGGGCAAAGGTCAGCATCGCCGCGGCGCCGGCATCCTGACCGCCGATCGCGGGATCAGGGCGCGGTGACTTCGACGTTGTCGATCAACCTCGTCTTGCCCAGGCGGGCGGCGGCGAGGATCACCAGCTCCCGCTCGCCGTTTGCCGGCGGCTGCAGATCGCTGCGCCTGCGCACCGCGACGTAGTCGGGTTTCCAGCCGTGCCTGGCCAGTTCGGCCATCGCCGAGAGTTCGACGCGCTGGTAGTCGCGCGCGCCCATCGCGATTTCACCCTTCGCATTGCGCAGCACGCGGTACAGCCGCGGCGCCTCCTGGCGTTCGGCCGGACTCAGGTAGGAATTGCGCGAGGACAGCGCGAGCCCGTCCTCGGCGCGCACGGTTTCCGCAAGGATGAGTTCGATCGGCAGCGCAAACTGGCGCACCATGTTCGACAGTACCAGGCACTGCTGGTAATCCTTCTTGCCGAAGATCGCCGCGTGCGGGGACACCATGTTGAACAGCTTGAGCACCACCGTGGCCACGCCGCGGAAATGACCCGGACGCGCCCCGCCGTCGAGGATGTGCTGCAGGTCCGAGGGCTCGACGACAAAGGTCTGCGGTTCCGGGTAAATCTCCTTCTCGTCGGGCGCGAACACGACGTCGACACCGGCCTTGCGCAGGCGCTCGCAATCGGCCTCGAAGGTGCGCGGGTAGCGGTCGAAATCCTCGCGCGGGCCGAACTGCAGGCGGTTGACGAAAATGCTGACCACGGTGCAGGCCGCGCGCGGCTTGGCGATGCGCATCAGCTCGATGTGGCCCTCGTGCAGATTGCCCATCGTCGGCACGAACACGTTGTCGGGTTCGCGGCGCAGGCGTTCGCGCAGCTCGGGCACGGAATGAATGACGTCCATGGGAAACCGTGGTGCTGTTGCGGGTTGCGGTGGCTGGGGAGGGCGCATTATATATGCGCCCGCCGGTTGCGGCGGAAAACGCCGCGCGGATCAGAACGAGTGCTCGCGCCCGGGAAACCGGCCCGAGCGGACCTCGTCGACATACAGCGCGACGGCGTCCTGGATCGATCCCGCGGCCGCCTTCATGTAGTTCTTGACGAATTTGGCCTTTTTCCCGGGATACACGTCGAGCATGTCGTGCAGCACCAGCACCTGGCCGTGGCAATCGGCGCCGGCGCCGATGCCGATGGTCGGCACCCCGGCAGCCGCAGTCACCTGGCTCGCCAGCGCGGCCGGAATGGCCTCGAGCACGATCATGCCGGCGCCGGCCTGTTCAAGGATGCGCGCATCGTCGAGCAGGCGCTGCGCCTCGTCCTCTCCCCGCCCCTGCACCCGGTAGCCGCCCAACTGGTGCACCGACTGCGGCGTCAGTCCGAGGTGGCCGCAGACCGGAATGCCTCTTTCGGTGAGGAAGGTAATGGTTTCCAGCATCGGCCGCCCGCCCTCAATCTTCACCATCTGCGCGCCTGCAGCCATGATCTCGGCGGCATTGCGGAAGGCGTCCTGCGGACTGACCTGGAAGGTGCCGAAGGGCATGTCGCCGATGATGAACGCCCGCTTGGCGCCACGCGCGACGCAGGCCGTGTGGTAGACCATGTCGCGCAGCGACACCGGCAGCGTCGATTCATGCCCCTGCAGCACATTGCCCAGTGAGTCGCCGATCAGCAGCGTGTCGAGCCCTGCGCCGTCGAGCAGCGCCGCAAAGCTGGCGTCATAGCAGGTCAGCATGGTGATCTTCTGCCCGTCCCGCATCATCTTGTGCAGATTGCTCAGCGTGATTCGCATCTGTGGTTCTCCCGGTGCCCCGACCGGCCGGCAGCAGTGCCGACGGCTCAGTTGCCGAGGCTGAAAAATTCGCGCGGACCGCGCATTGCATTGATCCGCTGCAACAATAAATCAAAATCCGCAGGCGAATCAACGAAGTTCAGGTTTTCGGAATTGACGATCAGCAGCGGCGCGGCGTCGTAATGATGGAAAAAACGCGCGTAGGTGTCGGCCAGCCGCAGCAGGTAGTCGTCGGGAATGGTCTTTTCGTAGCTGGTGGCCCGCCGCCGAACGCGTTCGATCAGCGTCTCCGCCCCCGCCTGCAGGTAGATCACCAGGTCAGGCGGCGGCGCCTGTGGCTTGAGGTGGTCGTAGATCTGCCGGTACAGCGCCAGTTCGTCGTCATTGAGGTTCAGCCTTGCGAACAGCGGATCCTTTTCCAGCATGAAATCGGCCACGGTGACGCCGCGGAACAGGTCCGACTGCGCCAGATCACGCACCTGGTTGATGCGCTGGAACAGGAAAAACAGCTGTGCCGGCAGCGCGTGGCGCGCGGGATCCTGGTAAAAACCGGGCAGGAAGGGATTGGCGTCCGGATCCTCGAACAGCGTCGCCGCGCCAAGATGCGCGGCCAGCCGGCGCGCGAGTGTGGTCTTGCCCGAACCGATCGGACCTTCGACCACCACGTAGCGGTACTTCGCGGCAAGGGTCATGCCGCACATCCTCCTGCTGCGGCAAGGTTCATGCCGGCACCCGCTGCAGTTGCGCCACGCCGGCCGCATCCACGCGCGCGACAAGATCGCGCACCAGCCCGTGCGCGGGCACCGGCGCGTCGGGGGCAACCTCCGCCAGCGGCACCATCACGAAGGCGCGTTCGAGCATGCGCGCATGCGGAATCGTCAGTCCGGCGTCGTGCACCACGGCGTCGCCGTAGAGAACGATGTCGAGGTCCAGCGTGCGCGGCGCATTGGCAAACTCGCGCACCCGGCCATGCGCCCGCTCAATCGCCAGCAGTGCCTCGAGCAAGGCATGCGGGGCCAGCGTCGTGTCGATCACGGCAACCGCATTGATGAAATCGGGCTGATCGGCGTACCCCACCGGCGCGCTGCGGTAGAGCGAGGATTTCGCAAGCAGACTGGTGCCCGGCAGCGCGGCCAGCGCGGCAAACCCGGATTCCACCTGGCGCTGCGGTTCGCCGATGTTGGCGCCGAGCGCGATACAGGCAACAGTCACTGCGCTTATTCCGCCGCAGATGCCGCGGCGCCGGCCGGCTTGCGGCGGCGGCGCTTGCGGCGCTTCTTCGCGGGCCCGCTGTCGGCGACCAGCATCGTCGCGCGTGCCTCGGAATCGGCGTCCTGGAAGCTGGTCCACCAGTCGCCAAGGGATTTCTCGACCTCGCCGCTCTCGCAACGCAGCAGCAGGAAGTCATAGGCCGCGCGGAATCGCGCCTGCTCCAGCAGGCGGAACGGCCGCTGGCCCGAGCGCTGCTCGAAGCGCGGCTGCATGATCCACAGTTCCTTCATGTCCGAGGAATAGCGCCGCGGGATCGCCAGCTGCTCGGTCTGCTGGCCGAGCACGCCGTCCATCGCCTCGTGCAATGCCGGCACCGGCGGCACGCCACGGGCCTGGATCTTTTTCCATGCCGCCAGCACTTCATGCCACAGCAGCGCGGCGAACAGGAAGGCCGGCGACACCGACTTGCCGGCGCGGATGCGGGCATCGGTGTTTTTCAGCGCCAGCATCACGAAGCGCTCCCCCAGCGGCTGTTCGAGGATCACGTCCAGCAGCGGCAGCAGGCCGTGGTGCAGGCCTTCGCGGCGCAGGCGCTTGATGCACTCCACCGCATGGCCCGACAGCAGCAGCTTCAACATTTCGTCGAACAGCCGCGCGGCGGGCACATTGGCCAGCAGCGGCGCCAGCAACTTGACGGGCTTGCGCGTGGCCGCATCCATCTCGAGGCCGCAAGCCGCGGCGAACCGGGCCGCACGCAGCATGCGCACCGGATCCTCGCGATAGCGCTGTGCAGGATCGCCGATCATGCGCAGGCGCTTGCGCTTGAGGTCGGCGACGCCGCCGTGGTAATCCCAGACCTCCTGCTTCGCGGGATCGTAGAACAGCGCGTTGATGGTGAAGTCGCGGCGCGCCGCATCCTGCGCCTGGTCGCCCCAGACGTTGTCGCGCAGCAAACGGCCGTGTTCGTCCTCGACCTGGCGGTCCGCATCGGCGTCCTCCGCCGGGCCGCGGAAGGTGGTGACTTCGACCAGGTCGCGGCCGCAGAGCACGTGCACAATACGGAAGCGCCGGCCGATGATGCGGGAACGGCGGAATATGCCGCGCACCTGCTCGGGTGTGGCGTCGGTGGCGACGTCGAAATCCTTGGGCTCGCGGCCGAGGATCAGGTCGCGCACGGCGCCGCCGACGACGAAGGCGGCATGGCCCGCCTCCTGCAGCGCCTCACAGGTGCGCAGCGCGCAGCTGCCGATCTGCTCGCGGGTGATGCCATGCTCGCGCACGGGGATGACCCGCGGCTTCGCGGACTGGAACATGCGGCCCGAAAACACGCGGCCAAGAAACTTGGTGATCATTCGGGAATGTCGTTCGGCGCCGTCTTCACGAGGGCTGCGTCAGACGCAGCAGCCGGAACTGGCGCCGCAGGGGGAAAACGGCGCGATTATACATGGCCGTCACCACCACTCAGCCGAGGCTGAGCACGGGCCAGCCGCGCGCCGCGGCATGCGCGCGCAACGCGGCGTCGGGATCCACCGCAACCGGATGGGTCACCTGCTCCAGCAACGGCAGATCATTGTGGGAGTCACTGTAAAATGTTGATTTTGATACACTTTTCATGCTTTCCCCGCGGCTGGCCAGCCAGGCCTCGAGGCGCGACACCTTGCCTTCGCGAAAACAGGGCGTGCCGGTCACGCCGCCGGTAAACTCGCCGCCGTTCGCCTCGGGATCGGTGGCGATCAGGTGCTCGATGCCGAACTCGCGGGCGATCGGCGCGGTGACAAAACTGTTGGTCGCGGTGATCAGCACCCGCGTCTCCCCGCGGTGCCGCTCAACGAGGTCACGAGCGGACTGGCGGATCATCGGCAGGATGCGGCTCTGCATGTAGTCGGCATGCCATTCGTCCAGCACCTTGCGCGGATGGCATGACAGCGGCTTCAGCTGGAAATCGAGGAACTCGTGAATGTCCAGCGTGCCGGCCTTGTACTGGTCGTAGAACGCCTGGTTGCGCGCCTCGTACACTTCGCGGTCGAGCACGCCGCGGTCGATCAGGTACTGCGCCCACTCAAAATCGCTGTCGCCGGCGAGCAATGTATTGTCGAGATCAAACAAGGCCAGAATCATCGTTGGTTCGCTTTGGTTTCAGTTGTCATTTCAGCCTTCTTGCCGCATGCGTTGCAGCACCTCCCGCGCCAGCGGCACCGTCATCGCGCGCTTCTGCTCCAGCGACACCCGGTCCAGCGCATCCACCAGCGCACGCAGCGAACCCAGGTCGCGCGGCGCGCGTGCCAGCAGGTAATCCGTCACTTCCGGCGGCAGCATGAAGCCGCGCGCCTGCGCATACTCCAGCAGAGCGGCACGACGATCGTGCTCGCTCAGTGCATGCACTTCATAGACCAGCCCCCAGGCCAGCCGCGTCAGCAGATCCGCGCGCAGCGGCAGCCGTGCCGGCGGTGCCCCTCCGGTGACCACCATCACCCCGGAGGAGTCCTTCAACTCATTGAATATGTTGAATAAATTGATTTGCGCTGGATCATCCAGACGCTCCACATCATCGACGCCGACGACTTCGGCGCCGTCGTCATCACCCGCCGGCATGTCCAGCGCGGCATACAGGCGCACGCGTCGCCCCGCATCGGCCAGAGACTTCAGCGCCGCGTGCAGCAGATGGCTGCGTCCACTGCCCGGCGCCCCCCACAGGTAAATGAAGCGTTCACCCTGCCCGCCATCCGCCAGCGCGCGCAGCGTGGCCACCGCCTCGGCATTGTTGCCGGTGACAAAATTGGCCAGCGTCGGCGCCGGCGGCGAAGCCAGTTCGAGCGCCAGCTGCCTCATGACCGTTGCAGGCCGAACATCCGCGGCGACAGCAGAATCATTCGGGATGCGCAGCGCGGCGCATCGGCCCGCGACACCGCCTGCAAGCGCTTCGTAACGGAACCCTGGATACCCATTTAAGATAAAATTCGTGACGGCCGGACCGGCTGCCGGAGGCGTATCTTAGCAGGGCGCTCCGTCGCGGCGCCGCGCCATCCACGGACCCCATCCCTGCTCGCAGGAATTCCCTTGAAACGCAAAGCCACCACCCGCAAATCGCTGACCTACCGTGATGCCGGCGTCGACATCGATGCCGGCGACGCGCTGGTCGACCGCATCAAACCGCACGCGAAACGCACGATGCGTCCGGGGGTAATGGCCGGCATCGGCGGCTTCGGCGCGCTGTTCGAAGTGCCGCGCGGCTACCGCGAGCCGGTGCTGGTATCGGGCACGGACGGTGTCGGCACCAAGCTCAAGCTGGCCTTCCAGTGGCAGCGCCACGACACCATCGGCATCGACCTCGTCGCGATGAGCGTCAACGACATCCTGACGCTGGGCGCCGAACCGCTGTTTTTCCTCGACTACTATGCCTGCGGCAAGCTCGACGTGGCTTCGGCGGCCGATGTGGTCAAGGGCATCGCCGCCGGCTGCGAAATGGCGGGCTGCGCGCTGATCGGCGGCGAAACCGCGGAAATGCCGGGGATGTATCCGGCCGGCGAATATGACCTCGCGGGTTTTGCCGTCGGCGTCGTCGAAAAGAAAAAAATCATCAATGGCCGCAGCATCAGGCCGGGCGATGTCGTGCTCGGCCTTGCCAGCAACGGTGTGCATTCCAACGGTTATTCGCTGGTGCGGCGCATCCTTGCCCAGCCCGGCGTCAGGCTGTCCTCGAAAATCGGAGGCCGCGCGTTAAAGGATGCAATCCTGGCGCCGACGCGGATTTACGTGAAGCCGGTGCTGCAACTGATGAGGAAAGTGCAGGTCAAAGGCCTTGCACACATCACCGGCGGCGGGCTGGTCGACAACGTGCCGCGCGTGCTCGGCGAAAACCTGACTGCCGAGCTGCGCAGCGACGCCTGGCCGCTGCCGCCGCTGTTCCGCTGGCTGCAGGAACGCGGCAATGTCGCCGACGGCGAAATGCACCGCGTCTTCAACTGCGGCATCGGCATGGTGGTGGTGGTCGCGGAACAGGACGCAAAACGCGCGCAGGCGCTGCTCGAAAAAACCGGTGAGCGTGTCTGGCGCATCGGCAGCGTGCGCCGCCGCAGGCGCGGTGAAGCGCAGACGATTGTGGTCTGAAGTGTTTTGACGGTTCAACAGTTTCGGCCTGACAAGGAAACAGCATCCTGAAACGCATCGTGATCCTGATTTCCGGGCGCGGCAGCAATATGGCATCCCTGATTGCCGCGAAACTGCCCGCAACGATCTGCGCGGTGATCAGCAATGATCCGGCCGCCAAAGGCCTCGCCACGGCGGCGGAGCACGGCATCACAACCGCGGTCGTCGGTCACCGCCAGTTCAAACAGCGCGCGGATTTTGATGCGGCACTGGCACAGGCCATCGATGCGCACCAGCCGGACATCGTCGTGCTCGCCGGTTTCATGCGCGTGCTGACCGAAGGTTTCGTCAGCCGCTACCGCGGCCGGCTGGTCAACATCCACCCCTCCCTGCTGCCGTCATTCACCGGACTGCACACCCACCGCCAGGCGCTCGCCGCGGGCGTGCGCGTGCACGGCTGCACCGTGCACTTCGTCACCCCGCAACTCGACCACGGACCGGTGATCATCCAGGCCGCGGTGCCGGTGCTGCCGGGGGACGACGAGGACAGCCTCGCCGCGCGCGTGCTCGCCGAGGAACACCGCATCTATCCCCAGGCGATCCGCTGGCTGTGCGAGGATCGCATCACGGTCACTGCGGACGGTATCGTCCGCATCGCCGGCGCGCGCGATGCCGCCGGCGCACTGCTGTCACCGCCGCCGGATGCCTGAACGGCGCATCGTTGCAGCAGCATTCACCGTGGCCGCGCTGTGCTGCGCCACCGTCGCGCCGGCGGCGCCCCAGGCCGTGCGCGCCCAGTATGCGGTGACGCTGAACGGCGCGCCGGTCGGTGTCATGCATGAAAGCTTCGAGGTGCGCGAAGGCCGGTACCGGATCGTCAGTGAAACCCATGCCACCGGCGTGCTTGCGCTGGTGCAGCGCCGCCCGGGCCGCGTGACCAGCAGCGGCGAACTGAACGGGGAACGGCTGCAACCGCAGGTCTTCGAGGCGGCGCGCGGCAACCGGGATTCGCGCCGGGCACGCGCCGATTTCAACTGGCCGGCGGAAACGCTGACGCTGACCCATGACGGCCGCAGTGAAAGAGTGCCCCTGCCCGCAGGCACGCAGGACCGCCTGTCGGCGATGTACCAGTTCCTGTTCATGCAACCCGGACAGCTGCATGACTACCGTTTCGCGATGACCAACGGCCGCAAGGTCGACCATTACCGCTATACACTCGGGCAGGACACCGCGCTCGACACCCCGCTCGGCCGGATGGCCGTGCTGCACCTGGTCAAGCAGCATGCCGCCGGCGAAACCAAAACCGAGATCTGGCTTGCGCCGGAGCAGGCGATGATGCCGGTCAAGATGCGCATCATTGAAGACGACGGCAGCCGCTTCGAACAGCTCATCGTGCAGCTCGAACTGCAGCCGGCGGCGCCATGAGCCGCAGGACCGCCCGCCGCATGCTCGCCGCCGCCGCGGTATCGCTGGCCGCGCACGCCGCCCTGATCGGCGGGTCATGGATCATGCCGCCGCAGGCCGCGCCGGAACTGCCGCCGCTGTCGGTGCAGCTGCAGCCGCTGCAGCCTGCCGCGCAGCCGGTCAAACCGCCGCCACGCCAGCAGCCGCGCCGCGTGGCGAAGGCGGCAACCGTGCCGGCGACTCCTGCAAGCCCTGCCGCGGACCTGCCCGCCTTCCCGGCGGAAACGCAAGCCGTGGAAGAGGCGGCGCCCGTCGCCGCCGAACCCGTGGTGACCGCCAGCGCGGAACCCACGCAGTTCCGCATGCCCGATACGCCGCCGCTGCCCGATTTTCCGCGCAAGGGGCAGATCCGCTATGAACTGACCCTGGGGCCGGACCGTACCCCGGTGGGCCGCACCGTGCAAAGCTGGGAATTCGAAGGCGGGCGCTACCGCCTCGGCAGCCAGTCCGAAAGCACCGGGCTGATCGAAATGTTCAGGCCCCACCGTTACCACTATCTGAGCCAGGGCACGCTGTCGGAGCAGGGGCTGCGCCCGGAGCGTTTCCTGGCCAGCGTCAAACGCGGCAGCCGCAGCGAGGAATCGATCGCGGTCTTCGACTGGCAGGCGCAGCGGATGCAGCTGGGTCGCCTGCCCCAGCAGACCACGGTCGACCTGCCCGCCGGCAGCCAGGATGTGATCAGTTTCATGTACCAGCTTGCGCTGTCGCCGCCGCAGCCGGGGCGCATCCATTTCCCGTTCACGCGCGGCCGCCAGCTGGACATGGCCAGTTTCGACGTGCTCGAGCCGGAAACCATCGATACCCCGCTCGGCAGGCTGCGCACGCTGCCGGTCGTGCAGGTCCGCACGCCGGGCGCCGAAAGCCTCGCGGTCTGGCTCGCCCCTGATTACCGGAACCTGCCGGTGCGGATCCGTTTTTTCAACCGCGACGGCGAAGTTTCCGGCGAACAGCTCGTCAGCGAAATCAGGGTCAGCGACCAATGAAACATCCGGCAGGCAGGACAGCGGAATCGGTGAGCGGCGTCAGGGCGGGGCCCAACGCAGCGCGGCTCGAGGAGGCCGCCAGCGCCCTCGGCCGCGCGCTCACCTTCGAATACCCCGCGGATGCTGTGCTCAGCCGCTATTTCCGCGACCGCCATGCGCTGGGTCAGCAGGACCGCGCCTTTGTCGCCGAATCCGTATTCGGCGTCCTGCGCCGCAGATTGCTGCTCGACCACATCGCCCCGCAGGCCACGCCGCGCCAGCTGCTGCTGCTGTGGCTCGCCCGTGTCGCCGGCTACAGCGGCCGCGAACTCGGCGCGCTGTGCACGGGCGCCGAAACCCAATGGCTCAACGCCACGCGCGCACAGGGCGCGCTGCCGCTGACGGTCGAGGCCGACCTGCCGCAGTGGGTCATCGACGGCCTGCCGGAGCATGGTGAGGATTTCATCCGGGCGCTCGGCCGCGCGCTGCAGGAGCCGGCGCCGCTGGACCTGCGCGTGAACACGATGCGCGCCACGCGGGATGCGGTGCTCGCGCGGCTGAACGCCGAGGGAATCGCAGCCGCGCCGACGCCGCTTTCGCCGGTCGGCATCCGGCTGCAGGGCAAACCCGCGCTGGCCCGCCATCCGCTGTTCACCGGCGGCGCCATCGAAGTGCAGGACGAAGGCAGCCAGCTGCTCGGCTACCTGCTGGCGCCGCGGCGCAGCGACCTCGTGGTCGACTTCTGCGCCGGCGCCGGCGGCAAGACGCTGATGCTCGGCGCGCTGATGAATTCGCAGGGCCGCATTTACGCCTTTGATGTTTCTGAAAAACGCATGTCACGGCTCAAGCCGCGGCTGAAACGCTCGGGACTCTCCAACCTGCACCCGCAGGTGATCGCGCATGAAAACGACACCAAGGTGAAACGGCTCGCCGGCAAGATCGACCGCGTGCTGGTCGATGCGCCCTGCAGCGGGCTCGGCACGCTGCGCCGCAATCCCGACCTCAAGTTCCGGCAGTCCCCGGAAAGCGTCACCGAACTCGCGGCCAAGCAGGCGTCGATACTCAGTGCCGCCGCGCGGCTGGTCAAGCCCGGCGGCCGCCTGATCTACGCCACCTGCAGCCTGCTTGCGGAGGAAAACCGCGATGTCGTCGCCGCCTTCCTGAAGGCGCACCCGGAGTTCGGGCCGCTGGACTGCGGCGACATCCTGCGGCGCCAGGGCATCGCCCTGGACTGCGGCGAACAGATGCAGCTGTGGCCGCACATTCACCGCACCGACGGCTTTTTTGCAGCCGCGATGGAACGCGCCGCCGGCTGAGGCCTTCGGCGCGTGCGTGTTAACATGAATTGTGGCCTGCAGCGCAGGTTCACCGCTGTTCCCAACACTGACATGACCTGCATCCGCTGATGTCCGCGACCGCCGAAATCCACGGCCTGCTGATCGACCTGTGGGAGGACCTGCACAGCATCAAGATCCTCTGGCAGGTCGGCATCCTGCTGCTGTGCATCGCCGCCGGCTGGTTCCTGTCGCTGCGCTACAACCGCCGCGTGCATGGCCGCGCCGCAATGGACGTCACCCAGGCACTGGGCATCGGCAGCATGCAGCGCCTGATGTTTCCGCTGTCCACGCTGGTACTGGTGATGACCGGCCGCAGCATCCTCCACTACTGGCAGAAAACGCCGCTGCTGGATGTCGGCGCCACGCTGCTGCTGGCGATGGCGCTGATCCGCATGGCGATCTATGCCCTGCGCCACACCTTTGCGCCGAGCGACTGGCTGCGCGCCTCTGAACGCTGGATCAGCTGGCTGGCCTGGGCCGGCGTGGCCATCCATCTCACCGGACTGTGGCCGCCGCTGCGTGAAATCCTCCACGACATCGGCTTCATGGCCGGCAAACACCACATATCGCTGCTGCTGGTGCTGCAGGGCACGCTGTCCGTCGCCGCCACCCTGCTCGTCGCGCTGTGGCTGGGCCGGGTGACCGAAACCCGGCTGATGCGCGCCACCAGCCTGCAGGTCAACGTGCGCGTGATGTTCTCCAAGCTGGCGCAGGTGCTGCTGCTGCTCGTCGCCTTCCTGATCGCGCTGCCGGCCGTGGGCATCGACCTCACCGTGCTGTCGGTATTCGGCGGCATGCTCGGCGTCGGCATCGGTTTCGGCCTGCAGAAGATCGCCGCCAACTACATCAGCGGGTTCATCATCCTGCTCGACCGTTCGGTCAGCATCGGCGATGTCGTCACCATCGGGGAGCACAGCGGGACGCTGACGCGGATGACCGCGCGTTATGTCGTTGTCCGCGGGCTGGGCGGCCTCGAGGCGATCATCCCGAACGAAACCATCATCACCTCGACGGTGGTCAATCACTCATTCAGCGACCGCAAGGTGCGTGTCGCGGTACCGGTCCAAGTGTCCTACGCCTCCGATCTGGAGGCCGCCCAGGACATCCTGGTCGCTATCGCCGCCGAGCACCCGCGGGTGCTGAAGGATCCGGCGCCGGGCGCGCTGGTCACCGGTTTCGCCGACAGCGGCATCAATCTCGAACTGGACATCTGGATCGACGATCCCGACCAGGGCATGGCGGCGCTGCGTTCCGACCTCTACAACGCCATCTGGAAGGCCTTCCGCAGCGCCGGCATCGAAATCCCCTTCCCCCAGCGCGAGGTGCGTGTCCTCGGCACGGTCAGGACCGCACCGGGAAATGAATAAAATTCATTAAAAACAAATACTTGCAGAATAGTTCCCGGAACATTTTGACATTTGGACTATCCCGTCCGGTTGATCTTCAGTACACTGCCCCCGATATTGAACTGAAGCAGTTCAAGCAGACGCTGTTGTATCAGCACCCAAAATCTGACGAGGCATTCTGAATGTATACAGGGGTTCTGGATTTACCGTGGTGGGGTTATGTGGTTTATACCCTCATCGTCACCCATATCACCATCGCAGCCGTCACCATCTACCTGCATCGCCATTCGGCGCACCGGGCGCTTGACCTGCATCCGATCCCGGCCCATTTTTTCCGCTTCTGGCTGTGGCTGACCACGGGGATGCTGACCAAGCACTGGACGGCCATCCACCGCAAGCACCACGCCAAGTGCGAAACCGTCGATGACCCGCACAGCCCGCAGATTTTCGGCATCCGCAAGGTGCTGATGGAGGGCGCCGAACTCTACCGCAAGGAAGGCCGCAACCAGGAAACCCTGGACCGCTACGGCTACGGCACCCCCGACGACTGGCTCGAGCGCAACCTCTATTGCCATGACCGCTGGGGCATCGGCACCATGGTGGTCACCAACACCATCCTGTTCGGACCGATCGGCATCACCATCTGGGCCGTGCAGATGCTGTGGATTCCCTTCCTGGCCGCCGGCGTCATCAACGGCATCGGCCACTACTGGGGATACCGCAACTTCCAGCCGGCCGACGCCAGCACCAACATCATTCCCTGGGGCATCCTGATCGGCGGCGAGGAACTGCACAACAATCACCATGCCTACGCGACGTCGGCGAAACTGTCGAACCGCTGGTACGAATTCGACATCGGCTGGCTGTACATCCGCATCCTTGAAACGCTGGGCCTCGCCCACGTCAAGAAAATTGCGCCGAAGCTGGTGCTCGACAACTCCAAGACCAGCTGCGACCTGGCAACGCTGCAGGCCGTGCTGACCCACCGCTACGAAGTCATCGCCAAATACGCGTCTTCGCTGCGCCAGACCTGCGCCGGTGAACTGCAGACGCTGAAAGGCGCCGGCATCGACATGGGCAAGCTCAAGCGCTGGCTGCGCATCGACAAGGCTGCGCTGCCCGCTGCGGAACTGGAGCAGCGTGAAAGCGCAATCCGCCAGAGCAAGAAACTCGCGACCGTCCTCACCATGCGCGACGAACTGGCACAGGTGTGGCAACGCTCCACCGCCTCGAAAGAGCAACTGGTCAAGCAGCTTGAAGACTGGTGCCATCGCGCCGAAGCCAGCGGCATCGAAGCGCTGCAGAACTTCTCGCGCCAGTTGCGCTGCTACGCCTCCTGACAAGCCGCAACCCGAAAAAAAAGCCCGCTGACCAGCGGGCTTTTTTGTTACAGCAATCTGTCAGAATATTCGCGGCAATAAAAACCCGCCTCCCGGCGGGTTCTTCATTGCCGCTGACGCAGCGCTTACTTGATCTTCGCTTCCTGCACCCGGAACTTCCTGATTGGGTGATTTTGCGGCAATAAAAAACCCGCCTCCCGGCGGGTTCTTCATTGCCGCTAACGCAGCGCTTACTTGATCTTCGCTTCCTTGTACGCCACATGCTTGCGCGCGACGGGATCAAACTTCTTGATCTCCATTTTCTCGGTCATCGTGCGTTTGTTTTTGGTGGTGGTGTAGAAGTGGCCGGTGCCGGCGGTCGATTCGAGCTTGATTTTTTCGCGCATGATCGGTTCCCTGTTTAGACGCGCACGCCCTGCTCGCGCAGGTCGGCGAGGACCACATCGATGCCCTTGCGGTCGATGGTACGCAGTCCGGCGGTCGAAACGCGCAGGCTGACCCAACGGTTCTCGCTCTCAACCCAGAACCGGCGCTTTTGCAGGTTGGGCAGGAAACGCCGTTTCGTCTTGTTGTTGGCATGGGAAACGTTGTTCCCGACCATCGGCTTTTTGCCGGTGACGCAGCAGACCCGTGGCATTGCAGTGCTCCGCAAATTCTGAAAAGGCGCGATCATACACTGTATTGCACCCGGGCCTCAACCCTTTTGCGGCCGGATGCCAGGATGCCGTAAAATAAATAATTCAATAAAAACAATTACTTATATTAATCCGCGCTCGGCAAATGACAGTGCGCTGTCGCCGGCCACGACAAAATGGTCCAGCACACGCACATCGACCATGGACAGCGACTGCTTCAGCGCAGCGGTGAGGGCCTCGTCGGCGCGGCTGGGTTCCGCCACACCGGACGGATGGTTGTGGGCGAAAATGACCGCGGCTGCGTTGAAATGAAGCGCTCGTTTGACCACCTCGCGCGGATAGACGCTGGTCTGGGTCAGGGTGCCGCGGAACAGTTCCTCCGAAGCCAGCACCCGGTGCTGGGCGTCGAGATACACCACGACAAACACCTCGTGCGGGCGGCCGTGGAGCATCAGGCGCAAATAGTCGCGCACCGCCCCCGGCGCCGACATCGCCGCCCCCGCATCGAGTTTTTCGCGCAGTGTCCGCCGCGCGATCTCCAGCGCGGCCTGCAGTTGTGCGTATTTGGCGGGGCCGAGCCCGGGGCCGGCACAGAAAGATTCATTACCCGCCGCCGCAAGCGCGGACAACGAGCCGAAGCGCAGCAGCTGTTCACGCGCGAGTTCGACGGCGCTTTTGCCCCTGACGCCGGTGCGCAGGAAAATCGCCACCAGTTCGGCATCGGACAGCGCCTGCGGGCCCTTGGCCAGCAGTTTCTCGCGCGGCCTGTCGTCCAGCGGCCAGTCGGTGATCGCCATGATGCCTTTCCGGGAAGCGGTATCCGCACAACGCGCCAGCACCCCTGCGGTTTACCACCCGCCGGATTTGCAGTTACACTTGCCGTCCCCTTCCGAGGAAAGCGCTACGTGCCTGATATTGAACGCAAAAACGAGCAGCGCACTATCCTGCTCGGCCTCACCGGCGGCGTTGCTGCGTACAAGGCAGCCGAACTGGTGCGCCGGCTTGGCGACCGCGGCATCGAAGTGCACGTGGTGATGACGGAAGCGGCCTGCGGCTTCATCACGCCTGCCACACTGCAGGCCCTGTCCGGGCACCCGGTCCACACCAGCCTGTGGGACGGCCGCATCGACAACGGCATGCCCCACATCGAACTGTCGCGCGACAAGGCGGCGATCGTGGTTGCGCCGGCCACTGCCGATTTCATGGCCAAGGCCGCGCACGGACTTGCCGACGACCTGCTGTCTACGCTGTGCCTCGCCCGCGACTGCCCGCTGATCCTCGCGCCGGCGATGAACCGGCAGATGTGGGAACACCCGGCAACACAGCGCAACGTCGCCCAGCTCAAACGCGACGGCGTCACCATCCTCGGGCCCGACAGCGGCGACCAGGCCTGCGGTGAAACCGGCATGGGCCGCATGCTCGAACCCGATGCTCTGGCCGAAGCCATCAGCGCATTCCTCGCGCCGAAACTCCTCAAGGGCAAACGCGTGCTGATGACCGCGGGCCCGACCTTCGAACCGATCGACGCCGTGCGCGGCATCACCAACCGCAGTTCCGGCAAGATGGGTTACGCGCTGGCCCGCGCGGCAATCGCCGCCGGCGCCGAGGTCACGCTAGTCTCGGGCCCGGTGAGTCTGGGTGCACCCGTGGGCGCATTGATGACCCGCGTGCAGACTGCCGCCGAAATGTTTGAAGCGGTGAAAAAACATGCCGCCAAGGCCGACATATTCATCGGCGTCGCCGCGGTCGCCGACTACCGCACGGCGACCCCGCGCAAACACAAGATCAAGAAAACCGAGGAAGACCAGCTGCACATCAGCCTGGTGCCGAATCCGGACATTCTCGGCTGGATCGCTTCGCGGCCCAAACCACCGTTCTGCGTCGGCTTCGCCGCCGAGAGCCGCAACCTCGATGCCTATGCCGACGAAAAACGCCGCCGCAAGAAAGTCGGGCTGATGATCGCCAACCTCGCGCAGGACGCCATCGGCGCCGATGACAACGAGGTATCGCTGCTGGATGACCAGGGCACCCACCGCCTGCCGCGCGCATCCAAGGATGCGGTCGCGCAGCAGATCGTCGCACACATCGCCGGACTCCTCTCCCGCAAAATCCGCAAATCGAAGTAAACCCGCGCTCCGGGTTGCGCCCGTTCACCGTTCATCCGCCACCGCTTTGATGAAAACCATCGACGTCAAAATTCTCGACCCGCGGCTGCGCGACCAGCTGCCGCAATACGCCACCCCCGGTTCCGCCGGCCTCGACCTGCGCGCCTGCCTCGACGCGCCGCTGACGCTGGATCCGGGGCAGACCGCATTGATCCCGGCCGGCATGGCCATCCACATCGCCGACCCGGGTCTGGCCGCGATGATCCTGCCGCGCTCGGGCCTCGGCCACAAACACGGCATCGTGCTCGGCAACCTGGTCGGCCTGATCGATTCGGATTACCAGGGGCAACTGTTTGTCTCGACCTGGAACCGCGGCCACACCGCGTTCACCATCAATCCGCTGGAACGGCTGGCGCAGCTGGTCATCGTCCCGGTGGTGCAAGTCGCCTTCAACGTGGTGGAGGACTTTGAAGCCTCGCACCGCGGCGCCGGCGGTTTCGGCAGCACCGGCAAGGGCTGAACATGGCGCAGACCTCGGGACTGGTACTCTTCGCGCACGGCGCGCGCGACCCCGAATGGGCAGAACCTTTCCGCGCCATCGCGGCGCGTGTCGCATCCAGCCGGCCCGACCTCGCGGTCAAACTCGCCTTCCTTGAATTCCAGCCGCCCGCGCTGGCCGACGCCATCCACGAACTGGCCGATGCCGGGCACCGCAGCATCCGCATCGCGCCGCTGTTCATGGCGCAGGGCGGCCACCTGAAACACGATGTGCCGAAACTGCTCGACGGCATCCGCAGCAACCACCCGTCACTGCAACTTGACCTGCTGCCGGCCATCGGCGACGTCGCCGAACTGCGCGATGCCATCGCTGCCTGGCTGGTCAAAGCCGCCCCGGGGATTTCCGCATGAAACGCCTGCTGCTCGCGCTGATCCTGTCATTCGTCTGCCTGTCGGCACGCGCCGAAATGCCGCAGATGGAGCTGAAGATCGGCAAACACGTGCTCACCGCCGAAGTGGCCAGCACCGACCCGCATCGCATGCAGGGCCTGATGCACCGGCGCATGCTGCCCGAGAACCGCGGCATGCTGTTCGTGTTCCCCAACATCGCCCATCACGGCATGTGGATGAAAAACACCTTCATCCCGCTGTCCGTTGCCTTCATCGACAACAACGGCGTGATCATCAACATCGAGGACATGCAGCCGCATACCCTTGACGCGCACAATGCCAAACAACCGGTGCGCTACGCACTGGAAATGAACCTCGGCTGGTTCCGCAAGCGCGGCATCGGTCCGGGCGCAAAACTGGAAGGTCTCGACAAGGCGCCGCCGCCGCGCTGAACACCGCGGCAATAAAAAAGCCCGGGATTCCCGGGCTTTTTTTGGACCGTGCGGAAAATCAGCCGAAGTTTTTCGCGGCGAAATCCCAGTTGGCGAGGCTGTTCAGGAACACCTCGACGAACTTCGGGCGCGCATTGCGGTAATCGATGTAGTAGGCATGCTCCCACACGTCGATGGTCAGCAGCGCCTTGTCAGCCGTGGTCAGCACGGTGCCGGCGTTGGAGGTGTTGACGATATCGACGCTGCCGTCCGCCTTTTTCACCAGCCAGGTCCAGCCGGAACCGAAATTGCCGACCGCGCTCTTGGTGAAGGCTTCCTTGAAGGCGTCGAAGCTGCCCCACTTCTTGTCGATCGCCGCAGCCAGCGCGCCGGAAGGCTTGCCGCCGCCGGCGGGTTTCATGCTGTTCCAGAAAAAGGTGTGGTTCCAGACCTGGGCCGCGTTGTTGAACACGCCGCCGGAGGATTTGCGGATTATGTCTTCGAGCGGCGAGTTCTCGAACTCGGTGCCCTTGATCAGGCCGTTGAGATTGGTGACATAGGCCTGGTGGTGCTTGCCGTAGTGGAACTCGAAGGTCTCCTTCGACACATGTGGTGCGAGTGCATCGGTGGCATACGGCAGTTTCGGCAGTTCGTGTTGCATGCGGCTTCCTCTCGGGTTATCGCGGGAAAACCGCGATGATAAGGGAGCACGCCGGGTGCGCCAAGTAGTCCGCGGCCATACCCGGGATCATGACCGGGGTTTTCACCGTCCGCCGGACGCAAAAACGCCCGGGTTCACCGGGCGTTTCCGGGAGCAGGCGGCTGCGGGATGATCAGAGTGGAATGTTCTGCTGCGCCACCATGCAGAACAGCATCGGGAAGGACAGCATGGTGTTGAAGCGCGAGGTCAGCATCGCCACGCGCGCCGCCTTCGCCTTGGCGTCGGCTTCGGCCTGGACAATGCCCAGCGCCTTCTTCTGGTTGGGCCAGATGATGAACCAGACGTTGAAGGCCATGATCAGGGCCAGCCACATGCCGATGCCGATGAACACATGCCCCTGGCCCAGCATCAGCGCGCTGCCGAGGTACTTGAACATGCTGGCGACGATCAGTCCGGTGACCACGGTTGCGAGCGCCGCCCAGCGGAACCAGAACAGCGCGGCTGGCGCGATCACCTTGCCGATCGCCGGCTTCTGCTCGTCGGGGATCTTGGGCATCGAGGGCATCTGCACAAAATTGAAGTAATACAGGATCCCGACCCACATCACCCCGCAGAGCACATGCAGCCAGCGGAAAATGAACGCCCACCACGCATGGTCGCCGACGCCGCGCGCGCCGGTTCCGGTGGCGAGGATGATCACGAGCATGATGACGAGGCCGGCAATCACGGTGCGGCCCAAAGACTGGAATATGGCTCCCATGCATGCACTCCTTTCGTATCGGAATTGTTATCGAACGGAACTGCGGGAACTGCGGCAAAAGCTGGGCGCAGTCTAGCATGGCGCCGCCGCAGGGCGGACGAATGGCCCTGACGCCGGGAGGGGATCGATGCGCAGGATCAGGCGGCGGCGAGGCTGCCGGTTTCGACGGCCGCGATGGCCTTGGCCTGGTTCAGGTCCTGCGCATAACCGGCGCCATACAGGCAGCAGGCGATCTGGTTGGCGACCGGCGCCGGCATCGGGATGCGCCCCTCGAGCACGCCGGCGATCCACTGCGTCGTGCCCTTGAGATCCTGCGCATCCGGCAGCGGATGCGCGCAGCGCGAGGTGGCCTCCGCGTCGAACAGCTGGCGGATCCCGCCCTCGCTGACCAGCGCCATCGCAGGACGACGCTGCGCATCAACGACCGCATCGCCATCCTGCGACTCGAACACCAGCGCGGTCGCACCGAGGTTGCAGGCCAGGGCTTGCAGCATTCCAGCATCCTGCGCATCCGCAGCCGGAATGATCTGCAGCGATTCGCCGCAGAACGGATCGACCAGGCTGGCGAGGCGCCGCGCAAGGACGCCGCCGCCGAGACGTGCGCGCAGCGCCAGCAGGTCGGCGATCGCCGGCGACACCGCACCGGTCGGCACGAATGCCGGCTGTCCGGAAGCCAGCAGTTGCTGGGCCTGAGCAAGGCTTGCGCAAGGCATGATGCCCAGTTCCCGGAACAGGTATGCGGAAGCGACGCCGCCATGACCGCTCAGGGTGCCGTGCGCAAGCACCGGGATGCCCAGCCGCTGCAGGCTGATCGCGAGCAGCGGCGCCAGATTGGGCTGGTTGCGTGCGACGCCGTATGCCGGCATCAGCACCGGGCGCCATTGCGTGCCGGGTGCGGAAAGATGGAAGACCCGCGGCGCCAGGGCCGACATCACGCCGGTAAGTTCGGCCTGTGTCAGCGGCCGCTGCTCCAGCAGCACCATCAGTGCGCCGGTTTCGAGTTCGGAAACGCCGCCGTCGAAGATCGCGGAAAACAGCGTTTCGGTTTCCTGCTCGGACAGCGTTTGACCCGCCGTCAGCAGTTCGATCAGGTATGCCCAGTTCATGCCGCACTCCTCCGGTATAGTGACCGTGGAAATCCCGGGCTGTTCCATGAGCAACCGCCGTGCCATGCCCCATCAAGCCGCGTATCGCCTGCAAACCACCGCAAACCAGCCGTTCCGCGCCGCCTCGCGGTGCAGGCCGGAAGCAGTGCGCTTTATTTTGGTGCCATGCCTCCGTTATGCTGCACTGCAGGAAAACTCCTTCAACATCAAGTCCATATGTGGTTCATTCCGATCACCTCAGGCAATCCCTATCGACTGGGCCGCACGCTCGGCGAGCTGAAAACCGAACTGCAACGGCGCGCAGGCCTGAACCTGATGCCGGTCGCCGGCGTGCCCGAAGCCGATGTGGCAGCGGTCATCGGCAGCGTCGATACGCTGGAGCGCGATGCCTGGGCACAGGCCTGGGCCGGACGCGGCGATCTGCATCTGCAGCGCGCTGATGCGCAGGCGGGCAGTGACAGCGTCGCGGCGCGCGAGGCCTACCGCCTCGCCTGGCGGCTGTTCCATTTCGCGCGCTGGCCGGTCGAAAACACGCCGTTCAAGCAATCGGTCTATCCGCGCGCGCTGGCGGCGTTCCGCAATTACGGACGCCTGCTCGATCCGCCGCTTGAGATGATCCGCATCCCCTACGACAACCAGGTCATCACCGCCTACCTGCGCGTGCCAGGGGGCGAGACCGCGGCGCCACTGGTGATCGGCATCAGCGGCCTCGATTCGCGCAAGGAAGACGTGATGGCGCTCGCCGACGGATATCTTGCCCGGGGCATCGCCCTGCTGGCCGTCGACATGCCCGGCACCGGCGAAGCCCCCTCGGCGCTGGCGCCGGGCGCTGAACGCATGTTCTCCGCGATACTTGACTGGGTTGGCGGCCGCGGCGATCTCGATGCCGGCCGCGTGGTGATCCAGGGCCGCAGCTGGAGCGGCTACTGGGCCGCGCTGCTGGCGATCACCGAACGCAGGCGCCTGCGCGGCGCAGTGATGCACGGCGGTCCGATCCACCATTACTTCCAGCCGCAGTGGCTCGCGCCCTCGCTGGAGTCGCGGGAATACCTCTACGACTACCTGCCGGCCACCGCAGCGCTGTTCGGCACGGACACGCTGGAAGAACTGCTGCTGCGGGCGCCCGGGCATTCACTGCAGGCGCAGGGACTGCTGGAACGTCCTGCAGCACCGCTGCTGCTGGTCAACGGAGCGCGCGACTCGCAGATCCCGATCGCCGATGTCGAACTGCTCGCGCAGCGCTTTCCGGACAGCTCGGTCTGGATCAATCCCGAAGGCGGACACATGGGACGCTCGGCGGCATGGAGCGGCAAGCGCATTTTCGGGGAAGTCATCGCGCCCTGGCTGGCGCAGCGCCTGGACCTCAGCCCGGCCGACGGGTAAGCGGCACGAAACGCACGTCGAGCACCTTGCGCCGGCTGATCGCCCCGTTCGCGTCCTTCGCAATCACGAACAGCGACTGCGCCCCGCCCTGCGCGCCGAGCGGAATCACCATGCGCCCTCCGTTTTTCAGCTGGTCGATCAAGGGCTGCGGCACCGACGGCGCGGCGGCGGTGACGATGATGCCGTCGAACGGCGCCTCTTCAGGCCAGCCGGCATAACCGTCGCCGATGCGGGTGTGGACATTGCGGTAACCGGCCTGTGCCAGCGGGCGCGCCGCCATGCGGCCCAGCGGCTCGACAATCTCGATCGAGTACACCCTGGCGACGATTTCCGCCAGCACCGCGGCCTGGTAGCCGGAACCGGTGCCGACCTCCAGCACCCTGTCGCCGGGACCGACGCCGAGCAGGTCGGTCATCAGCGCGACAATGAAGGGCTGCGATATGGTCTGCCCCTGCCCGATCGACAACGGCCGGTTGTCATAGGCCTGGGCGGCGAGCTCCGGCGGCACGAAACGCTGCCGCTCCACCTTGCGCAGGGCGGCAATGACCCGCTCATCCAGAACCGCGCGGCCGGTTTCATGGGCAGTCTCCCGCACCAGCTGCGCGATATCCGCAACCATGCGTTCGCGCCGCACCAGCACATCATCCGCTTCGGCATTCATGTGCACCCCGGCAAGGCAGGCAAAACCGGCCAGCGGCGCGGCGATCATCAGCGCCCGCAACCGGCTCCCGGCTTCCGTGCCGAAAATGAAAAAGGGCATACCGTTTCCAGTATGCCCCTGACGGCACGGCCGCCGCAATGCGCGGCCGCGTCATGACGCCCGGATCAGCCTTTCAGGCAGCTGCTCATGAATTTCTTGCGCTCGTCGCCGGACTTGCCTTCGGCCTTGGCGTTGCAATCCTTCATGCGCTCCTGCTGCTTCTTCTGTGCCGCGCTCGGCTCTTTCTTGCCGCCGTCTTCGCCCTTGAGGCAGGCGCTCATGTATTTCTTGCGCTCATCGCCCGACTTGCCTTCCGCCCGGGCGTTGCAATCCTTCATGCGTTCCTGCTGTTTCTTTTGCGCCTCGCTCGGTTCCTTCTTGGCCTTCTCGGCTTTCTTCTCGGCCGCAGGCGCCCCCTTCTTCGCTTCGCCTTTCGGCTCGCCCTGGGCATGGGCGGTGGACATCGCGAACAGGGCACACAGTACGGCTGCGATCAGTTGTTTCATGTAAGCCTCCTCTGGAAATTCATTAAAATTTCAATTAAATCATATACTTATCAAACACGTCGCCCGCTCACCTGCAGCAACGGCCTGACAGAAACCTTAACGCCCGCCGGTTTCATGCGGATGACAGACCGAAAGCCTGTGCCAGCATTTCATATGAACGCAGGCGTGAATCGTAATCGCCGGTGATGGTGATCACCATCAGTTCGTCCGCCTCGAATTGCGACTTGATCTCCAGCAGTCGCTGTTTGACGACATCCGGCGTGCCGAGCACGACGCGCCGGCCATGGTGGGCGATGCGCTGGCGGTCGGCGTCGGTGTACGGATAACGTTCCGCCTCCTCCAGCGTCGGCACCGGCGCGTTGACGCCGTAATCCATGTTCAGCCGGCGCAGGTTGACGCTTTGCGACAGGCGCTGCGCCTGCGCATCGGTCTCCGCACAGATCACAAACACGCAGACGATGCCCTGCGGCTGCGGCTCGCGCGGCGAGGGCTGATAACGCCGTTTGTAATCGCGCATCACGGTGTCGCCGCCGCGCGCGCTGATGAAATGCGCGAACGCAAACCGCAGGCCGAGCTGCGCCGCCAGCGCGCCGCTGTAATCGGAAGAGCCCAGGAGATAAATCTGCGGACTGGTCGGCCCCGCCGGCTGCGCCTTCACCTGACGGAAAGGATGATCGTCCGGCATGTCGTCATCGAGAAAGGCCGCGAGGTACTGCACCTGATCCGGAAAATCATCGGCCGAGGGATAACGCCCCTGCCCCATGGCCATCGCCGTCGCCTGATCACCACCCGGCGCGCGGCCGATACCGAGATCAATGCGCTCCGGGAACAGCGCTTCAAGCATGCGGAACTGCTCCGCCACCTTCATCGGGCTGTAGTACGGCAACAATACGCCGCCGGTGCCGACACGGATTTTCGAAGTGGCCGCAGCCAGCCGCGTGATCAGTATTTCCGGGCAGGGATCGGCCAGCGCCTGGATCGAATGATGCTCGGCGCACCAGTAGCGGTGATATCCCATCTGCTCCGCCGCCTGCGCCAGGCGCAGGGTCTGCTCGATCGCCTGCCGCGGGGTATGGCCGCTGATGATCGGCGACTGGTCGAGGACACTGATTTTGATATCGGCCATACCGTTATTTCTCGGAACCGCGGATGAAGGCATCCAGCACGCCACACCAGCCCAGTGCGAGATTGGTCCGATTGTAACCGCCACCGCCGAACCCCATGATGCGGCCTTGGCACAACTCATTGGCCAACACGCACAGCCGCCG
>VFQT010000356.1_pt1 | contig 69502 bp, 64 predicted proteins | sample 3512381 | NCBI WGS metagenome assembly VFQT01 (sample SAMN10412376, study PRJNA504923) | tailings metagenome | isolation source: Relicate 2 Philex TSF3 active mining site | place: Philippines: Tuba, Benguet | collected 2017-08-29
TACGCAACTCAAGCTCCCGTAGCTCAGTTGGATAGAGCGACGGTTTCCTAAACCGCAGGTCGCAGGTTCGATTCCTGCCGGGAGCGCCAATGAGGTTTCAGGCTCGTGAATAGCGAGTCAGCGCCGCAGCAATCTCCGCTTCTGCAGCCTTCACGTCTGCCCACTCGCCGACGCTCGACATCTTCCCGGGTTCGATGAGCTTGTACACCTCGAAGAAGTTTGCGACTTCGGTCAGCAAGAAATCGGGAGCATCGGTGAGGTCGAGGTATTTGTCGTAGCGGGCATCTCGCGATGGAACGCACAGCACTTTTGCATCGGGTCCCTTTTCGTCCTCCATCCAGAAGACGCCGATTGGTCTCGCCCAAATGTGGCAACCGGGAAACGTTGCCTGTGGAAGCAGGATGAGTGCATCGAGTGGATCGCCGTCTTCTCCGAGTGTGTTCGGGAAGAAACCGTAATCAAGGGGGTACTGCGTTGCAGTGAAGAGAGTTCGATCCAGCCAGATGGCGCCAGAGTCGTGGTCCATCTCGTATTTGTTGCGTGAACCCTGTGGAATTTCCACGATCATCTCGATTTCCATGAGTCCCTGTCTATCTGCCTCACGAAAATGCTGATCGCGTGTCGACCCTCCCACAAATTGAATCTGTGCTTTGGCACCCTCCCGGGAGCGCCAATATCGGTTAGAGCGGTGGGAGAGCTGCGCGGAACTTCGCTAGTTCGGCCTCGGCAATGGGGACCACGTGGGCATCCGTGGGGAACGCGCCGGACTCCACGTCGGATCGGAACTCGCTGAATGCCGCGATTCGTTCTCGTTGCAACCTCGCATGTTCTGCAGCGAAGTCTCGATACACCTTGGAGTGCCGAGGAATGTGCGCAGTACCCGAAAGGTCGCGGTTGCTCGGATCATTGAGAATGTCCATGGCAAACAAGTACTGCGCATCGCATCCCGATCCGGCTCCCATCGACCACAGAGAGAGACGTTTGAGTCGCTTGCTGATCTCGGTTGCAACCGCAGCAGGAATCACCTCAACCTCGGCGGCAATCGCGCCGGCGTTCTCGAGCGCGACGCACTCGGCGTGAATTCGAAGCGCTTCGTCGGCGGTCTTGCCGACGGCACGGAAACCACCAGTCCAACTCGCGCGCGATGGAACGAGTCCAACGTGGCCGACCACCGGGATGTACTCCTTGGCGAGATACTCGATTCGATCCAAGGATCCGGAGTAGTAGATGCAGTCGGCACCGGCCCGCAGCATTTCGCCGGCCCACCGCAGGTGCTCGTCGGCAGAACCCACTTCGAGGTGCGTTCGTCCGGTGAGCGTGAAGAGCGATGGCGCAACTTCGCGGTAGCGCGGGTGAGCAACCAATTGTGACGGTACGGAAGCAAGATCGATGCCGGCAATCTCCGCAGCTTCGGCTTCTTCGAGGGTGAATATTCGCAACATCGTCAACTGTCGCTTCCCCTTCAAGGCGGCAAGGTCTGCGACGGTGAGTCGGCGTCTGGTCATGTCCGCAGACTAGTTGCCTGCTACCGAATCGTTGAGCTCGATAGCCAGTGCTCGCGTGCCTCCGAGTAACGCTCGCGAACATGAGGCTGGGGTTTCGCCTCGTACGCAAGGCTCGACGCATCGAGTGGCCACGATGGAAACTTTCCGGTGAGTGCCCATGCTGCTTGTCGCGCTGCGCCGTCAGCCACGTATTCACCTGTCGGTGGCACCTCGACTGGCACTCCGAGAACCGACGGAGCGATCATGCGCACGGCTCGTGATGCCGCTGCACCACCGACGAGTGCCACCTTGTCGATCACTGCGCCATTGATGACAAGCGAGTCGAGGGCGTCGGCCATACCGCACAACACGCCTTCTACTGCGGCACGCGCCAGATGTGCCGGTGTTGCATTGTCGAGAGTCATACCGAGTACACCACCCGTAGCAAGTGGCAGGTTCGGTGTGCGTTCGCCCGCAAGATACGGCACGACGACGAGTCCATCGGCGCCGGCGGGGGCGGTGAGCGCGAGATCGGCGAGCGTTTCGTGATCGACCCCGAGCATGGTGCACATCGCGTCCAGCACACGAGCGGCGTTCAACGTGCAAACCAACGGCAAGAATGCTCCTGTTGCATCCGCAAAGCCCGCGACCGATCCCGAAAGATCGCGTGCACTCACCGTGCTACGCACGTACGCAGTGCCCGAAGTTCCGAGTGACACCACTGCTTTGTCGCGGGCGTCGACTCCGATTGCTGCTGCGGCATTGTCCCCAGCGCCAGCACCGATGACTCGTGATTTCCACGGCACCGAATCCGAGGGCCCCAGCACTCGCGGGAGCACGACGTCGTGCCCGAGGGCCCGCAGGAGTAAGTCACGCCGGTACTGGTTGCTCACCGAGTCGAAGTATCCCGTGCCTGATGCATCGGAGCGGTCGGTCGTGAGTTCCTCGAGGCGGGTGGCTTCACGCAACCTCCACGTCAGCCAGTCGTGCGGAAGGCACACCGCAGCAATGCGTGCTGCGTTCGCAGGCTCGTGTTCCGCTATCCAACGAAGTTTCGTCACGGTGAACGATGCAACGGGAACGGATCCCGTTGCATCTACCCATGCTCGGGGTCCCAGTTCGTCGACCAGTGCCGACGCCGCGTCGGCAGAGCGCGTGTCATTCCACAGCAGTGCCGGGCGAACTACGTTGCCCTCGGAGTCCAGACACACCGCACCGTGTTGTTGACCGCCGATCGAAATTGCCGCAACGTCGTCGAGGCCCCCTGCAGCAGTGATGGCTTGGTGAAGCGCATGTTCCCAATGCTTGGGATCAATTTCGGTGCCGTCGGGGTGTCGTACCGACCCATGGCGTACGAGTGCACCCGATTCGGCATCGCGGATGACCACCTTGCACGACTGGGTGGAGGAGTCGACTCCCGCGACGAGCGTCAAATCAGCGCGCACCCATCAAGTGTTCCACCGCCAACTGCTGCAGTCGAACGAAGCCGTAGCCCTTTGCACCCGCGGCATCGACGTCGAGCTTGGCGATGGTGTCGTTGCCGAGGATGTCCTTCCACGTTTCGTTGGGCGACAGCGTCGGTGTGGAGAGTTCGGCAACTCGCGCGGCACGAAGTGCGTCCTGCACTTCGGGGTCGGCACGGAACGCGGCGGCACGGTCGCGCAGCAGCCTGTACATCCGCATATTTGCGGCTGCAGAGAACCACACCCCGTCCATGTCTTCCGTGCGTGAAGGCTTGTAATCGAAGTGTCGCGGACCGTCGTAGGCAGGCGCACCGCCGACACCGCCGAATTCGAGCAGATCCACCAGGCTGAACGCGTTGATCAAATCACCGTGTCCGAAGACGAGGTCCTGGTCGTACTTGATACCACGCTGACCATTGAGGTCGATGTGGAACAACTTCCCCTGCCACATTGCCTGGGCGATTCCAGACGTGAAGTTGAGGCCGGCCATCTGTTCGTGCCCGACTTCGGGATTGAGGCCCACCAGATGCGAATGCTCGAGTTTCTCGATGAAGGAGATTGCGTGACCGATCGTCGGAAGCAAGATGTCACCACGAGGCTCATTCGGCTTCGGCTCTATTGCGAAACGAATGTCGTACTTACGCTCGATGACGAACGACGTGAGGGTATTCATTGCCTCTGCGTAGCGGTCGAGGGCGGCGCGCACGTCCTTGGCGTGGTCGTATTCGGCGCCCTCACGTCCACCCCACAACACGAATGTGCGGGCTCCGAGGTCTGCCGCCAACTCGATGTTGCGCAACACCTTGCGAAGCGCATAACGGCGCACGTCACGGTTGTTGCTGGTGAACCCACCATCCTTGAACACGGGATGAGAAAACAGATTCGTGGTGATCATCGGAACACAGACTCCGGTCGAGGCCAGGCGCTCCTTGAATCGCGAAATGATCGCGTCGCGTTCCGACACAGAACTGCCGAACGGAACGAGGTCGTCATCGTGGAATGTGACGCCCCATGCCCCGATTTCTGCGAGCTTGTCGACGATGTGCAGGGGGTCCAACGCCGGGCGAGTCGGCTCGCCGAACGGGTCACGTGCCTGCCAACCCACCGTCCACATCCCGAAGGAGAACTTGTCAGAAGGAGTTTTTGCCATCACCGTTTCCGTTTCGTGAGATGCCTGCGAGCGAGGAACATTCGCCTCAATCGCAAAGCCTAGTTTCTTTTGGCTACTGTGGGCTCATGAGAGAGCCGGGATGGTTCTTTGCCGATGAATGCAAAATCGACGACCTGCGACGCATAGTCGCCGTCGAGACGCAGCTTGCCGATTACCCCCATGCCGCGGCGATTGAGCACAACGTCGTCATCTTCGATACCCCGCGTGTACGACGTTCGATGCTGAGTCCCGACAACCGTCGTGCAGTGATGTCGGAGATCGCACGAGCCCTGAGTAGTGGTCCCGGTGTGATTGCGTTTCGCAACGCATACGAAGACGTTTCCGTCGTGGATCGAGCCACGGCCGTGTATCGGTCGATCATCGACGAGCAGCATGCCGCCGGTGCGCGGCGCGGCGATCATTACGCAAAACCCGGTGCAAATGATCGCGTCTGGAATTCGCTGGAAAAACTCGCGATTCGAGAACCATCCGTCTTCATCGACTACTTCGACAACGACATCCTCTCCCTCGTTGCGGCATCATGGCTCGGTCCGCGATACCAATTCACCACACAGGTCAACGTCGTGAATCCAGGGGGAGAGGCCCAGAGTCCGCACCGTGACTACCACCTCGGGTTCATGGAGACGCACGAAGCCGAGATGTACCCCGAGCACATTCACGGACTCTCACCACTTCTCACGTTGCAAGGTGCTGTTGCACACACCGACATGCCGCTCGAGACCGGCCCCACGTATTACCTGCCTCATTCGCAGAAGTACCCCATGGGTTATGTGGCGTGGAAGCGACCGGAATTCCGGGACTTCGTGAACGAGCACTTCATCCAAATCGCTCTCAAGAAGGGTGACGTTTCGTTCTTCAATCCTGCGGTGTTCCACGCGGCCGGCACGAATCGGACGACCGATGTGCGTCGGATGGCGAATCTGTTCCAGATGAATTCCCCGTTCGGTCGAGCGATCGAAACGGTCGATACCAAACGGGTGTGCCTTGCGATCTATGAGGAGCTTCGTGCTCGGGTCGGTAGTGGAATGCACGTGGATGCATGGCTCGCCGTCGTCGCCGCCGCATCCGAGGGCTATCCATTTCCGACGAATCTCGACCGTGATGTACCCCTCGATCGGTTAACTCCGCCTGCGCAGTCGGACATCATGACCACGGCGCTGCTTGAATCCTGGCCGCTGGAACGGTTTCAGAAGGAGTTGGACGAGTACGAATTCCGCCACCGCTCGGTGTAGCGACGCTGCTTCGTGTCCTACGCGATGCGGAACTCAACGAGGCCGTCGCGAACCCGGGTTTCGTGGACGCGAACGGCTACTCGTGCAGGAGTGGCTACCGCAGCCCCCGTTACCACGTTGAAACGGCCGTTGTGCTTCGGGCATTCGATGACATCGCCATCGACGAAACCATCGGCAAGATGAGCCTTGCCGTGCGTGCACAAACCGTCGATGACGACGCATTTGCCGTCACCAGTCTTGACGACGGCGTAGGTGGCGTCTCCGACGTCGCATCGACGCACGTCGTTCGGGGCGATTTCCGACTCAGAGCCGGCGCTGAGCCACTGATCTGACATCAGGCGTTGACCGTCGGAACCGAGCGCTCCACGAAGTAGGTGTCGTCGGTGGCTTGCTTACGCAGCGCAGGCAGGACTTCCTTCAATGCCGACCACAGGCTGGGATACGGGGCGGGGAGCTGCGACTTGACCGTCTCGTGCAGGTTCTTCAGCTGGTGAAACGGCACCGATGGGTACATGTGGTGCTCGACGTGGTAATTCATGTTCCAGTAAATCCACCGATTCAACGGGTTCATGTAGATGGTGCGGGTATTCAGGCGGTGGTCGGTGACATCCTCGGCCAATCCCGCATGTTGGGTGATTCCAAGTACCACCATGTAGAAGCGTCCGTAGAAGCTCGGAAGTACGGCGTACATGAGCGGCTCGAAACTCCGCAGACCGATGGCGAGAGCCACGACGCTCGCAATTACCGCCAGATACGCGCGCGAGGCCCATGCCGACGTCTTGAGCGTCTCGGCGGGTTGGTAATCGCGTTGGTCTGCCGGAAAGATCCCGAATGCGTTGCGGACGAGCTTCATGAACTCTGCGGGCACACCCATGATGCCGATCATTTCGAGAACGTATCGATACACGGGCACGTTCCGTTTGAACGAAATCTCGTTGTCGCGACCCACGATGATGGTGTCACTGTGGTGTCGTGCATGACTCCAGCGCCATGACTCCGGCTCTCGAAACACCATGAACGAAGCGACGTAGTACACCACGTCATTGAGCCATTTGGTGCGAAACGCGGTTCGGTGACCGCATTCGTGCCAGCGCGAGTCGCTCATCGAGCCGTACAGCACTCCGTACACGGCGAATGCCGGAACGGCCCACCACGTTCCCCAGGCCTGATGTCCGAGCCAGCCGGCTACGACGAGTGCCGCGAGCCAACTTGCGATGTGGAAGCTCGCAAACAGGTTGTTGCGCTGCATGAGTTGGCGCATCACATCGCGATCGATTTTTGGCTTGTACCAATCGGCATCGACGAGTCCGCGCTCGGCTGCGACAGCGGCCGACGGACCGCCCACGGTGTAGTCACGCATGGTGACAAGTTACCCGCCCAAGTGGTGTTCTGTCGCGCCGTAACTTACGGCGCCATTGCGGTCAGCTGATTTCGCTGGTCTTTACGGGGCGCTGCTCGTGGTACGACTTCCAGGCTGCGAGGCCGGCAACGAGCGAGGCCCGTCCATCGGCGACCCCGACGCTCGGAGTGGCACCCTGTGCGACCGCCAGGAACTCCGTCCACTCCGCAAGGTAACTGGGGATGTATCGCTCCAGGAAGAAGTAGGGAATCGTCGTGTGCGCAGTGCCTTTGTCCGATCGCACCAACGTGGTGTGCGAATAGGGGTTCTCGGACGCGGCCAAACCCTTGGAACCGAACACTTCGACGCGTTGGTCGTAACCGTAGACGGCTTGTCGCGAATTGTCGATTTGGGTGATTGCGCCGTTGGCATGCACGAGGGTGAGTGCGACCGTATCGAGGTCGTTGGCCTCCTTGAACGAGGGGACGATGCGCAAGTCGCCGACGGCGTAGACCTGCACGATCTCGCTTCCCGTCACGTAGCGAGCCATATCGAAGTCGTGGATTGTCATGTCGACGAAGATTCCCCCCGACACCTTGGCGTACTCGAGCGGCGGTGGGGCAGGGTCTCGGCTCGAGATACGTGCCAAGTGCACCTCGCCCACGGTTCCGTCGAGGACCCGATCACGCACCGCGCGGTGTGCGGGGTCGAAGCGCCTGTTGAATCCCATCATCACCGGGGTGTTCGAGTCGGCCACGGCCTTCAGCGCGCGGTCGGTTTCACCGAGGGAGAGTGAGACCGGCTTTTCACAGAACGTCGGCTTGCGGTACTTCGATGCCATCACCAACAAGTCGACGTGCGTGTTCGTCGATGTACAGATGGCGATGGCATCGACATCCTTCGATGCCATCAGTTCGTCGGGGCTCGCAAACGTCGTGCAGCCGAGGCGTTGGGCGAGTTGTGTCGCCGAATCGGCAACCACGTCGTAGACGCCGGCGAGTCGTGCGCCAGGTACTCGCTGTGCAATCAATTCTGCATGCATCACGCCGATGCGGCCCGTGCCGAGTACTCCGATGGAAATGGTCATGGCCACACTTCTCCTTCTTTTGGTTTTGATGGCGAACCTGCACCGACCACGGACTGGTCGAAATCGATGATTGCGCCGGTCATGAGCCCCGACTCGTCGCTCAAGAGGAAGCAGATCGTACGAGCCAGTTCGTCCGGCTTGATGAGCCTGCCGAGCGGCTGTTGTTTCTCCGCAGCTTCGAGCCATCCGTCGGTGGCACCGTGCCATGTGCGCTGGGTCTGATCCTCGGTTGGTGTGTCCATCCAGCCCGGGTTGAGGAGGTTGACCCGGATTCGGTCCCGCATCAGTGAGAACGCGCAGTTGCGAGTCAGCGTGTGCAAAGCACCCTTGGAAATCGCGTAGTGCGTCAATGCAACGTCACCGCCCCAGCCCGTGACGCTGCCGATATTCACGACCGAGCCCGCAACACCCTCTCGCTTCATCAGCTTGGCACAGTGCTGAATGAGCATGAACGGCGCCCGCACGTTCACCGCCATCATCGAGTCGAACATTTCGGGAGTGGTGTTCCAGACGCTGCCACGAGACGTCTCGGCTGCGGAATTGAGGAGACCGTGCACCACACCGAACTCCTTGTCGACGATGTCGACGATGCGCTTCGGCTCGTCGGGAAGCGACAAGTCGGCTTTCACGAAGATGGCCGTCGTCGTACCGCCAGTGAGTTCCTTGGCGAGTTCCTCGCCCGTTTTTGCGTCGCGTCCGACGAGCACCAAGCCACGAGCACCACGGGCCTTTGCTTGTCGCGCGACCTGCTCGCCGACACCGCGACTCGCACCGCTCAGCAGCAGCACCTTGTCGTCGAAACGGGCATGTTGGCTGGTCATGGCGTCACCAACCCACTCGCTGTTGCTTCTTGGCTTCGCGGATGACCTCACCTGCGGCAACGACTTCGGGGCGATGGCTGGTCTCCGGTACGCCAACCTCCCAGAACGAGCCACCTTCCGTCCACGCATTCGGAGATGTCTTCATGACGATGACGTAGGTGGAGTCGTGTTGACGCGCACGTTGCAATGCGGCAGGAAGGTCGGTGATCTGTTGCACGGTCTCCGTGGTGGCACCCATCGCGGCGGCGTGCATGGCGAAGTCGACGTAAGTGAGTCGAGTCGGCTGGCAGTCTTCCAACTGATTGTTGAACGGACGTCCACCCTGGTTGACCTGCAGGCGTTTGATGACGGCGTAACCGCCGTTGTCGCAGACGATGAAGATCACCTTGTGGCCGTTCAAGACCGTCGAGTAGAGGTCGCTGTTCATCATGAGGTACGAACCATCACCGACGAATGAAATGACCTCGCTCCCTGGTAACGCCATCTTGGCTCCCCATGCACCCGAGATCTCGTAGCCCATGCACGAGAATCCGTACTCACAGTCGAACGAGTTTCGATGCTTGGCTCGCCAGCCGTTGTTGAGTTCGCCGGGGAAGCCACCGGCCGCGGTGAGGACGTAGTCGTTCGGCCGTGCGTCACGATCGACGACACCCACCACCTGCGCGTACGTGGTAAGGCCGTCATCGGCGAGAGCAGAGAGTGACGCAATCGAATCGATGTACGCGTGGTATTTGGCGGTTTCTTCGCGTGCAAAGGCGACCCAGGAGTCCTCGGATTTCCAACCCGAGAGTCGCGAGTCGAGTTCGGCAATGGATTCGCGGGCGTCACCCACCACGGGCAACGAGCGATGTTTGATGGCGTCGAAGCGAGTGGTGTTGATCCCGATGAATCGTGTGGCTTCGTCCTTGAAGATGGTCCACGATCCCGTCGTGAAATCCTGCAGACGTGTGCCGAGGGCAACGACGACGTCCGCACGAGCGGCAAGTTCGTTGGCGGACGTGCATCCGGTGACTCCGACCGGCCCCGCATTTAGGGGATGGGATGCGAGCAGTGCCGCCTTACCGGAAACCGTCTCCACGACGGGGATCGAATGCCGTTCTGCAAACTGCTGCAGTTCGTCCTCTGCGCCCGAGTAGTGCACTCCGCCACCGGCGATGATGAGCGGTCGTTTGGCTCCACGCAGCACATCCACTGCGGCGGAAATTTCGTCTGCCGCTGCACGTGGACGTGGCATCGTGCGAACGGTGGGTTCGAAGAAGGCAAGAGGGAAGTCCCACGATTCCGCCTGGACGTCTTGTGGCAGCGCCAGGAAGGCGGGCCCGGCCGTTGCCGGATCGAGCATCGTCGACACTGCCGCAGGCAATGACTGCACGATTTGCTCGGGGCTGACGATGCGATCCCAATATCGAACCACTGGCTTGAACGCATCGTTGACGGTGATCGACGGATCGCCGAAGTTCTCACCCTGTTGCAACACGGGATCGGGCGCCCGATGAACGAACGTGTCACCGCTCAGCAGCAACAACGGCAGTCGGTCGACGTATGCCACGCCTGCAGCAGTGACCATGTTCAGCGCACCCGGGCCGATCGACGACGTTGCAACCATGATCTGTCGTCGTCGCAATGCCTTGGTGAAGCCGAGTGCAGCGAGTGCCATGCCCTGCTCGTTCTGCCCACGCCACGTGCGGATGTCATCGCGGTATTCGTCGAGTGCGACACCGAGGCTCGTCACATTGCCGTGACCGAAGATGGCGTAGACGCCGGGGAACAGTGGCTTCTCGACACCGTCAATGACGGTGCGTTGTGCAGTCAGATATTTGACGACAGCTTGAGCAGTGGTAAGTGTGACTGTTCGCATCGTTCCGACGTTACAACGTCGGACGCACGATCTTTGCAGCGCGGTCGATCGCACCGGCAACGTCACCATCGTGGGGGAACAGCAGCGCCCGCCCGACCACCAATCCGCGAACGTTCGGTACCTTCATTGCACGCTCCCATGAGGCGTAGGTTGCCTCCGGGTCGGGGCCCGGCGCCCCGCCAAGAATGAGCCCCGGAAGCGTGGTCGCAGCCATCATCCGTTCCACCTGGGAGGCGGCAGGGACCTTCAGCCAGGTGTGGGCAGACACCGAACCGAGGCCCGACGCAATGGATACTGCCTTGACGAGCAGGTCGTCATCGTCGATCATCTTGGCCGGGCCGGGCACCCCGCCCCGGTAGGGCAACGGTTCCACCATGATCGGGAGTCCGAGGTCGGCCATCTCCGTCACCGCCCGTGCACAGGCTTCGATCGTGGGTGCCGTGCCGGCGTCGTCATTCGCCAATCGGAGCAACACCTTGCCGCCATCGAGCCCGCGTTGGGCAATGTCGAGGGGGCGGTAGGCGGTCATTCGGTCGTCGAGTTCCCACGAGGCGCCCATGATGCCGCCTCGATTCATCGTGCCAAAGACCAACTTGTTGTCGAGGGCTCCGAGCAGTGCAAGTTCGTCGATGACGTCGGCACTGCCGAGCACACCATCGCAGCCCTCGTGGCTCAGTGCGACGAGCAAGGCGTCGAGCAGTCGACGGCGGTCGGCCATTGCGAACGGATCGTTTCCCACGCCGAGCATTCCACGCGCCGTGTGATCTGCGGCGACGATGAAGAGTCGTCCATCGCGCAACAGGGGGCGTCGCTTGCGACGGCGAAGCAGCTCGCCGGCTCGGGTCGGATCGTCGATGCGGGCGTCAATGAGCGAACGCCACTGAGCGTCGGAGATCATCATCGAGGATTTCAGCTCGCGCGAACGCGACCGGACATCAGTTCGACGAGTCGATCGAGTGTCAGTTCATGCTTCTCGAACTCGCCGAGTGACTGGCCGCGGTTGAGCAGCAAGAAGCGGTCGCCGACGGGAAGCGCGTGCTGGGGGTTGTGCGTGATGAGGATCACGCCGAGGCCACGTTCGGCGGCCTTGCGCACGAATCCGAGCACGAGATCGGTTTGGCGAACGCCGAGGGCCGAGGTCGGCTCGTCGAGAATGAGTACTTTTGCGCCGTAGTACACGGCACGGGCAATGGCCACGCTCTGACGCTCGCCGCCCGACATGGTGCCGACGGGTTGGTCGATGTCCCGCACGTCGATGCCCAGCTTCAGCATCTCCGACTTTGCGGTCTCGCGCGCGAACTTGGTGTCGATTCGCTTGATCGGTCCGAAGCGCTTGACCGGCTCGGACCCTAGGAAGAAATTGCGCCACACCGACATGAGTGGTGCGACGGCGAGGTCCTGATACACCGTTGCAATGCCGCGTGAGCGCGCCTCGCGGGGAGATTCGAAGAACACTTCCTGACCCTCGAACATGTACTTGCCCTTGCTGGGCTTGTGCAGACCACTGATGATCTTGATGAAGGTGGACTTTCCGGCGCCGTTGTCACCGAGCACGCACGTGACCTGGCCGGGGAACACCTTCGTCGAGATGCCCTCCAAGGCGGTGACGTTGCCGAAGTACTTGCTGATGTTCTGAAGTTCGAGCAGTGGAGTCGAGGAGCTCATCGTTGTTCGTTCGCTTTCTTTCGCACGTAGTTGTTGACGAGAACTGCGACCAGCAGAACCACACCGAGGAAGATGAATCGACCGTCTTGGTTCCATCGTGCGGCAGGAATGCCGTTCTTCGAGATGGCCATGATCATGGCGCCGAGGGATGCTCCAATGACCGATCCATAACCGCCGGTCATGAGGTTTCCACCCACCACGGCAGCGATGATGTATTCGAATTCTTGGCCGTCACCTTGTTGCGCCTGGACCGAGTTCAAGCGCATGAGAATCATCGTGCCGACGAAACAACCCATCAGCGACGTGGCCATGAAGAGTGCGGTTTTCACCTTGTCGGCAGGCACGCCGACCGCACGAGCAGCATCCTTGTTGCCGCCAACGGCGAAGATCCAGTTGCCGTATTTGGTTTTTGTGAGAACGAAACTTCCCGCGATGGTGAAGAACAACCACCAGAAGATCGACATACGGAATACGCCATCGCTGAACAGGAGGCGTTGACCGAGCGCTATGAATCCGATGATTCCTCCGGCAACCACGAGTCGTTGACCGAGCTGGTCGCTCTTGGCATCGAAGTTCTTTCGCTGCACATGGCGTGCCTCGACGAACGTGCTCGCGATGACGAGGGCTCCGGCGATCAAGAGGACGCTGAAGATGCCGCCTCGGAATCGTGGTGCCGACGAGTCGGCGCGGAGCGCGAACGCAACCACGACGAATGCGATACCCATCAGCACTCCGATGTTGCGGAACCACACGGTGCTGACCTTGCCCGCAATCGAACGAGCGCGGTAGAAGCACACCGCTGCCGCGACTCCCGATGCAGTAATCACCACGGCGCGCACGGCCTGCACGGTGGTGAGTTGCAGTACCGATACCACGAGCGTCAACGTCACGAGACTGATGACCGGCAGGCGCAGGATCAACCACGTGATCGAGCCGCCCGAGCGACTCACTTCCTGGTTACGCAAGTCGCGTATCGCGGTGACAACCGGGTAGAGCCCGCCGGCAATGGCGAGTACCCATACCAACCACATGGGCAACCAAGGACGAACCTCGAGACGTTCGTCGCGACTGAAAACCTGACCGGCCAACGACGCGACGGCACTCCCCACGATTCCGGCGAGCGCCAGGTTGCGTGCCTGGCCGGGTAGTGAGCCCGAAAGTGCATCGCGAGACTCGAAACGACTCGCTGACCAGCCGACGATGGCGACAATCACGCCAATCAGGCCAACGACACCAGCGAGAGCATTACCGGCAACGGAGTCGGTGCGGTGCAGGATTGCGACGCCAGCAGCAACGGCAGCGAGACCAATGAGCGATCCGAGGAGAGCCCCCGTGTTGCGCGCCGCTCGACGCACCAACGACTGCTCGAGGAGACCTGCAATCAGCAAGGCACCACACAACAGTCCGCCAATGATGAAGGCTTGATCACGGAAACGCCAATTTTCGAACACGTTCTCACCGGCGAAGACCGCCTTGAAGAACTTGAAACCCTCGGTCTCGTCGATGTCGGAGATGTTGACCTTGTCGTTCACTCGCTTGGCAAATACGAGGTTCGCGCCTTTGATGACGAAGAAGGTGCCGAGCGTGACGATGAAACTCGGTAGTCCGGTTCTGTTGACGAGAAAACCGTTCCACCATCCGACGCAGCCGCACAGAATGAATGCAGCGCCGATTGCGAGCCACAGTGGAGCCCCACCATCCGTGAAGTACTTGGCCATGAGCGCGATGGTTACGCCGGTCGCACCGGTGATGACGCCGGCTGAGAGGTCGAACTCACCGCCGATCATCAGGAGTGCAACGGCAATCGCCATGATGCCCAACGGCGCGGCGACATCGAGAAAGTTTGCGGTGCTGCCGGCGGTGCCGAACGTGTCGCCGTTGCCCCAAAAGAATGCCCAGACGACGACCGTGCCAATCAGGGCACCGATCTCGGGCGATACAAGAAGTCGTTTTATCGGGCCCCGGTACGAGATGCGCTCGTCGCTGCGGGTCACCGAATCAGAACCAGAATCAGACATAAACCCGTCCCCTCGACGCGAATGTGAGCCTTGCGGTGTGGTGATCCTCGATGATCACCCGGATGCCGAACACCGTGCATCCGTGGTATTCAAACCCTTCGGCTGACCCACCCACCCCGAAAGGTGGGTGGGTCGAACCTGAGAGGGCAAGCGCTGATTTAGCGCGTGCCTGCCTCGACGAGCGTCCTCACGGCCGCGACGTTGTCCTTGGTGACAAAGCCAGGGCCGGTCATCACTGGCAGACCTCCACCAACGGAGTTCTGGTTCGTGATGTTCAAGTAGAGGAACACGACAGGCAGGTAACCCTGCATGTACTGCTGCTGGTCGATGGTGAAGAGCGCTTCGCCGGCTTCGATCTTGTCGAAGAGCTCGGTGAAGAGGTCGAAACCACCAACGTTGATCGTGCGACCAAGTTCCTTGGCGGCGTTGGCGCCGTCAACGGCAATGACCGGACCAGTTCCGAGGAAGGAGTCGATCGAAGGATCGGCTTCCATCGCGGCCTTGATCTCAGCCTGCTGGGTGACGCGGTCGGCGTCGCCCGAGGTCGTGATCTGGATGACCTTGCCACCGAAGGTTTCGGCAGCCGAGTTGCAGCGTGTCTCGAGAGCGACGTTGCTCTGCTCCTGCTTTGCGCAGAGCATCACTTTGCCGCCTGCGGCCTTCAGACGCTCACCAGCGCCGGCTCCGGCGATGGTCTCGTCCTGACCGACGTGCGTGATTGCGCCGAGACCCTTGAAGAGGTCGCTACCCGAGTTGAGGGTGATGAGCGGAATTCCCGCGTCGGTCACCTTCTTGAGTGCGCCTTCAAGAGCTGCTGGGTCAGCAAGCGACACCGCGATGCCACTGGCACCATCGGCAATCGCCGCTTCGATCATCTGAGCCTGGTCCTGGGCGTTGTTGTTTGCACCCTGGTAGATCAGCGTGACGCCGAGAGCTGCACCTGCAGCCTCTGCACCCTTCTGAGCAACCGACCAGAACACACCGTCGTCACCGTGGGTGATGACATAGATCTTGATGTCTTCACCGGCGGTGACAGTTGCTGTGTCTTCTGACTCTGACGCGGCCTCATCGGAGCCCGAGTCTTCTGCTGTGTCTGAGGATCCACCACAGGCAGCGAGCGCGACGAGCGCCGTTGCACCGAGGATGAGTCCCCATGTCTTGCGGAGTTTCATTACTTTCCCCCTAATTAGGTAGGTGCCGGCGGGTGCCGGCACGCATCACACGGTAGCCGTCTCTGTGACGTCGGGCAACTTTGACGAGACGTGACGTTTATATAGTCGGCGGCGCCGAGGCTTAGTTCAGCGTGGCGAGGTAGCGGATGCTCCGCTCCACGGCTGCGCTCGCTGACACCGGGTTGCGGGGTTGGTCGCCCACGATCGCGATGTCCTGCTCGAGCACGTACCAACCCGAGTAACCCTTCGACTCCATCGCCTTCACGACGTCGGCGATGGGCACGTCGCCGTCACCGGCTGCACAGAAGATGCCGTCACGCGTGGCTTCGAGGAGGGTGATCTCCCCGGCAAGGAAGCGCTTGGCAATCGACATCTTCGCATCCTTGATGTGTACGTGATCGACGAGTTCGAAATGGTCGCGGGCGAACTTTGCGGGGTCCGTTCCGCCGATCATGAGATGGCCGGTGTCGAGTAGCCAACGCACATTGGAGCCGTCGACCACGCGTCGAACATCGTCGAACGTTTCCACGAGCGTGTTCAGGTGCGGGTGCAGTACCTGCTTGATTCCATAGCCCGCACAAATCTCGTCGACTTCCTTGAATCCGTCGAACATCGATTGCCATTGTTCGGTCGAGAGCGGGAACCGCTTGCCCCAGCCTTCGTCGACGACCACCGCGGTGATGAAGAATCCCTTACCGGTGGCGCCGAGCAACGACGCAGAAAAATGGGCGGCTTTTCGCATGGCTTCTCGTTGCGAGCGATCGTGCATCACGAGCGGTACGAATGCTCCGACGATCGGGAGGCTGAACTCTGCTGCGGCACCGGCAACGGCTTCAGGCGTGGAGCCGAGATAGCCGACGGGTCCCTGTTCGGTGCCACGCAGTCCGAGTCGTTTCATTTCCGCCAGTACGGTTCGCGAGTCGAGCTGGTAGCCCCAGTCGGGCACCTCGCATACACCCCACGAGATCGGGTTTCCGACGAGTCGATTGACGATAGATGTCGTGCTCATTGCGTGCTCCAGTTGTGTACGTCTTTGCAATTGCCTGCTGGCGATTGCCGATAGCAGACTAAACGAACAGATGTCGCACGTTGCAAGTCATCGGGGAGGATTGCGCGCCGTCGTTCCTCTCGCTGCCTTCGTGACTGCGGTCGTGGTCGTCGTCGCAGCAATCGGTGTCACGGTGGAGTCCGCACCGGCGACGCGCGCACCACTCGAGGCGGTCTTTCGAATCGAAGGACTGGGCTGCAAGCGGAATCCCACCCGAACGGTGGGAACCGTGGTGACCGAGCCGCTCGCCGACGGTGGACAACTCCTGTTGACCGTTGCTCACGGCGTGGTGGGGCAGGACGCAATAGAACTCGTGGATGGCGAAACCCGAGTGCCACTTCGTCTCGTCGCCGTCGACGGCGACTGGGATCTTGCTTTGTTGCAGGTCGGCTCCCCGCTTCGGCGAGACGACGGCAATGCAATCAGTCCCGCCCCATTTTCGGAAGGTCGCGTCGGCAACGCCTCGTTCGTGGTGTTCGAGGGACGCTCTGAAGGGGTCTCCGAAGGACAATCCGAGCTTGGGGAAGTCGCGGTACCGCGACCCGCACACGTCGCCAAGCGACTTCGCATTCGCACCGAAGACATCTATTTGCGTGATGTGGAGACTCGCACGGCTCGACCAAGCCTGGAAGTGCGTACGGTGGCCGTCGTCGGTGATTCGGGTGGACCATTGTTCGACGTAAACGGCGAGATGATTGGTTTGGTGTGGGGTACAAGTCGCAAATCCGCCGGACGATCGTGGGCAACCCGTGTGCAAGCAGCTAGCCCAATGATCGAGGCCATGAGAGCGGCATTGCAACGCGATAACACCTCGTTCGAGTCGCTGCGTCTTCTAGCCTGCGCTCCGTGACAATTCGCCGATCAAGAAACGCGTACTTCGCGATCTTCTTGGTTACCGGCACCATGTTCGGCGTAGTGGGCCCGTCATTGCCGCTGCTGGCCGAGCAAGTTGGAACCACGGTTGCGGAGGTCGGCACCGTCCTGATCTTCTACGGCGGCGGATACTTGGCAGGCACTCGAGTGTTCGTGCGCGGATACGACCGAGGATGGGGCAATCGTTTGGTGGGAATGTCTGGACTCGTCGCCTCGTTGTGCCTGATCGGCATCTCACTTGGCCCAACAATGACGGCGCTGTGCGCGGCCTTCTTCATGTTCGGCGCAGCAGTTTCTACATCGGACGTTGGCTGCAACACGATGATGATGTGGGAGATGCGTGACAAGGCGGGACCTTCGATCGCACTCATGCACGCCATGTTCGGGGTCGGTGCGATTTCGAGCCCGTTCATCGTGCGGGCTTCGGACTCCCTCAATGGAGATGCCGTCCTTGCCTACTTCTTCTGTGCAGCACTCTCGGCACTCACTGCCACGTACGTGCTGACTCGGCGTTCTCCCGACGACCCGCACGTCGAGGTTCGCGAACTACACGGCGATTTGTCGAAGAAGCAGATCGCCATGATCGTGCTGTACTTCTTCGGCTACGTGGCTGTGGAGGTCGCCTTTGCGACGTGGATCTACACCTACGGCGTTCGAATCGGCATGCCGAAGATCCAATCCGCGCTGTTGAACTCGTTGTTCTGGGTGGGCTTCATGGTTGGACGCCTGGCGACCGTGTGGCTCGCCAAGGCCAGTCGCAGCGTCCGGCCCGTTCAGATCGGTGCGATTGCGAACGTTTTCGCCTGCCTGGTGATGCTCACGCGGGTCGACGTCCTCCTGCTTCCCGTGGTGTTCGTTTATGGATTGGCGACGGCACCACAGTTCTCCTTGATGCTCGCATTCATCGGTAGTCGCATTCCATTGTCGGGGAAGATGACGTCGCGGATCGTCGGTTCGGCTGGCTTGAGTTCAACGGTGATGCCGTGGTTGGTCGGTCAGTTGTTGGAGCGGGTCAGTCTTTGGACCTACCCGGTTGCCCTCATCGGCTGTTCGATCACGGTGTTGGTGACGGCGCAAATCATCGAGGCGAAGTTGCCCAGGCAACTCACTGCGAGCGTCTAGCTCGGCGCATTTCATCGCGCATATCGCGCATCGTTGCGGTGCGAGTCGCACCACCGTTCAGCCAGGCAACGTACTCGTCACTGCCAAAGATGCGGTATTCGTCGGTACGCACGTGCGAGTGGCTCGGTTCGATGGTTTCCACCTCGCCCGGCGCATTGGGGTGCAGTGCTGCGAAGTACCAGCCCGTGTGGTCACCGGAAGCCACCGTCGAGAACATGTCCTCGTAGTGACGTCGTTCGACTGCGCGTGAGGCAGGTCGACCGAAGTCGGTCTCCAACACTTGCTCGACGATCGGAATGTTCAGTCGACGCGCTTCTTGCACGAACTCTGCAAACTGTGGTTCGGTAACCCCTGCGAGATGGTTGTTCGGCCCGTACGCGGCGAGCGTACGAGTCATGAGCGCAGGAATCTCGTACTCGTCCGCCAAGCGGAGGTATTCGCCGCAGAACTCCGGTGCGAGTACCGCCCCCATGTGTGCATCGAGATGGGTGACGTCGAAGCCGCTACTCACTGCACGCTCGAGCTGTGCACGCATTTCCTCGGCTGCTGCACGTGGATCGGCGTGCTTGCGCACCGATGCGACGTCACGCCACATGTAGCCCTCGTCGTCGACGAGACCGCTCGACTTGGAAGAGCCGATCAGCGGCGACCAGCGGTAGTGGCGCTTCTCGGCAGTGAGCGTCAGGTGGACACCAAGATCGAGCGCCGTATTCACTCGTGCCATCTCGGCTGCTTCGCTGAACCATGGACAGGGCACCATTACCGAGCCGCTCGTGATGGTGCCGAGAGCGGACAATTCGTTGAATGCGACGTTGGCACCGTGGCACATTCCGATGTCGTCTTGGTGGAGGACGATGCTCGAAGGTCTCTTCACCTGGCGATCCTCAGTACGAGCAACTCATGAATCGACGCCGACTTCCCGGCCGCTACGAGCCGATTCCATGACCGCATGGCCGATGAGCGTCGAGCGTGCACTTGCCTCGGCCGTGGGAACGTAAACGTCTTCACCCATGATGCGACGAACGAACGCTTCCGCTTGGGCCCGCACGCCCGCGAGCGTTGCATCGGGGGTCTGGCTACCTTCCACATCGTGCGTTCCTTGTGCATTGGCGAGGCGAGCACGACCCGTTGGTAGCAAGTCGATAAAGATCGCCCCATGCTCACCCAGCAACTCCGTGCGCACGTCGTCTCCGTAGCGGGCGTTGCGCGACAAGTCCACTTGCGCAACTCGTCCCGATGCGAAACCGAGCACTGCGCACAGGTTGTCGACATCGCCGACCTGTGCAAGTGTCGGGTCGACCAATGGAAGGTTCCACGCACGAACCGTCGTGACCGATTCACCAAAGAACCACTCGGCGAGGTCGTATTCGTGCACTCCACAATCGATCGCCAGACCTCCACTCACGGTCGGGTCGCAGAACGATGCCGGAGGTGGATTGGCATCCCATTGCGACAGTCGTATCCAAAGGGGTCGCCCGATCGTGCCGTCATCGACCAGCCGTTTCGCACGCGACCATGGCGGCGAGAACCGACGCCAGTGACCGATCTGCAATACGCGTTCTGCGCGCACAGCACTGCGGTGCAGTTCTCGAGCGACCTCGACGTCGAGGGCGAGTGGTTTCTCGCAAAGTACGTGCAGACCTGCTTGGAGGGCGTCACGCACGGTCTTGGGATGAAGAGGTGTCGGCGACACGATGATGCATGCGTCGACCAATCCGAATACGTCCGAATAGTTCGCGAACGTGGCGACTCCCGGAAAGAATTCGTCGGCTGCCGCTCGGGAAGTTGGCGACGGATCCACGACCGCGACGACTTCGAGACCCGCGACGTCGCGCAGCGCCGCGGCATGGGTGCGGCCCATGCGACCGAGCCCGATGAGTGCCGTTCTCACTCGCTTGGATGCGGTCATCGAACCGACCTGCGGATTTCGTCAATCGTGACGACTCGCTGCTCGCGCGCCGAGATCTCGCAAGCAACCGCAATCTCCGTCGCATGCACCGCTGATGTGGGGGGACATGGATTGACGCCACCGTCGATCAACCATCGGACGTACGCCGCAGTCTCGTCTCGGAATGCATCGCGGAACCTCTCGATGAAACCACCCCAGGGTCGACCCGAGATGAGTGGTTCCTCGTCGAGCGATAGCAACGGGGTTCGCGACGAAAGTCCGGCCGCGATGGTGTCACGCGAACCGAAGATCTCCAACCGCACGTCGTGGCCCCGTGGATCGTGTCGAGTGCCGGAGATCGCGACTTGAACTCCGTTCTTCGTGATCAAGTGGATCAGGGCAACGTCGCCGTCGTCGAATTCGGCGTACTGCTCGTGTTCGCGCACACGATGGCTTGCGTACACGGATTCTGCCTCCGAGTCGGCGAACCACGTCGAGATGTCGAAATCGTGCACATGGAGATCTCGGTAGATGCTGCCGCTTCCTTCGAGAAATTCACGCGGTGAAGGTTGGTGGTCGTGCGATACCAGGTGCATCACGTACAGAGTGCCGAGATCGCCCGACTGGATTCGGCGTTTTGCCTCACGCATTGCCTTGTCGAAGCGTCGCTGAAAACCAATTTGAATCTCACAACCGACGGACTCTGCCTCGGTCACGATCTGCTTCGTGTCGGGCAGTTCGAGAGCGATCGGTTTTTCGCAGAAGATTCGTCGACCCTTGCCCATCGACTTGCGCAGGAGTTCGGCGTGATTCGCCGTGGCGGTGGTGATCATGACCGAATCGAACTTGAGTGGATCAACCGAGTCGAACGGGGCAGTCTCGACACCGAGTGATTCGGCGAGTTGTGCGGCGCGATCGCCGTTGCGATTGGCAACGACCACTCGCTTCACTTGCGGGTGAGTGATGAGGTCTTCGACGCGAATCCGACCCATACGGCCAGCACCGTAGACGAGAATCTCCACGAGCAGAACCTAATTCGGGTCGCGACCTATTATCAATGTGATGCGCGGCTCGGTCGTCACCGTTGGACGAGTGAGCATTGATCTCTACGCACGGGAGGCGGGTGCCGCATTCCGCGACGATCAGACCTTCTCCAAGAGCGTTGGTGGTAGCCCGACCAACGTCGCCGTCGCCGCGGCTCGATTGGGACACCACGCCACCCTCGTCACGAAGGTGGGAGGCGATGAGCTGGGTGGCTACGTGGTCGAACGTCTGCGTGGATGGGGTGTGGACAGCACTCACATCGGAGTTGCGCGAGGCAATCTCACGCCGGTGGTCTTGGCCGCACTCGACCCGCCCGAGGAGCCGAAACTCATTTTCCATCGTCAGCCCGACGCACCGGACACCACGCTCGTTACCACGGACCTGCCGGAGGATCTCCTTCAGTCGTGCGACGTGTTCTGGATGAGTGGCTGTGCACTGTCGCGCGGATCCACCGCCGTCGCTTCAATGGAGTGGTTGCAACGACGAAATCGACGTCAACACACCGTGCTTGATCTCGACTACCGCCCGTCATTCTGGGGTTCGGTGGACGATGCACAACGTGCGGCACAAGCGGCGATCGACCACTGCAGTGTGGTGGTTGGAAACCGCACCGAGTGTGAGATGGCGCTCGGCACGGGAGAGCCCCAAGCGGCGGTCGACATGTTGCTTGATCGTGGCGTCACCTTGGCAATCGTGAAAATGGGCGCTGCAGGCGTCCTCCTTGCCACAGCGAACGAACGGGTGACGGTAGCGCCGTTGCGAATCACGCTGGTGTGTGGTCTGGGTTCGGGCGACGCATTCGGCGGCGCGCTCATTCACGGGTTGGTGAACGGATGGGATGTGCGCACCATTGGCGAGCACGCGAACGCCGCCGGCGCGTATGTCGCCACACAATTGACTTGTGCGGATGCCATGCCCGACATCGCGCGATTGACCGCGTTCATGAACGATCCGGCACATCGCTCGTGAACGAACCTGCAATCTCCGACGGGACGTGGGCCGGACTGTTGCGGGAGCGCGCCGAGCAACCCCGGGCGTTCGTGGAAGCGCTCATCGGACGACGTCGTCGACCACTGATGGGCCCGGATCGCCGATTGCTCATCGTTGCAGCCGACCATACCGCTCGCGCGATCGTTGCCGCTGGCAACGAGCCCTTTGCAATCGCCAATCGACGTGATCTCCTCGAGCGTCTCGTGCGAATACTGCGACACCAACATGTCGACGGTGTGCTTGCGAGCGCCGACATCGTCGAGGAGCTTGCGTGGCTGGGTGCGCTGGAAGAAAAACTCGTCTTCGGAACGATGAATCGAGGTGGGTACCTCGGGGCTGCATGGGGACTGGATGATCGCATGACGGCGTACGACGCGGAGCATGTTGCGAGTCTGGGTCTCGATGGCGGGAAGGTCTTGCTACGAATCGAGCACACCGACCGTGGTGTGGCGACGACGCTTGAAGACGTCGTGGCGCAGATGCGACTACTCGAAGAGCGTGGGCTCGTGTGCATCGTCGAGCCATTGCCGTACGTCATCGACTCCACGGGTTTCCCTGCGCTCGACAAGAGCACCGATCGTCTCGACAAGATCGTCTCGATCGCCGCCGGTCTCGGCGCCAACTCGATGTTGACGTGGCTGAAACTTCCGGCATGGACGAGCGTGACGACGCTCGGCCGTGCGACGACCATGCCGATTCTCCTGCTGGGTGGCGACCCCGGAGCCGATCTCGATGTCACGTTGATGGAGTGGGAGCGATCATTGCAAGTTCCGAACGTGATCGGGCTCATCGCTGGAAGACCGCTGCTCTTCCCGCACGGTACGTCGGTTGAAGAAATCATCGATCGGGCAGTGCAAATGGTGCATAAGGTTTAGCCATGAGTTGGTACCTGCCGAAGGGATCGTTGGTCAGCGCCGAGCAGCCGGTGTCTCTCACCGTGGAGCGTGCCGGCTGGAACTATTGCGGATTGGAAGTTCACGACCTGTCGCGTGTGCGCAACGTCGAGTTTGCGTACGAGGACCGGGAAGCCGTGATTGTTCCGCTCTCGACGCGCGCGTTGAAGGCAACGGTGAATGGAACGACGTACTCCATGGCCGGTCGCCCGGGAGTTTTCGCGGCCGTCGCCGACTGGTTGTACGTACCAGTCGGAGCAAGGGTAAGTGTGACGGGTGAGCCCGGCGAGTTCGCGGTGTGTACGGCAAAGGCGGAGCGTGAGTTTCCCGTTCACCACGGACGTGCCGCGACGGTGCCGGTCGAGCCGCGCGGCGCAGGTTTCGCCACCCGCCAGGTGAACAACATCGCGACTCCGGATTCGTTTCGCAACGCCCACCGCATTCTGGTGTGCGAAGTGCTGACTCCGGGAGGCAACTGGTCGTCGTGGCCCCCTCATCGTCACGATGGAGTAGCGGGGTGCCCGTATATGAACGAGGAGATCTATTACTTCCGGCTCGGCAAGCAGCAGTCCGACCATGGCGACCCCGAAGCCACCGGATACTTCCATGCCTACACCGTCGACGGAGCGGTGAACGACACGATCACCCTTCGTGACGGCGACGTGTACATCCTCCCCTCGGGATACCACGGACCTTCCATCGCGGCACCGGAGTATCCGATGTACTTCCTGAACGTGTTGGCCGGCCCCGCCGAGGATCGGACGATGGCGTTCTGCGACGACCCGAGCCACCATTGGATTCGCGATTCGTGGAAGTCGCAGCAGATCGATCCGCGTGTGCCGATGACGTCGGCGCATGGCAGAGTGGTGAGATGACACGTAAACGAATCGGTATCGCCGTGCTCGGTCTCGGGTGGATGGGCCAAGCACACAGTCGGTCCGCGATGAGGATCCCTTCGCTCTTCCCGGATTGCGAGTTCACACCGGAGTTGGTCGTTTGTGCCGACACGGATGAGGGACGTCGAACGCGTGCCGTTCGCGACTTCGGTTTCAAGCGCGCAGTCGCCGACTACCAGGACGCCGTCACTTCGCCGGATGTGGATGCCGTTTGGGTCACCGCACCGAACATGCTGCACCTGCCGATGATCGAGGCGGCATCGCGTGCCGGGAAGTCGATCTTCAGCGAAAAGCCGATCGGTGGAAAACCGGAACAGACGGTCGCCGCATATCGAATGGCAACCCAGCATGGAATCGCAACCGGAGTCGGTTACAACTACGTCTGGGCTCCACTCGTCATTCATGCGCGCAGCCTGATCGAGTCGGGTGCGATTGGAAAGGTAACCCACTACCGCGGTCGCTTCCTCAGTATGTACGGCAGTGACGAACTGGGACTCCTCACGTGGAGATTCAAGTTCGCCGAGTCGGGCTACGGCGTCACGAGCGACATTCTCAGCCATTCGGTATCGATGGCCCACTATCTCATCGGTGGCATCACCGAAGTGGTGGGCATGAAACACAACACGATCACGCACCGACCACTCCCCACCGGTGTGGCAAGTCATTACGGTCGCGGAAAGCCCGAGGATCCGAAAGGCGAGGTCGAGAACGAGGATTTCGCATCCATGCTGTGCCGATTCAAGAACGGTGCAACCGGAACCTTCGAGACGAGTCGCTCGACGGTCGGACCCGAAAGTCAGAATGCGTTCGAGGTGTACGGCACCGAAGGCGCGTTGGCGTGGAACCTCGAGAAATTGAACGAGCTGCAGTACTACCGCCGCGACAGTGGACCGAATACCGGCTACACGACGATCTACGGCGGTGATCGGTTCCCCTTCCACGGAGCCTTCGCACCGGGCCAAGCCAACGCGATCGGTTTCGAGGATCTCGTTGCAATCGAGGACTACCAGTTCCTGACGTCGCTGGTGAAGGGCACTCGATTCACCCCGGGGTTCGCCGAAGCCGTGGATGTCGTGAGCGTGCAACAAGCCCTCATCAACTCGTGGACCTCGCGAACGTGGGAGCCGGTAGTCGACCTACGTTGAGGTCGCAAGGAGAGCGTCGGCGAAGGCGCGCAGGGTGGGGAATTCCCAGTGCGGCGTGACGGGTGCTGCTGCGGGTGTGGCGCCTGCCGATGGTGCGTCGGTTGCGGAGCGTGACGCTGCGCGTTTGGCTCCGTAACGGTTGATCCACACGGTCTTGAGACCCACGGACTGCGCGGGCACGTGATCATGGAAGAGGCTCTGGGCAACGTGCAGGTGTTGATCGGGCGAGATACCCATGTCGTGAACGTGCTGCCGTAGCACGTGGAAATTGTGCAGGTCCGGTTTGTACGAGCCGATGTCTTGTGCGGTGAGTATCGCGTCGAACGTGACGCCGAGTTTGGCGTTTGATCCGGCGAAACTCTGATTGTCCACGTTGGAGAGAATCACCAGTTTGCATTGGCGTTGAAGGTCGAGCAATGCCTCGTGACTATCGGCGAATGCCGGCCAGTCGGGTACGGACGAAGCGAATGCTCGTGCGTCGAGCTCGCATTGATCCGCACCGTCCAATGGATTCGGTAGACCCATGCTCGTTGCCATGCGTCGCCAGGTTTCCGCAAGTATCACCGGATACGTCCACGTGGGATTTGCGTCCTGTACGTGGGTTTCATGTGATGCAAACAGAGAAAGTATTTCGCCTTCCGTCGGTCGAATGCCGTGTGGTGCCGAAAGACGAGCAACCGTCTCGGTGATGCCGAACTCCCAGTCGATGAGCGTTCCGTAGCAGTCGAAACTGAGTAGGCGGGCATCGGAGAGATTCATGTCGACGTCCTTCAACGTTTGCATCGAGCGCAAAGCCCGAGTGCATCCAGGCGGTGACCGGAAACCGTGAACCTTGCCGATCGTGCGGCCCGAGCCAATGCCGAGTCCAACGCATCCTCCGTTGCCGGAGTGATCACGAAGTCATCGATTGCCCCGCAACGAACGCAAATGAGGTGGTGATGGTGACCGATGAATTCCTCGGTCAATTCGTATCGGGCGTGGTCGTCGTTACCCGAAACCTTGTGGATGATCTTCATTCCCTCCAAGTCGGCAAGGTTTCGATACATCGAGCTTTGGGTCAGTCGCGATCCTCGTTTCAACAACTCCGGCACCGTCGCCGGTCGTCCGATTTGCAGCAGAAGATCGACCAGTTGGCGTCGTCCGGCGGTGTACACCAGACCGGACTTGCGAAGTCGCTGAGCAACTTGGTCGTGGACCGACTCGCTATGCGCTTGCACCGTGACGAGCGTACCCAAGTAGACGGCAAGCGCGCACCGTCCCCTAGGGTCACTGGGATGAGTGGCACCTTGCGCGTGCTCGTCACCGGCGCGACGGGATACGTGGGTGGTCGACTCGCGCCGTTGTTGGTGGAGGAAGGTTTCAATGTGCGCGTGTTGGTGCGCTCGGCTGCGAAAGTTGCGAATACACAGTGGTTCGGACGAGTCGAAGTCGTGGAGGGCGACGCGATGAGTGGTGCATCGCTGGATCGAGCGCTCGCCGGCGTGGACGTGGCGTTCTACTTGTTGCACTCCATCAGCACCGGAGCGAAATTCGATGATCTCGAGTCGGCAATGGCTCGTACATTCGCCGAGGCTGCAGCTCGGGCCGGCGTGAAGCGCATCGTGTACTTGGGTGGAATCGCCAATGACGAAAATCTCAGCAAGCACCTGGAATCGCGTCGCTCGGTGGGAAAAGTATTGGCGAGTACCGGAGTTTCGGTGATCGAACTGCGTGCGGGCATCATCATCGGCAGTGGCTCGGCTTCATTCGAAATGCTGCGGTACCTCACCGAGCATCTCCCTGCGATGGTGACTCCGCGGTGGGTGGACAATCCGACACAACCCATTGCCATCGTGAACATGCTCCACTTCTTGGTGGCTGCAGCCAGGGCGCCAGAGCACGTGCGTGGAGTGTTCGACGTTGGAGGTGCGGAAACCCTGACGTATCGCAACATGATGTCGCGGTATGCCAAAGTGGCGGGTTTGCGACGTCGCATCATCGTTCGTGTCCCGTTGCTGACGCCGCGCGTGTCGAGCATGTGGGTGGGTCTCGTCACCCCGGTTCCGGCATCGATCGCGCGACCACTCATCGACTCGCTCATCAACAAGGTGGTGGTTGACCCCGCAAAGTCGGTGCTCAACGTGCTTCCACCGCCCCCGGGTGGACTCCTCACGTTCGATCAAGCAGTGAAGCGCGCAATCGAGCGCACCAACGCACCAACGAGGTGGACGGATGCGTCACGACCATGGGTGGCATGGGACGTTGCCGTGACCGATCCGGCGTGGACGGGTGGAACACTGTTCGTCGACGAACGCGAGCAGACGACTCCGGCATCGAAGGAACAGGTGTGGCGCGTGCTCTCGTCGTTGGGTGGCACCACCGGCTGGTATGGCTTCGAATGGTTGTGGGCTCTGCGCGGACGAATCGACTCCGTGTTCGGTGGTGTCGGTATGCGCCGCGGACGACGCGATCAGCACGTATTGCGCGTGGGTGATCCTCTCGACTTCTGGCGAATTGCCGACGTGAAGAATGGTGAGACGCTGCTACTGCGTGCCGAGATGCGCCTGCCCGGTCAAGCGTGGTTGGAGTTTCGACTGCGTGAAGTTCGCAGCGACGGTGACATTGGCAGTGGGGTAGTCGGCACTCACGTGGTGCAGCGCGCAATCTTTCGTCCGCGCGGTTTGGCAGGACGTCTGTACTGGTGGGTGCTCATCCCGTTCCACGCGATCATCTTCCCGGGGATGTTGCGAAACGCATTGGCCCAAGCAGAGCAGCGCTGAAATCAGCCATCGCTCGGTGGGTGGGTGCATTTGTCTCCCGTGCAGCGTGTCACCTGACAGACTTCGTTCATGCCGAAACTCGAAGGCAACTACATTCCCAGCACCATGCAATGGGTCCGGGACCAGGTGGATACGTATGAGCGAACCGGTGGTCGCGAGGCCGGCACGCTGCGTGAAACGGGGATTCCGGTCATCATCGTGTCGATGCGTGGAGCAACATCCGGAAGCATTCGCAAGATCGCTTTGATGCGAGTGGAACATGAAGGCGAGTACGCGCTCGTTGCGTCGTACGGTGGTGCACCGAAGCACCCGGCGTGGTATCACAACCTGGTGGCCCACCCAACGGAAGTCACCGTGCAGGACGGCCCCGAGCCGTTCTTCGTGCACGTGCGATTGGTGGACGGTGCGGAGTACGACACCTGGTGGAAGCGAAGCGTTGCGGTATTTGCTCCGTATGAGCAGTACAAGGAAAAGACGACTCGCCGGATTCCTCTCTTCGTTGCCTCCAGAGTGACCACCGATCCCAAACTGGGTGGCGCAATCAGCCAAGGACGATGACTAGATGAACCTGTTCGGACGCTGGATCGTTCTCACACTTGCGGTGTGGCTGTCGGATGTAATGATTGGTGGAGTCACCATCGCCGATGGGTTGTGGAATCATCTCTGGGTTGCTGCTCTCTTTGGGCTGGCAAACGCCATCGTCGGCAACATCATTCGCGTGGTGGCCTTCCCGGCACTGATCTTGACGCTTGGAATCTTCAGCATCGTGGTGAACGCGTGGATGCTCATGTGGGTGGGCGGTCTCAGCGACGCACTCGACGTGTCCGGTTTCTGGCCGGCGTTCGGTGCAGGTGTGATCATCAGCCTGGTGTCGGCGATTCTCGGCCGACGGATTCGTGGTCGCGACTAGCTAGTCGGTCGAATGGTGGTCTGCGTGGGCGTGGCGGTCAGCCGCGCGCGTCGCTCATTTGGGATTTGGTGGGTCGCTTGAAGATCGCCACCATCGTCACGCCGGCTGCGAGGTAGATGAGCGCATTCATCAACCACGCACCGTGGATCTCCGACTTCGATACTTCGAGCACCGACGCACCGGTACTTCGAGCGGTTTCGATTCTCGCCAAGGCAGGTGCGGCGATTGCGAGCGACAGAGCAGCACCAAGTGCAGTTCCCACCTGGCGGAACGTGTTGTTGAGCGCCGAGCCCATGGCGAACTGCGTTGGCTTCAGGAATGCCGTTGCAGAACTCGACAACGTGGAGATGCTGAGTCCGACCCCGATCCCGGTGATGAGCATCCACGGCAGGTATCGCGTGACGTAGGCCGGACTGTCGGGAATGGTGGCGTTCAGCCCGAACGTGCCAACCGCAAGCAGAAGAGCACCGATGAACAGCACGCGAGAGTGCCCGAGTCGATTTGCATATCGACCAGCGAACGGCGCAACGAACGCCGCACTCGCCGGACCCGGCATGGTTGCCAAACCAGACAGCGAGACGCTGTATCCCCACACGGCTTGGAGCCAGAACGTGTTCAGGAGCCACATGCCGATGAAGCCCATGCTGAACAACACACCTGCGATGTTCGCTGCAAGCACGAACCGCAGTCGGAACAATTTCAAGTCGAGAATCGGAAACGCCGTCCGGTGACACCGCAAACCGAATGCCAGGCACAACACGATGCCGGCACCGAGCGCACCAAGTGTCCCTTGATTGAGCCAGCCCCACACTTCGCTTTGCGAGATACCCAACACCACCAGCGCGACCCCGGAGAATCCGAGCACAGCACTCGGGTAATCAACCTTGCGTTGTGCGTTGGGATCCTTGGACTCGCGCAGAATCTTCTGTCCGAGCACGACGGTGAGCAATGTGAACGGGATGTTGACGAAGAACAGTGATCGCCAGCCGAGCGCTTCCACCAACAGTCCACCAATTGATGGCCCGAGGGCGGAAGCCAGTCCACCGGTGGCTCCCCAGATGGCTATTGCTTGTGTGCGCTTCTCCACCGGAAACTCCGGCAGCACCAGCGCCAGTGAAGCAGGCGACAACTGTGCACCACCGAATGCTTGCACCACGCGCGCCAACACCAGGAACCACGTGGTTGGTGCGAGACCGCACAGCAGCGAACCGAAACTGAACCACAACACGCCGCGGAGGAAACTTCGTTTCCGACCGAAGACGTCGGCGAATCTTCCTGCCGTAAGCAAAGCAGCGGCGTACGCAATCGCGTAGGCAGAGAACACCCAGGTGAGGAGGCTTCCGCCACCGAGATCCTCATCGATGGTGCGCTTTGCCACCACCACGATCGATAAGTCGAGTGAAACCAAGAACACCGCGATGGAAGTGAGTGCCAACACGCGGTATGCGTGCTTCATCGACGGCGCGGGTGATGGTGCTGTTGCTGCGATACGAGTGACACTAATCATCATCTAGCCTCGGCTCATCATGGGAGAAATACGACGCCACCCCGAACGAGGAAGTGACGAACTCAACGTGATTCGTGGAATCTTGGCGGAGGGTCTGGTGGCACATGTGGGCATCATCGACGCCCAAGGCTCACCAGTGGTGATTCCCATGGCATATGCACTCGATGATGACGGCATCCTGATTCATGGATCGGTAGCCAGCCGATTGATGCGCAGTGGAGGACCAATCTGCATCACGGTCACATTGTTGGATGGCCTGGTTGTTGCACGCTCGTTGTTCAACTCGTCGATGAACTATCGCAGCGTGGTGGTCACCGGAGTTCCGGAAGTGTTGGATGGTGAAGAGCGTGAACGCGCACTCTTGGTGTTGAGCGACTTCCTGCTACCCGGGAGAGTCGGCAATGCACGCGAACCGAGTCGCCCGGAGATTCGGCAAACCACCGTGTGGAGGCTCTCGCTCGACGGTGCTTCAGCAAAGATTCGCACCGGGCCACCCAAGGAGGACCCAGCAAGCGACTACGAGTTGCCGTATTGGGGTGGAGTGGTGCCAGTACGAACGGTGTTCGGACCGCCCGAGTCCGATGGAGCAGGCGTCGAGATGCCGGTGCCGGATCACATCCAGCGTCGCTGAGTGGGACTCAGTTGGATAGTGCTTCGATGTAGTCGACGATGTCGGAGATTTGTTCGTCGGTGAGATTGTTGTAAGGCATCACCACGGAGTAACCGACACGCTTCTTCTTGTCGGGATACTTGATCGACTCGATGAGGTACTCGCGGTCGACGACACCGGATTCGCCGCCCTTGAACGCAACGGACTGGCCGATGGTGCCCTGCCAGGTTGGGCCCGTACCGCCACCAAAGTCGGAGCCATGACACGATGCGCAACCCGATTGTTGTGAGAGCTTCAAACCCCGTTCGGCTGACGGCGACAAGTTCACGGCGATCGGCTGAGCCGAAGAGCAGCCGACGAGCACCAAGGCAAGTCCTGCGAGCAACGTTTTTCTCACAATCGTCAGGTTACCCGTTGCGTGCTTGACGGCGGGGGCAGCAGCACGATCCACGCACCGTTGACGCGATGTGTCAGGGGCACCGAACATCGTGAGGACGAACGTCACTTGTCGCACATACTTACCGACCGTACGGTGGGCTTGCGCGCACTGATTCGAATTCGAGAGTGCGTGCAACGCAACATATGAGGAGGCAACGTGGACTCGATCAAGAACATCACCGTAGGCACGGACGGATCGGAGAACTCACTGTCAGCGTTGCGATGGGCGGTGGCCGAAGCCAGGATTCACGGTGCATCAATCGACGTCATCTACTCGTGGGAATTTCCGCCTGCAATCGACCCTCTGGGTGTCTCGATGTTGCCAAGCATGGAAGATATGAACGCATCCGCCACCCGATTGCTGAAGGGTGTCATGGACAAGGTCGATACGAGTGGCGTCGCGGTCACGAGTCACGTGGTGCGTGGCGCACCTGCAACGGCGTTGCTGACGGCAGCAAAGAACGCCGACTTGTTGGTGATTGGCCGACGTGGACACGGTGGATTCATGGGTCTCTTGCTCGGTTCGGTTGCTCAACAGGTGGCCCATCATGCGCCGTGCCCGGTGGTACTCGTTCCGGCGTGACGCGCGAAGTCGCTAGGGTCGCGACGTGCAGGGTTGGCTGGCGGAAGACGGCGGTCCGCGTCGTCAGCAGTGGACGGACGGCGCTGAACTGAACGTCACCACGACGGACACGTTGCAAGTGACCAGTCGAACGATGATGGTGGTCACCATGGTGGTGATGCCATCACCCGACGAAGTGTTCGTGTTGTGCCACACGGGTGGTGACGATGCAGTGTCGTGGGTTGAGCAAGTGCATCCAGAAACGCTCGAAACTCTCGCAACGAGTGAGAAGTTGCCAGGCGGCCGAGCGTGGCCCGGCGGTATCGCCGTGCACCCGAATGGCGATCTGTACGTGGTGTTCGGCAATCATGCCCATCGACTCGACCGCCGGCTTCGTGTGGTGAGTTCGCGCGAATTGCCACGCCTGCGTCCCTACAACAGTTTCGTGTTGCTGCCCGATGGTCACTTGGTAACCAAGGACTTCTCCGGGTCACGACCAGGAAACGAAGTTGTGGAGCCGTTCGCAGCCACCGAGTTGGTGGTGCTCGAGCCCGACAACCTGCACATCGTCGCAACGCTTGAGTTGCCCGAGGCATCCATCGCGCGACTCTCCGCCGATGACCACCATGTGTACGTCATCGGCACTTCTGCCTTGTGGCGGGTGCGATGGAACGGATCTTCGCTGGAGCGAGACGACTTTATGGCGCGGTACCGCACGTCGGAGGGCCAAACCTTCGGTTGGGACGCGGTGATCGCCGATGGATGTGCATGGTTCCTGGACAATGGTGAATCCACCCACAAGTTCGCCGGAACGCTTCGTGGTGTTGGCACGGCCACTGCGCCATTGCATCTGGTTCGCGTGTGGCTGGACTCGGGACGAGTTTCGCTCACCGAGATTTGCGGGTTGTCGGGCGGTGTGGTTGCGAACCCGCCGCTGGTTGACGTACGTCGCAACGTCGTGGTGGGATTCGACAGCGGCAACGGAGTTCTGGCTGGATTTCGTTACGACGATGAAACGCTCACTCCGTTGTGGTCGCACCAACAAAATCACGGGTCTCATATGTTGCTCTATCCCGAATCCGGAGAGTTCGTGAGTGCGCACCACGATGCCGAACGCGGCGTGGAGCAGGTCGTGGTGCGCGACATCACCACCGGGCAGGAGAAGGTCCGCGTCGACACGGGGTCACCGATTCAGTCGGTGGTATTCCCCGCATGCGGCATGCGCCGCGACTTTTACTGGTGCAGCATGCTGTCGCTGAGTCGCGTCAGCGTTGCGTGATGGTCGCGCGACGGTCAGTGCGGCTCATGAAGTCATGCCGTGCAATCCGGTGAGGTGTCGCGCGTACTCGATTTCGCCCATGTGGCGCAGAGCGTGTTGATAGATCCAACACTCCAGTCCATCGAGCACGGTGATGCCGACCTCGCCACCAACCCGGGCTGAAAATGTGGAAGCAATTTGGGGTGGATACGGTTTGGCGAACATCACTCGGGACAGATCGTCGGGGGTGAGTTCCGCTACCCAGCTTTCCACTCGGGCAAACACTTGATTCATGTAGTCCTTGAATGCGTCGTAGTCGCCAATCTGCTGATGCACCATTTCTTCCACCGTTCGGTGCTTGCCGTGATCGTTGACGGCCGGGAGTACTCGCTTTGCCCACTCGTCGTTCCACAGGGGAGGCTTGCCGTTCAGCAACATGAGTGAAGCATCGATCATGTTGACGATGTGGAACAAGCTGAAAGCGATCGGCAAAGTGTCGTCACGCTCCTTGTAATTGACGTGGTGGAGATCCATCGTTGCCGTGGCGTCTTCGTAGAGCGAGAAGACGGCTCGCAAGCGACGTCGAAGCGAGTCGAGCACGAGTTCGGACATGTCGCGAGCGTACACTGACCACATGTTCAACTACCAGCTCGGAGTTCAGGAGCTCAACGACAATTGCTTTGCATATCTGCAGCCGGATGGTGGTTGGGGTTACAGCAATGCAGGTTTGGTGGTGGGCGACGGCCAATCGTTGTTGGTGGACACCCTCTTCGATCTGAAACTCACGGATGCGATGCTGGCGACCATGAAGCCGATGACGAGTGCAGCTCCAATCTCCACCGTGGTGAACACCCATGCGAATGGCGACCACTGTTACGGCAACGAGCGAGTCGTCAATGCCGAGATCATCGCCTCCACCTCTGCGGCCCAGGAAATGCGCGAAGTTCCACCGCAGCTGCTCGCCACGCTGAACCAAGCGCCAGGGGAGGTCGGCGAGTTGTTCCGCTCGTTCTTTGGCGACTTCGACTTTTCAGACATCACCTTGACGCCGCCAACACGAACGTTCGATGGTCGACTCGACATCGAGGTGGGCGGTCGCGTCGTCGAGCTCATGGAAGTGGGACCGGCGCACACCAATGGAGATGTCATCGTGCACGTTCCCGACGCAAAGGTCGTGTACACCGGTGACATCTTGTTCATCAACGGAACACCGATCGTTTGGGCGGGGCCGCTCGAGAATTGGATTGCTGCGTGCGATTTGATCACCTCGCTCGGTGCAGATGTGGTGGTGCCGGGACACGGACCGATAACCGACAACGCTGGTGTGGCGGAGGTCCGGGACTACCTGTCGTACGTGTTGCGCGAGGCGTCGGTGCGTCAAGACTCGGGGATGGACGCCTTCGATGCGGCCCGCGACATTGCGCTCGACGCATTCGGAACGTGGGGTGAGTTCGGTCGTATTTGTGTCAACGTCGACACGGTGTATCGGTCGCGAAATCCGCAGCACAAGAGTCCGGATGTGGTGGAGCAGTTCCGCCGAATGTCGGCATTGGAGCAATCTCGCGGCTGACTTTCGAACGATCGCGCGGTTACGTGTGGTCGGGGAGAATCACCGAGCGACCATCGGTGGTTGAAGTCACCCGAATCTTCTGGTGGTACACGTCGGAGAGAAGGGCATCGGTAAGCACCGTTCGCGGGTCACCGCTGGCGACGCATCGACCCTGATGCAACACCAGCACCTTGGTGGCAAAACGCATGGCCACGTTGAGGTCGTGCAACACGGCGATGACACCGCGGCCCTCGTCCACCAATGATCGTGCGATGGCGAGGAAGCGTTCCTGCTGACCAATGTCGAGTACTGCAGTGGGTTCGTCAAGGAACAGTAATGGTGTGTCCTGGGCGAGCACACGTGCCATGGAGACTCGGGCTTGTTCGCCAACGGACAGGGTTTGATACGTACGACTCGCCAACGACGTCACCTCCAATCGCTGCATTGCGGCAGCGATGCGTTCGTCGTCATGTTCGTTCAGCCAAGGGCTGCGACCCATCGCCACGATCTCGCGAACCGTGAACGGAAACGAGATGGCAATCTGCTGTGGCAATACGGCTCGAACCCGTGCGAGCTCGCGCGGTGCAAGCGACGACAACTCCTGCTCGTTGATACGCACCGAGCCGCTGGAGGGCGGGAAATCGCCGGCGATCGTGCCGAGCAACGTGGATTTTCCTGCTCCATTGGGGCCAAGTACGGCCAGTAATTCCCCGGACTGCACGCTGAGCGACACATCGTTGAGCAACGTGGTTCCTCCACGAGACACCACGAGATGTGAAGCGACAAGTGTCGAGGTCACGCCCAACCGCCTTGACTGCGCCGGGTGCTGCGTAGCAACAGCAGGAAGAACGGTGCACCGATCAACGCCGTAACCACACCGAGCGGGAGCTCGGCTGGTGACAACAACGAACGTGCCGCCAGGTCGGCCAGCAGAGTGACGCTGGCGCCGAGGAGTGCGGCAGTCCACAACAAATGACGATGTCGTGGCCCGAGCACGATGCGCATGATGTGTGGCACGAGCAAACCCACGAAGGCGATCATTCCCGTGGCGGCCACCGCGCTGGAAGCCAGCAAACCCACCACGGCAATCGCTTGCAAGCGAACCGGTTCGACTCGAACTCCGAGGTGCGTGGCAGGCCGATCGCCGAGCGCGAGCGTGTCGAGCACTCGCGCAAACTTGGCGCTCATCGCCATACCCAAGAGGGCGAGTGGAATCACCACGCCAACCGCTTTCCACGTGGCAAGTCCGAGGGTGCCGAGGCTCCAGAAAGTGACGGAGCGAATTTCGTCGTCGTCGGCGACGAACACGGCGAATCCGATCACCGCACCGGCAAATGCGTTGATGGCGATGCCGGTGAGGATGAGTGTGACCACCTCGGTTTTGCCGTCGGATCGCGAAAGCACATACACCAGCGCAGTGGAGAGCGTGCCACCGAGGAATGCCGCCAACTGAACGCCGAGCGGCAGTTGGTTGAGGCCAACGATGATCGCAATCACCGCGCCAACTGCGGCACCAGCAGAAACGCCAACCGTCGCTGGTTCAGCCAGCGGATTCCGGAAGATTCCCTGCATGATGACGCCGGCAACGGCGAGGCTTGCGCCAACGATGACGGCGAGCACGATTCGGGGCAGTCGAACTTGCCAGAACACGTTGTGTGCGACTGCCTCGGACGAGTCGCGGCTGGGACCGTCACCGATGATGCCGAACAAGTCGGACAACGAGATTCGAAACGCCCCGGTTGCAAGCGACAGCAAGGTGGTGATGGTGAGCAAGGCAACGAGAAAAATCGCGACGGCGGGAAGACTGGTGCGTCTGGCGTTTGTCATGCGTCGCTACTGAACGTGTTGAGAATCTCCGCCAACCGGGTGATGAGCGCTCCGGTACGCGGACCAAATGAGAGTAGTAGGTCGTCATCCACCGCGATAACGGCACTCGATGCAGCCGCACGAGTGCTCGAGACACCCGGCAGTTCCAGCAAGCCATCGATTCCGCCGACCGAATCCAGACCCTTCGTCATCACCAAGAGCACGTCGGGATCGGCTTGGACGATGGCCTCGGCGGTGAGGGGAGTGAACGCCGCCAAGCCATTGAGAGCGCCGACATCGATGGCGCCCGTTGCCGCGACGAGTTCGTCGGCACCCGAACCAGAACCGCCGAGCAAGTAGACCGAAGCAGTACCGCGAACATAAAGGAATGCAACACGCGGAGTGGACGCATACACACCAACTCCTTGCAATGCGGCATCAATGGACTGTTCTGTCAGATTGATGAGGTCGGTCCCTGCTCGTGGAATACCGAGTGCGTTTGCAATCATCTCCACGCGGTTGGGGAGCTCCGACAAGGTCCACACTTCTGGCGCGATGAGGACGGCAACACCTGCACCACGCAACTGCTCCAAAGTTTCCGAAGGACCAGTACGAGTGTCGCCGATCACCACGCTGGGTCGAAGTGCGAGCACACTCTCGGCATTGATGTCGTGACCATTGCTTACTTCGGTGATGTCAGCCAGAGCAGCCAGGGTGGTGGTTGCATCCCTGCCGATGATGTAATCCTTCATTCCGAGCGAGACGACGATCTCTGCAATGGCTTCGTTCAGAACGATGATTCGTGACGTGTCGGTGACCTCCACCACAACGCCGTCAGCTCCGGTGGTCGTGGTGGGAAGTACGGGAGTGTCGGGCTCGATTGTGGGAAGTGGAAAGTCCTGCGACAGAATGAATTGTGCGCCAGCCTCCGGTTTTGGGGTGTTGTCGCTGCAGCCGACCAACGCCATGATGATCAACGAACCAGCCACCCACGTTCGCCGCAACATCGACCTCAAGGGTATGAGGGCAGGGCGCATGCACCGAAGTCCGAACGTGAGACGTTGGTTACCTGTGATCGCGACGGCGTTGTTGCTCTCGAGTTGTGGAAACAGTGAGAATGAGGTCTCTCCTGCCGTCACATCACCAGCCAGCACGGCACCGGACGTTGTGCCGCCCACCAGCGCGAGTCCGACTTCTTCGGTAAGTGCGTCCACGACGGTGAGCCCGGGTATCACAGCCAGCCCAACCACCGAGGTGAGCCCAACCACGGAGGAGGCTCCATCCACAACAGCCAGCCCAACTCCTTCGAAGGTGAGACCCCGACTGACGGTGAGTCAGACCACGGGATTGGATCCCAAGGGAACCATCGTGACCGTGCGCGGTACGGGATTCGACGTCTCCAAGGGCGTCTATGTATTCGTATGCAATCAAGCCGTTTGGAACAGCAATCGTCGCTGTGTTGGTGGAGTCAACGTGGACGGCTCGTCGCCGCTTTCGCAATGGGTGTCTTCGAATCCTCCCGGGTATGCCATAGGTCTCACGGTTCCCTTCGTCGCTGACGGATCGTTCGTCGTACCGTTACTCGTGCGAGCGACGGATGATTCAACCAGTCTCATTGATTGCACCAAGGAGCGCTGTGGAATCGTTGCGTTTGCCGATCACACGAGGCGCGACGATCGTTCACAAGACGTCTTCGTGCCGATCAGCTTCATCGCTGGCCCGTAATCACCACCCCATCGTTCACTGAAGGAGTTCTCAATGATCAAGAAATTCATCTCCGGTTTGGCCGTCGGCGCACTCATTGGCGTCGTCCCGATGATTCCTTCATCGTCGGTGTCTGCAGCGGTAGTGGTGACTCCCAGCAAGTCGACGAATCTCGTTGATGGTGAGCAGATCACACTCACGTTGTCCGGGATTCCCACCACCCAAGGCGTGTACGTTCGCCAGTGTTACAAGCCGACCGTTGGTCAGCGCGATACCACGGGTCTCAAGTGCAACGGCAGTTTGAAGCGAATCGACGAGATGATCTGGGCGACGATGTTCGGCGCGCGGGGCTCACAATCCGCTTCAGGTACGTTGACGCTGCCCCTCAAGGACAAGGTGGTGGTCTACGAGGCTGACGGAACCACGGTGAAGGAGACGATCAGCTGTGGTATCGCGGATTGCGCAATCTTCGTGCACCGCGACCACATGGGATTGCAGGACACCACCCTCGACACCGTGGTGCCGCTCACGTTCCTTGGCAAGCAATCCATCAAGGCTCGACTCATCGGCTTGTCGAAGAATGGCGCGGCGCAGACGGTTGGAAACAGCCTGCAGCTGAAGAACTCGGCGCTGGTGACCGATCAAGGCTCGATCGTGCGTATCTCCAGCAAGGCGATTCCCAAGATTGCGCAACCGGGGGATTTTCCTTCCAGAGTGTGCACCGTCGTGAGGGGAGCAACCGTGACGAGCATTCGTTTCGTAAAGAAGGGCACCTGCGTGTTGGAGTTGACCGCCAAGGCCACCGGCAAGTTCGAGCGCTTCACCGCAACGTACACGTACACGGTGGGCTGAGCCCGCTTTCAACACGGTGGGCTGAGCCCACTTTCAACACGGTGGGCTGAGCCCGCTTGCTGCCTACAGACCGACGCAGGTGCCGACGATCGTTCGGCTATCGGCGCCACCGGTCAACGCTCCATCCTCGCGAACAACGATGCAGTGGGCATGCCCGAAACCGGAGTCGAATCTCGCACGACGTTCGACGGCATGACCGCGATCTGCGAGACCAGCTGCCCATGCGTCGGGTGCGTGTCCTTCCACTTGCACGGTGGGCGGGCGACCCGAAGTCCACGAGTCGAATCCGGTGACGGGTCCGCGTAACGCGAAACGTCCGGCATCGACGGTTTGCCACGGAAACTGCGACTGTTCATGGCGGAGCAGTCGCGTGATGATCTGCAACATGATTTGTGGTTGAGCGTCTCCACCCATGGTGCCGAGTACCGAGTGCAACGAGCCGTCGGAACGTGTGATGAGCGCGGGGCACAGCGTGTGCGGCGGTTTGCGTCCCGGAGCAACTTCTGCGGGATGACCTGGCGTGAGGTTGAAGCCAAGACCGCGATTATGCAGATTGATTCCGGTGTTCGGCTCGACCATAAGGGAACCGAAACCAGATGCATTGGAATTGATCAGCGATACACCCATGCCGTTACGGTCGGCAGTGCAGAGATACGTGGTGTCGCCGTCATCGCCCGGTGATGGACGTACGGATGCCAACGACGGATCCACCAGGGAGGCTCTATCGATCAACCCGGGGAGCAATGCTGCGAGGTCCGCGCGATCGTGCAATACCTCCGGGCGGTCGTAACTCACTGCGGTGGTGGCTTCGATGAGGAGATGTGCCCACTGCGGATCGTCGGGATTGTCGGGAAGGTCCAGTACTTCGCTGGCTCCGAGTGCCGCGAGAAACAGGTATCCCTGTGACGGTGCGGCAATGGACCACACACGATGACCGTAAACCGACAGAGAAAGAGGTGTCACCCATTCCGCATTCGCAGATTCCAGGTCGCTCCGCAAATACACACCGTTCCCGATTGCTAGCAGGCCTTCACCGAATTCGCCGAGATAAAACGCCGACGTGCCGCCCGTCGCAATTGCGCGCAACGTTCGACCAACTCCTTCACGACGCACCCCGGCGCCAGCACCCGTTGCCTGCTGCTGGAGTTCGGAAAAGTTCGAGGCGAATTGTTGCCTCATCATCGACAGTGACCCCACCAAGAGTGGTGACGCAGCAAATCCTTCCTCCGCGAGACGAATAGCCGGCGCGAACACCGTGGCAAGTGGGAGCGTGCCGAATCGTTCGTGAAGCGCCACCAAACCGGCAACGGCCCCGGGAACGGTAACGGTGCGCAAGTCGCCGTGGAAGGGCATCTCGCGGTGTCCTTCACTTCGAAGCTGCGCTGCGCTGACTCCCGACCCCGCACGTCCAGCCGCGTCGAGTGCATGCACCTCACCATTCACATGTACGAGCGCGAAAAGATCACCCCCGAGTCCACACAGGTGTGGAGCAACCACCGCCATTGCTGCGCAGGTGGCAATGGCGGCATCAGTCGCGTTTCCGCCGAGAGCAAGCATGTGGGCACCCGCCTGAGTTGCTGCGCCGTCGGCGCTGGCAACCATGCCGAAGCGTGAGTGGACGCCCATTGACGTCACGCAGGTTCGTCAACGGAGTAGCGCACCCCGAGCTGACTGCGGATCTCATCCATCGTTCGTGCGTACGCCAGCGTTTCGGCATGCGTGAGTCGAGGACTTTCGATAAAGCCCTGATCGATACAGCGGTGCACCTCGGGTACTTGATGACGGAGACCCTGGCCGCCCTCGTCGTGTCGGTGGTACTGCTCGGCCTCGCCATCACGTTGCACCCGGAAACCGGGAGGATTGTGCATGCGCGACTCCACGTGGATGACTCCACGTTCGCCAGTGATGGTGGCGGTGCACGGAGTGGCGTGCTTCGTTGTGCTTCGCAACGTTGCGGTGGCACCCGACTTGTAGGAGAGCGTGTAGGTGGCATCGACGTCGACGCCCTGATCGTTCAACTCACCGTGCGCGGTGACCGAATCGTGACCGCCGAGCACGAACCGTGCAAAATGCAAACAGTAGATACCGAGGTCGAGCAACGCCCCACCACCCAGTGCGGGATCGTTCAGGCGATGTGCGGGCAGGGTCGGAGCTACGAAACCGATGTCCGCTGCGACATGGGTGATGCGTCCGAGTGGCTGGCTTTCCAGCAGTCTGCCCAGCGAAACGTACGCCGGAAGGAAACGACTCCAGATTGCCTCCATGATGAACCGTCGTTCACGCTGCGCGGTGGCAATCATTGATGCGGCCTCGGTTGCATTGAGCGCAAAAGGCTTTTCGCAGAGCACATGTTTGCCGGCACGTAAGAACATCTCCGAGTCGCTTCGATGTCGCGAGTTTGGTGTGGCCACGTAGATGACATCGACGTTTGGATCGGCAGCCAGCGCTTCGTAACTCGAATGGGCGGTTGGGATGTTGCGTTGTGTCGCGAACTTCTGTGCGGTGTCGGCACTACGTGAACACGCAGCGACAACTTCGACATCAGGCAGTTGTCGGAGTCCGTCAACGAAGTCGCTCGCGATGCGACCGGTTCCAGCGATTCCCCAGCGATACGTCATACCCCTAGCCTTGCCGAAGATGGTGGCCAATTCGCAAGCCGACGGCCAGTTCGAGCGTGCGCCGATGAGTCGGGGTGAACGCATCTCCGAACTCGCCCGATTCTTTGCGTGGCTTGGAATCATTGGCGTCGGTGGACCAGCTGCGCACATTGCCATGATGCGGCGTCGGGTGGTGGATCAGCGCGCTTGGATGAGCCACGACGATTTCACACAAATGGTTGGGGCGTGTGCCTTGGTGCCCGGTCCGAATTCCACCGAGATGGCCATGGTCCTGGGTGCTCGTCGAGCGGGCTGGCGCGGCCTGATCGTGGGTGGTGCGGCATTCATCGCACCTGCATTCATCATCGTGTGTGTGATTGCGTTCCTCTATGAAGACGTTCTCACCAGCGATGTCATCGCAGATATACGCCTCTGGATGGTGCCGATCGTTGTAGCAATCGTGCTGCATGCACTGTGGTCGTTGCGCAGAACGGCGGTGCGCGATATGCGCGACCTGGTCGTAGTCGCGCTGGCACTCATCGGCGCAGTGCTCGGAACTCCCGAGTTGCTCGTCTTGCTGCTGGTCGGAGTTGCTGCCATGGCGATGCGTGCACCGATGCGCGGAGTGGGATCGATGCTGATGCTTCCTGCTGCATCACTCGTCACACCTTCACTGCTGAAGCTCTTTCTGGTGTTCCTGCAGATCGGTTCGGTCATCTACGGCAGTGGCTATGTGCTCTTGGTGTTCTTGGAGAGTGAGGTTGTTGCACGAGATTGGATCACGTCGGAAGTCTTGCTCGATGCAGTTTCGGTCGGGCAGTTCACTCCGGGACCGGTGTTCACCACGGCGACGTTCATCGGATGGCATATCAGCGGTGTTGCCGGCGCACTGCTGGCAACGATCGGCATCTTTGGTCCGTCGTTCGTGTTTGCCGGGTTGGTGGAGCGCGTCATGTCATGGTCGCAAAGGTCGGCGGCCCTCTTTGCGTTCCTACGTGGAGTCTCGAGTGGATCGATCGCGCTCATGGCAGTCGTGGTGTGGCGTTTGGCGAGCGAGGTATTTGAAGACGCTCTTGCAGTTGGTATTTGTGCAGTGGCTTTGGCGGTGCTGGTCGGGAACTCGCTACGCAAGTAACCGCCTGTAGGACATCAACTCGATGCTGAACGCCAAGGAACGTGGTTGGGCCACCGGCCAGTGCCACCATGTTCGAGCTTGAGCCCACTCAGCTCCCTATTGGTGTGTTGTGAGCGCCACGTCAGCATGCGTTGGGCGAGAGGCAATACGCGTTCTGCATCCCGGATTGGGGTTCGCCACGTGTGGTCGCTAGCGAGATCGAAGGCCAACCAGTCACCGTTGCCGAATTGCACGTAGGCGCTGGACGTGTCCCGCTGCACGCACAAGTGTTGTCGTTCGAGGCGACGGTCGTGTGGCCAATTGATAGCAGCACCATCTGGTTGGTCGGTGATGTACAGCTGTCGCCAGTCGTATTCCCAAGTTGCAGCATCGCGCCAGTCGGTAGGAGTTGCGCCGTTCAGCCATGGCAGCAACGATCGACCATCACATTGGGAGGGAATCGGCGCGCCAATCAACTCACACAAAGTGGGAAGAATGTCGACGTTCTCGGTGAATGCGTCGACGACGCGTCCATGGCCCGCGGCGAGTTGTGGTGCGCGCACCATGCCCACGATGTGGTAACTCTGTTCGAAGAACCCAACTTTTTCGCGCAATCCATGGTCGCCGAGTTGCTCCCCGTGGTCGGCGGTGATCACCACGATGGTGTTCTCCCAATCGCCACGGTCGCGAAGCGCAGACACGACTCGTCCGATGTGGTGGTCCACTTCGCTGATCATTCCGTAGTACTGGGCACGCATCCGACGCATTCCCGCTTCGGTTCTTGGCGCCCTCGTATCGGGCAGTTGCATGACGGCGTCGTGAAAGCCGTGGCGATCGCTGCTCGGTGCGATGGGAAGGTCGACGTCGGCCGGGTCGTACTCCCGCGACCACTTACCGGCAGCCGTATATGGCGGGTGCGGACGTAGGTACGACAGATGCGCGAACCATGGCGCGTGTGCTGGGCGACCAGCCGAATTGGTTGCAGTGGACTCATGCGACGCGAGCCAGGAAAGAAAGTTGTCGGTGAGAAACGATGTGATACTGAGGGACTCGTCGCGCTCTGGCTCCGAAGTGAGCGCAGCGATATGGTCGGTAATCGTGTGGCCTTGTGCGCCCAAGTGGGCGAGCCACGGCGAATACGGCTCACTCAAGTCGAGCAAACAGTCGAACCCCGGCAGGACTCCCTGGTACGTGGAGAGCCGCGGATCCGAGGCGCTTTCGGTGACTCGCGGGTCGACACCTTGATCGGTGTAGCCGAAGAGCGCCGGCGCATAGCCGTGCCGTCGCGCAATTCGTGCAACGTTGTCGAACGAATCATCGAGCGGGGAGCCGTTGAAGCACACACGGTGGTTCATCTGATACATGCCGGTGTACAAACTGGCTCTGCCGGGCGAACATGGAGCTGCCTGGCTGTAATGACGAGAGAGCACCGTCGCTTCTTGTGCGAGCGCGTCCAAGTTCGGTGTACGAACCACTGGGTGACCGCGTAGTGACATGCAGTCACCACGAAATTGATCGAGCGTGATGAGGAGAACGTTGGGTCGCACGTTCGTCAGGTTCATTGGGTGCCGAGCGCTGCTCGGTCTTCGCGCGCGGGATCACGCCAGGTTCTTCCTTCCGGTTCCACGATTACCCGGTGCAATGCACCTGCAGTAAAGGTGAATGGCGCATGCTCGTCGGCGATAACCGAGTGTCCACGCAGGTAACCCACCGTAAAGCCTGCGACGCTGTAGGTGAAGGGCACGGTCATCGGGATTTCTGCTGCACCAACGGGCAGGTCGTCGTAGTACAACTCCACGTTGCCCTTGAACCGACCGGTCATGGTGAACTGCACCACCAGGCGGTGCGGTCCAGCGGGAACTTCCACGTTCGAGACGGCAACAAATCGATGCAGACCGACGAAGTTGTGCTCGTAGTGCAGTCTGTTGTTGCGTACGTAGACGGCATACCCGGCAGATGCCGAACCGTGTGCACAAATCGTGCCGTTCACACTTCCCGGTGAATTCACCTCCGCGATGATCCGGAAGCCGCGATTGTGCAGATTCGGTGCCACTGCTCGTGGCAATGCGCCGATACCTGGTTTGTATTCGTAACGCTCGCGTCGAAGACGACGGTCGCCAAACTTGCCCGGCTGGTTGTTGAGGGGCAACACCTGATGTTCCTCGGCTTCACGCCACCACAGTGCGATGAGCTCTTGCAGTTTCTCCGGATGCTGGGTCGCAACGTTTCGGGACTCGGATCGATCGTTTTCGATGTGGTACAGCTCCCACGCGTCCTTGTCGAACGGCAGATTGGGATCGGATCCGTCATACGCAAGGTTGGCCATCGGATGAAACACCACGGCCTTCCAACCATCGTGGTACAGCGCGCGCGAACCGAACATCTCGAAGTACTGAGTGAGATGGTTGGTGGGGGCGTCGCCCTTGGAGAGCGTGTGAGCGAAGCTGACACCTTCGATCGGTGACTGCTTGACTCCGGCAATCTCGCTCGGTGGTGCGATTTTCAGAAGGTCCAAGAGCGTCGGCATCAGATCCACGGCGTGGGTGTACTGGTGGCGCACTTCGCCGCGTGCTGCAATTCCCTTTGGCCAATGCACGATGAGCGGATCCGTGACACCGCCCTCATGGGTCTCGCGCTTCCAGCGCTTGAAGGGCGTGTTGCCCGCCCAAGCCCAGCCCCACGGGTAGTGGTTGTGCGCGTCTGGCGTGCCGAGCAGATCGATGCGCTTCAAATTCTCCTCGAGGCTCTCGGGAATGAAGTTGAAGAAGAACACTTCGTTGTAGGAGCCCTTTGGTCCGCCCTCCGCAGACGCGCCGTTGTCGCTCATGATTACGAAGATGGTGTTGTCGAACTCGCCGAGTGACTTCACGTGGTCGACTATGCGTCCGACCTGGGCATCGGTGTGGGTGAGGAAACCAGCGAACACCTCCATCATTCGTGAGTACAGGCGACGTTCGTCGGCGTTGAGCGAGTCCCACGCCGGAATCCAATGCGGACGTTCGCTCAATTCCGTGCCGGCCGGCATGAGACCGGCCGCGAGCTGGCGTGCGAATACGTCTTCGCGCCACGCATCCCAACCCTTGTCGAATTGTCCGCGGTAGGCGTCAATGAACTCCTTCGGCGCTTGATGTGGTGAGTGACAGGCGCCCGGTGCGAACCAGAGGAAGAAGGGCTTGTTGGGATTCGCCGCGCGCGCATCGTTGATGAAGAGCACGGCTTTGTCGGCCATGTCTTCGGTGAGGTGGTATCCCTCCTCCGGTGATCGTGGCGGATCAACTTGATGATTGTCGTACACGAGGTCGGGGTAGTACTGATCTGTCTCTCCGTCGAGGAATCCGTAGTAGCGCTCGAAGCCACGTCCCAACGGCCAGCGTCCGCGCGATGCTCCCATCTGCTGCTCGTGTGGTGGTGTGAGATGCCACTTGCCTACGGCGAAGGTGGAATATCCGTTGCGCACGAGAATTTCCGAGATCATTCCATCCTCGTGCGACATCTCGGCGTTGTATCCGGGAAATCCGGAGGTGATGTTTGCGATGCGGCCCATTCCGTTGGAGTGATGATTGCGTCCAGTGAGCAGGGCAGCGCGCGTTGGCGAGCACAGCGCAGTGGTATGGAAGTTGCTGTATCGCAGACCGCCTGCGGCCAGCGCATCAAAAAACGGAGTCTTGATGTCGCTGCCGTAACAGCCGAACTGTGCAAAGCCCACATCGTCGAGCAGCACCACCACGATGTTGGGTGAGCCTGGCTGGGCCGATGGGAGGTCGGGCCACCACGGAGTCGAGTCGTCGAAGGTCTTCCCGATGGTTCCGCCGAACGGGGGGCGAGTGGACTGGGTCATGGCGGCAACGGTAGTAAGAGGAGTGACATCGCGGCGAGGCGGGACTCCTGACGCCGCGCTCTACCGACCACACGGCGCCGCCATCAAAGTGCGGCGGGGTTGATGCGCCACTACCTTTGAGGGTCTACAAGCGATAGGGGGAATACGGCATGAGCCGCATCGTGAAAGCAGCGCTGTTGCAGACCGACTGGCCCGGCAGCAAGGACAAGATGATCGACAAGCACGAGGCAGCTGCCCGTGACGCAGCCAAGCAGGGTGCTCAGATCATGTGCTTCCAGGAGTTGTTCTACGGTCCGTACTTCTGCCAAGTGCAGGATGCCAAGTACTACGACTACACCGAATACATCCCTGACGGCCCCACCACCAAGCGCTTCCAGAGCATCGCCAAGGAGTTGGGAATGGTGCTCGTATTGCCGATGTACGAAATCGTGCAGCCCGGCTTGTACTACAACACCGCCGCGGTCATCGACGCCGACGGCCGCTATTTGGGCAAGTACCGCAAACAGCACATCCCACAGGTGAAGGGTTTCTGGGAGAAGTTCTACTTCACGCCTGGCACCGACGGTTATCCCGTCTTCGAAACTGCCGTTGGCAAGGTTGGCGTGTACATCTGTTACGACCGGCACTTCCCGGAAGGTTGGCGAGCACTCGGACTCAACGGAGCAGAGATCGTGTTCAATCCGTCGGCAACAAGCCGTGGATTGTCGGAGTACATCTGGCGTCTCGAGCAGCCGGCTTCGGCGGTTGCCAACATGTACTACGTCGGTGCGATCAACCGCGTGGGCATCGAGAGTGAGTATGGCGATGACGACTTCTATGGTCAGAGCTACTTCGTGGACCCCGAAGGCAAGTTCGTGGGTGAAGTTGGCGATCCGTACAAGCCGGAACTCATCGTTCGTGACTTGGATATGGACAAGATCAAGATGGTGCGCGACCGCTGGGCGTTCTACCGCGATCGCCGTCCCGACGCCTACCCGGAACTCGTTCGTCGATAAGGAGACATCACATGGCCCGCACACTCATCAAGAACGGCACCGTCGTCAGCCCCACGGGGCGTCACGAACAAGACGTATTGATAGACGGTGAAATCATCGTCGCGTTGTATGCACGTGGTCAGGCCGACGCCATGGGCGTTACTGCCGACAAGGTGATCGACGCCAAGGGTAAGTACGTGGTGCCCGGTGGCATCGATGTGCACACCCACATGGAGTTGCCGTTCGGCGGAACCGCAGCAGTTGACACCTTCGAAACCGGAACCATCGCAGCAGCGTGGGGTGGAGTCACCACCATCGTTGACATGGCGTTGCAGCGCTACAACGAAAACGTGCAATTGGGCTTGGCTGAATGGCACCGCAAGGCGGGTGGCAATTGCGCCGTGGACTATGCGTTCCATCAGATCATCGGCGGCATCGATGAGCAGGCCCTGAAGGACATGACCTATCTGGTGGAGCACGAAGGAGTCACCAGTTTCAAGTTGTTCATGGCATACCCGGGGGTGTTCTACAGCGACGACGGCCAGATTCTCCGCGCGATGCAGACGGCCGCCGAGAACGGTGCGATGATCATGATGCATGCCGAGAACGGCATCGCCATCGACGTGCTTGTGCAGCAGTACCTGGCGCGTGGCGAAACCGATCCGAAGTACCACTCGTATTCGCGACCGAGTTTGCTCGAAGGCGAAGCAACTCACCGCGCCATCGTGCTGTCAAAGGTGGCCGGCAATGTGCCGTTGTACATCGTGCACATGTCGGCTTCGGATGCACTCAATGAGGTTGCGGCCGCACAGCATGAGGGCCTCAATGTGTTCGCAGAAACGTGCCCGCAATACCTCTATATGACGTTGGAAGACCACCTTGCCCGTCCCGGATTCGAAGGCGCCAAGTTCGTCTGCTCGCCTCCAATTCGTTCGAAGCACGATCACCACGATCACCACGCCGACCTGTGGAAGGGTTTGCGCATGAACGAGCTGGCAATCGTGTCCACCGACCACTGCCCGTTCTGCATGAAGGACCAGAAGGAATTGGGTCGCGGCAACTTCTCCAAGATTCCCAACGGCATGGGCGGTGTCGAACACCGTATGGAGTTGATTTACCAGGGTGTGGTGCTCGGGGAGATCTCGCTCGAGCGTTGGGTGGAGACCTGCTCCACCACGCCTGCTCGCATGTTCGGCATGTACCCGCAAAAGGGCATCATCGCCCCGGGATCGGATGCGGACATCTTGGTGTGGGATCCGAACAAGAAGACCAAGATCGGTATCAACGACAAGCACCACATGAACATGGACCACTCCTCGTGGGAGGGCACCGTGATCGACGGAAAGGTCGACACCGTGTTGTCGCGTGGAATGGTGGTTATCGAGAACGACAAGTTCCATGGCCGCAAAGGACACGGCAAGTACATCAAGCGTGGCTTGAGCCAATACCTGCATTAGATCAACCGAATCAGAAGTCAACGGATCGTCAGAAGTCAACGGACAAAAGGAGCAGTACGTGAATCGCATCGGTCATTGGGTCAACAACAAAGTGGTGCTCGGCACCTCCGGGAAGTCGGGTGTGGTATTCAACCCCGCAACGGGTGAGCAGCAAGCGGCAGTGGATTTCGCCAGCGTTGCCGAACTCGACGCAGTAATTGCGGCATCCAAAGCGGCACTCCCGGCGTGGCGATCAACGTCGCTCTCGCGTCGTGCCGAAATCATGTTCCGTATGCGCGAGCTGGTGGATGCGAATCGCAAGGAAATCGCCAGCATCGTTTCGCTCGAGCACGGCAAGGTTCCCGCGGATGCGATGGGCGAGTTGGCTCGTGGCTTGGAGAACATCGAGTTTGCATGCGGAATTCCCGCTCTGCTCAAGGGCGGCTACTCCGAGCAAGCGGCTGGTGGGGTGGATGTGTATTCCATTCGTCAACCGCTCGGTGTCGTTGCGGGAATCACGCCGTTCAACTTCCCGGCGATGGTGCCCATGTGGATGTTCGCCAATGCCATCATGTGTGGCAACACGTTCGTGTTGAAGCCGAGCGAGAAGGATCCGTCGGCGTCGATGTTCATCGCCGACTTGCTCCGTCAGGCAGGGCTTCCTGACGGCGTGTTCAACGTGGTGCACGGCGACAAGGTGGCGGTGGATCGTTTGTTGGAGCACCCCGATATCGCTGCGGTGTCGTTCGTCGGTTCGACACCGATCGCCAAGTACGTGTACGAAACGGGCACCCGCAACGGTAAGCGCGTGCAAGCACTGGGTGGCGCCAAGAACCACATGTTGGTGTTGCCGGATGCCGATCTCGACATGGCGGCCGACGCCGCAGTGAGTGCCGCCTACGGCTCCGCCGGTGAGCGGTGCATGGCGGTGTCGGTGGTTGCGGCGGTGGACACCATCGCCGACAAATTGATCGAGAAGATCAAGACCCGCGTTCCGAACATCAAGGTTGGTCCCGGCACCGATCCGTCGGCGGAGATGGGCCCGCTCATCACTCGCGAACACCGCGACAAGGTTGCCGGTTACGTGCAGAACGCCACCAAGGAAGGCGCCAAAGTGGTCATCGACGGAACGGCGAAAGCGAAGGATGCCGGCTTCTTCCTCAACCCGAGCCTGATCGACGAAGCGAAGCCAGGCATGAAGTGCTACGACGAGGAAATCTTCGGCCCAGTGCTGGTGATCACGCGCGTCGAGGGCTACGAGGCCGGCCTCAAGTTGATCAACGACAATCCATACGGCAATGGCACTGCCATCTTCACCCGCGACGGTGGAGTGGCGCGACAATTCCAATTCGACGTGCAAGTTGGCATGGTGGGCATCAATGTGCCGATTCCCGTGCCAGTGTCGTACTACTCCTTCGGGGGCTGGAAGGCGAGCCTGTTCGGTGACCAACACATGTACGGCCCCGAAGGCATCAACTTTTTCACTCGCGGCAAAGTGGTGACGTCGCGTTGGCCCGACCCGCGCACGTCGTCGGTCAACCTCGGCTTTCCGCAGAATCGATAGTCGACACCATGGACATCGGAGTCGTACTGCAGACCACTCCGCCCGCGGCGCGGGTGATCGACCTCGCCAAGAAGGCGGAAATGTACGGAATGACGCACGTGTGGACGTTCGACAGCCACATCTTGTGGGAAGAGCCGTACGTCATTTACAGCCAGATCCTTGCGCAAACCAACAACGTGATCGTTGGCCCGATGGTGACCAATCCGGCAACTCGCGATTGGACGGTGACTGCCAGCACGTATGCGACGCTCAACGAGATGTACGGCAACCGCACGGTGTGCGGTATCGGCCGTGGCGACAGTGCGGTACGCGTCACCAACGGCAAACCCACCACGTTGGCCACGTTGCGCGAGAGCATCCATGTGATTCGCGAACTCGCCAACGGTCGAGGGGTGGAATACAACGGATCCACCATTCGGTTTCCGTGGGCGAGCAAGAGTCGATGCGAAGTATGGGTGGCGGCATACGGACCCAAGGCGCTGCAGCTCACGGGAGAGGTTGGAGACGGATTCATCCTGCAATTGGCCGATCTGTCGATTGCAGAGTGGACCATCGGTGCCGTTCGTAAAGCGGCGAAGGACGCCGGTCGCGATCCCAAGAGCGTGAAGATTTGTGTTGCCGCTCCGGCGTACGTAGGCACCGACTTGACACATATGCGTGATCAGTGCCGCTGGTTCGGTGGCATGGTGGGCAACCACGTTGCCGACATCGTGGCGCGATACGGAGAGAACTCCGCGGTGCCGAAGGCGCTCACCGATTACATCAAGGGTCGCGAAGGGTACGACTACAACGAGCACGGTCGTGCAGGTAACAGCCACACCACCTTCGTGCCCGACGAAATCGTCGACCGATTCTGCATTCTTGGCGGACCGGAAGATCACATTCGTCGACTGAAGGAACTCGAAGCACTCGGCGTGGATCAGTTCGCCATCTACCTGCAGCACGACGGCAAGGACCAAACACTCGAGGCCTACGGCGAACGGATCATGCCCGCCATTGCGGAGTTGGCTCGCGCCAAACAATGACCCCGATCGTTCGTCGCGCTGCGCACCGAACGGCAATGTTCGTGCTTGCGCTCGGACTCGTGGTGGTGATCTGGGAAACCTACAAGGCCGTCGGGCCCGCCGATGGCGGCAAGTTGCTGGGGGTTCGGATTCTTCCCCGCACGAGTGAGTACGCAATGCCACACGTATGGGACATGTTCTCGCGTTTTGGTCGCCCGGAGCTACGAGGCTCCGACCGAACCGTCTTTGCTTCGGTGTTTGCGGGGGCGTGGTATTCGTTCCGACTGAGCGTTGCGGGATTCGTACTTGGTGGAGCGATTGGTGTCGGTTTGGCGGTATTGATGGCGCGTTTCAAGTTGGTGCAACGAGGAGTGCTGCCGTACCTCGTGGTGTCGCAAACGGTGCCGCTCATCGCGCTGGCGCCACTGGTGGTGAGCTGGGGCGGCAAGTTGGAGGTGGGTCCGTTCGTGTGGCCACGTTGGCTGTCGGCGTCGGTGCTCGGCGCGTTCCTGGCGTTCTTCCCGATTGCGGTGGGGACGCTGAGGGGTTTGGCCGCCGCACCGGCGGCATCGGTGGAGTTGATGCAGAGTTACGCGGCGTCATGGGGAAAGACGCTGGTCAAACTGAAGTTTCCAACGGCGGTTCCCTACATGGTTCCCGCTTTTCGCCTGGGAGCGTCGGCATCGGTCATCGGAGTGGTGGTGGCCGAAATCTCCACGGGTCTCAAAGGTGGAATCGGGCGTCTGATCATCGAATACGCCCGCGAAGCCACCGGTGATCCCGCCAAGGTGTACACCGCCATTTTTGGCGCCGCTGCTCTCGGGCTCACCATGGCCGGTGTGGTGGTGGCTGTGGACGTGTTCGTCATGCGAAATCGACCCAAGGAGAGCATCTCGTGAGCGCAGTCAACATTCGAAACGTGAGCAAGGCGTTCAACGAGGGCAAGCCCAACCAGGTGGACGCACTACGCGATGTGAGCCTCGACGTGAAACAAGGAGAATTCGTGTCGCTCATCGGTCCGTCGGGATGTGGCAAGTCCACGCTCCTGCGACTGATCGCGAACCTTTTGGAGCCCACATCGGGTGAGGTAAGCGTGAATGGCAAGTCGGCGGTGCAGGCTCGACTCGACCAGGACTACGGAATGGCATTCCAGCAAGCCGGTCTGTTCGAGTGGCGAACGGTGCGCAAGAACATCGAGTTGCCGCTGGAGCTGAAGGGCTGGGACAAAGCCGATCGTCGCGCACGTGCGGATGAGATGCTCCAACTCGTGCAGTTGCCCGAATTCGGTGATCACTATCCATGGCAGTTGTCGGGCGGAATGCAACAACGCATTGCAATCGCCCGTGCGCTTGCTGCGCATCCGCCGCTGCTGCTCATGGACGAGCCCTTTGGTGCTCTCGACGAGATGACGCGCGAATACATGCAGGGCGAACTTCTCCGCATCTGTGCCGCTACCGGCACCACGGTGGTGTTCGTAACCCACTCGATTCCTGAAGCCGTGTATCTGTCCAATCGTGTGGTGGTGATGTCGCCGCGGCCCGGCCGAATCACCAAGGTGGTCGACGTGTCGCTCGGTGCCGACCGCAGCGAAGACACCCGCAATCGCACCGCCTTCTTCGAGGCAATCACCGCCGTACGGGAAGGACTACGCGGCATGCATGCAGCACACGTGGGATTGGGCAACGACGACCGATGAGCAAAGTCGGCAGTTCGCTTGGCGCAACCTTGGGCAAGGTAGCGCCGGCAGTCGTGTTCGGAGTGCTGTTCCTCGGTTTCTGGGAATGGGCGGTGAGGTTCTTCGAACTCAAGCCGTATTTCCTCACCGCACCAACCGCCATCGGCGGACAGTTTGTCGACAACTTCTCGTTGATCCGTGGCGCGGCAACGGTGTCGGGCACCAATGCGTTGGTGGGTCTGCTGGCTGGCACCATCCTGGGTATTGCGATGAGTTTCGTGCTCAGTCGCTTCAAGTTCTTGAATCAGATCATCACGCCGTTGGCCGTCGCACTCAATGCGGTGCCGATCTTCGTGCTGGTGGCGGTGCTCAACAACATGTACTCGATTACCAGCGAAGTGCCGCGACGAATCATGGTGGCACTCGTGGTGTACTTCATCGTGTTGGTGAACGTGGCACGCGGGCTGACCCAGGTGTCGTCCACCCACGTGGAACTGATGCGTTCGTACGCCGCGAGCGACGTTGCCATCCTCCGCAAGGTGCGTATTCCCAATGCGGTGCCGTTCTTGTTCGTGTCGCTCAAGATCGCGGCTCCGGCGGCGGTCATCACGGCCTTCGTCAGCGAGTATTTCGGTGGTTCGCAGAATGGCCTGGGAAGTCGAATCTCCAGCAACATCGCGAATTCCAAGAACGCCGCGGGCTGGGCCTACGTTTTGGGAGCTTGCCTGCTTGGGCTACTGTTCTATTCATTCTCCGTAGTAATGGAGAGCCTCAACCGCAAGGGACGGGCGAAGTAATACAACACAACACAACATCCGAATGTGCACATTCGGAAGGGGAGAGAAAACACATGAAGAAGCGTTCAGTACGGGTTGCCTTCGCCGGCATCGCCGCGCTGTCACTCTTCGTAGCCGCCTGTGGCGGTAGCGACGAGGCAGCCGACGAAGTCACCGAGGAAACCACTGCCGAAGCAACCGAAGAGGCTGCAGAAACCTGCACCACGCCGACACCGGTCAAGCTGCAGTTGCAGTGGTTCACCCAGGCCCAGTTCGCCGGCTACTTCGCCGCGCAAGATCAGGGCTTCTATGCCGACCAGTGTCTCGATGTCACCATCGTTGAAGGTGGCGTTGACATCGTTCCGCAGACCGAATTGGCCAACGGCAACGTTGACTTCGCAATCTCGTGGGTGTCGAAGGCACTCGCCAGCCGCGAAGCAGGCGCCAACATCGTGAACATCGCGCAAGTGTTCCAGCGTTCTGGCACCTTGCAGGTGTCGTTCAAGGACAAGAACATCACCAAGCCAGAGGACTTTGCTGGCAAGAAGATCGGTAACTGGGGCTTCGGCAACGAGTTCGAGATCTTTGCAGCACTCACCAAGGCCGGACTCGATCCAGCCAAGGACGTCACTCTCGTGCAGCAGCAGTTCGACATGGTCGGTCTGCTCTCCGGCGACATCGATGCCGCCGAGGCCATGACCTACAACGAGTACGCACAAGTACTCGAAGCAGTGAACCCGGCAACCGGCGCTCTCTACACCGCGGACGACTTCAACGTCGTTTCGTATGAAGAGGTCGGCGTTGGAATGTTGCAGGATGCCATCTGGGCGTCGGGTGAGCGTCTCGCCAGCGATGCGGCCTATGCCGACACCGCGGTGAAGTTCGTTGCCGCATCGCTCCAGGGTTGGGCATACTGCCGTGACAACGTCGAGGCATGCCGCGACATCGTTCTCTCGAAGGGCTCGAAGCTCGGCGCCAGCCACCAGTTGTGGCAGATGAACGAAGTCAACAAGTTGATCTGGCCGGCAGCCAACGGCGTTGGCTTCATCGACCAGGCTGCTTGGGACCGCACGGCAACCCTGTCGCAGGAGACCAAGAACCTCGAAGGTGGCACGGTGCTCACCAAGGCGCCAGACGCCGAGGCGTACACCAATGACATCGTGACGAAGGCACTCGACATCCTCGCGGGTCTCGGTGTGGATACGTCAGGCTCGTCATACGCGCCAATCGAAGTCACCCTCAATGAAGGTGGCAACTAAGCAAGTTGACGAAACGCAGCGACGATCGCTGCAGAAGTCGCACTTGAGGGTGCGGGTCGCGAAAGCGGCCCGCACCCTCGGTGTTTATGGGCCTAATCGAAATCCCTTCCGTGCCATTGGTTGGCCGTGCGCCGCGCATGGCGCGGTGTGGCTATCCGACGTAGTGCTTGTCGGCGATGTTCAACGCTTCGTCGATAATGGCAAGGCCCGTGCGCAGATCGGCTTCACTCGTGGTGCATGGCGGCACCACGTGAATGCGATTGAAGTGCGTGAATGGCCACATGCCTTGCTGCTTGCAGAACGCCACGATTTCGGCCATCGGTTTGGCGTCTGCACCTGATGCATTGAACGGTACGTACGGCGCGCGAGTGTCGCGATTCTTGACGAGTTCGATCGCCCAGAACATCCCCAAACCACGGACATCGCCCACCGATGGGTGCTTGTCCTTCAAGCGGTCGAGCTCCGGTGCGATGACATTTTCCGCCATCTTGCGGACGTGCTCGAGCACCTTTTCTTCCTTGAAGATGTTGATCGACGCCACCGCAGCGGCACAGGCGAGTGGATGACCCATGTAGGTGAGGCCACCGGGGTACACGCGCTCTTTGAATGAGTCGGCAATCTTTTGGCTGATGACCACTCCGCCGAGTGGCACGTAACCGGAGTTGACACCTTTGGCGAAGCAGATGAGGTCCGGTGTGACATGCCACTTGTTCACGGCAAACCATTCGCCGCAACGGCCGAAACCGGCCATCACTTCATCGCACATCATGACGATGCCGTACTTGGTGCACAGGTCACGTACGCCCTGCAGGTAACCCTCGGGTGGAACCAGAATGCCGTTGGTGCCAACGACGGTCTCGAGACCGATCATCGCAACGGTATGCGGACCTTCGACCATGAGCACATCCTCAAGATGTTGAAGGGCGCGCTCGCACTCTTCCTTTTCGTTCGAGGAATGGAAAGCGGAGCGATAGGGATACGGACCCCAGAATTTCACGGCACCAGAAGCGCCGGTTTCGTTGGGCCAACGACGCGGGTCGCCCGTCAGCGCGATGGCACCTGACGTGGAGCCGTGGTACGAGCGATACATCGTGAGGATCTTGTGGCGGCCCGTGTGCAATTTGGCCAGTCGCACCGCGTTCTCTGCTGCTTCGGCGCCACCGTTGGTGAAGAACACCATGTTCAGGTCGCCTGGTGCAACCTCGGCGATGAGTCGTGCGGCCTCCGAACGCATGTCGTTGGCGTGGAACGGCGCGATGGTGCACATCTTTGCTGCATAGTCCTGAATTGCCTTCACCAATTTGGGGTGTTGGTGTCCGATATTGACGTTCACCAACTGGCTGGAGAAATCGAGGAACTTCTTGCCGTTGGAGTCCCAAAAGTACGAACCCTCGGCTTTGACGACGTCGACGGGGTCGATCAACGCTTGGGCTGACCACGAGTGAAACACGTGCTTGCGGTCATCGAGATATGCCTTGGTCTTCTCACTAGTCATACGGCAAGCCTACTTATCGCGATGTTGCGCTACGGGTGCAGAAGCGTGATGTTGCGCTACGGGTGCAGACCACGCAACTGATGCGCATCAGCGAGCGCCTTCACGCCCAACACCGATGCAGCCCGTCGGTAGGAGAGCTGATGTTCCTCTGAGAACGCGTGGAGACGCTTGAACACCGATCGCATCGTGGACACCACCGATGCGTTGACCTCATCCTCATCCCACTGCAAGTGTGCGTAGTTCTGACACTGTTCGAGGTACGAGCACGTCACGCCGCCGGCATTGGCGTAGATATCGGGCACCACGATGACGCCACGATCATTCAGGACATCGTCTGCTGCCGGGGTGAGGGGGCCATTCGCACCTTCGATGACGTACTTGGCCGTCAGAGACTTCGCTTCACGGACGTCGACTGCACCACCGAGCGCGCATGGCATGGCGATGTCGGAAGGGAGTGCGAACACGTCGGCAGATCGCTCCACGCCACGCGCAATTACTTCGCCTACTCCTGCGTCCACCACGCTGCCAACCCCGCGTTGGGTTGCGCGCACCAATGCGGTGATGTCGAGACCCTTCTCACTTGCAATGACCCCGCCGAAGTCGGAGATTCCCACGATGCGCGCGCCCCACCCGGCTGCGAGTTGTGCCGCCCACATTCCGACGTTGCCGAAACCTTGAATCACGACTCGCTTGCCTTCAAGCGACGTGCCTCGCGCTTGACACACGAGTGATGCCGCTTCCACCACTCCGCGTCCGGTGGCCGAGTCACGGCCCAGAGATCCGCCGAGCGCCAACGGCTTACCGGTTACCACGCCGGGCACGGCATGCCCGACCCCGATGGAGTACTGGTCCATCACCCATGCCATGACTTGGGCATTGGTGCCGACATCCGGGGCGGGGACGTCCTTGTCGGGGCCGAGAAAGGCGAAGATCTCCGATACATAGCGACGGGTAACGCGCTCGAGTTCACGCGGACTCAGCAATTTGGGGTCGATTGCGATTCCACCTTTGGCCCCACCGAGGGGAAGGTTCATGAGCGCAGTCTTGAGGGACATCGCTGCAGCCAAGGAAACGGTTTCATCGCGGTTTACCGACGGGTGGTACCGCAAGCCACCCTTGCCTGGACCGCGGGTGATGTTGTGCTGCACGCGCCAGCCGGTGAAGCGCACGCGTGTGCCGTCATCACGACGAATGGGGATCGACACCTCGAGCACCCGTCGTGGAGCGATGAGATTCTCGATGACGCCATCTTCGAGCTGCAACCACTCTCCGGCCTCACGCATGCGGTACTCCACCGACGTGAGCGCTTGATCGACTGAGGGGTCTGGTGGTGTCATTTTCTCCGTGGCTCCGTTGCCACTTGACAAAATGTTAGGCGAAGCAAAGAAAACATTCTGGAAACACTTCACACACGGGCGTGAAACCTTGCTGGTTTAGGGTCGCTCTCGCTGAGCCAACGTCGTCTCCGCACAATGTTCCACTACACGAACAGGAGAGAGCGATGGACAGTGCAGGCTTGGTATGGGTGTTGGTTTCTTCCGCACTCGTGTTGTTTATGACGCCGGGATTGGCGTTCTTCTACGGAGGCATGGATCGACGACGCAACGTCCTGAACATGCTGCTCATGAACTTCTACTGCATCCTGGCGGTGCCGGTGCTGTGGATGGTGCTCGGCTATTCGCTCGCCCAGGTGCCATTCGAGGCTGACTTCATCGGCAGCTTCGACTCGTTCTTGTTGAACGACATCACCGCGGCTGGTGACGGTGGAACACTCGCCACCATCGCCTTCCTGGGGATGTTCGCCGCAATCACTCCAGCGCTCATTTCTGGTGCCGTTGCAGGACGTATGAAATTCAGCGCGTGGGCCATCTTCGTACCGCTCTGGCTCTTCATCGTGTACGTGCCGGTGTTCAAGTGGGTGTACGGGGGATGGCTGGGTCAGCGCGGTTCACTCGACTTTGCCGGAGGTACTGCAATTCATGTGAATGCAGGAATTGCAGCACTCGCAGCCGTCTTGGTGCTCGGGAAGCGCCGAGTCGACCCATCTCCGCCACACTCCATGCCGCTCGTGATGATTGGCACTGGAATTCTGTGGTTCGGTTGGTTCGGATTCAATGCCGGCTCGGCGTTGGCTGCGACAGGACAAGCCGCCCAAGCATTCATGAACACGTTCCTTGCCGGCGCTGCCGCCGGGCTTGCATGGATTCTCGTGGAGTGGATGCGTGATGGTCGCCCATCGAATCTCGGTGCAGCATCGGGCATCGTTGCCGGCCTCGTTGCCATCACGCCAGCCGCTGGCTATGTGTCGGGTGGTGCACCACTCGCCATTGGTGCGATTGCTGGCGCCGTGTGTTGCTACGCAGTTCGTCTGAAGAGCAAGCTCGGTTACGACGATGCGCTCGACGTTGTCGGGGTTCATTTCGTCGGTGGGCTCGTTGGCTCACTACTGATTGGATTCTTCGCGAACCCAACCTTCTTCGAGGGCAGCTTCAGCGCAGGAATCTTCTACGGTGGTTCTGCAGATCTGCTCATCGAGCAAGCCCTTGCCAATGGTGTCGCCATCGTGTGGTCGTTCGTCCTCACGTTCGTGATCATGAAGGTGTTGGCATCTACGGTCGGGGTTCGAGCCGAAGAGCAGGCCGAACTCACCGGCTTGGACCTTGCATTGCACTCAGAAACCGCTTACCACGACTAATTCACCAGAACCGATAGGAGACCAACAACATGAAACTCATCACGGCAATAATCAAGCCCTTCAAACTCGACGAAGTGAAGGATGCACTCAAAGCCGCAAACGTGACGGGCATAACCGTTACCGAAGCGCGAGGCTTTGGTCGTCAAGGCGGGCACGTGGAAACGTACCGAGGTTCGGAGTACAAGGTCGACCTCATACCCAAGGTGCGCTTGGAGATGGTGGTCGATGACGCAGTCGCAGATCGCGTCGTTGAAGTCATCGTGAAGAGCGCAGGCACCGGGAAGATTGGTGACGGCAAAGTGTGGATCACCGACGTGTCGCGCGTGGTGCGCATCCGCACCGCGGAGGAAGGCCGAGACGCGATTTAGCGTCGAGGCTTGGTGGTGCGTCGAGACGCGATTTAGCGTCGAGGCTTGGCGGTGCGTCGAGACGCGATTTAGCGCTTGCGGCGCTCGCGTCGAGCCGCGCGCTTGGCTTCCTGCTCTGCTGCATCAGGCTTCGCCCGCGCAACCGGGGCAGCAGTCGGAATCTTGAAGCGGTCGTCCTCGTTCACGAGGCGGCGAAAGCCACCGAGTGCCACCGAGTACTGCACGGCCATCAGGCGCACGGCGTCGAGAGTGAACTTCTCGATGGCGTCCGGGATGACCATTTGCAGGTCTTCGTACGACGGATCGTCGCTCGCTTCACCGAGGGTGTCGACGAAGTACTCCGTGCACGGCTCGCTCAAGAGAACGCCGGCATCGATGATGGCCTTGCGAGCCACCATGCCGGTGCGAATGTTGGCGGCCAGGGTGGTCGCATCGTCGTATGCCCCGCGACGCAATCCGACACCTCGTGCGAATGGGTCGCGGAGTTGTTCGGGTAATGCGAGCGCCAGGGCAGTGAGCGAGTCATCAGAAATCGTGTTGAAGACGGCGACATAGCGCCGTTCCACCAGGATCTGATCACGGGCAAGGTTCATGGGCACGATGAATCAACTCTTGACAATCAAGACGAGAGACGACGGGGCACTACCCCGTGGCAATTCAGCTGATGGCTTTGACGTTGTGCGCTTCGACACCCTTGCGGCCTTGACCGAGTTCGAACTCGACCTGTTGGCCCGCAACGAGAGTGCGGCGCCCGGTGCCTTCGATGTTGGAGAAGTGCACGAAGACATCCTGCTCGCCATCGCGAGAGATGAATCCGAAACCCTTCTCGTCATTGAAGAACTTGACGGTACCGGTTGGCATGATTACTCATTTCTTTGTTTGCTATTGACGTATCGAGTGATACGTCGTGCCTCCACACTACTGAGGCGCACGACGGTTTCCTAGCCCTTCGGTATTTTTTCTACCGGGTGATCACCGCCTGCAACTCTCGTACTCGAAGGTTGTGGAATGCACCCAACCGCAGGTCGGGCAGGCGTCCGGAAGCGCCAAGGTTGGTGCGCCAGGTCACCGACCACACCACGTCCAAGCGGGCGCGGAACACTCCGCTTTCACGAATCGACGAGGGAACGGGATATTCGTACACGCAGTCGGTAGTGAGTACCCGAGAAAGCAATGGTGTCCACGGCACGCCGGGACCATCGCATTCCACTACGTCGCCACTCCCGTCGCCCGGGTGAAACTCCAGCGACTCCGGAGTGGCGGTGGTGGTCATAGTGACTATGCCGCGCGGTGTTGGAACTTGTGCGGTTACCGACACCGGAACCCAGAGAGCGGGATGCACCCAAAACCACGTGGGAGTTTTCACCACACCACGGGAGGCGGGTGGCGAGAACGTTTGATCCAGGAGCGGCACACGTTCGCGAACGACGTCACGGGACGACTCGGCGATGGTCTCGGTACTCACTTCCGGCACCCAGACCAGGAGTGAGTCGTCCTTCTTGGTGCATTGATGGAGAACCCATGTGGTGTCGTTCCACTGGCGCGTTGTGGCACCGGTTCGCCCACCGAGACCGTAGGTGGGAATCGGCAGACTCCAGTCGCACGAGCTGAGTGAGTGTTGGGAGTTGTACGAGATCCCGGCAAAGATGTGGTCGCCGTCGATCCCGGCTTCGCTTGCATGTGCGGGTGGGACTCGAGCCGTCGTCAGCAGCGGGAGGAGGATCAGCCCAAGTGTCGTCAGGCGTGTGATCAGACGTTTCTTCAAACGTTTCATACGTTGCAGAACTTCTCTGCTGGTGAGCGACGTTCGATTCGCCTCGACCACAAGCGCCACGTGTCGTCACTGTGTGCGAGCACCCATTCCACGCGGCGGGTCCACACCGTGGCGTCGAGGATGATGTCGCCGAGTTCGGTGTCGGCCATGCTGGCGTCGAAGAAGATCCGTGTGTCGTATTCACACACGACGAGACGAATTCGGTCGTTGCTGGTGGCAGACATCGACTCGATATGCCACTCCAGCGTTCCTTCGTTGGGTTTGGTGCGCAGTTGCTCGGTGGCGTAGTACGCGAGTGCATCGGTGAGTCGTGCCCGCTCGGGGGAATCGGGGGCTGTCGAACGCGAAACGTCGCAATTGCCCGGGCGATGGAAACACTTCGTCCAATCGGTGATGAGTGATGCGAAGCGCTGTTCCGCCGCGGCGGCATCGAATGATTGATTGGTGTCCGCATCGGCTTGCGATGATGAGGCCACGGGTACTTCGATTGACTCATCCATATCGTCCTGCGTCGCACCGGCAACGACATCGGCTGATGTCAGACCGGAGTCAGTTGGTTCACCGACATCGAAGCTGAGTTGCGTGGGAGAAGCACAACCTGCAAGCAGTGCTATCGCCATGAATGAAACCGTGCATCGTCGAGTACGACGCGACATGAGTGGCTCCTTGTCCGTGATAGTGGGTATTTTTCGGTACTCACCGGCACCGACTTGGAACCAGGAGTGACTCTGCCATAGGTGTGCACGGGCGTGCGAAATCGTGCGTTGGATTTTCGGGGTACCTCTGTGGAAGGTCCGTCGGTAGAGTTCATAAACCCCAAAAATGCTCGAACACCCCGATCTTCCCGCCGAACAGGCCCACATCGACCGCGCCTATGCGGCCTTGGTCGATGCCCGCACGAGTGCCCTGGCAATTCGCAACCTCACGGAGGGTCAACGAGGGGGCACGTTCCAGGAGCGATACGAACGCAACTACTTCGATGAAAAGCTCGTCCAGATGCTGAACAACCTCGATATCGGGGACGCCGCCCTGGTGTTCGGGCGAATCGATCGCACTCCGGATTCGGGTGGCGACCCCGAAGCGTTCCACATCGGGCGCCTTGCCGTGGCGGACGCCGACAGCAATCAATTGATCATCGACTGGCGGGCTCCGGTGGCTGAGCCGTTTTATCGGGCCACCGGTCGAGACACCATGCAGTTGGTGCGTCGTCGCCACTTCATGATGGAGCGTCGCACGCTGGTGGCCATTGAAGACGAGTTGTTTGGCGAGCACCACCTCGGCATCGGTCGAGACGAAGGACTGGAGACACCGAAGCTTCGCGGACAAAGCACGCTGCTCGCAGCACTCTCCAAGGGACGCAGCGGGCAGTTGGGCGACATCGTCGCCACCATTCAGGGTGAACAAGACGTCATCATTCGCGCGCCGAACAAAGGTGTGTTGGTGGTGCAAGGCGGCCCGGGAACCGGCAAGACGGTGGTGGCGCTGCACCGCGCTGCGTACTTGTTGTATACGTATCGTTTCCCGCTCGCCGACCAAGGCGTGTTGGTGATCGGACCCAACAGGGTGTTCCTGCGATACATCGAACGGGTGTTGCCATCACTTGGCGAATCCGGCGTGCGCGAGGCGATACTCGCCGATTTGGTGAACGATGTTCGCTACGGAGCAGTTGATGCACCCGTGGCCCGACGCGTGAAGGGCGACTTGCGCATGGTGGACGTGCTGAAGCGTGCCATTCGTGCGCGCCAGAGACCATTGAAAGAGCAGTTCGAGTTGCCATTCGGCGGCAGTGTGCTGCGGCTCGGCCCCGCCGAAACTGCGCGCGTGGTGAAGGAAGCACAGCGACGCACCAAGCGCCACAACGAATTGTGTCGCGCAGTGGAGGGCGAATTGGTCTCCATGCTGATGCCGAGTATGCGCGATCAGGAGTACACGTTGGCAACCGCACGTTCACGTCTCCGTGAGATTCCCGAGTTTCGCGCACTGGTGTTTCGGATTTGGCCGTCGCTCGGACCAGCCGAACTGTTGCGCGATCTCTTCGGTTCCAAAGCGCTACTCAAGATTGCGGGCCGTGACATCCTCACGGATGCCGAAATCGAGTCGTTGTACCGACCACGTGCCGAGTCGCTCGAGAGTGCGACATTCAGCGAAGCCGACGTGGCGCTGCTGGACGAGGCTCGACATCTCCTTGGCCCCAAGCCCCGCAAAGGTGGAGTCGTGGAGGAGTCCGACGACATCGAGACGTACGGCCACATCGTGGTGGACGAAGTACAGGACCTCACCCCCATGCAACTGCGCATGGTGGGAAGACGATCATTGAATGGCGCCATGACCGTGGTGGGCGACATCGCGCAGGCAACCGGACCATTCGCCCCGGGTGACTGGAGCGACGTGCTCGCATTGTTGCCCAAGAATCGTGATGCAAGCGTTGCAACACTGTCGGTGGGCTATCGCATCCCCAGGCAGATCATGGAGTTTGCCGGCAAGTTGTTGCCCACGGCAGCGCCGCAGCAAACGCCACCCACTGCGGTGCGCGAAGGCGATGCAGAACCGCGAATCGTGTCGAGCTCAACGAAATCGTTGATGGTGGATGTGGTCAACGAGGCACGAACGCTCGTTGCGGAATTGTCCGATGGACGAGTCGGCATCGTCTGCCCGGATGCCTTGGTGGATGCAATTTCGGTCGCGCTTACCGATGCCGGCGTGAACTTCGGCCGAGCCGGAGCATCGGGACTCGAAGCCTCGCTCACCGTGGTGCCGGTCAGCGTGGTGAAGGGACTGGAAATGGACGGTGTCGTGGTGGTGGAGCCCACCGATATCTACGAGTCGTCGGATGCCGGCCCGCGTGGTTTGTACGTTGCACTCACGCGATCGACGCAGCGGTTGGTGGTGGTGCACTCGCGAGCATTGCCGCACGAGTTGCACGCGTAGCGACGCGAGCGTTCTCCTATGCGTCGAGTGACGCGAGCGCCAGTCGCAGGAACGACTTTGCCTTGTCGGCATCGGCCGGGCGATTGCGTTCCACCGAGCTGCGTGCCAGTTCGATGACCCGACGCAAGTCGTAAGTGAGCTGATCGGCAAGCTCGCCGTACTGCGCAACGATACGTGGCTCGGCAAACGACCATGCTTTATTGATTCGGTCCAGATGCAGGCGAGCCTCGTCACGGTCGCCGTTGAACGTCGCACGGCTGAGTGCAGTTACTTCGTCGCGGAGCACTTGGGTGAGTTCGTCGAGAGTTGCTGAGGCGAAATCATCGGAGACGGCCGCAGCCTCGACTGGCGACAACGTGGTGGGTGGCGTGTCGAGTTCGATCACCTCGGTTGCACAACCGCTGGCAAGAACGGTGACGCATGTTGCGATGGTGGTGAGGCGAAGGAGTCTCATAGCGTGACGAGCAAGCGCGCACTGACGAAGTCGTCGAGTGTGGCGTCACGGTCCACCACATCGTGCACGGTGAGACGAGCAGCACCGGACTGACGGTCGCGCAACGTGCACTCGCTACCTGGAACTATTCGGTGCTGCTCCAGCTGTTCGAGTGCGCCATCACGCTCTTCCACTTCTTCAGGAATACGGACCAACGTAAAGCGAGCCCCGACGGCCACTTGTGCAAGAGGGGTGACCGTTACACCCGTCGACGGGGAACCGGGAATGGGGTTTCCATGGGGGCAAGTGGACGGATTGCCGAGTAAACGCGCGAGACCCTGCTCGACGTCGTCGCTGATGATGTGTTCCCACTTGCATGCTTCGTGGTGGGCACGTGCCCAAGGAAGACCGATCACGTCGGTGAGAAATCGTTCGGCCAAACGGTGGCGTCGCACGATCTGGTTGGCGAGTTCCTCGCCGGTGGCGCTGAGCGCCAGGTGCGTGGAGTCCACCTTGAGTAGACCCGCAGCCTCCATGCGCTTGACCATCTCCGACACCGAGGCACGCGACACGTTGAGACGCTCGGCGAGGCGGGCCTGAATGATTTCGGCGTTGTCCTCCCGCATCTCGTAGATGCATTCGCAGTACTCCTCGAACGCTGGGTGGTGCTCACCAGCAACGGGCATGGCGCTCAGCGTACCGAGAAGCACACCGAGTAGGTACTCTTCGGCGGTGGCCACGGAGTCGGTTCTCGACCGTTTTTCCCCTGCGGTTCGCGCATGGTTCGCTGCGTCGTTCCCAGCGGCAACTCCCGCGCAAGCGGGAGGCTTCGCACACATTCTTTCCAACGAACACACGCTCATTTCGGCACCAACTGGAAGCGGCAAGACGTTGGCGGCGTTTTTGGTGGCGATCGATCGCTTGGTGACACTCGGTGTCGAAGAGCCATCGTCAACTCGTGTGCTCTACGTCTCACCACTTCGCGCACTTGCATTCGATGTGGAGAAGAACCTGCGTGCACCAATCGTCGGCATTCGCCATGCCGCGGAACGACTTGGTGTCCCGTTTCGTGAACCGTCGGTTGCCATGCGCACCGGCGACACCAGCGCGCGTGATCGTCAACGAATGTTGAGAAACCCGCCCGACATCCTCATCACCACTCCGGAGAGCTTGTACCTCATGCTCACGTCATCGGCGCGCACGACGTTGGCCAACGTCGACACCATCATCATCGACGAAATTCATGCGATGGCGGCCACCAAACGTGGTGCGCACTTGGCGTTGTCGCTCGAGCGACTCGAGGAACTCACCAATCGCCGCCCCCAACGCATCGGCTTGTCGGCCACCCAGCGGCCACTCGAGGAGGTGTCACGATTCCTCGGTGGATTTTGCGATGGTGCTCCGCGTCCCGTGGCAATCGTCGACGCCGGTGCGCGCAAGACCTTGGAAATCGAAGTGGTGGTTCCCGTGGAGGACATGGGGGAGCTCGGCAAAGTCACCCACGAGTTGCGCAGCGGTCCAGCCACCGCAGCCGCAGTCGAGCGGCGCACCAGCATCTGGCCGAGCATTACGCCGCGAATCCTGGAGTTGGTGCAACAACATCGCAGCACCATCATCTTCTGCAATGCGCGGCGTGGAGCCGAGCGACTCGCTGCTCAACTCAACGAACTGGCGTCGGACCTCGGCCTTGGTGACACGGAATATGTGAAGGCACACCATGGTTCGCTGGCACGCGAACAACGCATCGTGATCGAGGACCAGTTGAAGCGCGGCCAATTGCGGGCCATCGTTGCCACCAGCAGTTTGGAGTTGGGTATCGACATGGGTGCCGTCGACCTGGTCATTCAGGTGGAGTCACCCGGCGCGGTGAGCCGAGGTTTGCAGCGCATCGGTCGAGCCGGGCACAGCGTTGGTGAGGCGAGTCGTGGGAAGGTGTTCCCCAAGCATCGGCACGACTTGCTCGAGGTTGCGGTTGTCGCACAACGAATGATGAGTGCCGAAATCGAATCCACGCGGTACTTGCGTAATCCGCTGGACGTGCTGGCACAACACGTAGTGGCGCATGTGGCGATGCATCCCGACTGCAGTGTGGAGTCGCTCACCGCGATGATTCGTCGTTGCGCAAACTTCGCAGAGTTGTCCGACGAGGTGCGCAACAACGTGCTCGATCTGCTGGCAGGTCGCTATCCAAGTGAGGAGTTCCGCGACCTGAAACCGCGCATCGTGTGGGATCGCATCGCCAACACACTTCGGGCTCGTGACGGAGCGCAGCGGCTCGCAGTCACCAACGGTGGCACCATTCCTGATCGGGGAATGTTCGGTGTGTTCCTTCCCGATGGCACGCGAGTAGGCGAACTCGACGAGGAGATGGTGTACGAAACCCGACCGGGCGAAACGTTCGTGCTCGGAGCCTCCACCTGGCGCATCGAGGATGTGTCGTTCGATCGAGTGATCGTGAACCCTGCCCCGGGGGAGCCGGGCAAGATGCCGTTTTGGCACGGCGATCGCCTCGGCCGACCGCTGGAACTCGGTCGTGCAGTGGGGGCGTTCTTGCGGACCATTCGCGACGAGCAAACGTCGGGAGCAGCAGAGAGCACGCTCACCTCGCAACATTGCCTCGACCCGCTTGCTGCACGCAACCTGTTGCAGTACATCAACGAGCAGGTCGAAGCCACTGGTGCGTTGCCCGACGATCGAACCATCGTGATCGAGCGGTTCCGTGACGAGATCGGTGACTGGCGAATCTGCATTCACTCGCCATTCGGTACGCCGGTTCATGCACCGTGGGCAATCGCCATCGAGCGACGATTGCTGGAGCGGCTCGGAATCCCGATCGAAACCATGTGGGGTGACGACGGCATCGTGCTGCGCTTGCCCGAAGCCGTCGACCGCATACCCGTGGAAGAACTGCTGATCGACCCCGACGACATCACTGATGCCTTGGTTGCCGCGGTTCCCCAAACCGCGTTGTTCGCCGCGCGATTCCGTGAGTGTGCTGCCCGCGCCTTGCTGTTGCCGCGCCGCCGGCCCGACCAACGCACGCCGCTGTGGCAGCAGCGCCAGCGCGCCGCCGATTTGCTGGCGGTGGCCGCCAAATATCCGACGTTCCCCATCTTGTTGGAGACCAGTCGCGAGTGTTTGCAAGACGTGTTCGACGTTCCTGCATTGCGTGATGTGCTCTCGCAGTTACGGTCGCGGTCCATTCGATTGATCAGTGTCGACACGCAGAAGGCATCACCGTTTGCACAGAGCCTGCTCTTCAACTGGATTGCTGCGTACATGTACGAAGGGGATGCCCCGCTGGCCGAGCGTCGGGCTGCGGCCTTGGCCCTCGATCGCGACTTGCTCAACGACCTCCTCGGGTCCGAAGAGTTGCGCGAGTTGCTCGACGGCGAAGTGCTGGCGGATCTCGAGCTCGAGTTGCAGCACATTGTGGAGTCTCGCCGTGCGCGAACACCGGACGAGGTTCACGATGTGCTTCGTCGGGTTGGCGACCTCACACTGGACGAGTTGTCACTGCGTTGTGAGGGCAGCACGCCCGAATGGATCGCCGAGTTGGTGGGGCAACGTCGTGCGATCGAAGTGGTGGTGTCCGGTGAACGACGTTTCATCGCCGCAGAGGACGCGGGTCGTTATCGCGATGCACTCGGCTGTGCCTTGCCACTCGGGTTACCGCAGGCATTCACCGAACCAGTCGACTCGCCACTACTCGAACTCGTGACGAGGTATGCACGAACCCATGCGCCGTTCGTTGCTCGCGACGTGGCACAGCGTTTCGGTATGACCGTAGATCGCGTTGCGGTGGTGCTTGCGCAACTTGAAGCTGCGCAACGGGTGGTGCGTGGCGAGTTTCGTCCGTTCGGCGCCGAGCGCGAGTGGTGTGACACCGAAGTGTTGCGCCTGGTGCGTCGAAGGTCGCTTGCCAAGTTGCGCAAAGAGGTCGAACCAGTCGACCAGCACACGTTCGCCCGTTTCATGGCGGAATGGCACGGTGTGACGGCGCCGATGCACGGTGTGGACGCGCTGGCTGAAGCACTTGCCGCGTTGTCGGGATCGGCACTCGTGGCATCCACCTTGGAAACCGACGTTCTGCCGCTGCGAGTACGTGGTTATCGGGCCTCGATGCTGGACGACTTGTGCACCAGTGGCGAAGTGGTCTGGGTCGGTGCGGGTTCGCTCGGTGGAAATGACGGCCGAATCCGCCTGTTCTTTGCCGATCAACTCGGCTCGCTCCTTCCTGCCTTCGAACCGCTCGATGCTCCGCAGGGTGGTGTGCACGATCAGATTCGTGCTGCACTTGCACAGCGCGGTGCGTGTTTTTGGGGCCAACTCCGTGCCGGTGTGCGTGGCGCCACGGATGCCGAACTGCTCGCCGCACTCTGGGACTTGGTGTGGTCGGGCGAAGTTA
>VFQT010000357.1_pt1 | contig 69457 bp, 68 predicted proteins | sample 3512381 | NCBI WGS metagenome assembly VFQT01 (sample SAMN10412376, study PRJNA504923) | tailings metagenome | isolation source: Relicate 2 Philex TSF3 active mining site | place: Philippines: Tuba, Benguet | collected 2017-08-29
GTGCGGGTGCACACCGCGCCGCCGGTGCCGTCGTTGGCCCACTGCGCCCACGACGTGCTCCAGCCACCGGATGACGAGCCACCCCAGTCGTAGGCCGTGACGGCGAGGTCGCAGGAACCGGTGTCAGGTGCGGGCAGCTGCTGCAGCACCGGCGGTGGGCCGCCGGGCCCGGGGCGTTGGGCGTCGATCAGCAGCTGCGCCAGCGTCGCGAAGTTCGGCACGCCCATGCCGGTGGCCAGGTCATAGCCCACGCCGGCGGAGTAGCCGGTCATGGTGCCGCTGCCGTTGGCCGTCGGAGTGGCGGAGCCGTCGAGGAAGCCGATGCCCTGCAGGTAGCCGACCGTGGTCACGGCGGTGGGGGCGGTCCACAGGTCGGACGACCACAGGTTGTTCGTGCCCTGCGTGACGTCGTTGAACGCCGATGCGAACGCCGGACTGTAAATGACCTCGTGCACGTCCATCGCGCCACCGGAGTTGTCGAGCGGGGCGAGGCCGCGCGAGGTGAGTGCAGCGTTGACCTGGGCGAGGCCCGCGGCCACGAGCGGTGCCGCGGCGCTGGTGCCCATCTCGTAGGTGACCCCCGGGCCGCCGTAGTTCGGCACCAGCCACGTCGGCCAGCCGGCGAGGGCGGAGAGGTCGGGGGAGAGGCGTCCGGTCGATCCGGGAGCGATGCCGACGACGGAGTCCTGGTACCCCGGCCGGGTGGCGAAGGTGCTGATGCCGCCGGTCGTCCCGATGCCGGGCCACTCGGTCACGCCATCGACCCAGTCGCAGTCGCTGCCCATGCCCCAGTTGCGCCAGGTGACGGGCATGAGGGTCGATCCGGGGACATAGGACGTGGGCGTGATGGCGGCGCCGTTCCAGTTCGGCGGGGCCCACATGGTGCCACCGATCGACACGACGTTGCTGCTCGTGGACGGCCACTGCGGCGCCATGATGTTGCGCTTGCCGCGCGTCAACGGCTGGCAGCCGCCGGAGCCCTCGTCTCCGCTGCTGACCAGGGTGATCACGCCTGATGAGGCGAGGGCGGCCAGCGTCACCTCGACATCGGCGATGTACTGGTCCTGCTGGGCGGTGGTGGTGAGCCCTTCCAGAGCGAGCGCGTCCCGCAGGGACTGCTCGAAGATCGCGTAGCTCATGGTGGCGATGCAGCCGCCGGTGGGCGTGTCGAGCTGCGACCGGTTCCACTGCGTCGGATCCGAACCGTCCAGGCCGCACGCCCTCCCAGCATTGACCAGCGCCGCCAGGAAGTCGATGTTGTCGGCGATCGTCGCGGTCTTCAGGGTCGTGTTGGGTGGCAGCAGCCCGGCGACCACGGTGAGGTCGAGAGTGGCCTCGCCCCCGAGGGCGGGGGCGGTGTCTCCGGGATTGAGCACGTCCGTCCACGTCACCGGGCTCAGTCCGCAGAACTGCAGGAAGCCGCGCACATCCGCCTGATCCACGCTCTGGCCGAGCGACACGACGACGACGGTCTGGGGGGCGGGTGTCGCCGGCAGGGCGATGGGCAGTCCGACGACGGAGGCGATCATGTCCGGTGGCAGGGCCAGCTGGTAGCTGCCGAACGCCACCTGGCAGTCGATGTCGGAGTAGGCCGGGGCGGTGAAGGTGTCGGCGGCCCGGGCTGCCGGGACCGCGCCGAGGGCCGACAGCACCAGGGCCACGGACGTCGCCGCCAGCGTGCACGTGCGCCGGCCCATGGGACTCCTTCGTCGAGGTGCCGAGCACCCTATCCGGGCCGAGCTGCGAGTTGCGCGACGGATAGTTGAAGCCTAAACTAAGGCGACAAAGGAGGCTGACATGCCCGCCATCACCGCTGACACCCTGACCCTTCCGCGCCTGACCGCCCTGCCGGTCGAGACCGGACGGACCGTCACGTCGCTCACCACCGCGCCGCGCGGTTTCGAGGGCGAGGGGTTTCCCGTGCACCGCGCCTTCGCCGGCGTTCCGCTGGAGGTGCTCGATCCCTTCATCCACATGGACCAGATGGGCGAGGTCGAGTACGGCGCGGGCGAGCCCAAGGGCACCCCGTGGCACCCGCATCGCGGCTTCGAGACCTTCACCTACCTCATCGACGGGGAGTTCATCCACCAGGACTCCAACGGCGGCGGAGGCCTCATCCGCCCGGGCGGCACGCAGTACATGACCGCCGGTGACGGCATCCTCCACATCGAGACGCCTCCGGCGGAGCTCGTCGAGGCCGGCGGCCTGTTCCACGGCCTGCAGCTGTGGATCAACCTCCCGCGCGAGAAGAAGCGCATCGCTCCGCAGTACCAGGACCTGCAGGGCAACGACTTCTCCCTGCTGTCCTCCACCGATGGCGGCGCACTCGTCCGGGTCCTCGCCGGATCCGTGGACGGCCACTCGGGCCCGGGCATCTCGCACACCCCCCTGGCGATCACGCACATCACGGTCGCCCCTGGTGCGCAGGTCGTCGTGCCGTGGCCGGCGGAGTACAACGCGCTCGCCTACGCCCTCGCGGGCCAGGGCACCATCGGTGCCGAGCGGAGACCCTTCTCCGCCGGCCAGCTGGCCGTGCTCGAGCAGGGCGACTCCGTCGTCATCAGTGCCGACGATCGTCAGGAGTCCCGCTCGCCCAACCTCGAGGTCTTCCTGCTCGGTGGAGTCCCGCTGCGCGAGCCCGTCGCGGCATATGGCCCCTTCGTCATGTGCACCAAGGCCGAACTCGTCGAGGCGTTCGAGGACTACCAGGCCGGACGCCTCGGCACGATTCCCGCCGACGCCATCCAGCCGCACCGTGCCGGGTGAGGACCGTATCGACGCGTGCGCACGGTTGACCATATTCTGACCAGAATCTAGTCTGATGTCATGACAGCCATCGCCGATGACGACACCATCGGTGTCTACGACTTGAAGGCTCACCTCAGCTCCGTGCTGGAGGAAGTCATCGCCGGACGTGTCGTGACCGTGACCCGTCACGGCCATGCCATCGCGAGGATTCATCCGGCTGTGACATCGACCGCGGACGAGCGCAGGGCCGCTGTCGAACGGATGAAGCGCGCACGCGCAGGCCGGAAACTGGGACAGCCCGTCGCTGAGCTCATTGCAGAGGGCAGGAAGTGACGGATTTCGTCCTGGATGCATCCGCCACCCTCGCCTGCCTCTTCGATGACGAGACCAACGCACGTGACACCGGAGCGGCAGTGCTCGACGCCCTGGTCGACGGGGTTGCCCTCGTCCCCTCCCTGTGGGCCTACGAGGTAGCCAACGGCGTGCTCATGGCGCTTCGCAGGGGCCGCATCACTGACGCCGAAGCTGAGGACTTCTTCGCCGATCTCTCACTGCTGGACATCAGGATCGATGATTCTCCGACCCGCCCGGAGTCCTTGTGGCGAACTGCGAGTGCCACCCGTCTCACGGCATACGACGCGGCCTATCTCGATCTTGCTGAAGTGCACGGACTGGCCCTGGCCACGCAAGACCCTGAACTTCGCCGTGCGGCGCGCCGGGCGGGCGTCCAACTCGTGTAGCGCGCTTACCCCCGCTGCCGCCGGTACGACTCGAGGTCGAAGTAGTCGCGCCATAGAGCCACCCGACCATCGCGTACCTCGAAGACCGCCGCGATCGGAATCTCAATCCATCGGCCGTCGACGAGGAAGCGGTCGGTGCGCTCGTTCATGACGGTGTCACCGTTCTCGACCTGACGGTGAACAACCCATTCCACCTGCGATGCGGCAGCGGTCACGCCGCCCGAGAGCACCGAGCGAACACCGTCTGGGCCGAAGACCTTGCCGATCGGCACGTTGTCGTACTCGATGTCGTCGGTGACGAGGGCGCACACCGCGTCAAGATCACGAAGCTCGCACGCCTGGACGAGTGCGGTGACGACCTCACCGGGCGACATCGACGTCATGCGGAGCGGCGATGCACGCGAACAGGCACCTCGATCATGCCGCGCAGCCCGAAACTCGGACCGAAGCGCAGAGCTCCTGGCTCCAGTACCTCCAGTGCCGTGACGTTCTCGGCAAGCGCACGCAGGGCCGAGGCGGCCTCGATGCGGGCGAGGCCCGCACCGACACAGACGTGGATGCCGTGGCCGAAGGCCAGGTGCTCCTTGACGTTCTCGCGCAGCGGATCGAACACGTCGGGATCCTCGAACACCTCCGGGTCGCGATTCGCAGAGCCATAGGCAAGGAACAGGGTCGAGCCCTCGGGGATCGCCACCCCGCCGAACTCGGTGTCGCAGGTGACCCTGCGCCACAGGCCCATCACGGGTGAGGAGAAGCGGATGCCCTCCTCGACGAGTCCGCGTCGGAACGCCTCGTCGTCACGGATGCGGTCCCAGATCAGGGGATCGTCGGCGCGCATCTCGTCGATGCGGACGATCATGTCGGCGAGGGCCCGGATCGTCGTCTCGTTGCCGGCGACGACGAGCTCGCGCACGAGCCACACCAGCTCGCCGTTGGTGAGCGGGGTCTCACCCTCCTCTGCCTGAACCAGCTGCGACAGCAGGTCGTCGCCGGGATTGACGCGGCGGTCGTCGAGGATCTCGCAGATCACCTGCTGGTACTCCAGCACGTCGCGCTCGACCTCGAGCCAGCGCTCGGCACTCAGCTTTCCGCCCAGGGCTGCATTCGAGGAGTCCGACCAGCGACGCAGGTCGTCGCGGTAGCGATCGTCGACGCCGAGGATGCGCATGATCGCCCACACCGGCAGGGGCACGGTGATGCTCTCCATCGCGTCGACGACCTCGCCGTCGGGCAGCGCCGCGGCGATCTGGTCGGCCACCTCGTCGACGAGGGGCTCCATCCATGCGAGCCCGCGCACGGTGAACGAGCGGTTCACCATCTTGCGGTAGCGGGTGTGGTCGGGCGCATCATTGGTGCCGAGCGCGGGACGGTACGGATAGCCCTGGGCCCGGAGTGCCTCGACCTCGGCCGCGACCTCCGGGGGTGGGGTGTCGCGCCGCGCCGCGGGCATGTTGTTGCTGAACCGCACCGGATCCATCAGCGCCTCGCGCACGAGCGACCACGTGGTGACGAAGAACAGCCCGGGCTGGTTCGGGATCTCGTAGACGGGCGCCTGATCGCGCAGCAGGGCGTAGGTGGGGAAGGGATCCTGGTAGAAGGCGTCCGTGTGCGGGTCGATCCGGGGCAGCGTCTCGGTCACAGGGTGACGGTAGGTGCTGCTGGGGTGATCGGCAACGCCTATGCGCGAACCCGCGAGCCGCCGTAGCCTTCGATCCATGACGGACGAGCCCACCCAGCACAACGTCTTCGGGGAGCCCCTGGAGGTGTGCGGCCTGGACCCGCTGACCGGGTTCTACCGCGACGGTCTCACCACGACGGGTCCGGACGACTTCGGCTCCCACACCGTGTGCACGGTGGTGACCGCTGAATTCCTCGAGCACCAGCGCTCCGTCGGCAACGACCTCTCGACGCCCATGCCCATGTACGGGTTTCCGGGCCTGAAGCCCGGCGACCGATGGGCGGTGTGTGCCTCACGCTGGCTTCAGGCCTACCAGGACGGCATGGCCGCGCCCGTCGTGCTCCGCGCCACCAACGAGGCCGCGCTCGACATCGTCCCACTCGAGGCGCTGGGCGAGCACGCGGCTGATGTGCCCGACGATCCGGGGATGCTGCTCGGCTGACCCGGCACCGGGGAATTGCCGGGGAATGCCTCGGCCATGCGCACGCCATGACACCATGCGCGGGTGAAGCGACTCCTGATGCTCGCCATGGCTCCCGTACTCCTCGGAGGCCTGCTGGCGGTGCCCGCCGCCACGGCTGCTCCTGCGGCGAGTCCGTCGCAGCCGGCCCTCGCTCCGCTGGCCAAGGGTGCGATCACGGGAACTCCCGCTCAGATCCTGCGTGAGGTCCCCGTCACGGAGCCGCTCGTGTCGGGGTTCCAGTCGGGGCTGTTCCAGCCCAAGGGCGCGCTGTACAAGAAGGACGCCAAGGGATGCACCAAGCGCAACCAGCTCCTGATCAAGGTCGCCGTCAAGAAGCCGAGGATCGGCAGGAACTGCGTGCTCGCAGGTGGCGAGTGGCTGGCCGACTTCGGGCGCACGAAGGTCACCAAGGCAAGCGCGATCACGCTCCTGCCTCTCATCCCGGACAACTACGTCTATGCGCAGGGTGCCTACGGATGGACGGAGGCCCAGCGGCGGGCCTACGGACAGGACTACCCGACCGAGCCGTGGACGCCCCGGCAGACCCGCTCCATCAAGACGGACATCGAGCCCTCGTCGCTGCAGCTCTACAGCCCGTCAGGTGCCAAGGTCATGAAGGGCGTCCAGGGCGTGCTCGGGACGACCGGTGTCTCGCAACGTGGCGGGGACGCGCGTGATGCGCAGCTCAATGCCGAGCTCACGAAACTTCGCCTGCTGAACCCCGGCCTGTTCGACGACTGGACGGTCGCCACCCTGCTGAACGCGAAGTCGTGGGGCCTCAGCTTCGGGCCCGGCACGTACGACAACTTCAACGTGACGATCAACACGTGCTCGGCGAGCGGCGATGCCAAGTCCGGCATTGCCTGCAATGCGGACTACTCGGTCGCGAACAAGGCAGCGCAGTACAACATCACCCCGGTGCCGATGTCTGCGTCGCTGCGCGGTGCCCCGCCCGAGCTGGTCAACCCGGTGAATCCCGACAGGGCCAGGGTCCCTGACCTCAGCTACTCGGCACCAACCGGTCCGGTGATCGACCGGTTCCTCTTCGGCCTGCACGCTCCGGCGACGTGGTTCGGCGACGACGCAAGCGGAGTCGAGGGGCCCACCAACGAGGCGAACATCCCCGACGTGCCGGTCGGCTACCTGCGCCTGTGGGACACCGAGACCACCTGGGCCGACATCGAGCCCGCCAACGGCCAGTTCACCTGGCGCAAGCTGGAGAAGCAGATCCAGACGGCTCAGCGGACGGACTCCCGCGTCATGCTGGTCCTGGGAGGCACGCCTGCATGGGCGGGTAACGGCAGTCGGCAGTCCCCGCCGAAGAGCATCGAGGACTGGCGCGACTATGTGCGCACGGTCGCCTGCCGACTCGGGCCGTCGATCTCGGCCTACGAGATCTGGAACGAGGCGAACCTGACCACGTTCTGGACGGGAACTGCGAAGGAGATGGCCGACCTCACCAGCGCCGCCTTCGAGGAGATCCGCAAGTGCAATCCCTCGGCCCTGGTGGTGGCTGCGAACACGACGAGTCGCGCGACCGGCTCCTTCGGCACCTTCTACCCCCAGTACCTGCAGGAGCTCAAGGCTCGCAACTGGCCGGTGGATGCGTACTCCGTCCACTCCTATCCGACGGCCTCCGGCGGCGCCAACGACCGCATCCGCGGGATCGGCCAGTTCAAGACGATGCTCGCGCTCGCAGGCGCTCCCCAGACGACGATCTTCGACACCGAGGTCAACTACGGCCTGGCCGGCCTCGGCGAGGGCAAGGTCGACCTGACCGGCCAGAACGCCATGGCGCTCATGTCACGCACCTACATCGACTCCGCTCGCTACGGCTTCGCCTCGACCTTCTGGTTCGTGTGGACAGCGACGCCCGACAGCAAGTTCGGGATCCAGTTCACCCGCCAGGCCGAGGCCGAGAAGACGGCGTGGCGCACCACCTACGACTGGCTCGTGGGAGCGCAGTTCCAGAAGTGCCTCGAGACCGACGAGGGGCTGGTCGTGTGCCAGTTCAGCAAGGGTGGAGGGAACTTCTCCCTCGTCTGGCATGGCGATGTCGGCAGCACGCCGATCAGCGTCTCCACAGCGGTCCTCGGTCAGTTGGGCTCCCGCATCTGCGATCTTGCCGCGAACTGCAACGTGCTCAGCCCGGGCTCCAGCCCGTCCATCGGGTTCATGCCGATGCGCATCGATGGGGCGCCCCTCCCGGCCGAGTCCGGGCCGTCGACCCCCACCGCGCCGGCAGAGCCGAACGCTGCTGTCACGGACCCGCCGCAGCAGGTCCGCGTCGAGGTGATCTACGACGTCAGCAACAAGGCCGACGGGAAGGCGACATGGTTCCCGCCGGCCGGGTCGCCCGATGCCGGTGCGACGACGTACGCCTATCAGTGGCAGTTCTGCCAGGGTGGAGCCTGCGAGACCTTCGCCCAGGGAACAACCAAGGAACTGAACTCACGCGTGGATCTGCGCAAGGGTCCGGGCTCCTACCGCTTCGTCGTCACGGCTCAGTCCTGCGCCAGCCCGGGAGGGACCTGCTCCCTGCTGCAGCCGTCGTCCGCGGTGACCGAGAACTTCAGCATGCTCAGGACCCAGGCGGCGCCTCCGTCGACGGTGCTGCTGGGCGTGGGGTCATCCACGACCGCCGTGACGTGGAATGCGCCTGACGTGCTCCCTCGCCTGATCAAGGGATACGAGGTGGAGATTCGGACGATGCCTCGTGGAGAGTGGTCGAAGGTGGCCACGACGTCCAAGACTCGCGTGGAGACCTCCACGGTCAAGACGGGCTGCGCGTCCAGTACGTCGTGTCAGGCACGGGTGCGAACGGTGATGACCAGTGGACTCACGTCCGCCTACGTCACCTCCAACGAGGCATCGGTGCAGACGCAGATGAAGGCCCCGCACGTGCTCTCCGCTCTCTGGCGCACCACCGACCAGCAGGTGGAGATCTATGCCATCGATGCTGACCTCGATGGGATCAACTCCACGTATGGGTACCCCACGATCGCCTTTCAGCTGCGCTTCAGCAACGACGGTGGATCAACCTGGACGACAGCCCTCGTGCTGAATCCGGGACGTCCGGAGGAGCTTGGATGTCCGCCGCTGAGGTTCTTCGAGCCGGGAACGGTGAACGCCCCGTACTGCAGCGGGGTCCGATTCTCGAGGGGCGGCCTGGCGAAGGACAGTCTTGTGCAGATCCGCGCCGTGGGCGACTACCTGAATGCTCTTCCTAGCGACTGGGTGCGCATCACGCTCGATTGAGCGGCACCCTCGCGAGGCGCGGTGACACACTGAGGCCATGGCTCCGACCACGATCATGTTTCTCCGCCACGCGGAGAAGCCGGCCGACAGCGGGGCTCCGCTCGGAGTCGATCAGCACGGGCACAACGACCCGCACTCCCTGTCGGTGCGGGGCTGGACGCGAGCCGGAGCCCTCGCCGCCCTGTTCGATCACGTGCCGACCCCGAACCGTCCGGGGCTCGCGCGCCCGGGCCGCATCCTGGCGACGAAGCCGACCGACGAGTACCGCAGCAAGCGGGAGAAGGACACCGCCACGCCGACGGCCGGGCGCCTGGGCCTGACGATCGACGACTCCTTCACCCACCATGACGCCGCTGATGCGGCTGCCAGCATCCTCGCGCAGGATCAGGACGTCCTGGTGGTCTGGCACCACGGCAGCATGCCGGCGCTGCTGCACCACTTCCCGCTTGCCGATGCCAGCCAGATTCCCCAGGCGTGGCCGGAGGATCGCTTCGACCTGGTGTGGGTGCTGAGCCGAGAGAGCAGCGGCACCTACGCCTTCAGCGAGACGAGCCAGGACCTGCTGTCGGACGATGCTCCGCTCCGGCGATGACCGATCTGCAGGATCCCCTCGCCACGGCATGGGCAGCGCTGGACGCCGGACGTCCCGATGAGGCTCTGCGCCTGGCGTGGCAGGCCACCATGCCGGCCGTGCTGCACCAGGACGACGAGGCGCTGAACCGGGCTGCGCTGCTCGCCGAGGAGATCGCGGCGCGCAGTGCGGGCCCGGTCAGGCAGGAGGCGCTGCAGAACGCGGCCTACTGGGCGGCGTGCGTCACCTCCCCGCGTGACGGGCAGGGGAGCGCATGGTCCTTCCGTCGGTGGTTCAGCCGGGCGCCTAAGGAGGAGCGGATCCCCTGCCCGGAGTGCGCCGAGATGATCCTGAAGGACGCGAGGGTCTGCCGCTTCTGCGGTCACCGTCCCGGCTGACACCCGCGGCTCGTGCAATTCCGGCCACGCCCGGACTAGGTTGCCGGCATGAGCCTGTGGGTGGGGATCGCCGTCATCGTGGTGGCGATGCTGCTGGGCGGCCTGCTCATCTGGGCGGTCAGCCGCAAGAGTCCCGAGGGATCGCTCGCCGACCGGATCCCGACCAACGTGTACGCCGTGACGGCCGGCGCCATGACCCTCCTGACGGCATTCACCTTCTCCGCCGCCTTCGCCCAGTACACGAGTGCGCAGACGGCTGTACGTCAGGAAGCGTCTGCGATCCTGCAGATGTACCGGTCGACGGGCTTCATCGAGGAGCCGCTGCAGTCGACCCTGCGCGCCGACCTGCTCTGCTACTCGACCCTCGTGGCGACGGTGGAGTGGGACGACCTCGGACGAGGTGTACTGAACATGCAGGGTCCTGTGCAGAAGACGATGATCGCCATGGACAACGCCATCTCCACGTCTGAGGGACAGAAGCTCGCCGGCAACGGACTGTCCATCTGGGAGGGGGGCAACGCCGAGCTCGCCGCCGCACGGGAGCAGCGATTCGCGGTGGCGGACTGGGACGTTCCGCCGTTGATCTACTTCGTGCTGGTCCTGGGCTCCATCCTGACGCTCGGTTCGCTGTTCGCCTTCGCCGACAGTTCGAAGCCGGGGTGGGGCCATGCCGTGCTCATCATCGGCCCGGTCTTCGTGGCGGTGGCAGGACTGGTGGTGATCCTGTTCCTCGACAGTCCCTTCATCCAGACACCCGGATCCGTCACGCCCGAGGCCATCGTCGAGACGGTCGAGTACATCCAGGCCGACATGGACAGCCGTGGACTCGACACGACCCCGTCATGCCCCACCGACACGGCGGGCGAGAGGGTCTTCGGCTGATTCGCATGCCGGGGCGCCCTCACTCGCAGGCGATGCCGTCCCGGTCCCGGTCTATAGCAGGTGATGAGGCGCGTGACAGACTCGGGGACACCAGGCACATGCGCGGTCGACGCCTCGCTGTCCGACACTGACCGTCGATAGACTCCTGTCACACGATACGAAGGAGTGCGCAATGAACCCTGGTCGACGATCTGCTGCGGCGCTGGGCGCCCTCTGCTTGGCCTCTATTGCCCTGCTGTCCGCGTGCAGCGGGAGTGGGCAGGAATCGGGCGCAACGTCCGAGGCACAGCCGGAGGAGGCGCCTGACGCTGCGCCAGTCGAGGAGGATGCCCCCGCGGAGGCGGCCGGGGCCATGACCGATGCGAGTTTCGCCGTGACGACCTACATGGACACCATCTGGCCCATCGAGGGCAACGACTACGCGGATGCTGCCGCGGTGGAGCCCTGGTGCGCCACCCACGGCACCGACCCGGCCGGCGCCATCGACTCCGTGGTCGAGTACCTGTCGCAGGAGCCCGACATCGCCGGTGCTGATCCGGAGTCGGTTCGGACGGCCATCGATGAGTACCTGACCAACAACTGCTACCTCATCCAGTAGCGCCGACACTCGACCAGTCCCGGTCAAGCAGAAGGGGCCGTGCACCAGAAGACTGGTGCACGGCCCCTTCCTACCTGCTACTCGGGCACACCATGCGCAGTGCTGCCCTCGATCGTCAGGCGCACTTTGACAGGTACTGGCCCTTCTTGCCCTCCGCAGAATCCACGTTGGCCTTCGTGAGGATCGTGAATCCGGTCGTGATCTTCTTGGTGGTGGGCTGGCCGTTGAGCGCCTTGAGGGCCTGCTCGACGCCCTTGGTGCCGATCGTCGCAGGCTGCTGCGCGATGAGTGCCTGGACGGTGCCCGCCTTGAGGGCCTTGACCTGATCCGGGCCGGCATCGAAGCCGATGACCACGATCTGGCCTTCCTTGCCGGCCTGCTTGATGCCCGTGGCTGCGCCCTGGGCGGAGAACAGGTTCGACGCGAAGATGGCCTTCAGATCAGGGTTCGCGGCGATGGCCGCAGTGGTGATCTGAGCAGCCTTGGCAGGCTCGTTGTCCGAGTACTCCTGGCCGATGAACGTGTACTTGCCACCGCTCTTCTCGACCGCGGCCCTGAAGCCTGCGTCGCGAGCATCGGTGGTGCTGATGCCCGGCTTCGTGCCGATGCCCATGACCTTGCCGCCACCGGGCACGAGCTTCTGGATGGCCTTGTAGGCCTCCTGGCCGCCGGCGAAGTTGTTCGACGAGATGGCCGAGGCCGCGAACTTCGGGTTCTTCACCGTGGTGTCGACGAGCACGATCTCGATGCCCTTCTTGGCGGCATCCTCGAGCGGCTTCTGCATGGCATTGACATCGTTCGGCGCGATCAGGATTGCGTCGGGCTTGCTCGCCACGACGGAGTCCAGGATCGGCTTCTGCAGTGTCGCGTCGAACTTGGCCGGACCGACGGTCTTGACCGTGGCTCCTGCCTTCTTCGCCGCGGCCTGGATTCCGCAGTCCATGGTGATGTAGAAGCCATCGCCCTTCACACCCTGGATGAACACGATGTTCTCACCGGCGGCGTTGGCTGAAGGAGCAACGCCGAGGGTGAGACCGGCGACTACCCCGACACTGAGTGCCGCGGCAGCCGTCTTCTTCAACTGTGTCTTCACGAGATACCTTCCTTCTTGGTTGATCCCACTTGCACGCCGCCCACATGGAGACGCCCGGGTTTGCGTCCTGATCCGCGGAGTGCCCGTTGTCTCCGCACGCCGTCGATGTAGACGGCTCCGATCAGGAAGATTCCGATCACGACGCCCTGCCAGTAGGACTCGACGCCGATGATGATGAAGCCGGACTGCAGGACAACGGGGATGAGCAGTCCGATGACCGTGCCGAAGATCGTGCCGATGCCGCCGAAGAGCGACGTCCCGCCGATGACGACACCGGCGATGACGGTCAGAGCAGTCATCGAGTTGCCGCCGATGGTGGTCTGCTGGAAGAAGGCGATGCTGAGCCAGCCCGCCATCCCTGCGGTAACGCCGGAGATGACGTAGATCCAGATCAGATGACGGTCAACCTTCACGCCGACCCTTCGACACGCCTCCGGGTTGGAGCCGATGGCGTACGTGGTCAGGCCGAAGCGAGTGGCATGGAGGAGTATCCCGCCGAGAAGGCAGATGACGGCGGCGATGACGACGAGGTTCGGCAGTTCGCCGAAGAGGTTGCCGAAGCCGACGGTGTCGACCATCTCCACCGGCACCTCGTAGAGGTCGATTCCTCCGGTGAGCACCTGGGCCAGGCCCAGCGCGGCACCGAGGGTGCCGAGCGTGACGATGAAGGCGGGTACGTTCGCCTTCGCGACGAGGAAACCGTTCACCCAGCCCCATGCGGCGCCTGAGGCAAGGGCCGCCACGAGGCCGATGAGGGCCGTGCCCCATCCTGAAGCACCCAGGTTGCCCATGACCATGGCGGAGATGACCGAGCTGAAGACCAGCACCGATCCGATGGAGAGATCGATGCCTGCCGTGATGATCACGAAGGTCGCACCGACGCCCAGCACGGCGAAGATCGCGGTGTTCATCATGATCGAGCGGAGGTTGAACACCGTGAGGAACGCGTCCGGCGCCATGAGCGAGAAGAGTGCGACTATGACGAGCAGGACAAGGACGATCTGAAGTGCCTGCACGCGGGTGATGCGCTGGACGATCGTGAGCTGCTCGCTCTTGATCATGTCCTCGATGTCCTGAGTGCTCGTCTTCATGGACGCGTTCATGCGACCTCCTCATCCAGCTTTCCGGTCATGGCGCCCACGAGTTCCTCGATGCTGGTGTCGGCTGCGTTGATGGTCGCCACGCGACGACCACGGCGCAGGACCTGCACTGTGTCGGCGATCTCGAGGACCTCGGGCATCGAGTGGCTGATGAGCACGACGCCGATGCCCTTGTCGCGCACGCGGCGCACGAGGTCGAGGACGTTTGCCGTCTGGACGACGCCGAGGGCAGCCGTGGGCTCGTCGAGGAAGATGATCTTGTCGGCCCAGGCTGCCGAGCGCGCGACGGCGACACTCTGCTTCTGACCACCGGACATGGATCCGACGGGCTCGTTGAGCTTGCGCACCGTGGCGCCGAGGTCGGTGAAGACCTCCACGCTGCGATCGCGCATCTGCTTGCGGTCCATGAACCCGAGGAGGCCCAGGATGCCGCGCCTCTTGATCTCCCGGTTGAGGTACAGGTTCTTGACCGGATCGAGGTGCGGGCACAGGGCGAGGTCCTGGAACACCGTCTCGATGCCCATGGCCCGGGCAGCAGAGGGATCGTGAAACTGGACCTCGGTGCCCTCGAGCAGGATCGAACCGCCTTCCGGCTGCTCCGTCCCGGACAGGATCTTCACCAGCGTGGACTTGCCGGCGCCGTTGTCGCCGATGAGCGCGGTGACCGTGCCCGCCTCGACATCGAAGTCCGCATTGTCGAGCGCGACGACGGAGCCGTAGGTGCGGACGATGCCGCGTGCCTCCAGGAGCGCCATGCCTACCCCCGACCCTGCTGCCAGGGCGTCGCACGACCGGCGATCACCTCACGGAGCGCGAGCAGCCGTGGCCGGGCCGTCTCCTGCAGGAAGGTGGTGCGCTCCTGCGGCCCCAGCCCGACGGCCTCCTTCCACACGGATCGGCCCGCGATGAAGCCGGACGCCCCGCCCTCGTCGCAGGACACCCTGATGACGTCCTCGAAGACGCTGAAGTCGACTCCTGCGCTGAGGACCGCCCATGGCACGGTCAGGACGTCGGCGAGCCGCCGGCAGCCCGCCGGTGATCCTGGGTACTCGAGCTTGAGCAGGTCAGGCTTGAGGTCGGTCAGAAGGGCCGCGGACGTGACGATCGCCTCCTCGCGCTGCTCAGGTGACAGGGTGTCCACTCCGCGGGGGGCGAAGATGAGGTTCTCGATGACGGAGGGAATGCCCTGCTCCCGGCAGTCCTGCACGATGGTGCGGACGAGGTCCACGGTCTCGGCCGTGATGTCCGGCTCCCCGGGTCGCACTTCGCGCTGCGGGTTCATCATCACGAGGACCTTGACCGCATCGCCGCCCATCGATCGGACCCAGGCGGCGTCCTGCTCGGGTACGCGGTAGGAACGCGGCTCGCCGTCGAAGTCTCCGCGGTCCGTCGGCTCGGCTGCGATGAGCAGGCCGCACGAGGGGTCGAGCGCGTTCGCGTCCTTCACCGCTCCCACGCCCAGTTGCGGATCGAGCAGGATTCCCGTGGCCTCGGGACTCAGGGCCCGGGTGACCGCGACCTTCACGTCACGCATGTCCTGATCAGTGGCCTCGAGGCCCACGGCGGTGAACATGCGCCGGAGCGTGTTGCGCTGATCGAAGGCGATGATGGCGAACGTTCCGTCATCATCGGCGATCGCGGACAGTGACAGGGCGTGGCCCTCGGCCGTGGCCGTCATCATGAAACCAACTCCTTCGATGGGGGTGCAGCGAGCCGGGCCGCGAGATTGGCGGCCAGGGGGGAATGGGGGTGCTGCGCGGCCACGGCGGCCAGGGCTGCTGCACCGCGGGTTCCGGGCTCGTCGCCCCCGAACCGTGTGAGTCCCGGCATGACGGTGCTCTTGCCGCGGAAGACCCCGTCGAGTTGAGCCCAGCCCCCCGCGGCGACCGCTGCCGTGTAGGGACCGGCGATGTCATCGACGGCATGGACGAGGTCGCCCGTCGCCCTGAGGACGTACTCCATCGCGGCCGACCAGACGTCATCCGGAGTCACCTCGCTGGCCAGGCTGATGGTGACCTCGTTGGTCCAGGCAGGGGGCTCGGACACCCGGACCGCCGTGGACGGCGCTGTGCTGGGCTGCCAGCGGTCCGCTGTGGCGCGCCGGGCCTCGCGGTCGACCGCGCCCAGCATGGTCAGGACGCGGCCCAGGACGAGGCCCGATCGTGTCGCCCCCAGGATGGCGGTCGCCCCCGGGAGCACGTGCCGGCCTGCGCTGAGTCCACGCCCCACGATCGTCAGGCGCTCGTCGTCGGAGAGTCGACGCGAGACCGATCGGAGCACGACGTCCGCCGTGCCGCACGAGTCGTACAGGTCATCGGCTCCCCACGCGCCGGCGCCCACGGCCCCGACGAGGTGGTCGTGTCCGGCCACGGTGACGGCTGCTCCGCGCAGTGATGGAGGCGATGAGACCCCGACGATCCCTGCCGGCATTCCTGCGGGCAGGAGCGGAGGGATGAGCTGAGGCGTCGCCCCGATCCGCTCCAGGGCCGGTAGCCAGGGCTCATCGGTCGCCTGATCCAGCATGCCCGTGCGTGAGGCGAGCGAGGGCTCCGTGATCGTGCTGCCCGTCAGGCGGAAGGCCACGTACTCGAGGGCATTCAGCCACCGGGCCCCGAGCGGGATGGACTCCCCCGTGTGCAGGCGCCAGAGGAGCTTGGCGAAGGAGCACTCCGCCTTGAAGGCGAGCCCCGTCCGCGCCCGGAACTCCTCGGCGAAGTGCTCCGGCAGGGTGTCGAGCTCGGTCTTGCCCCGTTCGTCGTACCAGGCGATGGCCGGCATGACGGGCCGATGCTGGGAGTCGATCACGACTCCTGTCTCCGCCATGCCCGTGATGCCGATGCCGACCACGGCGCCAGGGAGAGTCCCGTCGGGAATCGCGCGTTCCAGAACGGCGATAGCGGTGTCGGCGAGGAGGTCGACGGAGATCTCCGTCTCGCCGATGCGATCGATCGACCACGGCGTGGGCAGGCTCGCGTGTCCCACGATCTCCCCGTCGAGGCTGAAGGCCTGAGCCTTCATGGACGTGGTGCCGACGTCGATGCCGACCACCAGTTCGGCCGTGGTGCTCATGTCGTCTCCGCCCGGTCGGCCGGGGCGAGCTCCCCGGATCCTCGGGGGATGAGCGTCAGCTCGATCACGGTGTCGTGCGTGGGCCGGCGTCCACCCTCGGTCATCTGGGCCAGGAGCTGTCCCATGGCCGACCGGGCCAGCTGGCGCGGATCGTGGTCGAGGACGGTGATCGCCGGGTCGAGGATGTCAGCAGTGACGAAGTCGCCGAAGGAGATGAGTGCGATGTCCGTGCGCCTGGCGAGGTGCAGCGCCCGAACCACGCCGAGGGACGTCTCGGATCGGGCGGAGAAGATCGCGGTGGGAGCCCTGTCGAGCTGCATGACGGCATGCGTGCGGGCCTCGGCGGTGGCGGCGTCCGTGCACCCGACCAGGCGCAGCTCGGGCGAAGGAGACAGCCCCAGCTCCGTCATTGCCGCAACGTATCCGTCGTGCCTTCGCCGCGAGGTCTCCACGTCCAGGTCGTCCACCACGAGGGCGATGCGTTCGTGGCCGTGCCGGGCGAGGTGGTGCACAGCGTGCCGGGCCGCTCCGAAGTCGTCCACGACGACTGCCCCAGCGCTCAGCCCCTGCGCATGCCTGTCCAGGAAGACGACGGGAGTCGGGAGGCTGTCCAGGAATCCGAAGTCGGCACCGAACGGCGCGATGACCAGGCCGCCGACCCTGCGCGACAGCATGCCCTCGACGATCCTTCGCTCGATGTCGTGCTGTCGGTGGTTGCTCGCGATGAGGACGGTCGTTCCGCGTCCGAGGGCGATGCGCTCGATCTCCTCGATCAGGGTCGCGAAGAAGGGGTCGCCGATGGTGGGGACGACGACGCCCACGGTGTCGTCGACCCCCCGGCGCAGGGTCCGCGCCATGACGTCCACGCGGTAGCCGAGCTGGTCGACCTGATCCAGGACGCGGCGCCGCGTCTCCACCGCCACCCGCGGATCGCCGTTGATGACGCGGGATGCGGTCTTGGTACTGGTGCCGGCCGCACGGGCGACGTCGGACAGGCGTACCGCTGTGCGTCTCATGACCTGGCTCCTGCACGGAGTTCCTCGGCGAGGAATCGCACCCGTTGGGCGTCGATGCCGCCGGCACGGACGTGCTCGCATGAGCTCGAGGCGGTGGCGATGCCGAAGGTCAAGGCGGTGACCCAGTCGACGTCGTCGCCTGCCGGGGTGGTGCTCCACGCGTGGGCGAGGCCCGCCACGAAGGAGTCTCCGGCACCGACGGTGCTCACCGTGTCGATGACGGGTGCCGGCACCCAGTCGGCGCTATCGCCGTGGGCCATCGCGACACCGGACGCGCCCGCCGTGACGAACGCGCGCACGGCACCGCGTGCGCAGAGCTGAAGAGCGGCCTCCTCGGCGCGCACCCGCATGTGACGGTCGCTCAGCGTCCCGGAGTCCATGACGTTCGCGGAGGTGTCCGCGAGGGCTGCCTCGGCCTCGGCGAGGTTGGGGGTCACCACCTCCGGTCCTGCGGACAGGCTCGCGGCAAGCCAGTGGGGGTTGACGTCGAGCAGGACGCGGGCTCCCACCGCGTGCAGGTCGTCGATCAGGTGATGAAGGTTCTGCGGATCGACTCCTGGCGGGAAGCTGCCCATGATGAGCACGATGTCCGCGGGCGTGGCGCGAGCCAGGATCGCCCCGCGCACGGAACTCCAGTGAGCCTCGTCCAGGGGATGCCCGGCGTCGTTGACCACGGTCACTCGACTGCTGGCCTGCTCGAGGTAGATGCTGGCGATGCGCACCGGCCCCGGGATGTCGACGATCGTCGCATCGGCCCCCTCGGTCCGGAGAAGCGCCGCGTAGCGCGCGCGATCGTCCGAGCCCACGGGGATGATGAGCGGGGCCGGCTGCCCCAGGGTCCGAAGCACGCGTGCGACGTTGATGCCCTTGCCGCCGGCCGTGAGCTCGACGTCGAGCGTGCGCATGACGGCGCCGGGCACGAGTTCGGCGACGGTGATGGTGCGATCGAAGACGGGATTGGGGTTCACGATCACCACGCCCATGTCGCCCCTCCTGCTCGTCTCGTCCCGGCGGGTCCACTCGCTCGTGCCGCTGACGGGGTCAGCGCCAGCGATCCGTGACATCGATGACATTGTTGAGCGGAACGGAGGTAATCGATGTCACGAGTGGAGTGACGGTACTGCCTGGTGAACACAGGAGGGCCTGACCGTTATGCAATCGTTACAGGAGCCCTCTTCATCGCGGGTGCACGTCCTGGGCGGCCTCGCGCAGCACCCGGAGCGCCTGGGCCACCTGGTCCGCCGGTGGACCCGCAGCGTCGATCACCCAGTGATCGATCCGCGGGAGGGGCACGGCGGTCACGCTTCCGACGCCTCCGGCGGGACGGGAATCCCGCTCCGATCCCCGGGCCTCGATGCGTGATCGGCGCTGGTCGGGATCCAGGTTGAGCCACAGGAGCAAGGCGGACTCAGGTCTCCCGCAGGCCTCGAGCCACGAGTCCCAGGCCCGGGCAGATCCGGCATGGCGGGTGAAGGGGGCGGAGACGATGACCCGCTCCCGTGCATCCATGCGCCGGACCTCAGCGGCGAGGAGTGCGTAGCGCTCGTCCTTCGTCCGCTCGAGCACGTCAGGCAGGGACAGGTCAGGTGCCTCTCGTCGGCACTTCTGCACCAGGCTCTCGGCCACCACGTCGAGGTCGAGGTGGACGGCTGCCACGAGCGGGGCGAGCGCATCGGCGAGCACCGACTTGCCACTGCCAGCCGGCCCGGCGATGGCGATGACCTGCATGCTGCCATTGTCGCCCTCTACGGTCGGGGACCACCAGCACCGGGGGCAGACCTGCCCCCGTCCCCGTCCTGATCGACAGGAGTCACGATGGCCGGCATCGGCGAGCGGACCATCCACGGCGAGCCGTCCATCGCGATCGCGACCGACGCCGTGACCGCATGGATGACGCTGCGGGGCAACAACGTCGCGCCCGTGACCTTCCACATTCCCGGGGGTGACCTTCAGCCCTACAGCCTGTCGCCCTGGAAGCCGGGGGAGATCGAAGGACTCGATCCCCTGCTCGATGTCCTGCGAGGCGACTTCCTCTGCCTGCCCTTCGGCCCGCAGCCCCAGGGCCCGGCGCACGGTCAGACGTCCTGCGAGAGCTGGACGGTCGAGGCCAGCGGGCCGACGTGGGTGAGACTCGCCCTCGAGGCACAGGATGTGGGTGCCCGCGTCACCAAGACTGTCTGCGTGCGGCAGGGGCAGTTCGCGCTGTTCCAGGAATTCGAGTTCTCGGGTCTCGTGGGGGCCTTCAGCTACGGGACACATCCGGTGCTCGACCTGTCGGGCCTCCCTCCGGCCAGCGCACGCCTGAGCCACGGGCCGCTGGTGTGGTCTTCGGTGTATCCCGGGGTCTTCTCGGACCCCGGGGCCGGCGAGACGCAGATCCTGCAACCCGGTGCGGAGTTCAGCGAGCTCGACGCGATACCGACGATCGACGGGGGAGTCGCTGACCTGTCGCGCTATCCGACGCCGTCTCCGCACGAGGACCTGGTCATGCTCTGCCATCGGGGCGACGCCCGCGGCGTGGGCTGGACGGCCGTGAGTGCGCCTGGCTTCGTGTGGTGCGCACTCAAGGACGTGCGGGACTTCCCCTCCACCGTCCTGTGGATCTCCAACGGCGGTCGCTCGGCCCCTCCGTGGAATGGCCGCCATGTCGGGCGACTGGGAGTGGAGGACGTGTGCTCCTACTTCCATGCCGGGCTCGTTGACAGTCGCGAGGATCGACTCGCCGCTCGGGGAATTCCCACGGCGCGCGTCTTCGATGGGTCGGCTCCCACCCGACTGCGCTCCCTGCAGATGGTCGTTCCGACTCCCTCAGGCTTCGGCCGTGTCGTCGACGTCGACACCTCGCAGGAGGGACGGCTCACCGTCACGGACGAGCTTGGTGCGAGCGTCGCCAGCCGCGTCGACTGGCAGTTCGTCCTCGGCATGACCTGACCGAGGAGGCTGACGTGACCGAGGAGACGGCTGACAGGTCCCGCGCCCGACTGCCATAGTCGTCCCATGCTCGCGCCACTGGTCTACGACCCGGTGTCGGTCGAGGCGCACACGGATCCCTACCCGATCTACGCCCGCCTGCGGGATGAGGCACCGCTGTACTTCGTCGAGGCACACGACGTGTGGGCCCTGTCGCGGTATCACGACGTGCGGGATGCGCTGCGGGACTGGGAGACCTTCTCGAGCGCTCAGGGAGTGGAGCTCGGCGAGTACGTGCAGTTCTTCGGCGAGGGCAGCATCCAGGAGCTGGATCCGCCGCGTCACGACGTCATCCGCAAGGTGCTGGCGCCGAGGTTCATGAACCGTCGCATCAACGCCCTCGAGGGTGTGATGCGCTCGTCGGCTCACGAGCTGCTGGATGCCCTCCCCGCCGGTGTCGCGGATCTTGCAGCGCAATACACCCAGCGGCTTCCCTGCCTGGCCATCATGCGCATTCTCGGGATCCCCGAGGCGGACATCCCCTGGACCATTGACGCGGGACTGGACATGCTTCGCCGGCCTCCAGGGGAGTCCGGTCCCTCGGCCCGCGCAGCGGAGTTGCGCGTGGAGCTCGTCTCCTTCATGGAGGATCTCGTCGCGCATCGCCGTTCGGCGGGTTCGCACGATGACGTGCTCGGGGACATCGCCGAGGCCATTGATGCTGGCGTCATGAAGGAGTCGGAGATCCAGGGGCTGAGCCTCCTGCTCATCGCTGCCGGCATTGAGACGACGAGCAGCCTCATGGGCACCATCGTCCGCTCGGTGGCCGAGGGCCAGGTGATGCCCGGAGATCTCCTCACGGACAGGGGCGCGTTGTCGGCATCGGCCATCGAGGAGTTCCTGAGATACGACTCGCCGGCGCAGTGGCTCGCGCGCGTGACCACCAGGCCGGTCACCCTGCATGGCGTTGACCTGCCTGTGGGAAGCCGTGTGCTGACCCTCTTCGCCTCCGCCAACCGGGACCCCCGAGAGTTCGAGCGTGCGGACGAGCTCGTCCTCGACCGTGACGGAAGCCGGAACCTGGCCTTCGGCGAGGGGATCCACTTCTGCCTCGGAATGCCGCTGGCGCGACTCGAGGCACGTGTTGGCATCACGGAGCTGCTCACGCGCCACCCGGTGATCTCGCTCGCAGGTGAGCCCACCCGCTACCCGTCGCACGTGATCCGCGGGTACGAGGGACTTCCTGTTCGCCTCGAATGAGGCGCCGCCCTCATTCGCAGGCGATGCCGTCGCTGTCCCGGTCCATGTGGCTGTTCACGGCGTACAGGCCCGGGTCCGAATCCCGTCGGATCGGCGTGACGCCTGCTGCACGCGCCGCCGTGCAGTTGTCGTACCGCACTGCGCGAGTCGTCTCGCCCCCGGTGGAGGGTGGACGCACGGAACTGGGTGCCGGATCGGGCAGGCTGCCGTCGCGGGGCAAGCGCTGGAGCGGGCATGGCGCGAGCACGCGCTGGATGGCGGACTTCTCCGCTGATGTCACCCACAGTCGGTACTTCGCCTTGACGGCCACCTGCCGCGCCACATAGGCGCACCGGAAGGCCTTGTTCGACGGCAGCCAGGTCGCCGCGTCGCCGTCCTGCTTCTGCCGGTTGGCGGACGCCGACACGGCCAGGAGGTTCAGTGGGTCGTTCGCCAGCGCGATCCGCGTCGCCGGGGTGAGCTGCTGGGCACCCGTGGCCCAGGCATTGCCCAGGGCGACCACATGGTCGATGTCGACGACGCTTCGGCCGCGCACGTACGTCAGGGGGCGACCGGTGAACGGGTCGGGATACAGAACTCCCGACATCACGCTGCAGCGGCTGCTCATGATGCGTTCGACGAGGTCGCGACGGAGGATGTCGGAGCGCGTGTCGCACCCGTTGCCGTCGACATCCGACCAGTCGCCTCCGAAGAGATCCCGGCTGTAGCCGGTCATCGGAGCCCGGCCTTTCACTGGCAGCGTGTCGAGGACGTCGAGCGCGGGGCTCGACTGCGCTGCGGGTGCCACGGCGCGTGCTGGAGGGAGGAGCACAGGAGGGACGAGCACCGGCGCTGCGAGGCCGACGACAAGTGCGAGTGCGGGGATCGACGCCCGCCATGCAGCCATCGTCACCCCCGTCTGCCGTGCCGCGTCGTCAGTATGTCAGCGACGCCCACGCACGGGTCATGGCGCATCTGCCGGACCACCCTGCCGCGCACTGTGTATAACCGTCACATGTCGACGTCCTCACCTGCCGCCATCCCGAGGATCCGGTCACTGGAGCGCATCGTCGATGCGCAGTGGTTCCAGCTGCTCATCAGCGGCGTCATCGTGCTCAATGCGATCGTGCTCGGGGCAGAGACGTACGTGGATCCAGCCTCACCCGCATTCACCGTGCTGATGCGCCTCAATGACGCGTTCTACCTGGTCTTCCTCGCGGAGCTGATCCTGCGCATCCTCTCCTACGGCAGGCAGCCGTGGAACTTCTTCCGGTCAGGATGGAACATCTTCGACTTCATCGTGATCGGTGCCGCGCTCATCCCTGCGCTCCGCGCCCAGGCCGAGGTGCTGCGACTGCTCAGGCTCGCGCGCATCGTCCGTCTCCTTCGCTTCCTTCCCGATGCTCGCGTGCTGATTGCCACCATGGGCAAGGCGCTGCCGTCGGTGTTCTCCATGGTCGTGCTCGTGATCCTCATCCTGTTCATCTACGGGATGATCGGCGTGGTCGTGTTCGGCGAGGCCCTGCCGACGGAATGGGGCAACATCGGGTCGGCGATGATGACCCTGTTCGTCCTGCTCACCCTCGAGAACTTCCCCACCTACCTCGATCAGGCGCAGGCTGTCTCGCCCATCGCGTCGGTGTTCTTCCTGTCCTACGTCCTCATCGCCGCCTTCGTCGTCCTGAACCTCGTCCTCGGCATCGTGATCGGCGCCATGGAGGAGGCCCGAGAGGAGGAAAGAGAGCGGCTGCGGAAGGAGGAGGAGGGTGAGCATCTGACTGTGATCGAGATGCTGGAGGCCATGCGCAAGCAGCTTGAGGAGGTCGAGCGCGAGGTGCGCGACCTCGGCCGGGAGCGGTAGCGGCAGACGTCGACTCCACGAGCAGCGCTCTGCTAGCGTGGCGAGGCCTGCATGGGGAAGAAGGAGCCTGCCGTGGCACTCGTGACCAGCGTCCAGCCGGACTCGATGGTGGTGTCGACCTCCCGACGCGATCTCGCGCATCTGCTCTGGCCCATCACCCTGGTGATTCCCCTGCTCCCACTCGCCGCGATCGGGCTGTTCACGCTCACCGGCAACGGGATCTGGCTGTGGCTCGGGCCCATCGTCGTCCTGGGCGTGGTGCCCGTTGTCGACGCGCTCGCCGGGCTGAACCCGAGCGATTCCCCGGATGAGGTCATCGGCCGGCTGAGCCGAGATCGCTGCTACCAGTGGCAGGCGTACGTCATCCTCCCCCTCCAGTTCGTCGGATTCCTCGCCGGTATGTGGCTGATCGCACGTGGCGGCCTGACGCTCAGCGAGCAGGTCGGCATGGCGGTGACGCTCGGATTCGTCGTCGTCGTCGCCTTCAACTCAGCGCACGAGCTCGGCCACGCACGAGAGTCGGTGGAGCGGTGGATGTCGAAGATGGCTCTGGCCCAGTGCGGATACGGCCACTTCTACACCGAGCACAACCGCGGGCACCACGCTCGGGTGGCGACTCCGGGCGATCCGACCAGCAGCCGTCTCGGTGAGAGCTACTACGCATTCTGGGTTCGGGCGGTCTCCGGCTCGCTGCGCGGCGCATGGCGACTCGAGAGTCGGCGGTGCGAGCGCAGGGGTCGCTCCGCCCTCGGTCTCCGCAACGACGTCGTGAACTCATGGCTGCTGACGGCGGCGCTCTGGGCGGTCGTGCTCGTGTGGCTGGGGTGGGCGGTGCTGCCCTTCCTCGTGATCCAGGCCCTGGTGGCCATCGCCCTGCTCGAGGCGATCAACTACCTCGAGCACTACGCGATGCTTCGGCAGCGAGTGGTGCGCGATGGTCGGGAGGTCTACGAGCCGGTGCGCCCGCGCCACAGCTGGAACTCCGACAGCATCCTGACGCACGTGCTCCTGTACCGGCTTCAGCGTCATGGCGAGCATCACATCAACGAGGTGAGGCGCCCCCGGGTGTCGGATGATGCTGAGCAGTCTCCTGTCCTGCCCACGGGATACGCGGGCATGATCCTGCTGGCTCTGGTGCCCCCGCTGTGGCGCAAGGTCATGGATCCGCGGGTCGCGGACCACTACCGCGGTGACCTCACCCTCGCGAACGTGCAGCCGTCGCAGCGAGGTCACTACACCCCGGCGCCGACCGCGTCACGCTGAACGAGGCGCGCGTCAGGCTTCCTGCAGGTCCTCGAGCAGGCGAGGGAGTCCGAGCGTCCCCCCCGTGTGCCACCAGACGACGGTCTCGGCGGCGGGCTCACGTTCCCAGGTCCGTTCACCCACGTAGACCTCCGACAGGTACGCCTCCTCGATTCGCCCGACGGCGGGGAAGGAGCCGGTCATCTCCTGCCCCCCGAGCCGGTGCCACAGGAAGCGGCTCTCGCGTCCGAGCCGGTAGACGGACGGGTCCCGGCACAGCAGGTGCTGCAGCAGGGTCGTCCCGGAGCGGGGGGATCCGACCACGAAGATCGGCCGGACGATCCGACGCGCCATGCGTCAGCCGTCCCGTCGGCGCAGCTCGTCCGCCTGGGCCTTCAGGCGCTGGAAGTACTCGGACTCGGTGATCTGCTCCACCTCGGAGTCGACCCGTGATCGATCGATCTGCACGGTCAGCTGCTTCACCTGCTCGCGCAGGCGGGCCTCGCGCTCGACGACCTCGGTGCCCATGCGCTGGAAGGCCCGGGCCAGTTCACCGACCTCGTCCGACCGGGTGGACGCGGCATCCAGTCGCGAGGGATCGAAGGTGCCGTCAGCCAGGCCCACTGCCGCTGCGGTGATGTCGTCGACGGGCTTGGTGATGCGCCGACTGAGCAGAATCCCGAAGGCGAGCCCGAGGAGCAGCACGGCCACGGTGAGCAGGATCAGCTGCCCGGCCAGGCTGCGGCCGGGTGCCTCCAGCCGCTGCTCGGGTACCGCGGACACCAGAATCCAGTCGGGGTCGCCGCCGGTCGTCGACACGCGGACAGACCAGTCCTCGACGACCTCATCCGCCCACGGCGCGCTCACACTCAACGTTGTCTCCGTGCCGGGCTCCGACGGTGCGGCACCCCGGATCTCCTGGATCGCGGTCAGGCCGGTACCGGCCGACCGTACGGCGGGGTTGGCAGTGGCGACGACCTCCCCGTCCTGGTCGAGGATGAAGAAGAAGCCGTCCTCGGCGAAGGTGATGTCCGCGAACGTCGTCTCCAGGTCCGCCTGCACGCCGAGCACCTGCTCGGCCACGTCGGCATCGATGTCGTCGACGTAGACACCCGTGCCGATGATCCAGTCCCAGGGCTCGTAGTGGAACACGTAGCCGATCTTGGGACTCGGTTCAGCACCGTCGAGTCGCTCCCACCGGTAGTTGACGTAGCCGCTGCCCTCGTTGAGCGCGACGTCCCTGATCTCCTGCAGGACGTAGACACCGTCAGCGTCCTGGAGGTCGGTCAGATCGCGGCCCTCGAAGCGCTCGTCCGGATGAGCGATGGCGGTGAGGTCGCGGTTGTAGGTGAAGAAGTAGTCGTCATTGCCGAACCGCACTGAGCGAAGCATGTCCTTGGCGCGCGACTGGGCCTCGTCCATGGTCAGGTCTCCGGACTCCGCGGCTGCGCGAAGCGCGTCCAGTGCGATGACGAGCGGAGCGGCTACCTCCTTGAGCAGGGTCTTGCGCCGCTCGAGGGTCTGGTCGCGGTAGCGGGCGATGGCTGCGTACTCCGACTGGATCCCGGCGGCCACGGAGGCGTGGATGTTGCCGGCTCCCTCCTCGGACTGCTTGAAGAGCTGGCTCTGGATCGAGCGAACCGCGAAGGCGGTCGTGATGACTGCCGAGATGATGAGCAGCACGGCGAGCAGGATCGACACGCGCCATGACAGGGTCAGTCTTCGCGTCCGCGTGGCCATGGGCCCATCATTCCCCTCCCGCGCCCGCGCCCGAGCCCTTCAGGCCTCTTGCTCGACTCGGAGGTGCGAGTCGGGTAGGTCTCGACGGAAGGGGCGCCGTCCTGCTTCACTGGAGGGCAGGAGAGGAGGGGTGATGGCCAGGATCGACCAGGATGCGGCCACGGGCGATGTCGCCTGGCGTGACCGCAAGCGGCTGCTGTGGCCGGTCGCGCTCGTGATGCCCCTCCTTCCCCTCGCGGCGGTGGGCCTCTTCACCCTCACCGACAACGGCGTGTGGCTGTGGCTCGGCCCCATCGTCATCCTGGGTGTCGTACCCGTGCTCGACGCGATTGCCGGGCTTGACCCGAGCAACCCCTCGGACGACGTGATCGAGCGCCTCAGCCGCGATCGCTACTACCGCTGGCTCACCTACCTGTTCCTTCCGCTGCAGTACGTCGGCTTCCTGGTGGGGATGTGGCTGATCGCGCGCGGTGACCTGCTGCTCAGCGAGCAGATCGGCATGGCTGTGACCATCGGCTTCATCGGCGGACTCGGCATCAACACCGCGCATGAGCTCGGCCACAAGCGCGAGTCGGTCGAGCGCTGGCTGTCGAAGATCGCGCTGGCGCAGAGCGCATACGGCCACTTCTACATCGAGCACAACCGCGGCCATCACGTCCGGGTTGCGACTCCCGAGGATCCCGCCAGCAGTCGGCTCGGCGAGAGCTACTACGCGTTCTGGCCGCGGACAGTGTTCGGATCCCTGCGCAGCGCCTGGACCCTGGAGAGCCGCCGCTGCGCCAGGAACGGGCACCGGCCCTTCCGCATCCAGAACGACGTGGTCAACTCCTGGCTCATGACCGCAGGGCTGTGGCTCGCCGTTGTGGTGTGGCTCGGGTGGTCGATCCTGCCCTTCCTCCTCATTCAGGCCGTCGTCGCGATCTCGCTGCTCGAGGCGGTCAACTACCTCGAGCACTACGGCATGCTGCGGCGGAAGGTGGTCTCGAACGGCGTCGAGAGGTACGAGCAGATTCGCCCGCGTCACAGCTGGAACTCGAACAACATCGCGACGAACATCCTGCTGTACCACCTGCAGCGTCACAGCGATCATCATGCGAATCCCACGCGCCGCTACCAGGCCCTGCGCGATGATGCCGAGGCGCCCGCCCTGCCTACCGGCTACGCGGGCATGATCCTGCTGGCCCTTGTCCCGCCGCTGTGGCGCTCGGTCATGGATCCGCGCGTGTCTGCCCACTACGGAGGAGATCTCGCGCTCGCCAACGTGCAGCCGAGCAAGCGTCATCGCTACGCCGTCGCTTCGGGTGCGGCTGTTGTCACGGACAGTGGGCGCACGTCAACGACGCAGCTGAGCGCACGTCTCCATGCCTGCCCATGCTGCGGTTACACCTACGACGAGGTCGCCGGGGCGCCGCGCGAGGGGTTCTCTCCCGGTACTCCGTGGTCCGATGTCCCGGACGACTGGCATTGCCCCGACTGCGGAGTGCGCGACAAGGTCGACTTCGTCGCGCGCGTCTGACACGGGCCATCCGATGTCGTCCCTGGATGATGACTCGGTCATCACATACGCGTTCCACGACTCCTCGGTGCCGCCCCGCTACCACCGCAGTGTGACCCTGACGGTGACGAAGCAGGAGGCACGCATGGTGGTCGACAGCTACGGCACGGTGCTGGCGGACGAGAGGCGACCCACGTCCGATGCCCTGTGGAGCATGCTCGCCGAGACTCTCCCGACGATCGAGGGCAGGCCTGTCGAGGTCCCCGCGCAGGGCTGCACCGGCGGCACTCGGGTCGATGTCCTCATCGATACCGCTGGCACGCGTGTGCTGGACCTGCGCCCGGAGTTCTGCGGTGGAGTCAATGTCGTGCTGCGGGACCTCATCCGCACCTGGATCGCGCCGGTTCTGGCGAGCTTCCCGCCGGTCAGCGAACTGGCTCCGGAAGGAGAGTAGACGAGGGTTCTGCGTGGGCTACGGTGCCCACATGAGCCACTCTCGAGTGCTCGTCGCATCGGCGGCGGCTGCTGTCAGCCTGACCCTGTTGACGGCACCGCCTGCTGTGAGTGCGCAGGAGCCCGCTGCACCCCAGGCACCCACCGACGTGTCCGCGCGAGTGGTGGACGGCGGCGTCCGGGTCACGTGGAGCCCGCCGTCATCGGATCCCGCGGTCACCCACTACGTGGTCCACGCCGGTCAGGGCTCGTGCCCGGTGACCGTGGACGCGAAGGCCAGAAGTGCCGTGATGCCCGTCGTGAGGGGGCAGCGCGTGATCACGCCGAAGGTGCAGGCCGTCAACGCGCTGGGCTACTCCTCCGATGCGGCGTCCCGGAGGTCCGTCGACGTGCGCGGTCGCGCCAGCAGCGACTACGCCAATCTCCAGGTCCTGGAGTTCAGCGACTTCCATGGAGCTCTGGAGGACACCGAGGGCGCTATCGGTGCAGCGACGCTGGTGAGTGCTTTCGAGCGTGATCGTCGCGCGGTGCCACGGACGTTGACGTTGTCGGCGGGCGACAACTTCGGTGCCTCTCCTGCGATCTCCGCGCAGTTCGACGAGGTGCCCACGATCAAGGCACTCAATCTCATGGGGCTGCAGGTCTCGACCACGGGCAACCACGAGCATGACCGGCCACTGGGCCACCTGCGCGCGATGGTCGATGCCTCTGACTTCGCCTGGGTCGTCTCCAACTACAGCACTCTCGCTCCCCTCCAGACGGGCAAGCGCAGGGTCGAGCCCTTCACCGTGCTCGACGTCGACGGGGTGAAGGTCGGGGTCGTGGGCATGAACACGGAGGACACCGCTGAGGTGACGGCACCCGGCAACCTCAGCTTCGGTCCTTCAGGACGCAGGACGATCACGATCTCGCCGAAGGCCGGCGTGGTGAACAGGCGCATCGCGGCAGCGCGCGCTGCCGGGGCCGAGGTGGTGATCGCTGCGCTGCACCAGGGGTGGCAGGCGAATGTCGCAGGTGCCCCCACCGGGCGCCTCATCGAGGTGACGCGCGGCCTTCGGGGGGCGGATGTCGCCTACGGCGGCCATACGCACCAGACGTTCGCCTCCATCGTCGGCGACACCCCGGTCGCCCAGACCCGGAACTCCGGCCAGGAGTACACGCGCACGCAGCTGTGCCTCGATCGGCGGACCGGCTCCGTCGTGGGCGCGGCGACTGAGGTGGTCACGGAGGCGATGCTTGAAGGGGTCGCACCGGATCCGAGGACCGCCGCGATGGTCCAGGAGTACAAGGACCAGGTCAGCGCGAAGCTCGATCGCAGGATCGGGATCGTCGACGGGGTCTTCCCGCGCGGAGGCATCCCGCCGGTTGAGCGGTCCGGGGAGACTGCACTGGGTGACTACGTGGCGGATTCCCTTCGCGTGAAGTACGGCACCGATCTGGCCCTCCTGACCGGCGGAGGCATCCGTGACACGTTCCCGGCGAGGGGGTACGAGCCGGCGGATCCATCGCTGCGGCGACCGTCGCCGGACGGCAGCGGGCCCTACGACGTCACCCTCGGCGATGCGCTCAGCGTGTTCCCGTTCACCAACTCGCTCATGACCACGGAGGTCACCGGCCGGAACCTCTGGGCCGCACTCGAGAACGGTGTCTCTGGGTATCCGTCAGACGGGCGCTTCCCGCAGATCAGCGGATTCCGGTTCTCCTTCGATCCCACCCGTCCGGTTGGCCAGCGCATCATCTCCGTGACGACGGCTGATGGGCGAGCGATCGTGGCGGACGACACGGCATACTCGCTGACCACGGTCGACTTCCTCGTGAACGGCGGGGACGACTACCTCGGGCTCTTCTCGCCTGCGACCGCGGTGGTTCGCGATGTGCTCGCGGATGCCTTCGCGGCAGCGGTGAGCGCGGACTCGAAGGCCAACGGAAGCGTGCGCATTCCGGCCCTGGACGGACGAATCACCCGCGTGGGATAGGGCGGTGCAAAGGCCGTCGATCCGGCGGCCGGGCGGGTAGTGTGACGTGCGCATCGACAAGCGCGGGAGCCATCACCGGGGTGGCCCACCCAGAAGGGACCCATCAGTGACGATGAAGCTCTCGGCCCTCGTGGCCGCCGTGTCAGGAGTCGGACTCGCGACAGCGTCTCTGGCGCTCGCCGCGCCCGCGTCGGCCTATGACGGCAGGACGACCCTGACCGCCGGCAACGGGACGGTCGGCGTGAACCAGGTGCTCACGGCGACATACGTCTCCTACAACGCCACGACGTCCTGCGACGACGAATCCGGCACGGTCAGTTTCGACTTCCAGGTGGGCAACAACACTGATCTCGGCACCATTGCCGGAACGTGCACGCCGGTGAGCAACGGCTCCACCACTCCCGTGGCGACGTGGACCGCGACCATGAACTGGACTCCGACCTCGAGCGGGAACGTCACGCTGTACGTCGACGCGCTCCAGCAGCTGATGGGTGGGTCTCCCACGGTCGGCACGGCCTCGAAGCGGATCTACGTTGCTGCGGCCCAGCCGTCTGGTGCCCCGTCCAAGGTGCAGAACCTCAAGGTCACGGGTGTCTCGACGAACGCGGTGTCGCTGAACTGGAATGCGCCGAGCAGCAGCGGTGGCTCCGCCGTCTCCGGCTACATCGTGAAGTGGACCGGACCCACCAGCGGCCAGATCACCGTGCAGGCCACCAACGCCAACGTCGGCACACTGTCGGCTGGATCGGCCTACACGTTCAGCGTCTCCGCCGCCAACGCCCAGGGCTGGAGCGACTGGGTCAGCGTGACGCAGAACACGGCGAACGCGCCGACTCCTCCGCCTGTCCAGCAGCAGACGCTGGCCGGACCCTCGTGGACGGGCGGCGGCCCGAAGGTCAAGAGCGGGAAGTGGAAGACGTTCAACAACACGTCGAACCTCGACACGAACGCCGGCCGTGAGGCCCAGCTGAGTGCCATCAACCGCTCGTCGACCCTCAAGTCGGTCACCTTCCGCTACGACGGCGACAACGCGCAGGTGAAGGCCGTGCTGAAGCCCGGCGCGTCGCAGGGCTCGTTCACGCTCCGCGAGTTCTCCCCGGCACTGCCGGGCTTCACGGTCATGAGCGTGACCCGCGTGATCAAGGTCGTTCGCTGACGGCGGCAGCACGAAGCCATGCCACCGGAAGGGCCCAGGGGTGAACCCCCTGGGCCCTTCCCGTGAGGGACGTCCTCGCGATGGGTGATGCGCGTTCAGGCCCGTGACGTTCACCGGGATGAGTAGGGTTCCGGCACTGCCGCCGATCGAGTAAGAGGTCCCCCATGAGCCTGCGAGTGCGCTACGTCGTTCTCTACGTTGATGACGCTGAGATGTGCCGGCGCTTCTGGGTGGAGAGGATCGGCATGGTCGAGAAGGACCGGCTCCAGGTGGACGACCATGCCGTCGTCAAGGTCGGATTCGCGGACCAGGACTTCGCCTTCGAGCTCGTCCCCTTGGCGATGATGGCCGACAACCCGCATGGCCTCGACCTCGCGACACCGTCCATCGCCCTGCAGGCGGACGACCTCGAGGCCACGCGGGAGAAGTTCGTCCAGGCCGGCGTGGAGGCGATGCCGATCAGCGAGTTCAGCGGCGTGAGGAGCTTCGGCTTCAGCGACCCCGAGGGTCGCTGGTTCGCTGTGACCGGGTGAGCGAGATCGGCGGTATGCCCCTGTGGAGCGGGTGACGGGAATCGAACCCGCACTGTCAGCTTGGGAAGGGACGAAATCCACAGCCGAAACATCAGTAGTTGCAACATGTTTCGGCTGTCGCATACCCTCGTCGTGGAACTCGCGTGGAACATCGGCAGGCGTGGAACGGCGCCTCCGGGTCACGTCCGGTCACGAGGGGGGACATGGCAGGCAGGCGGTCGTTCGGTGCGATCGAGAAGCTTCCGTCTGGTCGGTACCGCGCGCGGTACAAGGTCGACGGCCGGTGGGTGAACTCGCCGACGACGTTCCCGACGAAGACGGAGGCCGGCATCTTCCTGGACTCCGTCCGCACCGACATGGTGCGCGGCGCCTGGAAGGCCCCTCGCTCGTCCCGGATGTCCCTCGATGCCTACGGCCGGAAGTGGATCGAGCAGCGCGAGAGCCTCAAGGCCACCACGCGGCGCGAGTACGAGTCCTGCTGGCGCAATCACATCGGCCCCTTCATCGGCGTCCATCGCCTGGACGAGGTGACGCCGGACATGGTGCGCGACTGGCACGCGCAGACGAAGGTCAGGCTGCACGCTGAGCTTGAGGCCAAGGACGCAGCGCGAATGGCGCAGGAGAGGAAGGCGGCCAAGGGCGCCCGGAAGGACCGCCGGCCGCGTCAACTCACCCAGGCGAGCGTCAGGGACGGCTCGGCCACGGCGGCGCGCGCTTATCGGCTCCTGCACGCTGTGTTCGCCACAGCAGAGGAAGACGACCTCGTAGCGGCCAACCCGTGTCGGATCAGGGGCGTCGCGTCCCACAAGCCGGCCGAGCGCCCCGTGCTGAGCATCCCCGAGGTCCTGGCACTGGCGGCCGACGTGCCGCCGCGTTACGAGGCCCTGGTGCATCTGCTGGTCTGGTCCGGCGTCCGCATCGGGGAGGCGTCGGCACTCCAGCGTCGTGACCTGGACCTGAGCCCTGGCCATGCGTCGATCTCCGTCCGCGAGCGGGTGTATCCGCTCAAGGGCGTGCACGACATCGATACGCCGAAGAGTCGGGCGGGCGTGCGCACCATCGCGATCCCAGGGATGCTGGCGGAGCAGCTCGAGCAGCACCTCTCACGGTTCACCGGCAAGGAATCGTCCTGTCTGGTCTTCACCACCGAGAACGGCGGCAACATCCGCACGACGTACTACCAGATGTTGCGCCGTGCCCTGAATCGCATCGGTCGTCCGGACGTCCGCCCTCACGACCTTCGCCACACGGGTATGACGCTCGCGGCCCAGGCGGGAGCGTCCCTGGCGGAACTGAAGCACCGCTTAGGCCAGTCCACGACCCAGGCGGCCGAGATCTACATGCACGCGACGGCCGACCACGGCCGGCGGATCGCCGAACGCATGGATGAGATGGCTCAGGAACCGAGCAACGTCCGGCCGATCAAGCGGCGGTCTGCGGGGCGTTCGGCCAACTGACGGTTCCGTGGGACCATCGGGCAGGGTCGATGAAGGGGGATGGGAGAGATGGCACGGACTCTTGAAGACGTGCTGCGCGATCGCCCCGTCGATCGCGCTGAAGTCGATCGGCTCAAAGCGGAGATGCTCGCTTCAGTGCGGGCCGAGGAAAGCGACACGGGCGAGCGGTAGCAGGGCCGGGCCGCCGCATGGCGAAGGTTTCCCGACAATCCTTGGCATGTAGGTCGCGGTCCAAGAGTTGTGAGTCGACGGGCGAGGCCCCCACACTGCGCTGGCCCCCGCAGCCGCAATCTTGCGTTTCGGATATTGCGAATGTTACGTTTAGTTCGAATACGGGAGGCGCACATGACCCAATCACTCGCAGAGGTACACCCCCAGGGCCGCGACGTCGACCTGGCTCGCGAGGCGCTGATTCGCATGCGCCCCGTCCTCGACAATCCGAACCTGGCCGGGGACGAACCGGTCGCGATCACGGTCGAAGGCGGATCCGAAGCGATCGTGGTGCCCAAATCGGTCCTCGAACTGCTGGTACGGGTCCTGGGCAGCCTCTCAGCCGGTGAGGGCATCACCGTCGTGCCCTCGCACGCTGAGCTCACCACGCAGCAGGCCGCGGACATGCTGAACGTCTCGCGTCCCCATCTGGTGAAACTGCTGTCCGAGGGACAGATTGAGTTCAGGACGGTCGGCACACACCGCCGGGTCCTGGCGCAGTCGCTCATGGAGTACATGAAGGCCGACGACCAGCGCCGTCGAGACGCGGCCGCAGAGCTGACAAGGCTCGGGCAGGAAATGAGCCTCCTCTGATGGCGTTCGTCGTCATCTACGACGCCAATGTGCTGTACCCCAGCCTCCTGCGTGACGTCCTCATCCGCGTCGCCCAACGTGGCATGGTGCGGGCCAGGTGGACGGAACGGATCCTGGACGAAGTGTTCATGAACCTCGTGTCGAATCGCCCGGACTTAGACCGCACCAAACTGGCGCGAACCCGAGAGTTGATGAATGCCGCGGTCCGGGACGTCTTGGTCGAGGGTTACGAGGCACTGATTCCCACGGTGACCCTCCCGGATGAGAACGACCGGCACGTGGTGGCGGCTGCGATCCGTGCTCAAGCCCAGATGGTCGTGACCACCAACCTCCGCGACTTCCCGAGCAATGAACTCGGCAAGTGGAACATTGAAGCGAAGCATCCTGACGACTTCCTCGTGGACCAGTTTCACCTCGATGCCATCGCTCTCCACGTGATCCTGCAGCAGATCGCTGACAGCGCGACCAGACCTCCACTGACTTTTGCGGACGTGCTTGACGGCCTTGAGCGTTGTGGCATCACGCAGGCGACGGCACTGCTTCGGCGGTAGTCGTTACACGTGGGCTACCGGCTTCCGCGCGCCGCGGTCACGCTGACCACAGACGGTCGACTGCCGGCACGGTACACGCCTCCACGAACTCGGCCAGGTCAACCTCGCGAAAGCGCACCAGGCGTCCGACCTTGACGAACGGCAACCGTCGGCTCGTGGTGAGCCGTCGGATCATGCGTGGCGTGACACCGAGCCGCTCGGCGGCCTCCTCGATCGTCAGCAGGCTTGCCCCGTAGCGACGCGACTCAGACATCGCGCGCCTCCTTCAACCGACGGTGGACGGTCGCGACGCTGACACCACCGAGGGTGGCCGCCGTCCGCACGCTCATTCCTGGGACGTCGAGCAGGCGTGCCCACGCCTGCCCCTCCAGAGCGGCCGCCCGCTGGACGGCTCGGTGGTACTCCGCCCGAGCACTGTCGTAGCGCTCTCGAGCAACGCGCTCATGCCGCTGCCGTTGTTGCTGTGCGCGCTGCAGTAGCCGCAGCGCCTCCTTCGCCTGGCTGAGGAACGCAGCGGCCATGTTCGCCTCCTTGACGTCACGGGGCCGAATGGCCTCCTGCTCTATAAACCGCGTTACCCCCTCGGTGCCTCGCATTCGGTCGTCCTCCGCCTCGTGGATGGGAGCGATCGGGGCCTCCTCCGCGCATGCGCCCGTCAGCTCGAGCTGGCCGTCTGAGTGATGCAGGTCGTTCATCGCTGTCTCCGATTCCGGGGAGCACTTGTCCCCTCACCTGGTTGACCGCGGAACCCCCTCGGTGCCTCGCAAGTTGTGCGCAGGCGGAATGCGAGGCACCAGGGCTGGCGAAGCGGTTCTACGGGTAGGGACACATTCGGCGAGCAGCCCAACCAGAGACCAAGGACACCCATGAACATCACAACAAATCCACAGACACACATCACAAGACAAACCAACAAACAACACACAACACAACACACAACACAACGCACCACAAAGATCACAACCAACAACACAAACTCAAAGACCAACCACAACGACAACAACCCACAAATCACAACCCGGGCTGGCATCCCGATGCCCTCCGCCGCGCACCAACGTCGGGGAGGTGTCCGTCATGCCGCGTAACGGGCACCTGACGACCCTCGCCCACGGCACGGATCTACCAGCCCAGGTGGGCTACCGACTGGCCGGAATCGACCCGGGCCGGAGCCTGTCGAGGCAGGCACAGGAGGCCCAGGTCGACTACCGCCTGGGCGACGGCAGCGTCGACTCCCGGCAGGTCTGGTTCCTCGGATCAGGGGCCACCGCAGCCCATCTGGGCTACCGGCCGGGCGAGCAGTTAACGGCTGCCGACGGTGCGATCGTCCGCGACGCCATGTTCGGGATCGACCGCGCCACGGGCCAGCGAGTGCGCATCACGCAGGAGCGCAATCGCCATGCCCGTATCGCAGCCGCACCCTTCATGGACGCGCTGAACGAGGCATGCCGGGAGGCAGGCATCGATGCCGAGAGCCTGTGGTCCGGCCGCAATCTCGCCGCCCAACTACGGGCGGCAACCAAGGCTGCGGCGCGGCCGAACGGCACCGTGGCCTTCCGCTCCGTGACGTCGCTGCTCCGCTCGAACGAGCATGCCTGGGAGTCGCACACGATCGCTGTGGCCAAGGGGCAGACCGTCGATCCGCCCGCGATCCGGATCGAACGTGACGACGTCCTGCGCCGCCTTGGCGCCCACCACCGGGCCCTGCACGAGGCAGGTAGCACTCAACTCGTCGATGGGCTGGAGCTGGACCTGGACCTAGACGACCACGCCCTCGGGACGCTGATCTGGGAGCACACCCAGGACGCCGCTGGACGCATGATCGCCACCGGTAACGCGGGCTATGAACTGACCGCGACGTGTCCGAAGTCGTTCAGCGTGGCGGCGCTCCTGGACGATCCCGAGCGGCGTGAGCAGTGGCTGACCGCGGTCCGTGACGCCGTCACCGACGCCACCGACGAACTCATGCGCCGGGTGGCGCACGGGCGCACCGGGCACGAGGGCGACGGCCAGCAGGCCACCCCGATCCGGGGCGACGGTTACGCCGCGACGGTCAGCATCGAGTCCTACAGTCGCGAGCTCGACCCGCACCTACACGCCCATGTCATGATCCCCAACCGAGTCGTCTGCGTCGACGGCGTCGAGCGCACGATGGCCACCGGTGGCAGTGACCTGGTCAACCACGCCTGGTGGTTCCAGGCCGAGTTCGAGCGCCGGCTCCGGGCCCTGTCCGTCGAGCGCGGACTGGTGACCGGCTGGGAGTTCGACGCGGGCAACTGGCAGTGGGAGGTCGCCGGCGCAGAACCGGAGATCATGGCCTTCTACTCCCAGGCCCAGGCACTCGTCCGGGCCGCAACGCTGGACGACCTGGAGGCCGGCGGACTGGCCGTCAGCCGTGACCGGCTCACCCTGCTGGACTCCCGCGCCAAGCGCCGCGTGACCCAGTCCAAGAGCGAGCAGACCCTCACCTGGGACGAGGTGCGGCACCGGATGCTCACTCGTGCCTACGCCCACCACGTCGATGTCCGCTCCGCGTTCGACCGCCCCGACACCCGCGCCGACTGGCAGCGACCCGAGACCTGGAGCCCCCGCGACTGGGCCGCCACCGTGGACGAACTCGTCTGCCAGAATAAGGGAGCGGAGATCACCGCCCGGATCGAGGCCGCCGTCCGCTCCCTGGCCCCGCACGAGTGGGACGAGGACCGGATCACCGACACCGTCCGCACCGTCATCAGAAGAGCGTTCACCACCGGGAACGTCCGCGCCCGGGGCCGCGTCGGCACGCTGACGCATGCCTCCAACCGGGTCCTTCTCGCCGAAAAACGCGCCACCGAGGCCTTCACCGCCGGGTTCGACCAGAACCCCCACCAGCTCACCGCCGACCAGGCCGAAGCGGCCCTGGCCCAGTGGATGCACGAGTCCGGCTGGACCGCCGCCGGCCGGGAGTTCACCCGTGGCCAGCGAGCCTTGTTCGACCAGATGACCTGCGGCACCGACCGCGTCTCGGTCGTCGTCGGCGCCGCTGGCGCCGGCAAGACCACGGCCGTCGACGCCGCACGACACGCCCTCGCCCTGCACGGCCAGCAGGTCTACGGCATCACCGTTGCCGCGATCGCCGCCCAGGCCCTGCGGGACACGGCCAAGATCCAGGCCGGCACCGTCTCCTGGCTGGTCGCCCGGATCCGCGTCGAACGCCACCCTGACCACCCCGTCCGGGATGAGATCGCCCGCCTCGAGCGCTCCCGCCGAGGCGCCGAGCGGGCCCGCGCCGAGCGTCTCCGCTCCCGCTTCTCGATCCCGACGATGGACCACCTCGTCATCGACGAGGCGTCCATGATCCCGGCCACCGACCTTGCCGAGGTCCTGGCCTGGGTGACCCGACGAGGAGTCACGGTCACCCTCATCGGCGACCACAAGCAGCTCCAGCCGGTCGGACCCTCAGGCCTGTTCGCCCAGCTCCACGCTGCACGGCCCGGAGCCGTGCTGGAAGAGAACCTGCGCCAGCGGACCGACGTGGGCCGCGAATGCGCGGCGTTCCTTCGCGACGGCGACGCGGAGGCCGCCTTCACTCGGCTCGCGGATACTGGGCAACTACTCGTCGTGAACAGCCAGACCGAGGCCGAACGAGTGCTCGTGACCTCCTGGGCGGAGCGGGCTGACCGAGCATCCACCCCGGCCGAGCGCCTGGCCACCGTCGCCCTCGAGTCCGACCGCAACGACCAGGTCGACGTCCTCAACCACCACGCCCGGGCCGAGGCTCGACGCCGAGGCTGGGTCACCGGCCCGGACCGGTCCTACACCCACCGCGGCAGGGAGGTCACGTTCGCCGTCGGGGACCAGATCATCGTCACGAAGAACATCAACCGGCAGAACGCCCCGACACTGGCCAACGGCACCCGCGGCGTCGTGACCGCCGTCCACAGCGACCGAGTAGAGCTGACCCACTGGTCCACTGGCGCCCCTGTGTACGAGACCCTCACTGCCAAGCAGGCTGTCACCCATGCGCGCCACGGCTACGCCCTGACCACTCACAAGCTTCAAGGCCAGACCCTGGACTCCCTGGTCATCGATGTCGGACCCGACCGCGATATGGCGTCTGCGTACGTCGCCCTGACCCGCCACCGCAACGACGTCGTCGCCGTCGTCAACGCCGCCGACATCGCGGAGGGGCCCTGGGTTGAGCAGCTCATGAAGGCCACCCCGGACGCACGGCGCGACGCGGTCGTGACCATGGTCTCCGAGCGGATGCAACGCAGAGGCTTCAGGACCCAGCCCACAGCCCACCACTCGGCCGGAATGCACTTCGACCTGCAGCCGCCGAGCGCCGGGATGGGGATGTCGATGTAGTTGCTCAGGCTCTGCACCGGCGCTCACGCGATCGCGAACTTGGGGGAGCACCGGGTCTGAGCACGGTTCACCGAGGTGGCCGCTGTAGTCGCGCCTGCGGCGGGTCGAGCAGAGGCATGTGTGGAGCCCTGACGGCAAATGAACTGGCTGTCACGGCTCTCGCGTTTGTCGGGGAACAGGAGCTTCGGCTTCCACGTGAACGCTTGGTCGGCAGCTGACTTCCGCAGATGTGGGCGACAGGACTGACCTTGACGGTGCGGTGGCAGCGGCGAACGGTCACGCCCGTTCGCCGGCCCTCAGCTCATCGGAAACCTTGACGGAACCTTCACGAGCCCTCAAAGAGCTTTGCGGCGTTAGGCCGCGACGATGCTGGCAACCGTCGTCGAAGGAGGGAATCGTGCCCAAGAGCAAGAAGCGCAAGGGGCCGCAGCGCATCAACTCGCGCGTGAACGCGGCGGCGCCAGCCCCGTCAACCCCCCGATGGCGCGCGTCGATCGCGGAGATGGTGGCAGTGTCGTCGCGTCCCTCGGCGCCCGTGAAGCCGGCGCAACCGGTTGTTGCGGAGAACCCGCAGGTTCTGAGCGTGGCAGCGGCGAGTTGCGCGCCCTTCGAGGATGCCTCACCTCAATCCGTAGGCGTGACGTGCTGGTTCGAGGCCCCGACAGTCGGGCCCGACAGCGTCCCTATTCACCTAGTCGGTCAGTTGGAGGAGCCGAATGCGACGGCAGTTGTTTCCCCGGGCGCCGGGCGTACGTTCGATGTCGTCCACGAAGTAAGGGGCCTGCCCGCAGGCATAGGCCGGGTGGCGGCCACCATCAGGATCACCGATGTCGTTCCGGGACGGTGGAGGGTAACCGCTGAAGGTCCCGGTGTGCCCCCAACGATGGCGTTAGGGTCCAGCGCGTACGCACCTGTGATGGCGGAAACCGCCCCGGGGGTCTCGCTGGGCGCTTGGGCCGCCCTCGTGGCCACAGGCGCTCTCGTCGGTGTGGCGCTCCTTGCCGGCCTGGCGGCACGAGCTGGGCTTGACGTAGGTCGCGTACTGGCACTCGCTCTCGCCGCGTGCTTGGTGGGTCTGGTCGGCGCCAAGGTCTACTTTGTGGCACAGGCGCGGACTCCGGCGTATCTGTTCTCCACCGGCGGCATGTGCATCCAGGGATTCGTCATGGCCGCGTTGCTGACACTGACTGCCGGTGCCCGTGTACTCGATCTACCGGCTCTGCGCCTTCTCGACCTCGCTGTGGCGCCGCTATTGGTGGGCATGGCGATCGGTCGCCTCGGCTGCTGGAAGGGCGGCTGCTGCGCGGGCAGACTCACTACGAGTCGGTGGGGCGTGTGGGGAAGCGACCGGTACATCGGCGGGCCCCGCATGCCAACGCAACTGCTTGAGGGCGCTGGTGCACTGATCCTCGCCGTCGGCACGGCTATCGTCGTGGTGACGTTGGTCGGGGTCCAGCCCGGGATACTGGCACTCTTCGGCTTGGGTGCCTACGTACTCCTGCGGCAACTGCTGCTTCCGCTGCGTGCCGTTCCCCGACGCAGTAGCGCTGGGCGCACCGTGGTTCTCGCGCTGAGCGCAGCAGCGACATCCATCACGGCTGCCGTGATCCTGATGGCGATCTGACGGGGGCTCCAGGGATGAACGGCACCGACGCAGCGGCTCCCGATCCCGTGGTTGGGGGCGATGCACGATTCAGTATCGGCAGCGTTGACCGACATCGGGTGGTGTCCCTCCTGGCGCTCGGCACTCTGGCGGCCGCCTCGTCGTTGGCCGTCTTCGGTCTACCCAGGTACAGCTTCCATGGGCCGCTTCACGCTATGGGCATCATGGATCCGCTGTGCGGGGGAACCCGCGCGGTCCGTCTGGCCCTGCGCGGCGACCTCGCGGGATCGTGGGCCTACAACCCGGCCGGCCTCGTCGTCGCCTTGGCTGCGATCCTGCTGGTGGTCCGCCTGGCAGTTGGCCTCACATCGGGCCGGTGGCTCAATGTGATGTGGACGCCGTCGCGGCGGCAGCGAGGGTTCCTCCTGGCCGCGCTGATGCTGGTTCTGCTCGTGCTGGAGATCCGGCAGCAGCAGCTCGCCGAATTCCTGTCACGTTCGTAGCGACCTCATCCGGAGCTCCGGCCTTGATTCAATCTTGACTGTTGATCAGGGGTTCCTTGGTGAAACCAGTGGTTCCTTTGTCTGATGAATCAGGCACCTCGGTCAGCCCGACTTGATGTGAGCCAGTCGCGAAGGCCCTTCGAGGTTGCGCCCCTCACGGCGAGTCACATCGACGTGGTGGTGCAGCACCACCGCCGGCAGTTCCCGACCGGCTTCTACTCGAGGCTGGGTCACAGGTTCATGAGCACCTACTTCAGGGAGTACCTGGGGGCGCCTGGATCCGTGGGGCTTGTGGCGCGACTGCCGGGTGCGGATGATGTGGTGGGTTACCTCATCGGCACGATTGACCGAAGCTCCCTGAGCCGCGGGATGTTCCTGCGGTCAGCGCCGGTCCTCGTTGTAGCGGGAGGAGCAGCCCTGAGCCGTCGGCCGGCTGAGTTGGCAGCCTTCACCCGAGAGCGCCTGCTTCGCTACGTCAAGCGATATGCGGTTGGGGTTGCCCAGGGCCTACGAGGTCGCCGCACCGCGGAACTGGAGGGGGAGGTCCTGTACATCTACACCCACCCGGAGCATCGACGCCATGGATGTGGGGACGCAATGATGCGAACGTACCTCGAGTATGCGGCACGAATCGGATTGGACTGCATCACCTTGATCACAGAGGACGAGAATGTCAGCGCCCGGACCTTCTACGCCCACCGAGGGTGGATGGAAGTAGGTGCGACAAGGGCAGCCGACGGACGAGATCTCGTGCGCCTTCGGCTTGAGTTGGCTCGGGAACGGGAATGATCCGGGGTGGCAGTCGAAAGGTGGTGTGGGGCGCGGTCGTTGCCGCCCTTGCACTCGGACTGCTGATGATTGGGGTGCTGGGCTACGTCGGCAGTTCGGACACCGCGTCCGTCGATGACGGTGCCGCACCCGTCGAGCAGGAGGTGCCGGGCGGAGACTCATCCAGCACAGCTGCGGGTGAACCACCCGCTACGCGGCCGGGAAACCCCGTCATACGCCCTATCCCCGACAAGCAATGGCAGCGGATGGTGAACACGGGGACGTGGCGCCCGGGCTGCCCGGTGGGTCGGGCACAGTTGCGGCGGCTCGAGATCGACCACGTCCGTTTTGACGGCTCACTGGGACGCGGCGTAATCGTGGCTCACCGAGACAGCGTCGACGACTTGGCGCTTGCTCTCGGTGAACTGCTCCGGCAGGGCTTTCCTATCGAACGAATGATTCCCGTCGAACGGTTCGGGGGCGATGTCAATGCGTCCTTGGCTGCGAACAACACTTCCGCATTCAACTGCCGAAGGCCTGGGCAGATCAACGCACCCGTGGACAAGTCCCCGCATGCCAATGGGAGGGCGATCGACATCAATCCTGTCCAGAATCCGTGGCGCGACCCTAGGTGCCGCTGCTGGAACCCGGTCGGTGACCGATCAACCAGAACCAAGCAAGGGCCCGGTGTGATTCGCGCAGGCTCGCTTCCCGTTGAGGTCTTCCAGGGACTGGGTTGGATATGGCAGAACATCGACGTCGCGGACTACATGCACTTCGACACCGGGTACCCCTCCCGGCCGCGAACGCCTGCCGGAACTGGAATGGAGTGATGGTGCTGGGCCCGTCACCCCTAGGAGCACATCAATGGTCAGGCCGTCGGTCTGACTGGGAGCCGACCCACCCGCACGTTTGTAGAGACCACGAGGCTGCTTCAGAGCACGTACGCCGCCTCGGGCTCTGCTCGAGATTGGCCACCAGAACAAGGCGCCGACCTTGATCCGTCCGCAGGCGACCCCGTATCCTCTGCCCATGATCTACGCCATCGGGGTGCTCGTCGCTTTGGGCACTGTTCTGCTGGCCGTAGGCGCGCTGACCGGACGGGTCAAGGCCACACATGCGTGCTGCGCCGCGGCGGCGGCACCCGACGCTCGGCTGTCGGTGCCGGCCGTGGCCGCGCAAGAGTAGTTCCCCGGTCAGGCCGCTGATCCGGGCCCGCTGAAGCGGCCACGGAAGCGGCGCAGTCGCAGACTGTTGGAGACCACGAAGACGCTCGAGAACGCCATAGCAGCGCCAGCGACGATTGGGTTCAGCAGCCCCGCCATCGCCAACGGGATCGCGGCGACGTTGTAGGCGAACGCCCAGAACAGGTTTCCCTTGATCGTCCTGAGGGTTCGCCGTGACAGCAGGATCGCGTCGGCGGCGGCGCGCAGGTCCCCGGTCACGAGCGTCAGGTCGCTCGCCTCGATGGCGACATCCGTGCCGGTCCCCATGGCGATGCCCAGGTCGGCCTGCGCCAGTGCTGCAGCATCGTTCACCCCGTCGCCCACCATCGCCACAACGCGGCCATCCTGTTGCAGGTCTCGCACGGCGCTGACCTTGTCCCATGGCAGAACCTCGGCGATGACCTGGTCGATTCCGAGTTCCCTGCCCACAGCCGATGCGGCGCGGGTGTTGTCACCCGTGAGGAGAACGGGAGTCAGTCCTAGTCCGCGCAGTTCGGTGACGGCAGCCGCGCTGGTCGGCTTGATGGTGTCGGCGACGACGATCACGCCGTGCACCGCTCCGTCCCATCCGACGGCGATGGCCGTCTTACCGTCGCTCTCGGCGGTATCGACGCCGTCGGTGATCCACTCCGGCATGGATAGACCGAGCTCGCCAGCGAGCCACGACGGTCGACCCACAACGACCTCGACGCCGTCGACCGTGCCCTGGGCGCCGTACCCCGCAGTCGATCGAAATCCCGTCACGCCAGGCAATCCCCCCGTGCCGGCTAGGCCACGCTCGGCGATGGCGGCCGCGATCGGGTGCTCGGAGCCCTGCTCCACAGCCGCAGCGAGTCTAAGGACGGCGTCATTCCCGTTGGAGAGCACAGTCACTACGGACATCCGGCCTGTGGTGACCGTGCCCGTCTTGTCCATGACGATCGTGTCGACGCGCCTTGTCGATTCCAGCACTTGGGGCCCCTTGACGAGGATGCCGAGCTGCGCGGCTCGGCCGGTGCCCACCAGCAGAGCGGTGGGCGTCGCCAAACCCAGGGCGCAGGGGCACGCGATGATCAGCACGGCCACGGCGGCCGTGAAGGCGAATTCGGGCCCCGCTCCCGCCGCCAGCCAGCCCACCAGGGTGAGCAGTGAAAGTCCGATGACGATCGGCACGAACACTGCCGAGACCTGGTCGACCAGTCGCTGGACCGGGGCTTTTCCGGCCTGGGCCTCGGCAACGAGCTTCGCCATCTGGGCGAGTTGCGTGTCCGAACCGATCCGGGTCGCCCGGACGATTAGTCGACCGGACGTGTTCAGGGTGGCGCCCACGACCGAGTCTCCGGCCCCCACTTCGACGGGCACCGGCTCACCCGTCAGCATGCTCGTGTCGACCGCAGAGGCCCCGTCGACGATGACACCGTCGGTAGCGACCTTCTCGCCGGGTCGGACCACGAACTGGTCGCCGACGACCAGTTCGCTCACGGGGCGTCGCACCTCCGCTCCCGCCCGCAGGATGACTACGTCCTTGGCACCCATATCCATCAGCGCGCGCAGCGCAGCCCCGGCCCGTGACTTGGCGCGCGCCTCGAGATAGCGTCCCGCCAGGATGAAGACGGTCACTACCGTGGCGACCTCGAAGTAGAGGTGGGCTGAACCGCTACCACGCGTGGGGACGAGTTCGAAGCCCATCGTCATGCCGGCCATTCCGGCGTGCCCGAAGAACAGTGCGTACAGCGACCACACGAACGCCGCCGTGACCCCCAGGCTGATGAGTGTGTCCATCGTGGCAGCACCGTGACGCAGGTTGACAATCGCGGCCCGGTGGAACGGCCACGCGCCCCACACCACGACCGGCGCCGCAAAGGTGAGGGTGAGCCACTGCCAGTTGGTGAACTGCAGCGGCGGGACGATGGACAGAAGGACTACCGGGAGCGTGAGCAGTGCCGACACGATGAGGCGTTGACGCAGGCTCGCGAGTTCGGGTGACTGTTCCGATTCTTCGCCAGTAGGGGCGTCGACGTCGGATGAGGGCCTCAGTGGCGCGGCCTGGTATCCGGCCGCTTCCACTGCCGCGAGGAGGGCCTCGTCGGGCACCTCGGCAGAAGCCCGCACGTGCGCGGTTTCCAAGGCGAAGTTGACCGTGGCGCTGACGCCCGGAACCTTGTTCAGTCGCTTCTCGATGCGTGCCGCGCACGACGAGCACGTCATTCCGGACAACTGCAAGTCGACCACTCGCCCGTCGGTCGGCTCCTGCGTGTCGGTCGTGGTGGCAGGCATGCCGGTCCCTTCATCCATGTGGTGGGGCCACCCGTGCAGTGACGGCCCACTGCCTATCAACGCAGCCCATGACGGTCCATGTTCCCTGCTGCTGGGAACCTTGATCGAATCTTCACTGCACGGGCCGTCTACAGAGCCGGCCCATGGGCATAGTGGGTACCTGTGCTTGGAGTGGAGGGGAGACCCGCGTGCCCGACGTAGCCGCACAGTTGGCGACGTGGCCGACTCGCCGGTGGCTGGCTGGAGCAGTCGCGGCTGTGGCGACCGTTCTGCTGGTAGCCATTCCCACAGACATGCTTGCGAACCCGTACTTCACCCGGAGCATGCCTGTCACCTGGTGGGCATGGCCGGTCCTGGCCGTCACCGCTGTCCTGAGCGGCCTGCTGATGGCCACCTACGTCGCTGTCCCCCAGATTGCGTTCCCGGCGGCCCAGCGGTCCACGAGGCTAGGCTGGCTGGGAATGCTGGCTACGTTCTTCGCGGTCGGATGCCCCGTGTGCAACAAGCTGGTCGTGCTGGCGCTGGGGATCTCAGGCACCATGGCGTGGTTCGCACCGATACAGCCGCTGCTGGCGCTGGCTTCGTTGATCCTGCTGATCGTTGCTCTGCGGGTCCGGCTCAAGGGCCTGGCCGCGTGCCCGGTCGCACTTCCCTCGACTGTGTCGCGGAACGAGGCCGCACCGTCCTCGTTGGGTCCCCATTCGGGAGCGTGACAGGCCGCCCCTTGGGGGGTGCCGTGGCCTACCGAGGTGCCAGCAGCAGCGGCTCGATGAGCCCGCGGAGCGATGATTCACTGATGCCTCCCAGTGCGCGTGCTGCGACCCGTCCGTCCCGATCGATGAGCAACGTCGACGGAATGGCCTGAGGCGGGAGTGAATCTCCGAACAGCAACTGCAGCCGGCCGTCGCTGTCGACGATGCTGGGGTACGTGATGCCGAAGCGTTCGACGAAGGCGCGACCGGCCACATCCGAGTCTCGGGTGTCCAGGCCCACGAACTGCACACCCGAGTCGGCAAGTTCCTTGGACAGAGCGGCAAGCGCAGGCGCCTCGGCTCGACACGGAGCGCACCACGATGCCCACACATTCACCACCACCACCTCACCGCGATGGTCAGCAAGGCTGAACGTATCGCCGTCCAAAGTGGTGCCCTGCAGTTCAGGCGCTGGCTGCCTCTCGACGGTTGGCAGGACGAGGAGGGATCCGTCACCGGCAACGAAGCCAGCATCCTCGGTCGTCGTCGAAGCAGGCGTGGTGGCACAGGCCCCCACCATCAGCCCTGCTGCAAGCATCATGGCTGCGGCGTGAAGGTGTCGTCGGGTCAGCACGTCGACGTTGTGAGCGCTCAGGGCGCGACCCACGACGCCGTCACCGGTCCGGGTAGGTCCTCGATGGTCAAGGTCACCTCGTCACCTGACGTGACCGGCGTGTCGAAGGTCAGCGTCCCCTCGCGGTGATGACCGCCGGATGGGTCGCCTTGCCACGTGCCCGCCGCTGCCGGGGTGCCGTCCACCGACAGTGCGGCTGACGAAGACAGGCCCACCGTCAGGTCGCCTGAATGGGTGTCCAGGATCACCTCGAAGCGTGCGCCGTCTGGCCCGAGTGCGGTCGGACCGATCGTCACGGTGACTTCCCCGGCGGTGACGGTGGCGGGAGCGGGGACCACACCGCCTGACGTGCCCTGAGGTACCGCGTCCGTTCGCAGCAGCGCGAAGCCCATCGGGATCAACGCAGCAACGAGGACGACGGTCGCACCGATCGCAAGCCAGATCCGACGCCTCCTCCTCGATGAGCTGGCGACGGGTTGCGGCGCTGACGCGGGGGCGCTCTGGCTCACGACATGACCTCCGAGGTCGTAGAGGAGTACTGCTGAAGCCGACGCCACGACACCGCGATGCCCATCGCGGTGGAGGCAACGCCGATGGCGAGGAGCGGCGTCCGGTAGCTGGTCAAGAACACAGCCAGACCCGTAGCGCCGACAAGCGGCAGCAGGTCAGCGACATGATGGGCGCAGCACGCCGCCATCGCCACGAGGCTCGTGCCGGCGCTGGCCCCGGCCGTACCGCGGGCCTGAGCCGACATACGTCGCCGCTGATGCAACTCGGCGACCAGTGCCACCTGCGCGCCGAATCCCCCGATCAGCACGACAAGCCAGGGCCAATCCGCCGCCGCCTGCTGGCCGAGGTGCTCGGCTCCGCCCAGGGTCCCCAAGACCAGAGCGTAGGTCGACGACAGCACCAGCGCGGCGCCTAGTCCGAGCACCACCGATCCTGCGGTCAACCTTCGGGCGGGACCACCGTTCGCTGTGGGCGCGGCCGTCGTCCGCGGCGCGGTCTGCAGGCTCACCATCGGGACTCCTGATACTGATCCATTCGTACGGTCCCACTATCACCGCGCAGTGCGTAGGTGACTTGTCCATTGTGTGAAGGAACCGTCAAGATCACGGCGTCTCTATGGCGCCATGTGCGGGATGCGACCCTTGTTGATCAGGCGGGTCCCGCAACGGCCTCGGGTAGCCGCGTGCGCTTGAGCATCAGGGCGTTCATCGCGACGATGAACGAGGAGCCACTCATCGCGAGTGCCGCGATCTCCGGGCGCAGCATGAGCCCGAATGCTGGCACGAACACGCCCGCGGCGATCGGCAAGGCGATGGCATTGTAGCCGATAGCCCAGGTCAGGTTCTGGCGCATCTTTCGGACGGTCGCCGAACCGATGGCGATCGCGACCGGGACATCCGCCGGATCCGAGCGCATCAGAACCACGTCGGCTGTCTCGATCGCAACGTCAGTGCCCGCGCCGATCGCTATTCCCAGATCTGCCTGGGCGAGGGCCGGCGCGTCGTTGACTCCATCGCCGACCATCGCAACCTTGCGGCCGTCAGCTTGCAAGGTTGAGACGTGCGCTGACTTGCTGTCGGGAAGAACACCGGCGATGACCTCGTCGATGCCCAGCTCGGCCGCGATGCGCTGAGCGGTCTGCTCGTTGTCGCCAGTGAGCATCACCACGTGGATGCCGCGCTGATGCAACTCCGCCACTGCGGCTGCAGCTGTTGGACGAGCAGCGTCAGCAAGAGCGACGACTCCCACCACCTGCCCGTCGACGGCCACGAACACCGCCGTGCGACCTGAATCTGCCAGACGTCCGTGCTCCTGCTGTGCCTGCTCGGTGACCTTGACGCCGTTCTCGTCGAGAGCGCGACGACTGCCCACGATGACTCGACGGCCGTCGACGGAGCCGGCGGCCCCACGACCGGGGGTGCTCGAGAAGCCGGACACGGCGGGCACGACGAGGCCTTCGTCCGTGGCAGCTCGCACGATTGCCTGCGCAAGGGGGTGCTCCGACATCGCTTCGACGGCGGCTGCCAGACGCAGGACGTCATCGCGCTCCATGCCGAATGAGACGAGCTCCGTCACGGCAGGCTGGCCCAGCGTCAGGGTGCCCGTCTTGTCCATGACCACCGTGTCGATGTGGGCGGAGGTCTCGAGTGCCGTCGCGTTCTTGAACAGGATCCCCCGTTGGGCACCCAGGCCGGTCCCGACCATGATCGCCATGGGTGTTGCCAGGCCAAGCGCGTCGGGGCAGGTCACCACGACGACCGTGATGGCGAACAGCATCGCGACACCCACGGAGGCTCCGGCGAGCATCCAAGCGGCGAATGTGACAGCTCCTCCGATGAGGGCGACGAACACGAGCCAGAACGCGGCGCGATCCGCCAGCCGCTGCCCCGGTGCCTTGGAGTTCTGCGCCTCCTGCACCAGTTTCACGATCTGGGCAAGGGCGGTGTCCGCCCCCACCTTGGTCGCCCGCGCCTGCAGCGATCCGGTCGTGTTGACCGACGCACCGATCAGGGCCGAGCCTTCCTGCTTGTGGACCGGCATGCTCTCGCCGGTAACCATCGACTCGTCCACTTCCGACTCACCAGACAGGACGACGGCGTCAACCGGCACCTTCGAGCCAGGGCGGACCAGAACAACGTCACCGACCACCACATCGGCCGTGGGAACGTCGAGGGTCTTTCCATCGCGGAGCACTGTCGCCCGTGGTGGGGCGAGTTCGAGCAGCGCTCGGACAGCATCGTTGGCTCCCCCACGGGCGCGCATCTCCAGCCAGTGGCCCAGCAGGACGAACGCCGTGAGCACGGTGGCGGCCTCGTAGAACACCTCGCCGCCGCCGGTCAAGGTGATGACGAGGCTGTAGCCCCAGCCAGCACCGACCGCGACGGCGACCAGCACCATCATGTCCAGGGTACGAGCGCGCAGCGCACGCCATGCCCCGTCGAAGAAGATCCATGCCGAGTAGAAGATGACCGGCAGGCTGAGTAGCAGGCTCCACACGTCATCCCGCATGCCCAATGGGGCTGGCACCGTGAACCCGAGCACTTCCCGCCCGATCGGTGACCACAGCAGGATGGGCACGGAAAGCAGGGCCGCTACCAGGAATCGGTTGCGCATGTCGCGAGTCATCGATTCCATGGACATGCCTGCGTGCCCGCCATGCCCCATGACGTCATGCGGGGAGGGCGCCGATGCCGATGCGCTGTCGTGCCCCGCGTGCATGTCGTGCCCCGCGTGCATGTCGTGCCCCGCGTGCATGTCGCACAGATGGTCGGGCAGGGACTCTCCCGCACAGTGCAGTCCGCACTCCCTGATCCACCCGCCCAGCCGATCAGTGTCGGTCACCTCTGAGTCGAAGGTGATCGTCGCGGTCTGCGAGACAGGGTTCACCGTGACAGCGAGGACGCCGGGCCGCTCGCCGAGCAGCTTCTCGGCGACCGCCTTGGAGCTTGCCCAGTAGACGCCGGAAGCGTCCAGTGTGGTGGTCTTGGTGGTCATGGGGTGACCTCCTCATCTACCCCGGACAACACCGTGGCGCAGCGGGGATTCCGCCGTCAACGGATCTTGATGGGGTCTTGATCAGATGGTCATCGAACGTGCGTCAGTGCCCGGCCAGACCGGTGATGCGGGGGGTGAAGGAACGCCCTCCATCGGAGGAGAACTGGACGACGCCGTCAACGAGCACTGCGACGTTGCCCTGCTGAGCAGCAATGGCCATCGGCTGGCCGGGCACTGAGCCGCGTTCGATCCAACTTCGACCGTCGTCAGTGGAGACGAGCACCGTTCCTGCCGGATCGATCCCGAACAGGTCATTGCCGTCCCAGGCCAGCAGCGCGACCAGTGGCGCTCCCTCGAGGCTGCTGAAGGTGGCGCCGCCGTCGCTGCTCGCCACTGGCCCGTCCGGAGTCGTCGCCACGACGACGGAGGGATCGCTGCCACTGACGGCGATGTCGAACAGCGGCGGGCGACCCAACTCCGACCAGGTGGTGCCGCCGTCAGAAGATCTCAGAAGGGTGCCATCCTGCGCAGACAGGCCCAGAACGACGTCGCCGCTGGCCGCCAGCCGATGGAAGTCGACCTGCCCGGACAGCGCTCGCGGCTGCCAGGCGACGCCGTCGGACGACGTGAGCAACCCGAGGTCTCCGGGGGCATCCATGCCCTCGCCCGGGTGACCTGAGGCCAGCCTGAGCTCACCGCTACGGGTCAGACCCATGACGTCGAACGGCTGCTCGGATATCTGCTCCAGCTGCTGGCCCGGGGATTGCTTGAATAGGCCTTCATGTGTGCCGAGGAAGAGGTCCTCGCCCTTCATGACCAGATTGTGCACGTGCTCGGCTATGCCACCCGCCTCGACCGGATCCGCGCTGCTGCCCGAGGGCCCAGACGACGCTGAGCCAAGCACTGACGTCGCCTCTGGCGACGCACTCCGGCTCGTGGCGGCAGTTGTGCCGCACGCCGACAGGGCAACCGAAGCGGCAATGGCCACGGCCAACCAAGCACGATCCCTGCGAATCCGGCTCATAGCGCCGTCAGGTGATAGCCCGCCTCATCCACCGCAGCCGCCACAGCCCAGGCCTCAAGGGGCACCTCGCTCGTGACGGAGACGAGGGACGCCTCGTTAGGCTGCAGGTCGACTTCCACGCCGGTCACTCCCGGAAGCTTGCTGAGCTCCTCGGTGACTGCCCCGACGCAATGCCCGCATGTCATTCCGCTGACCTGGTACGTCGCTGTCGTGCTCAACTTCGCCTCCGGTGGCAATCGCTTGTGTGGCTGGGTGCTCGTTCACTGTGAGAGCAGCTGCTCCATGGTAGAGATCTCCGCCTGCTGTCCAGAGATGATCGCATCGGCCAGAACGGTTACCTCGGGGTTCTGGGACTGCTCCTTGACGGTCCGGGCCATCTGGATTGCCCCCTTGTGGTGCTCGATCATCATTGCCAGCCACATCTGGTCGAAGTCGGCGCCCTGGGCATCCATGAGAGCGTTCATGTCCTCGTCGGACATCATGCCGTCGGCGGACTGGCCGCCCATGTCCATGCTGCCGTGGTCCATGCCGTCCATGCCGCCCATCTGCTCGGGAGCGCCCCAGGCCTTAAGCCAGCCGCGCATCTGAGCGATCTCCGGGTCCTGGGCCTCCCTGATCTGCTGTGCGAGCTGCTGCACCTCAGGGGTGGTGGCCTGGTTCAGGGCCATGTCCGCCATCTGCACCGCCTGCTCGTGATGCGGAATCATCAGCTGCGCGAACGTGATGTCTGCCTCGGAACCCGCCGAGACGGCAGCCGAGCTGGCCTGCGCTGCCGGGGAAGCAGCATCGCTGGCCGACGAGTCGGACGAACCGGAGCAACCCGCCAAGAGCAAGGCGGCCGCTGCCGTTCCGGCGACGGTCACAGCGATGGTGCGTCGAGTGGTTCGCATGGAGACTCCTCAAGTACTGGTGGAACGGCTATGGCGGCGCTTCGGCCGTCGGTCGATTACAGCATGGGTCCGTGTGGATCGCCTTCTCGACAAGAAACCGTCAAGGTTCCGTCAAGGTTGGTCGGCTTCCATGTCTTGATGAAACCTTCACCGCGTCTGTGTATTGCACCACGGGTTTCTGCCGCAGTATTGCAACGAGCTCATCGAGGAGGCCGTCATGATGTCGTGGTACTGGGGAGCGGGTGCCTGGGGTACGGGCGTGATGGTCGTGGCATGGATGGCGCTCTTCGCAACGGCAGCGTGGCTGATCGCTCGTGCTACGCGCACCGAGCACACGGTTGCCGTTCCTGAACCGGCGCGAGCCGCCCTTGACCGACGGTTCGCCGCCGGGGATCTGTCGGCCGAGCAGTACGCCGAGTTGAGACGACAGCTCAGCGGGACGTCGCAATCCCCGTGATGAATGCACTCCAGGCATCGTCCGTCACAATGCACCCATAAGCGAGTGAAGGGCAGGATGCGTTGAACGAGGACAGCCTGCGGGTGCTGGTCGTGGATGACGAAGTACCTTTGACCGCCGTTGTCGGCAGTTACCTGTCACGCGAAGGGTTCGAGGTCACTGTCGCTCACACTGGGCCGGACGGTGTGAGCAGGGCTCGTGAGCTGTCTCCGGTCCTCATCGTGCTCGACATCATGCTTCCGGGATTCGACGGCATCGAGGTCTGCCGTCAGGTACGCCAGTTCTCAGATGCCTACATCATCATGCTGACCGCGAGGGAAGACGAGATGGACAAGGTCCTGGGACTGTCGATGGGAGCCGACGATTACCTCGTCAAGCCGTTCTCTCCGCGGGAGCTCATCGCACGCGTGCGCGCCATGCTCCGCCGGCCCAGGGTGGCGGCGACCGCAAGCGCTGACCCGTACGTGACAGGCCCACTTGTGGTGGACTCGCTGGCTCGCACTGTCGCAGTCGACGGTGACCCGATCGAGCTGACCCGTACCGAGTTCGACCTCCTCGCGGCTCTGATGTCACGCCCGACCGCGGTATTCACCCGTCGCCAGTTGATCGACGCTGTGTGGGGTGAGGGGTGGTACGGCGATGACCACGTCGTCGACGTCCACATCGCGCACGTGCGGGAGAAGATCGGCGACCAGCCAAGCGAACCACGCTTCATCCGGACGGTCCGCGGGGTCGGCTACGCCATGGTCCAAACGTGAGGCAGCGGCCCCGCCTGGCCACTCGCCTGATGCAGGCGCAGGCGCTCGTGGTGGGCATGGGCACGATCACCCTCGTGATATCCGCGGTTCTCGTGGCGCCGACGCTGTTTCACGAACACCTCATCGACACGGGGATCGCCGACGTCGAGGTTCAGTTCCACGCCGAGGAGGCTTTCGCATCCGCATTCGCGATCTCCGTCGCGCTGGCTACCCTCACGTCGCTGCTGGCCGCAGGAGCGATCTCCTGGTTCATGGTGCGCCGAGTCTCGCAGCCGGTCGAGGAGCTCGCGGACAGCGCGGAGATTGTCGCGACCGGCCAGTACAACGTCAGCGTTCCCGACGCCACGTTCAGTACCGAACTGCACCGCATGTCCACATCGTTCAATGAGATGGCCACCCGCCTGGCCGCGACCAACCAGACCCGCACTCGCCTGTTGGCCGACCTCGCGCATGAACTTCGCACTCCGCTGGCAACGCTCGAGGCGTACGTCGACGGGATGGAGGACGACGTGCTGCCGCACGACGCCGAGTCGTGGAAGACCATGCGGGACCAGATCCACCGACTGAGGCGCCTGGCCGGCGATCTGCGCGAGGTCACAGCGGCAGAGGAGCACGCTCTCGGTATGGACCTGACCGTGACCGACGTGCAGGACACCGTGTCGGCCGCCATCAGTGCTGTCTCGCCGCGCTATGCGGCCAAGCAGGTCGCTCTGAACGTGCAGACCGGCTTCCAGCCAACCCGAGTCCTCGCTGACGGGCTGCGCCTGCAGCAGGTGTGGGGGAACCTGCTCGACAACGCCCTGCGCCACACGCCGTCAGGCGGAGCCGTGACCGTCTCGCTCACCCGGCAGGGCTCCGACGCCGTGATCACGGTCGCAGACACCGGTGAAGGGATCCCGACCGAGCAACTGCCCCTGGTGTTCGAACGGTTCCACCGCGTCGACCCTTCACGCGTAAGCGCCGATGGTGGCGGAAGCGGGCTGGGGCTGACCATCGCGCGGGCGATCATCACCGATCACGGTGGTCGCATCCGAGCCGACTCCGATGGAGCCGGCACGGGAACGACCTTCACCATTGTGCTGCCGGCCGTCGACTGATCCGCACCGCCGACGTGCCTACGTGACCCGGATGACGGCCATCATGCCGGTGTCCTCATGGTCGAGGATGTGGCAGTGGAGCACCGTTGTTCCGCCGAAGTCATCGAACCTCACCCGGATGATCTGCTTGCTGTAGGGCGGGATCTGGACAACGTCCTGCCAACCGTCCTCGCCTTCGACCTGGAGCGACCACGCGTGCAGGTGGATGGGGTGGTACATGGGCGTCCGGTTCTCGATGACCCACTCCTCAACGGTGCCCTGCTTCGACTCCAGGTCGACCCTGGCGGCGTCGAACGACTTCCCGTCGATGGTCGGGTTCATGTGCCCGTCGAGGGTGATGGTGCGCTTCTTGTCGACCGTCACACCGGGGGCGAACAGGTCCACGTAGTCACTGGTCAGGGCAGCGGGCAAGGTCGCATCCTGCGTACCTGCATCTGCCTGCGAGCTCGCGCGGGCGATGACCTCGGGCTCACCCATTGCTCCGCCCGAGCCCTCGTTGCTGAGTCGCTGCGCGGTCAGTTGACCGCCGTCGGCACCGGGCGCCAGGACCAGTTCCGTCCGCTCGCCAGGGGCGAGTTCAACGGAGGTGACCTGCAGAGGCGACCTGAGGCGGCCGCCCTCGGAAGACAGCTGCGTCATCGAGCCCCCGGACCACGTGAACTGCAGCCGCGTCGAAGCCGTGCCGTTCACGATTCTCACGCGCGCGAGCTTGTCGCCGGCCGCGCTCAGATCAACACCGTCCAAGCCGTTGGTCAACAGCCGCGGTCCGGCTCGGCCGACCATCTGCGTCATCATGTCGACCCCAGACGAGTCACCCATGCCCATGCCCATACCTGTGGCAGACCCGTCACCCCACGGGTTCTCTGCGGCCAACGGCGGGTCCGTCACCATCAGCACGTCCTCACTTGTCGCGTCGTCCAGCGCGGCGTCGATCTCGTCCTCAACGATCAGTGCCCCGGACAGTCCGGAGGCGACTTGGGCGGCGGTGGTGCCATGCACGTGCGGGTGGTACCAGAATGTGCCGGCCGGCTGGTCCTGCGCGATGGCGTAGGTGAACGTCTTCGACGCGCCCGGATCGACCGTGACGAGCGGATTGTCGCTCTCCGGGGACACGTGCAGCCCGTGCGTGTGCAGGCTGGTCGGGACGGACAGGTCGTTCTGCAGCGTCACACTCAGCGTGTCACCGGGCTGAACGCGAAGAGTCGGGCCGTTGACCGTCCCGTTGTATGTCATGGCCCAGCGGGTACCGCCGTCGTAAGGCACCTGGTTCTCTGCAGCTCTCAGAGTGACGTCCAGCGTGCCGTCCTTGCTCGACAGGTCCTGTCCTGCAGGAGCCGCCTCTAGGGGAGTGGACGCGGGTGGGCTCGCCTGTGCCACCTGCTGCGCGGTGGGGGTGTTCGCGCAGCCAGCCAGCAGCAGGCCGCCTAGGACGGTGAGGGCGGTGAGAGGGAGCAGGCGCATCACGATGGTCCTTTCGATCGTGTCAGTGGTGGTGCGAGTCAGCTGGCGAGTGCCGTGGTCGCCTGGGTGAGCAGGTCGGTCGGCTCGAGCCACATGCCGGGGTACTCCCCGTACCATCGCTGCATCCCTTCGGCGTCGATGACGACGAAACTGTGCCCAGGCAGGCCCGCATGCATGCCGTTGCCGATGGTGCCGTAGGCAGTGGACACTGCCCCATCGTCGAGGAGGAAGGGAGTGGTCACGCCGTTGGCCTGCATGTCGGCGACGATCTGGTCCCTGGTGTTCATGACGATCGGAAGCACGGTGAGGTTGGCGGCCGTGAACTCATCGGCCATCTTCTCGATCTGACCCATCTGCACCAGGCAGGACTGGCAGCCGGCACCCTCGCTGAAGTACAGAATGACGTTCTGACCGCGGTAGTCAGCCAGCGAGTGCGTGGCCCCGGTGGTGTCAGTGAGGGTGAAGTCCGGCGCCTGCCGGACGGCCGCTGTCACGGCCGGGCGACTGGAGTACATGGCGACGGCCACCACCGCGCCGATGAGCAGGACGACGCTGATGATCACGACGACACGAGTGATGGTGCTGCGCCGGTGCAGGCGCTGCTCGTCCTTGAGTTGCTGTTCTCGCACCTCGCGAGCGTGCTGGCGGGTGGCGCTTCCACTGGTCATCGCGCTTCCTCCTGGTGAGTGGTCTCCGCGGTGGTGCTGTGGCAATGCCCGGTCTCTGCGCTCGGCTCGCGCGTCGCGCCGTGGCAGTGGGCGGTGTCGCCGTTCGCGGATGGGGTCGAATGTGAAGCGTCGGTTGATCCCGCCGGGCGACGGTGGAGCGTGGCCCAGACGAAGCTGGCGGCCAGCGCCAGCAGCGCCAGTCCGAGGATCGGTTCGGGGACGGGTGCGAGCCACGACTGGAGTTGGGCGAACACGACACCGAGGCCCGTGCCGATGGCTACCTGGAATCCCGGGCCGCTCGTCATGCTGCCGGTGTCGGCGAGGTACAGCACGAATCCGCCCATGATCGCGAACGCGATGGCCACGCCGACATTGATGGTGTTGGTGTGCAGCGCTCGACCGCGCGGCAGCGGGATGGTGACGGGCTTGGCCTGCAGGAAGCGGTGCTCCCCGAGCCGGAACCGGTCCCACAGCAGGGCCATGACCAGGAGCGGGAACACCATGCCGAACACGTAGGCGATGCCGAGGACGAACCCACCGGCAGGGTTGCCGGAGAGCGCCGACAGGGTCATGACTCCGACCAGCACGGGGGCGCAGCAGGCGGAAGCGATGCCGGAGAACACCCCGAGCGCGAAGAAGCTGGCGGAGTCTCCGCGTCGCGTGTCGGGGGTGCGCAGGAACGAGGGGAGCGACCACATCCGGCCGGTCAGGGACCAGACGGCCAGCAGCAGCATCAGGATGCCGCCAGCGGTGTAGAGCAGTTGATGGTAGTTGGCGATTGCGGCCGCGAGCAGGCTCATGCCAAGGGTGAGCGGCACCAGCACCAGTCCGAGGCCCGCGGCGAACACGAACGTCAGGGGGAGCAGGCGCCAGCGCCGGTTCTTCACGGCCACCGCGAGGTAGCTGGGGGCGAGGAAGACGATGCAGCACGGGGCGAACAGAGCGACCCCACCGGCGAAGAACGCGGCGAGGACCGAGCCGGTGGTCAGCAGGTCGGTCATGACGCCACCGGGCCGCGGACGTAGCCGGCGTCGACGAGCATGCTGCGCAGACGACCACGGGAGAGTCGTCCGGAACTGACGAAACGCCCGTCGAGCAGCACCAGGGGGCTCATGCCGGCGCCGTGGTCCGCCATCAGGTCCATTCCCATGGTGCTGGCAAGGCGAACATGCTCGATGTCGAGGAGGAACTCGTGAGCGAGTTCGGCGAGGGCGGCGTCGGCATCCGCGCAGAAGTGGCAGCCGATGGAGTCCACGACGGTGATCCGGGCCATGCCCGCCACGTCACTTGAGGATCGTTCGTTCATGCTCTGAGTGTCGAACTGCTTCGTCGCTGACTCGTGACTTCTCCATGAAGGTTTGCTCAAGGCTGATCGATCGGTCCCCCTCGACCCACCCTCGCGGGACTTTGGTCCCGCGACGAGGCGTGACCAAGCCCCCTCATGCAGACGTGCACACGGACGCGGGCGTGCGCCAGCGTGCGCTCGGACGGGTGTCACAGCCGGGTGTGCTGGTGGTCGTCGTGGCGCGTGTGCGAATGCCCGCCACCGTCCTGATGGCCCATAGCCATCATCATGACGATCATCATCAGCGGGCACAGGGCCACGATCCCCAGAGGCAGCACGGTCGTCCACGGCAGGCCCAGCCACGTCAACGCCAGGATCGCGACGGCGATCACACCGACGGCGATGCCCAGATGCCGGAGAGGGAAGTTGTGCATCATGACAGTTCCTCCTTCGCGCCGAACTCCGACGCTCACCTCCACTGTCGACTGCGAACGCGTACTTCCCGTGCGGTGACGGTCAAGGATCTCTGAAGGAAGCGTCAGCGCCCGCCACCCGCAACGTCGGAACCCGTGACGTCCGGAATTTCGACCGGTGTGGGGTCATCGCCTCGGCCCGTCGTCTCGGCGAGACTCTCACCGGCCTCCTCCGTTGGGAGCCTCCGCGCACCGGCCAGCCTCCGCATCAATTCGCGTGCCGGCTCTTCCACCAGCCTCCACATCAGCCAGGCGATGACCAGCGCCCCCAGGAGCAGCGCCGCTGTCCCCGCGGCGTAGAGAGGGCCACCGCTGATGCCGACCGCGTCCATCGCCGCGCGCCAGAGCCCAAACCAGACAAGATGGGTCATGTACAGGGCGTAGGAGATGAAGCCACCCAGCACGGCGGCGCGGGTCGACAGCAGGCGCGACATCGGGCCCCTGGACAGTGCCAGCGCGCCGATCCAGGCAATCAGCAGTGGCACCAGCAGCAGGTGGAAATACGGAGGAAGGGGTTCTGCGTCGATGCCTCGCCCGTCCTGCGGCGGTTGGGCGGGCGGCCAGTTGGCCAGGAACAGGGCCCCCGCAACAACCAGTGCAGGCATCAAGAACGACAGAGCTGTCGCCCACCGCTGGGTGACTGCCGATGCGGGATTGCGCAGAGTCTCGTCCGGGAGCAGGCGAACCACGATCAGGTACGTGATCGCCCCAGCGGTGAACTCAGTCAGGATCCGGATCGTCGAGCCCCAGTTGTCCGTGTAGTACGAATCCCCCGTCGTCAGCCCATACAGCACCAGTGGCGCCAGAACGACGATCCACAGCGCACCGAGCACCGCCCCTGGGATTCGACGGTGCATCCTCCACAGGACCAACACGAGCAGCGGGAACAGCAGGTAGGCGAGCCATTCCATGGACAGCGACCAGGCGACGAAGTTCCAGCCACGCTGCGGGTTCGGGCCCCACTCCTGGATCAGCAGCAGATTCCTGCCGAAGTCGATCGGGTTGAGCCAAGAGCGATCCAGTGGATCACCCGTGACCTTGGCCTGTCCCACGACGGCAACTCCGGCGACGAGCAGCATGACGAGGTGGACGGGGTACACGCGAGCGAGGCGCAGCCACCAGAACCTCACGCTGGCGCGTGACCGCAGCTGCGGACCGAGGCGGCGAAGATAGGTGTGAGTCAGGATGAAGCCCGATAGTGCGAAGAAGAGGTCGACCCCGAGCCGTCCCACTCGCAGCACGTCTTCGACCACCGGGAACAGCAGGTTCAACTGCTGCAGTGGCTCGTGAAAGTGATAAAGCACAACCCAGGCGGCAGCGACGAACCGGATCCCCGTCAGCTGCCTGATGAAGACACTCACTGCACCAGCTGCCCTTCACGGTGGATGGACGCAACTGCGTCGGACAGACCGAGTGGCATGCGCCGTCAACATTGTTCACCCGCTGCATCACATCCTCACATCGCTGCAATGAAGGTTCGATCAAGGTCGTGCTCAGGTAGCCCAGTGGGTGTCCATGAAGTTTTGGTCAAGATGACTAGTCGTGCGCGAGCCACGTCGCATGGGGCCGCACGATGAAGAGGCCGCCATCACGCCAATGGACACGACCGGGAGGACCGCATCTTGATCGACCCGCCCGACCCGACTGGTCTCGTCGACCCCTCTCCTCTGGCATCCGCCTCTGGCGACATCGAGCCGAGGCGATTTCGCCGGGGACCGCTCGTGGCGGCCATGGTCGTCATAGGTCTCGTGGCGCTCGGTGGCTTCTATCTCGTCCTCGGCACCATGGTGAATGATCGAATGCCGAGGCAGGCAGCTGTCGACGGTGTCGAGGTGGGTGGCTTCACGCGCGCCGAAGCGTCCAGGGCCCTCGAGGCGGCCGCGGGTAGACGCCTGACGCGACCCCTTTCCATCACCGGACCTGACGGGTGGTCCGTCACAGTCACGCCTGGGAAGGCAGGTTTCGAACTGGACAGCGATGCTGCGCTCGACAGTATCGAGCGACCAGGATGGTCGCCCGCGGGACTGTGGAGGTGGCTGGTCGAGCCGGTAGACGCGGCGAGCGATCTCCGAGTCGATGAGGCGCGACTCACGTCGAAGCTGGCCAGCCAATTGGCAGGCCTGGCCGTGGCTCCTCAAGAGCCCGTGATCACCTTGGTTCGGCGTGAACTTGTCCTGTCCCCCGGAGTCAGCGGCATCACCATGGATCTTGAGCAGACCACACGTGCCGTCGTGAAGGCGGTCCGCATGGGCCAAACCTCGGCGATAGCAAGCGTCACCACCAGACCTCCGCAGGTCTCCAATGAGGAGGCGACGCGTGTGTATTCGCGCGCACGGCAACTGATCGACCGCGGGCTCACCGTGAAGAAGGACGGTGTCATCGCCGACGTGCCGAGACGCCTGCTCGCCCGCAGCCTGGCCTTCACTGCGGTGGGCGGCCAACTTCGCGTGTCGGTGGACGGTGAGCGCCTGCGCGAGCGCCTGCTCAAGCGCTATCCCGACCTGGAGAAGCCGCCCAGCGACGCGCGTTTCAAGATTCGCGACGGCGTGCCTGCTGTCGTCCCTGCTCGGGACGGCAGCACAGTCGATGCCGCCGACCTAGCCAATGGCGTCAGCACCGCGGCAGCCTCGTACCCCGCGTCGGGTGTCGTCTCCGTCCCCGGCACCCCTGTGTCCCCGGTCCTGACTGACGACCGCGCTGCCGATCTGGGCATCCGTGAGCGCATCTCCTCTTTCACGCAGGAGTTCCCCTACGCCGCCTACCGAGTGCAGAACATCGGACAGGCAGCTCGGTACGTCGACGGCACGGTGCTGCTGCCTGGCGAGACGTTCTCCATGAACGACACGATCAAGGAGCGGACACGCGACAACGGATACACGGAAGGCTTCGTGATCGGCCCGGGAGGCGTCTTCCGTGAGGAACTGGGAGGTGGTGTGTCAGCGGCCACCACTGCAGTGTGGACAGCGGCGTTCTTCGCCGGTATGGACCCAGTTCAGGTGCGTGCCCACTCGATCTACATCCCCCGGTATGCCCCGGGTCTTGAGGCGACTGTTGCGTGGGGCGTGTTCGACATGCAGTTCCGCAACACCACGCCAACGGCCGTCCTGATCACGGCTCGCACCACGGACACGAGCATGACCGTCGAGTTCTGGGGCACACGTCAGTACGACAAGGTCAAAGCCGTGTTCGGGCCCCGGAAGGACGTCGTCCCGTTCACGACCATCACGGACACAGGTGACACGTGTCTGGGCCAGGGGGGCTCGGACGGCTTCCACATCGACGTCGAGAGGCAGTTTGTCAACGACCGGGTGGTTGTGCGCAGCGATGTGTTCTCCACCACGTACAAGCCGTCACCTCAGGTGATATGCGGATGATTCAACCCCGTCGTCGCGGAGATCGATCCTTCTTGATCGAATCTTGATGGAATCTCCGACGTTCCGTGGCCGGGGCCCGGCCAGACTGAAACAGGCCCGCGAAGGACTCGCGTGCGTCGCCTTGCCGAGGGAGAGGGAGTCGAGTGCTGTTCCGACGTTCCAGTCGTCGCCTGTCCGTCGCCAGCGCCGCCACTGTGGTGACCGTCTCCCTCATCCTTGGCGCAACGGCGGGTGTGGCGGCTCCGCAGGCCGACATCGAGCAGGTCGCGGCGCAGGTGCGTGACCTGCAGATGCAGGCCGGTGCAGCACACGAGGAAGCGTCGAAGGCGGCCAGCGAGCTGGCAGACGTGCGCGACGAGCTCGGCTCGGTCCAGGCGAGGCTCGAGAGGGAACGCCAGGAGCTTCGCAGCACGCAGGCCGTGTTGGCTGATCTGGCGCGGTCCATCTACGCCTCCGGAGGCTTCGATCCCTCGCTCCAGATCCTGCTGGCCGAGGACCCCGCCGAGTTCCTGGCGCAGTCCGCTGTCATGAGTCAACTCGCGGCCAACCAGGCGGCGCAGATCCGTCAAGCGAGCACGGAGCGGCTGCGACTGGCTCAGACAGAGGCGGAGATCAGCGACAAGGAAGCCAGGGCTCAGGCGCTGCAGCAGGAGATGGCGCAAGCCGAGGACCGGGTGTCTGCGCGTTTGGATGAGGCCGAGTCTCTGCTGGCCAACCTGCGGCAGGAGGAGCGCGAGCGGCTGGCTCGGTTGCGGGCTGAGCGTCGAGCGCAGCAGGTGCAGCAGGCCCGGCAGGCCGCCCAGCAGGTGGCCGACTCCGCGCCTGCATCGGGTTCCGGCGGAGGTGGCAATCAAGGGGGTGGATCCGGGCAGGATTCTCAGGGTGGTGGGTACACCGGTGGTTCACGGGCGGCACAGGCCGTTCAGTACGCCTTGTCGCAGGTGGGTGATCCGTACTCCTACAGTGCGCGTCCACCGGACTCGTGGGACTGCTCCAAGTTGACGGCGGCGGCCTGGGCGCAGGCCGGCGTGGGCCTCACCGCGCTGAGCTACACCCAGTGGGACCAGACGCGACGCGTTCCCGTGTCCGAGATCCAGCCCGGTGACCTGGTGTTCTACTTCGGGTCCGGTGCGCATCATGTCGCCATCTACGTCGGCAACGGCAAGATGGTCAGCGCGTCCAACCCGGGCGACGGTGTCGAACTGATCGACTTCCTCGGTCCTTGGTACAAGGAGCGGTTCTCCGGCGTCGGACGGGTCATCGGCTGATGAGCGTGTGGGTGGTTGCCGAGGCCGCCCAGTTGGTGCTGGCGTCCGACCTCATGCTGGCCGCCTCCGCCGGCACTGTGGTGGGTGGACACGCGGTCGGCTCTGTTGCTCATCGAAAGGCTGCCCACCCGGGGCTGCCGTGGCGAAACGCCGTAGTCGCTTCCGCACACGACAGGCGCCCGCTGGTTCCGGTGCTCGCGGTGCGTGCGCACGCGCGGCAGCAGGATCGGCATGAATCAGCAGTTGCGACCGCCACTCGCGTGACGGCCGTCGTGGCGGGCGCGCTTCTGGGCCTCGCCGGTGTCATGCTTGCTGCAGCGAGCGGTCACCTGCCGGCCACGTGGGCCGTACTGACCGGCGCGGTCGTCTTCTCCGTGATCGCTGGGTCGGTCGCCGCTCTGGCCGCACGTCGGTCGACCGTACGCGCAGTGTTGTCACGGCGAGGCCTGCACCTCATGGCCGGAGCTGCCTTCCGAGAGCTGGCCATCAGCGTCTCGATGACCGCGCCGGTTCTCGTGGTGGCCCACACCGCCGGAGTGCCCGATGTGAGCCTCCTCGAGGTGGTGGCGGTGGTGTTGGCCACCCGCCTTGTTGTCGCTGCCGTACCCGTGGGCAGCGGTGTCGGCGTTGCTGACGTGACCCTGGTCGCCGGACTGGCCTGGATGGGGGTGGCGATTCCGGTGGGCATTGCGGCGGTGCTCGTGTGGCGAGCCTGCACCATCGCCATCGCGATCGCGTTGGTGGCCATCGGACACCGCACCTCGCCGGTGGCGCTGCCGTCGGACGCTCCATCGTCCGACGGCATCGGACGTCGGCTCCACCGTGCTGCGTTCGCGTCTCTGGGGTGGCTGCCGGCAGCGATTCGCGACCGAGTCCGAGGCCGAGTGTTCGATGCGATGTTCTCCCTGTCACCGGATCCTTGGGGCTACGCCGCGATCCCATACGAGCGTCGCAAGCAGGAGCGACTGCTCGAGGCGGTGGGAGACTCCGCGGGGGTGATCGTGGAAGTCGGCTGCGCCGACGGGCACAACCTCCTGGCACTCGCCGAGCGGCACCCGAACGCGACGATCATCGGAACCGACGTATCGCAGACGGCTGTCCGTATTGCCGCTGAACGGACGGCGGACTGCGCAGGCATTCGCGTGGTGCACGCCGCTGACCTCGAGGGGCTCAGGCGCGCCCTTCCGGGCCCGGTGGACTGCCTGGTCCTGGCAGAAGTCTTGTACTACCTCGGCAGCCAGCAGGCCATTGCCACCGCCTTGCAGCCCCTACGGCAGTACCTGCATCCGGACGGCCGAGTCGTCATGGTTCATGGCGCGGCCGACGCCGAGGTGCTGCATGGTCGGGCGGCATCGGCTCTGGGAATGCGCGTTGAGGACCTGGTCGAGGTCGTGGACCATGAACGCCCCTTCCACGTTGCGGTGGCAGTGGTCCCGAGGGCCCAGGACCAGGAGTCATGACGTGCCGGTCCGCACCGCGACGCTGAGTCACGCGGCGGCCCCGGCCCGCCTGAGCCGTGCCGACCGAACCGCCCCGGCGCGAACCGGCCCGCGCATGCTGGCTATGACGGCTGGTGCCCTGCTTCTTGGCGCCAGTTTCGCGCCGCTGAGCTGGTGGTGGGCCGCGCCGATCGGCATCGCTGCCCTCGTCATGGGCGTGCATGGCGCATCCCTACGGTCCGCTGCAGTGCTCGGTGCCTGGGCCGGCGCCGGGTTCACCTTGGTGAGCCTGGGATGGTTGAGCAGCGTCGGCTTGGATGCCCTTGCTGCCGTCACCGTCTTGATGGCGGGGTGGTGGGCGGGAACGATGCTGGCCGTCCGCCTCGTCCTGCCACTACCGGCATGGCCGCTGCTGGTTCCCGCGATCTGGGTTCTGCAGGAGTGGGTTCTGGGGGCATGGCCCTTCGGCGGGTTTCCATGGTCACGGCTCGGCTACGTCAGCGTCGACAGCCCGTTGTCAGCCGCCATACCCGTCGTGGGTGTGTATGGCTTGACGTTCGTGCTCGCTCTGCTCGGGACCGCCCTGGCGGACGCTCTGGTGCACCGGCGTCCGACACGCTCATCGGTCGTCGCCACGGTCCTCGTGGTCGCCATCGGCGTCAGCGGATTCGCGCTCCGGACGCCGGACTCCCCCGGAGAACCGGTGACCGTGGCGGTGGTGCAAGGCGGTGCGCAGGGCGGGTTCGGCGAGCAGCAGGCCCGGGCGGTCCTCGCTGCCCACGTCGCGCGGACACAGGAGCTGGCCAGCCGGCGGGCACTGCCCCCCGCGTTCGTGGTGTGGCCCGAGAGCTCCACCGACATCGACCCGTTCACCGATTCTCAGGCGCGAGCGCAGATCGACGATGCCGTCGCCGCTGTCGAGGCGCCCGTGCTGGTAGGTGCCGTAACAGCCGATCCGAGGTCGGCCGAGCGCGTTCTCAACCAGTCCATCAGTTGGCTGCCGGTCCGGGGTCCTACTGGGGCCTATACCAAGCGGCAGCTCGTCCCATTCGGTGAGTACGTGCCTGCCCGGGATCTGCTTACGCGCCTGTCATCTCGTTTCGACCAGGTGTACCGCGACTTCGCTGCAGGGACAGATGCGCCCGTGCTCCGCATGAGTGGTGTGCCCGTCGGCGTGCTGATCTGCTTCGAGGTGGCCTTTGACGGTTCGGCACGAGAAGCGATCGAACAGGGCGCGACTGTTCTCGCGGTGCCGTCGAACAACGCCACCTACGCAGGCACAACGCAGCCGGACCAGCAGCTGGCCATCGCTCGATTCAGAGCGATCGAGACCCATCGACCCGTGCTTGTCGCGTCGACAACCGGGGTCAGCGCCGTCATCAGCTCTGATGGCAGCGTCCAGGCATACCTGGAGGATGGCGAGTCTGGTGCACTGTCGGAGCAGGTCAGTCCCTCGTCGACGGTGACCCCTGCGGTGACATGGGGCAGAGGCATCGCCATGGTGCTCTCTCTCGTCGCGCTGGCTGCCGTCGCCGTGGGAATCCGCCGGCGCAGATCCTGACCAGTCCCCACCGAGTGGCGTTGGTCAGGAGAGCGGGAGGGTCATCGTGAAGGTGGCGCCCGCTCCGGGCCCGGCACTCGTCGCCGTCAGGGTGCCGTGATGCGCCGCCACGAGGCTGGCTGCGATAGTCAGGCCGATCCCGGATCCCCCATCTCCCGAGTTTGCTGGGCGTGCTCGATAGAACCGTTGAAAGATGCGGTTGGCCTCCTCCGGCGCGAAGCCGACACCGGAATCGGTGACCGTCAACGCAGCTGTCGTCTCCCCCGATGACGTGGCGACGACGATGGAGCCGCCGTCAGTGCATGCATGGAGGGCGTTGTCGAGCAGCTGTCCGATCACTTCGATGATCCGGTCAGGGTCCGCGAGCACCCGGGGACCAGCCCCGATCGGTCCGGTGACTCGAACGTCCTTGCTGGCAGCGAGCACTGCGGTGGTGGCAATCGACTGACGGGCGAGGTCGCAGAGGTCAACATCACCCAGCTCAAGTCGGAATGCTCGCTCCTCTGCCCGCGACACCGAAGCAAGGTCGTCGACCAGCCGGGAGAGACGTTGGGCGTTTCCCGTCAGGGACGAAAGAGCCCGCTCGTCCGCGGGGAGCACGCCATCCGTGATCGCCTCGACGGTGGCATCGATCGCCGCGATGGGTGTGCGGAGCTCATGCGCGAGGTCCGACATCAGTCGAATGCGCGTCCCCTCGCTGGTTTCGAGACGCTCGGCCAGAGCGTTGATGCCCGTGGAGAGTGACTCCAGTTCCGGCCCCATCCGGGCCGGCGGGACTCTGGCTGAGTAGTCGCCGTTCGCCAGTTGTGTCGTGGCCCGTGCAGCAACAGCCACAGGTCTGCTGATGCGCCGTGCCACCAGGGTAGCCATGGCGGCGGCCACGATTGCCGACATGGTCACGCCCACGACTGTCGACACGACGATGGCCGTGGCAAATCCCTCATCGACGTGGGCGGCGAGCACTTCATCGCGTGAGGTCCCGGCCTGCTCCAGGTGGTTGTAGAAGATGGCTGGCGCAAGGAGCAGGGAGACCACCATCAGCGTCCCTGCTCCTGCGATGACTACCAGCGCCATTGCCCCGAGGATGCGCGTGCGGAGCAGGGGGCTCCGAGCCTCCCGGGCACTGGTCATCCTGTGCCCATCTTGAAGCCGACACCGCGAATGGTCACCAGGTAGTGGGGATCGGCGACATCCTCTCCGAGCTTCGCGCGCATATGGGCGATGTGCACGTCCACGACCCGCTCGTCGCCGACCCAGCCGTGCCCCCACACCTCGTCAACGAGCAGGGCGCGACTGTGCACTCGACGGGGGTTGGCGCTGAGGACGTCCAGGATGTCGAACTCCGTTCGGGTGAACTCGATGGGAATGCCGGCGAGTGACACCTCCCGCGAGTCTGGGTCGATGCGGAGGGCGCCGAAGACTCGCGCGTGGGCGTCAGCGCCGCCAGGCCGTGATCGCGGTCTTCGCAGCATCACCTTGATCCGTGCGATGAGTTCGCGCGGACTGAAGGGCTTCGTCAGGTAGTCATCGGCTCCCACGGACAAGCCGATGAGCTTGTCCACCTCGTCACCGCGTGCGGTCAGCATGATGATGTAGGCGTCGGTGAACACTCTTACCTGCCGACACACCTCGATGCCGTCGATGCCGGGTAGCCCCAGGTCAAGGATGATGACGTCGGGATGCCCACTTCGGACCATCTCCACGGCGTGCAGGCCATCAATGGCCTCAGTAACCGAATAGCCTTCCTGCTCCAGGTAGCCGGAAACGACCCGCCGGATCGTGTCCTCGTCTTCGACGACGAGGACACGAAGGGAGTCGTTGCCGGTTCCGGTCGCAGACATCGTCAGGCGCTGCGCCAGCCCATCATCGACGGACCTGCCCCGCGACCTTGGCCATTCATCCAGCCTCCCGTGGTTCCGGCACCGCCGTTGCCCAACCCGCGTCCCATCATGCCGCCGAAGGTACGACTGTTGCTGGCGAACACCTCGCCGGTGTCCTCATTGACCATGACATGGGTCGCGACCTTGCCGTCCTTGCTCGCCACGAACACGTAGCCCATGGGCATCTGGAGCCCCGAGTCCAGTGTGACCCCAGGCAGGTTCGACGCAGCCCAATCAGCGGCGATCTTCGCCGCCTGCTCTTGCGAGACTGCGGGTGTGTCCGAGGCATCGTCCTCACTCCAGCGGCCCATCATGCCGCCAGTCGTACCCTGGCTCCAGGAGTGGTCGCTGTTCCTCGATGGTCCTTCATTGGCCGCAAATGCCGCTGCCCCGACCGTTGAGCCGACAAGCACCAGGCCGGCCGCCCCAAGTGCCACCGCGTAGATACGGCGTGATGACTTCATGACTTCTTCCTCATTTCACTCAGTGCGCCTCTTCGGGCGCGGTAGGTCTCTTCGTCGATCTCGCCGGTGGCGAACATGCGGTCGAGGATCTGCTCAGCCGAATCCGCCGCTGCGCGGGCCTGCACCTCTGGCGCCGGCTGCGAACCGCTACCGCCTGGCAGAAGCCGCACGACCAGGAGCACCACAAGGCCGATGAGCACAATCCAGAACAAGCCCATTCCGACCCACATGAACGGCGCGGCGCCGCCCAGGCCATTCCCGTACCAACCCATCATGTCTTCGCTCCCTTGCTCGCGGCCGCCACTGTCATCGGCTCTAGCAACGATCATGCGCGCTGACTTTTGCGCTACTACCGCGCTGACCGTGAAGTTTCTGTGTGCATCGAGCCCCCGTAGTGCCAACGTGACGCCCTCGTCCAGGCCGCCCGCTCGAGGCCGGGGTGGCTAGGCGGGTGAGTTGGGATTTCGCCTGGTCGTTCTCGACGATCTCAGCGCTGGGGTGCTGCAGCGCGCACGACGTCTTGACGGCCGCCTCCGAGAGCGTCCATTGCGTCCGATTAACGGAGGGGTGGTGGCTCCTGGGGCGCACAGGAGACCGGCAGCGCTCCGTCGTGGAACTAGCGTGGAACTAGGACGGGGGATTTGGGGTGATTGGGGGTCGCCAGGGGTCACTCGAGTGGACTCAGAGAATGACGAAACCCCTTGCGCTGCAAGGGGTTTCGGTGGAGCGGGTGACGAGAATCGAACTCGCACTGTCAGCTTGGGAAGCTGATGTTCTGCCATTGAACTACACCCGCG
>VFQT010000358.1_pt1 | contig 69194 bp, 61 predicted proteins | sample 3512381 | NCBI WGS metagenome assembly VFQT01 (sample SAMN10412376, study PRJNA504923) | tailings metagenome | isolation source: Relicate 2 Philex TSF3 active mining site | place: Philippines: Tuba, Benguet | collected 2017-08-29
CTTTTGGTTTTGAGCGTATGTTAAATGATTGTGCTAACTTACTAAAAGCATCAACGTATCTGCCTTCATTAATTTTTGTTTTTATCATGCTATTAAATAGTTATAAAAAAAAGAAAACGGGCACAAAACCCGTTTTCAATTACCTCTTCTTTGTAGCCTTCTCCATTGCTTCTGCTTCGTCTTTAATTTGTTTTGCAAGTCTTTCTACAAACCACATTCTAAGTCCTATTGGAAGGTTGTAGGCTTCGATAAATGACCATCCTCCATGATACTTTAGAATGAAGAATTGTTCATAAACCTGTTGTTGGTATTGCTCACTTAGGCCAAAAAAAGTCCGCTGTAAACGGAACCTCCAATCTTGTTTCCTCTTGACAAGATCTACATTGGAAATCGTGAGACAAATCTAAAGTTGGTGCAATAAGTTTATAAATGTGTCTAATTTTAATTGAATCTCTAGCAGGTAGCATAGATACAGCTTCTGCAATTAATTTATTATCACTAACAGCATTTATAGATTTTATCATCATTCTTAATTGTGTTGATAAGACAGAATCAATTTCTTTCTTGTTTTGTTGTGCTTCTCTTATTTTTTTAGCAAGGAAGGTTTCGTCTTTGCTAGTTAATAATTTAAGTTCCACAACTAATTTGGATACTGGAAGACTTATTAAAAATGTACCCCACTCGGTCATTTTAACATCTTGTTCTTCCAAAGTGGAGAGATCAACTGGTTCTGTAACTGAACATTCATTTAAATCAAACAAATGTTGTTGAACTTTCCCACAAGATGGACAGGTTACTTTTGTTTCATACTCTGCACCATAAGCAGATTTTCTAGCAGCAACAATAATAGCATTTTTGTCACCGATAAGAACATCATCTAATAAGATTGATTTATCTATAATTATGTCTTGCAATACTTTTTCTAAAGCAAGACCTTTTTTCAACAAAGATTGATTTGTTAAAGTATCTTCATCTTTTGCGGTCATGTATCTGATTTCTAATGTATCTTTGCCATGTAGTGGATGCTCTGGTGGATAGAACATTCCTTTCGATGGAAGCTCAACTATCTCTGTTGGTACTACAAAGCTTAATGCAGAAGTTGATACTGCACTATTATCATCTTGGGGTTTTCTATTATCTAACCCTAATCTATCAAGGTTATTTCTCATTTTTCACTCTATTGTTAATTATTTTTTTCTACAACAACACCATTATCAACAATGTTATTAGTATTGCTATACTGACACCATTCTGGAATTACTGTGACGGTTATTTCGTTTGCTTCATCGGAACCATATTCATATGAGCCAAATGAGATTTTCGTTATTCTTGGATTTAAAATTACAAAATCAGTTGTCAACAATTTTGATGATTCTTTTGTATTTACATCACTTGCATAATCTGCAAAAGTTACTTTAGAGTAAATTCTAATAGCACTACAAAAAATTGGTAAATCTAAAATTCCAGTTCTATTTTCAGCGTCTGCTGGAGTTGGTGAATCGGACAAGTATTTGAAAAACATTTCTTTCCAACTTGGAATTGTATTTTCTTCATCTTGTTCTATACTAACTGCGTCAATAAATGTGATGTTAATTGGCTCCCAATTTATTTCACCTTCTTGAAAATAATGAACATAATTAGAAGCCAATCCTCTCTGAAAATTTAGATTAATAGAAGGAGCATCTATTCTTTTTACTAACAACTTGATTGCACTTTCGTTTGTTGTACCGCTCCATCCATTTCGATCTGATTGGTTAGTATTTATAAATTCAGCAACAAATAAATGTTTTTTTCTTAATTGTATAGATTTTTCTGACCAAAACATTTAAATTCCTATTATGGTACTACTGAAGAGTCAAATCCACCAACTACTACATCTGCCCAATCGTATCTAAATGTAAAGTTGACTTCGTTTATTTCATCAGAAGAGTAGTCAAGATTACCAAAGTTTACTGATTTTAACCAAGCGTTGTTGAGTACCCAAGTTTCAAGAGCGTTGCCATTTGCATCAACTTGTATGATTTGAATTTGATCAAATTGTCTTGTTGCTGTTCCTTTTGCCATTGTTCTTAATGTAGAACCAGCACCAGCACCAGTAATTGCAAGACCAGCAGCAGTTGGAGATTGATAACCAGCACGTAACATAAGTTCATAAACTGATTTTGTAACATCTGTAGATGGTGCTGTAACGGTTGATAAATCTTCATCACCAACTCCACCAGAACCAGCAGGATCAATTACAGTAGCTGAGACTTCTTTCCATGTTACTTTGCCAGGATAATAGAATTTGTGACCAAGAAAGTCGTGTGAAACTTCTGATACATCAAATGATGGTTTGTCACATTTCTTGGCGATAAATGATGGTAGATCGCCAGATGCTAAACCGAATCTAATTAAGAACTTAAACTTTCTTTTTGGTTCTAATGCTGCTTCATTCCAGAATGCCATTTAAATAATCCTCCAACCTTTTAGTAGTAAATAGTCATTAGTCAATAAATGACGCTCCAGAATCAGTTATTGTAAAGTCAATTGCTATGAATTCAATTGCTCTTGCTGGCTTCAAGAAGATCTTTGCGTACATTACGTTTCTGTCAACCAAATCTGGTGTGGTTGTTGTTTTGTCGAGAATTACGCGATAGTCAGTAAGACCTAATCTTGATTTAACAGTAGCAAGGAATGGGTTTACTTGACCTGTAAATCTTGACCAAGTTACGTCTACGTTTTGATCGAATAGAAGTCTTGAAGCAATCTTTGAAATTTCTCTCTTAACGAAGATCATCATTCTACGAACGTTGATTCTATCGAGAGCAGATGGTGTAACTTGAAGAGTCTTTTGACCAAAGATTACAATGCCTTCTGCTGGGAATTGAGCGATAGGATTGATGTTTACTTCATAGAGTGAATCACGATCTTTGGAAGAAAGTCTTTCAGTTACGCCTACAACTGGAACACCGCCGCGACCTTCTGATAGACCGCCTCTTGTGAAGCCTGCTGGAGCAAACCAAAGTTCTTGTGTTGCTTGACCATAAGACATTGCACCAAGAGCTACAACTGATGGTGGTACGAATAGTAATCTATTGTTTACTGTATCGCTAATTTGAACCCAAGGATAGTATGTTGCGCCATAGCTTGAATTAAGACCTCTTGTTCTTAAGCTATTTACTGTATTAGAAACAGTACCATATCTACTTGATTTGTTATCGTAGTATAGTTCTGCTTCTGGTTTATAAACATCTGGAAGGTCAATGATAGCAAGTGCATCAGCTCTATTTTCACATGTTCTTATAAGATGAGTTGTAAGTGCTGGATAGGTAAGACCTGGAACAGCAACCATATCAGTTACTAATGTCTCTGGATCTGCACATGTATCAATTGCACGCTTGTAGGTGTAGTAGATGTAATCTGTTGTTTCAGATGGTGAACCTTGTGCAAGTGTGTAGTTATTTAATGGTTCGGCTTCTGTAATGTCGAAACCATCAGAACCGTTGAATAATGGCATTGTGAATGAGTTGTAACCATTATTTAGAATACCACGATAACCACCGCTAACTGCTGTCAAAGAAGAACCTACTGTTCTTGAACCAGAGACATAAACTGCACCAACACCTGTAGCTGCTGAACCAGATACATCATCGAGTGAGAATACAAATGAATTCTCTAGATAATTTGAATCTGCTGAGTAAGCTGTGTAAGCTTGTGGTCCGACTAAATCGTAGTAAGCTTTTGTGAAATCATTATTAGTTAAACCATCACCAGTTGTAATACCAAAGTAAGCATCGCGTGGATCACCAAGACCAGCAGAAGAAGCTGATACAACCAATGGTATAGATGGGAATTTTATTTCAGCAGTTACGTTAGCGTCAGTATAAGCAAAGAATCCTGCGCTGTAGCTTCCACCAAGTCCACCAGTTACAGGTGAAGTTGTTGAAGGATTAGAACCGCTTGCAATTGTAAATGTTTTGAATCTTGGAGGACCAAAGAAACCGAATGGTAAGAATGTTGGATCAACGTTACCTGCATCAACGTCATCATCCATTTCTACACGGATGTATTTAGAGGCATTTACATAAGTACCGTATTCTCTTAGTCTTAGTTGAGTATCATCCCATTCTACGTATTTGTCGCCAATTCTTCTGGCAATGTAATCTGGTGAAGCTGGGTTGAGGTTAAGACCTGTCCATGACTCTACAAGTTTTGGAGCAGAATCTTTGTCTGCTGACATTCTTACAAATACTGAGAATGAACCATAATCATTGAAATCATTTGTTGGAGCTTTAATGTCGCCAATTGAAATCTTATAATTCTTTTGTTCAAACTCACCAGCATCTAATGTAGAGAATCTAAATAGTTTTTGTTGATTTGCTGGTGAATAAGAAGCTGTGTCTGTTGTAAGATCTTGAGCAATTATCCAGCCTGTTTTAGCAGATCTTGCTGGATTCTTGTGATTGTTTAATGAGATAGCTGTTGATTTAAGAGCAGTTATTACACCATAGCAATTAGCAGAAGCTAGGTTGTATGAAGGAGATTGTGAGCTAAATGTATCAAGCAAGCTTCTTTCGTATGTCTCACCAAGCCAGTAGTGTTCTAAGTTTGAAGTGCTTGTTATTCTAGCGTTTGTTAAAATTGGATTTGTGTTGAATACTTTTCTGATGTATTTATCAGATGTTGTATCAAAATTGAAATTAGATTCATATGTACCGTCTGGTGTTGTTACAACGGCTCTAAACTCAGCGTAAGCTCCACCAGAAGGAGATTTAATAACTACGTTAGTACCTTGGTTAGAACCAACAGTATTACCAGCTATAACACCTTTAAGTTGTACTGAACCAGATTGTACGTACCATACAGCAGCAAGAGTACCAGTTACTGCACTACCAGCAGAAGCAGAAGGATAAACAAATAGACCGTAAGCACCACCACCGACAGAACCAGCAGCAAAATCATTAGCAGTTGTCCAACCAGCTTGAGCACCATCAGCAGCAGTATGATTTGGATGTTGTGAGCCTACCAAGCGAATTACATTTAGGGCTGGTGTGTTTCTTAACCAAGCTTGAGCAGCATAAGCAGCATAAGTTGTTCCTACATAATTGCCTTCACGCCAAACGTCAGTTCCGTTATTTCCTGGGATTGGATTTCCGAATGTTTGAACAAATTGTGAAAATGAGTTTACATAAACTGGACGCATTGCTGGTCCTTTTTCAAATCTGCCAATTATTGTTGGGCCTGTTAGTTGTGCATCAGATGTACGTATTGAATTATCAATTTCTTGTACCTGTACACCTGGAGATACAAATCTGTAAGATGAAGCTGCCATTTAATTAAACTCCTGCTTTATTGTGTGAATTTACAATAATAAATAGTTTAATAAACTGCAAAAGGCTTTAAGATCTATAATTTGTTTTATTTTTAGAAGAATTCAAGTATTCTGCAATGTCTCCAAGAATAACTTTCTCTCTTGGTATTTTCAATTCAACAGCGTTTTGTCTAATAACCATCTTTGGTGTTATTTGATTTTTATCATCACCTATCAAATAACCTATAACTTCAATTGTTATCGATGCAGAATAGGTTTTTCTTTCTTCATTTAAATTAGATGCATTGTTTTCAAATTGAAAATCACCTTTAATAAATGCATCGTACTTGTGTCCATCTTGTTCTAATTGAATGTATTTAGTATTTCCATTTCTAGTAAAGAATGGAGTTGTCAATTCATTTAATTGTTGTTGATAATCTGTTTTAATGTTTAATTGATAAGTTACTGTAACGTGAACAGGTATTGGAATTGTTATTGTTTCATAAACTATTTTTTTATTTTTTGAATAATTTGTAGAATTTAAAGGATAAACAGGATTGTATTTTGGTGTTTTACCATACTTTAAATTATCTGCATTTTGAAAGTTGGAAGTTTTCTCTTGGTTTATTCTTCTAGAGATTGTAATTGTACCACCTTTCTCATCATTAATTGCTCTTAGATTGGCAGGGATAGAGCCAGTTTTTTGTAGATCTTTGTTTATTGATTTTCTTTCAATTGTTATTATTGGATAGATAATCATGCCAGAAGAATCACGAATTTCTTTATTGTTTTTTATTTGATGTGCTCTCTCTGCTGAAACCCAAGTAACTGGTACTTTTTTCCAACCTTCTGGATAAGTAGCGTAAACATCCATATCAGAGTTTAACCAATTATAGAAAGCAAGATCTATTGTTTCTATTGTAGAAGATTGAAAAGTTATTTCTTGTAGTTTATTATCTTCCATAATTTATCAACCTGTGTAAATAAGAACTGGAATCTTCTGACCAACTTTCTGCATATCATCAGACTTCTTACCTTCAGTTTCTGCAATTTTATTATAGGTAATTTGATCAAGAATTTTATTAAGTTCTTCTTTTAATTCTTTTCTTTCGTCTTTACCTTCAGTCATAAGTGCTGGGCCATTTAAAGTTACGCTTTCACCTGGGATTGGTATTGTGCTAAACTTAGATCTTATTTGCCCTAGCATTTCTTTACAAATTGCAAGAGCATAACGACGTATCCATTGCTTACCTATTGAGTTAATACTATTATAAGGAATGTTAGCAAATGGAAGAGTGTTCATATTATTTACTCCTCCAACACTTGTATCATGTGAACCAGATGTAACTTCCCAAGGATTTGATTGATTTGTAATTGAAAACTCAACCCAATAATTTGAAATACCTATGTCTGGTGGTTGTGGAAAAAATCTTATTTTATTATTTTTAATCTCATAAGAGAAGTGAGAATTTCTTGTATAAATTGAAGTTTCATAAGCCATAGCTTGAAGTTTGTTGTGCCATGTTGGAATTACTTCAAACGTGCTATCATCTGCATATTGACCATAAGAGGATAAATTACCAATAGCATTTAGACCACCATAGTAACCAAAGAATCTCCACATTGAATTTGGAGTTTTATAAAATACTCTTCTTATTATAACTCTTTTATTTCCAACGGAACCAGAAAATGGAACTGGACCTTGTGTAGCTGGTTCGTAATTATTTAAAGATGCTGATTCAATTATTGCTTGTAAATCGTAATCTTGCACAAAAGGTTCAATAGGAATTGATGCTGAGTAAATTGGTTCTGTCCCGCCTATTCCTGTTTCTGTAGAAAAAGCATCACCGTATTTGGTATAGTATTGTAAATTATACTTTGGATAAGCTAGTTGAGGATTTTGACCTTCTAATGCTGAACCTGCAACAAATTCACCATCTTGATTAAAAGTACCAGTAGCTGCACCTAACATAGAAGGTAAAGCATTAATTGATTGATGTAAATTAACAAGATAAGAGTATTCTAATACTGCTTCTTCGTAAGCTGCATAAACATTACCTGTTGTTAGTTCAATGTCTAATACATCGCCACCAAGTCTTTTATAAACAAATGCAACTTGGTCTGCTGCACCAGAAAGAAATTCAGCATTAGCAGAATAAATACCTAATGGTAAAGAAACTGCAACATCAGCAGGATTTCCAGAAGATGGTAATACAACTGCACTTAATGTTGATGCTGGAGTTAAAACAGGAACTGCCATTTAATAAATACTCCTTAATACTTTAAATAGTTACAAACAAAAGAAAACCCCCCAAACCTTTCGGAATGGGGGGCTATCTTGCCTAATTAGGCTGTTCTATCAAACGCCGCCGCTTTCGCCAAGGAGGCCACGAATGACAACCAAGCCGTAAAGGTCTGGTTTGACCATTTTCTTAGCGTAACGGGTCATTACGCCTTTACGTGGAACGAAGTCCTCAGTACCAAAGATGGTTGGAGTTACTTGGAGTGGAACGTATGGAGCATAGACATAGCCAGATTCAAGGAAGCTGGAGCCTTTGCGACCAACGAGGATTACGTTACGAAGGAAGTATGGATCAACGTAAACGTCCCATTTCTTGGAGATTGAACCAACGTTAACTGCGCCAACCTCGCCTTTCTCATCTTCGTGAGTTACTTTAGCTCTGAAGCCTGCGGTGAACTCAAGAATGTTTGCAGTTTCTGGACCACATACGAGGAAGTTTGCACCACCACGTAGAGTCTTTCTGTGGATTTGGGCTGAAACGTCATTGATTGTTTCAATGAGGGTTTCATACCATGCACTTACAGTACCTGTGAAGTCTGGGGCTTTAGTTGATGCGCCAATTTCAACACCTGTGGTTTTATTGACGAATAGACCTGGGCTTCTTGACCAGTAATAAGTACCAGCGGTTGCACCTTTGATGAGGTCTTCAAGAATTTCACGATCAATTTCAAGACCAATTTGTTCTGAAAGAATTGAGGTAAGCTCAACTTCTGCATCAAGATTGTGGTAAGCATTAAGGTCTTGACCAAGTTCTGGTGTCCATTTTGCTTTGAGTTTCTTTGTTTGTGCAGTTATTGAAACTGAATCAACACGAATGTCGATTTCTGGGATGTTTGCATTAGACTCAAGACCCCAAGTTGATTGACCAGCGATTGCACCAAGAGCGTTGCTTGAACCAGCGGCTACTGATGTACCGAAAGCATCATTGATTGGGAATGAGCAATGTGCTGCACCATTAAGAGCAGTAGCAAGAGTGTCTGGTGTTTCTGAACCAGAAGCCTCTACAACTAAAAGTACGTTAGCTGAATTTGTTGGATCAATTCTTGTAAGACGACGAACTTGACGACCATCGGTAAGAGTTGATGCACCTGTACTACCAGTTGAGAGTGTGATTGCTACAAAGTCTCTTTGATTAAATTGAGCAGCAGTAAGTGTTGATAGTGGAATGGTTGCAACTGCGAAAGCTGAACCGCTTGTAAGATCTGCGTCAAATCTGAGAAGAGAAGCAAGATTGTAACCAGCAGTAGAACCGCTAAATGCTGGAACGCCACCATCTTGTACAGTACCAGAAGCAACGATTGTTGATACTGATGCGATTGCTACTGATGAGGTTGGTGATGAATAACCGTTATTCATGTTGAAGAAGCCTTTCTCAGCATTTGCGCCAGTTAAGCTAACGCCGCCTGTGATTTGTTGACCGAGAACACCACCACCATAGAGTGAATCATTTGATCCGTAACCAAGTCTTGGAGCACCGTTGTTGTCAGAGACTTTGAAGTCAAGGAAGAAAATGAGGCCAGATGGAAGGCTCATTGGTTGTACTGATACGAGATCGTTGGCGATAAGACCAGCGAATACTCTGCGAACGATTGGGAATGCAACTGCTGCAAAACCTTCTACGTCGCCACCAGCCATTGAGTTAGACTCACGAAGAAGCTCTTTAGCTTGGTTTTCGAGAAGTCTAGCCATTGTGTGTTTGGTTCTTTCTGAGGTCATTCCTTCAAGAAGACCTGTTCTTTCCCATTTGGATAAGAGGGCTGAGCCTTCGGCTTGAAGATCTCTTTGAACCATACCCTCTGTCAATTTTTCAATAATAGACATAATTTAATAACTCCTTAAATGTTATTTGTTTTTGATACCAGCTAATCTTTGCATTCTCTCAACTACAGGAGGTGGTGCATCGTTTTGTCTGGTTTGCATTATAATTGATGAAGTTCTACTTATTGCTTCGCTAAGTGATTTTGGAGCGGCAACTTTGTTATCGCTTGACACGGTGCTTTGAAGTGTTTGGTAAATTGTTTTTGCTTCATCGACTGAACTGGCATTAGATAGTGCTTCGACAATTTTATCTTTTTGTCGCTCATTCAAGGAGTTACTATTTAATACTTTGTTTTTGTATAAGAGTTTAGCGTTTGAAACTGTTAAAGATTCAAGCCTCTCTTTAAGTGTTGAAACTGCTGATTCGTATTGCTCTACTCTGTTAGCAAGACCTTCTGCAATTTCAGAAATTTTAATAAGTTTAGCTTGCAAATTGTTTAATTTATTAGCTAATACTTTGTTTTCTTTTGTAAGTTTATTATTTTCTTGCACAACTTCTGCGGCTTCTTGTTCTGCTGCAAGTTGTGCTTTTTTAGCAATTGAAATGTCTTTTGCAAATTCTACTTCAAGTGAATTAGCAGGATACTCAATGTTACCGTATGGTACATTTCTTGCATCAACTGTAAGTTTTTCATAAAGATCTAATAGCTCATCTTTATCAACTTCATATTCTTCTTGAAGTGCTACTGGTTCTGGGCCTGGAGTTGGTCCTAAATTTGTTGGCATATTTCCGCCTACTGGAATGCCAGCTTCGTTAGCCATATCTTCAATGTCAGAAAGATTTAAATCAATTGTTACTTGTTCTTTATCCTCTGGGCAAGCACATAGTTTTTGACCATCTCTAAATGCTGATGGAGATTGATTTCTGACATTTGCTCCACCACCCATTGGTTGATCGCCACCCATACCAGCAGCAGATGTACCTACTCCTGTTGCTTCTGTAGCAGATGGTTCAGTAAAACCTTCGTCTTGTTCAAGAAGATTTTTTAAAGCTTCTTTTACATCTGTTGAGTATCTTTCTAATACTTGAGCCTCTGCATTTTTAAGAGCGGCTTCCTTTAATGCTGTTGCATCTATAATTGCTTGTTCTAACAAAGAAGACATTAAATCGTTCTCCAATAATTTGTAATAGTGGTCAAAGATAAATAGTAATGATTTTTATAAAAAACCATTTTTATTGAATACAATCAGTAAAATCAACACCAATAGTTATAGTATTATTAAAATTTGTGTTTCTAAGATCCGATCTCATAAATTCAGAATGTGAAATGTCACAATTTTCAAAATTACATCCTTGTAGATTACATGCAACTAATCTACACGAACGTATTTCTTTACCTCTAAAATCAACATTGGATAAATCATAATTATCTAATTCTAATCTTTTTCCTGTTGGTAAATCGTTCCAAAGTTCTTGATGTAGTTGTAATAAGTTGTTTAACTCTTCAGACGTTATTGTTTTCATTATCTTATTCTCGTTATTTGTATAGGATTTGTTGCTAGTGGAAAATTTGTTGTAGTCACAGCTAATTGTGTCCAAGTTATTCCATCTGGTGAAGTTAATACTGTCATACTGTTTCCGATTGCTACAAACAAATTATCAACAGTATTCCAATCTACCCACAATAAATTATTTACAGTTGGACTTGTTTGTTTTGTCCAAGTTATTCCATTTGGTGAAGTTGCTATGTTTCCACCATTTGCAACAACTACCCATGTATTTCCGTTCCATGCTGCCCAATTTGGTAAAGGTGTTCCTGTAATCCAAGTTCTTACAGTCCAAGCAGTTAAGTTTGTTGAAGTAGCAATTTGCCCTACAGTAGATGAACCACCAAGAGCAAGGAAATTTCCTGTTGCACCTTCTTCTACGTATCTTGTATTATTTGTGAATCCCGTGGAAACAACAGACCAAGTTGCGCTATTAAAACTATTAAGTGGAGAAACACCTATTTGTTGAACGTTTGGATAGCAAGTTATGTATCTTTGTGCAGAAGAGAAATACCTAACAATACTTGGATTTCTAGTCGTTGAGGAACCCCAAGTATTTATACCAGACCAAGTATTTCCATTATCTGATGACATAGCAACTTTGCTATTTACATCTCCCCACAACCATTTACCAGAATCATATTTCAATTTACCTGTACTTGGGTTATAGTCCGCATAAGTAGATTTTAAAGAATAAGTAGATTTTTTATCAAAAGTTCCAACATTTGTTGTTCTAGTTCTGTGAGCTAGAAATGCAACGTTTGTAACATAATTTGAAAGCATTAATACTTTATCTGTAGGATTGTAAGCTATTCCTTTTGATAAAACATCGTAATTCAAACTTAAATTTGGAGTTTGAATCCAATTTCTATAATCATACGTGTAAGCTACATAAGTTGTTCCTACTAAAGCCATAAGCCTTGGAACACCTCCACCCCAAAACATTGCTGGACTAAGCATTATTTAAAATCCTGTTGAATAACTCCATAGGCAGCAGTACCATCATACATAAATGTTAGTATGTCTACAGAACTTGTAACAGTAGACAAAACTGGTTTAGCACCATAAGAAAATTTGTACATAGAATTATAAGCCAATGTTCTTGTTCCTACTGTGTCTTGTTTTATTATCAAAGTGTAAACTGCACCAGCAACTGCTCCAGTTAATGCTCCTAATGTTCTATTTCCACCTAATGTAACTTGTGCTATAGAACCAGAATTTACATCCCAAGTTATAGTTGCTGCATCAGTTAGAGTTACAAAAGAAGTTTGGTATTGATTTGATCTTGTTCTAGCTGAAACAAGTAATGAGCCAGTAATAATAACTGGTTGATTTAATTCTGTAAGATAAGAAGCAGTTTGAGCAGTTACCGAACTTTGTGCATTAATAGAATAAGAAGATGTTCCAAATAGCGATGCTGTAACTGAAGATAAGATAATGCTATCTGCTAAATTTAAAGTTACTGCACCAGTTGCTCCACCACCAGTTAAATTTGTTCCAGCAGTTACAGAAGTTATGTCACCAGAGCCTCCTGCACCTCCTCCAGTAATTCCTTCAAGTGAAGAACCATTACCAACTAAAATAGATGCGCTAAATTGGTTTGGAGTTATAGAAGCAACGACATTTCCACTTACAACAAAATCTATTTTATCATTATCAAATCGAATTCCAGTATCTCTTTGAGGATCATCAGACGCTACTAAATCACCTATTATTTGTTTGTTTTTGTTATAGTTTATTGCCATAACAATAAGTAGTATTATTAAAAACAAAAGGGTGGCACCCCCGAAAGAGTGCCACCACTTTTATTGTTGGTAGTAAACCAAATCTGAATACAGAAGTATAAAGATTAGAATACCATCCAAGCTGAGCCGTCCCATACGAGTGAGACACCAGCGCCGTAAGACTCTAGGACGATTTGTGAATCGCCGTCGATGTTGGCACCAGCTTGGGCTGCTACTATTACTGCTGGGCTTGATTCATCAGCAACTAAGCACTTGATTCTGTGTTCTTGACCAGTTACTGGTGAAGATGGGAGAGTCAATGTGATGTTTGAAGTAGCTCTTACTACGTTGTCTCTTGCAATTACTGTATAATTTGCAGATTTGGTAACAACGTTAAGTTGCATTGTACCAATTAAGTTACCATAGAGTGTTGAAGCAAGTAATGGCAATGATGATTGAAGAACATTGACACCACCAACTACAGCAGTTTTGAGTGAGTCGTGGGAACCGAATTCGATACCTTCGTTGGCAGCAAATGCTGAAGAGCCAGAAGCTATGGTGATGAGAGCATCTTTGACGAGTAAGTTTGTGGTATCGATGTAGGTGGTTGTGCCAGCTACTGTGAAGTTACCATTGACAGTTACGTCGTTGCTGAATGTTCTGTTACCAGAGATTGTGCTCTTAAGTGCAACTTGATCACCTGTTACTTCAAGTGCGTCACCGTTAACTTGTACGTCTAGGGTGATTGAAGAACCGAGTGCTACTAATCCGCCACCAGAGAGTGCACCGCCAGCAACTACTTCTAGAGAAGAATTGACAAGTTTAGCATTCTCGATTGCGCCAGAAAGCATTGAATTGGTGATTGCACCAGCAGAGATTGAGAATTCACCTGCGTTGTCGTAGGTGACGCCTGCACCAGCAGAAAGAGCAGCATGTACTCTTGCGTCTGTGTAGTAAAGGTTGCTGCCTTCTGCAAGATCAGAAGTTGAAGCAGCAGCCATTTTACTATCAAACATGCTTTCGCCGCGAGCTACAGTCCAGTAAAGATTTGCACCTTCAGCTAGATCGCCAGTATCGGCAGCAGCCATTTTACTATCGAACATTGCTTCACCGCGAGCAACTGTCCAGTAAAGGTTTGAACCTTCAGCTAGATCGGCTGTGTCTCTTGCGGCCAATACAGCGTCAAATGAACCTGTAAAGGCAGCAGCGTCAACACTTATTGTGCCTGTTGCATCATCAAAGGTTACAAAGTCAGAAGCTTCAATGAAGTCTTTGACGATGTTTTCTACTGAGCCAGAAAGGCCAGCAGCTATTTCTGCTGTATCTACGCTAAGAACGCCAGCATTCCAAGCAAGACCTGCACCAGCGATGCTTGATGATACTGCAAATTGACCAGCGGCGTCGTATGTAAGACCGTCGCCAGCGGAGATAGCAGCGTGTACTCTTGCATCGGTGTAGTAAAGGTTTGAACCTTCAGCTAGGTCAGATGTAGAGGCAGCGGCCATCTTGCTATCAAACATTGACTCGCCACGGGCGACTGTCCAGTAAAGGTTTGAGCCTTCGCTTATGTCGTCTGTGTCAAGTAGGATTGATTCGCCAAGAGCAACTTCGTGACCAGCAACTGTGACTGATTTGTTGACGAGTTTGCTATTTGCGATAGAATCAGCTTTGAGGTCTGCGCTGACTACGCCAGCAGCGTATGAGAAATCAAGCTCTGAAGAGTCTGAAACGCTGATGTGTGTTTGAACTTCGGCTGCATCAAGTGCGCCGTGGAAGGCTGGGGCTGTTACGTCACCACCAAATAGACCTGTTCCGCCTATTTGAAGATCGCCAGAACCAGAAATTGATGTTGCTGTTACAGATTGAAGTGCTGATACACCAGCAGAAACGGTAAGACCACCTTGGTCAACTGCTGCGCCGTGCTCAGCGGTTAATGAACCAGAGTGCTTATAAATACCTCTCGAAAATTTATATGCCATTTTTAGATTGCTCCTAATGAAAAAACGGCACATAGTATAAAAGCCGAAACTGTTAGACTATGTGCCGTATTAATAAGTAGTAAGTTTATTTTCAAAAAGTACTTGACATAAAAAATAAATGTGTTAGTAAACAAACCATTTTGAAATACCATCTGTATAAACATTTACAGAAGAATATGGTGATTCTAAAATTATAAGTGATTCCCCATCTATAGAATCACTCCCAGAAACTTGGATGTAAATGTTGTTTTGATCTGCCGCTCCAGTTTCATCTTTTATAACATAAGATCTTCCAGCTAATGAGCCTGTAGCACTTGGAAGGTTTAAATAAACAGACCCTGTTGCATTTATTGTATCAACACCAATAAAATAATGTGTATAATTCATCTCATAAGAAGACGAAGTTGTAACTCTGTTTAAGATTGTAGAGTTTACAGACATTACAGATGCAGTTAGCAATCCAGTAGAAACTTGATTTATTAAAGTTTCTGTGCCTAATACTAATTGTTTTGATTTGCTGTATTTGTAAGACATTAGAAAATAAACCATCCTATTGAATCTTTATAAATTGAAATAGAAACTGAGTCAATGTCAAGAGTTGTAAATTGCTCTAAGTCAACTTGTTCACCAGATGACGCTGATACTATTACATGATTTGTATCGGCTAATCCTGCAACATCTTTTATAACCAGTATTCTTCCGTTATCCGTTGAAGTTAAGGTTGGAAGGGTAACAATAATACCAGAATAGTTTGTATCAACACCAATAAAATAATCATCTGTTGCAATTGAATAACTTGATGTAATTATTTTTGTATTATAAAAAATGTTGGAACTTGAAAGTGCTACATTTGTATTGTTGAGAACTAAACTTCCACTAATGTAGACAGAACCAGTTATTATTACTTGATCGTTTGGAGAATCGCCAAGATAAGTGTTGTTTTGTACTGTTAAGTTGTTTTCAGCAATTACATTTGTGAATAAGCCAGTTGAGGTTGGATTATAACCAGAATTAGAGCCTGTAGAAGTAGAAGTTGTAACTCTTGTTGTTGGAATAGTATTGGCAACAAATTGAGGGTTAAACATTCCTTCTCTTGCTCTTATACATTTTGCCATTATCTCAAATTTATTTTCTATTTGTCCAAACAATCTTTTTGGTTCTGAAGTTGTTACGATTTCGTAATAACGATCACCATACAAAACAAAATCACCCTCACGAACAAATAAATCTTGATCTTCTGTCAAACGTTTTTTGTGAAAGTGAATTTCTATAGATGTTGCTTTATCAATACCAACATTTTGAGTAAATGCTTGAGTTTGACCTTCCCATTTTATTAGCGCATGTACTCTTACTGGTGGAAGAAATGTTTTTTGTATTGCTTCTCCATAAAGAGGATGAAAATTTGATCTATCAATGTCAACAGCAAAATACGCAATTTGTTGTCCAATGACTCTTTCAATAAGTTCGTCATTGACTTGCTTAACAAGACTACGTTCTTTCTCACCAGTAAATAAAGGTGGTGGTGGAGTAGCTGGTTGTTGCCAAGCTGTATCTTCTTTCTTTTTTCTAGGTCTTGCCATTACTTATAAATAGATTAACAATTAACTATCATTAAATTCAAGGAAATAAATTGATAAGTTTCTTGATACAGCAGCAGTATTTTTAGCAGCACAGCAAGTTCCAAGACTTGCAGTTATGTTTGGTAGACTTGAGGTTATTGAGCCAACGAAGGTAGATGAACCACTTACTAAAGTAACATTGTAAGAACCAGAAGATAATGTCATATCAAAATAGTAGTTTGTGCTTACAGATGCAGAAATGCCAGTATCAAGTATTGATTGTGTACCAACACCGTTAGCAGTTCTTGTTATCATTTTAAACGTTGTATCACCTCTTACGCTTGAATAACTCAAATGTGCATATCCATTTGTAGGATCGTCAGAGCCTTTATCTCCTGCGTATTCTTCAAATCCTGCAAAAATTCTTGTTTGTGTTAAATCATTACCCGTTCTAAAAGTACCTCTCCAGCTTGGTCCTCTTTGAGAAGTACATAAAACTTTAGTACTTCCAACATCTGGTGTAGTAATTCCGTAAGTTGATGTTGATGATACTACCGAATAAGCTATAGCTGCCGATCCATTTAAAAATCCTTGGGTTGCAGTACCCGCTTGAGTAAATGGAGTATCGTTAGCGTTATTAATAGGATTCATGCTGTTTACCATACTACCAGCACCTGGAAATACTTGAATTGTTCTTCTTATTGAGGTTGGTAAAACATTTGGTATACCTCTAGAATTTATTGTTCCAGAAACAACTGTAATGTTTGATGCGGTTAATTGTGTAAATTGTGAAGTAGAAGAACTTAATGTTCCTGTTATAGTTAGATCGCCAGCTATTGTATAGGAACCAGACAATGTTTTTGTATTTTGCCAAACAGCAGAAGAACTGTTATAAGTTAACAAATCACCAGTAGAAGCAGATACTACTAATAGATTGTGTAATTCTTCTAATTCATAACCATTATCTACTTTTATAAAGATTGAGCCTACTGTTGCATGTGCTCTTACTACTTCACCCAATCTTACTGTATGTTTTGGAGCGGTAGGGGTAACAGAGGTATAATCACCGCTTGATGAAAGATAAACAACTTGACCAGCAGTAAATGTTGCAGGATCTGTATTGATGCCAGTAAGAATGCCATTTAACAAAACATAACCAAAATCGTTATGTGCTACGGTACTCATCAACATACCTAATGTATTTGCAGAGTTATCATCATTTTCCCAGCTTGCTGTAGTAATTAATGGATTATCACCAACACCACCATTAATACGAACTAATTTTCCTTTTAAAATTGGAGAACCAGTTGAATTTTTAACTTTAACTACAGTTTGCTGTCCTAATTGGATAGATTGATTAGCGATAGGCAAATAATAAGATAAATCATTTGTATTTGTATCATGAAAAATTCTTGCCGCTTTATAAGCTGGTATTGAAGCGGAAACATCAAAATCTATGTAATCAACTTCGCTTATGTAAGATGTACCAGACATAAGAAGAGAACCAGTTATTGTTACACCTTGAGTTCTTATTGATGTGAAATCTGCTGTAGTACCACTAGTTGGGATTGTGATGTTTAAATAATCATCCCCAGCGCCTTGTATAGTTACAGTTGTATCTTTTGAAGCATCAAGGTTTCCTATAGTTACCAAATTTCTCATAGAAGTTGCAGAAGTTACACTTATTAAATTTCCTCCAACATCATTTTTTACTAAGTATTGTTCACCTTCAGCAAAATTTATTGTATGAGATCCAACGGCTTGTTCAAAAGTACCTGTTAATCTTAGCGAGCTTCCTGTGAATAAAAGATTTGAAGAACCAGTTAGTTTGCCAGTTGAAGGGCTTTTAAATTGTAACGAAGCGTCATCCCCTACTGCATCAACATTATAGCCTTGAACATCTGTTATGTTAAAGCCAGAACCGCTAAAACCATTTGTGGTTATTATCATGTTATTTGATTCAACATTACCAGATACATAAATTGTTCCAGTAACAACTAAATCATTTTTAAAATTTGAAACACCAGCAACATTTAAAACATCGCCAGAATACAATCCTGTAGATGAAGAAATGTTGCCAGTAGATGAAATGTGACTACCAGCATTTATGGTTCCTGCGGTATTAACACCTAACGAAGCAGATAATGTTCCTGCTGTTGTTGTTATGTTGCCGACTGATTGAACACTACCAGAAGTTAAAAATCCTAAAGAAGAAGAAACTGTACCGCCAGTAGCAGTTACATTGTTTGCTACTTGTATACTTGCTGCTCCATAAATGTCTGTAGAGGCTGATAAATTTCCAGCGACATAAACAGAACCAGTAAATTGGTGTGTGTCTCCAACATCATCACCAAATTTAGTTGAGCCAGATTTGTAAATTATCGATGATGAAACAATAAGATTATCTGCATGTAATGTACCAGTTAATCTTACTGTGCTCGTATTATAGTCAAAAGTAAAATTGGTTGAGCCACTAAAAGTAGAACCAGAAGCAAATTGAATTGCTTTATCTGAGCCTCCAGGAGTTCCACCCCCACTTCCAGTAACTATGTCTGCGACGTAAGCCCAACCAAATCTTGACATTTTATCCTACTCCTACAGAACCAGACCAATTTGGAAGACCAGTTGGACCAGATTTGTCTAATAAAGTTTCTGAAATGTTGGAAAGCTCAGCAGACACACTTATGTTGGCTGTAGTTGAATCTGCTCTGACAAACATAGATGATACTTTTACTCTAAATTCTTGTGGTGGTAAATTACCAGAAAGCAAAAAATAGTTTGTACCATTTACACCGTTTGCAGAAAATCCAACTCTTACATTATCGCCAGCATGTTTAGCAACAAAAATTCTTTGTGTAACATCTGGAAATGTAATTTGTATTGGCGCTGTTGTTAAAGCTATTGCACCACTTACAAATGGTACACCAGATACTTGGTATGAACCTACGTTACTTATACCAACTCCATAAGGGTATTGTTGAGACATTTTCTAATCTTCCTTTTTCTTATCGAAACGTTTATTATAATTAGCTTCTCTTTGTAATTCTTTCTGTCTTTTCTCTGCTTCGTGTTTTTTCCACTTAGCAATACCAGCAAGTTTTGCTTTTCTTTTAGTTACTGATGGTTTTTCGTAGTAACGTCTGTCTTTTACTTCTTCTACAATTCTTTCTTTTTTAACTTTTTTCATAAAACGTTTTACCATTCTTTCAAATGGTTCGCCTTTCTTTTCTTTAACTCTCACATTAACGTGAGTATTTTGCTTAGACATAAACACCTCTCAATTCATTTAGTCTTTGTCTTATTTTTCTCAATCTAAGTTCTTCTTTCAAAGAACCATCTTGTTTGTATTCAGATGTATACATGTTTTGTCCGTATTTATCAACAAATTCGTTAGTCCATTGTTCTAATTCTTTGTTAGTAAATACTTTATGATCTGCTACTGTTTGTGGTAGCTTAGCATCAAGATTCCAATGTTCATCTGCATCAACTTTTCCTATTCTATAAAGTTTATCTTTATTTGAAAGTAAAGCTTTATCAACATCAACCCAACTAAACTCAGATTGATTTTTTGGTAACATATCGTTTACATTAGCATAAACAGCAGCTAGTTTTAGGGCATCTTCTTGTGCAATTCCAGAAGTTGGTTTTAATTCTCCTTCTGGTGTGTAACCACTTGCTATTGCTTGTCCTATACTGTTCAAATCAGAATTAATTTCTTGGACAAACAAATTTAACAATGCTTCTTTAGCGTGCTCATCTTTGGAAAGATTAGCAATCATATCTCTTCCTATTTGTTCAAGAGATTTTTCGCTAGAAGGATCTACAGTTTTCATCAGTTCTTGGCTTAGTGGACCTAATGTTTTTAATTTTTCATTTCTGGCAATTGCTGCACCTGCTATTTTTAATTTTTTAGATGTGGTATAAGCTAGTTTTTCCAAATCAGTTACATTTTTTGAATTTGATTTTATCTTATCTTCAATTTGTTTCATAGTAAAATCATCACCTAAATCAATACCAGCATTTTTAAAACGATCATAAATCTTTGCTGTATCTTGAATTGTTTTCAAAATTTCTGGTTGTTCTTCTCCCAAATTACCAGCTACAAAATTATCAAAATCTTTTATACCTAATTCATCAACAGCACTTGCAGTTTCTTTTTGATAACCTGTTGTTTGGTTCAATTTATCTTGAGCAATTACTGATGGTTCCATTGCTTTTAGCATAGCAGCAAAACCGATAGCATTACGTAAAAATTTAGAAGCATTATCCATAAGCCCTTCTTCAATAAGGTACTCTGTTAATTCTTGACGAATGATGTTTCTAACTTGTTGCTCTGTCAAATCTTTCATCTTATTTGTTTCCAACCACCTGTCATTCTAAGTAAACCAGAAATGTCAACGCCAGAATCGCTTGGGTCTACTCCAGCCAAAGGAGAAGCAATAGATTCTGCTACTCTTGTACTTGATGCTGGTTCTCTTGGTGCTGGGGCTGGTGTTGTTCCTTCAAAAAGATTTATGCCACCGTAAGCTCCTTTTGTAACTTCTTCTAATCTTTTTCTTCTTTCTTCAATTAACTTTTGTTTTTCTGCTGCTCTTTCTTCTTGTAATTGTTTATTGATTGCAGGTTGAGTTTGTTGTTTTTGCTCAACAATTTGTACAGAAGATGTTTGTTTAATTATTTCTGTTATTACAGTTGATAACTCTTCTTGCATTGTTTCTTTTACAAGTTGTTTTACAAGAGGACGAAGAGTTTTCTTTAAATCATTTGAATTCATTTTTCACCAATACATACATAAATAGAAAGCGGCACATAAAAATGCACCGCTTCTAAGAAAAAACCTAAAACTTAAGTTTTATTTTTATTTCATTTGCCTTTTTTGCCAAGTGTTTTCATTGCTGATTTAGCTGATTTGGCTGTATTTGCATCGCCTTTCATCATTTTCATACCACCAGTTTTAGATTTGGCAGCAGCTTTCTTTTTTGCTTCTGCAAGTTGTTGTTCAAGTGAAGCAATTTCTGCATCAACTGGGTCAACTTCTGTTTCTGTCTCAGTATCTGTTGTCATTTCGGTTGTTAGTGCTTCAAGCTCTTCTTTGATGATTTGCTTGAGTCTTGCTGTTGTAAGTTGCATTTATAAAATCTCCTTTTTAATTTTTTAATAAATCTTTTATTAGACTGTTAAGTTTTGTTTGTTTGTTTTCTGTAACAATCTTTTTATTCTCTTGGAACATAAATGCACCATGAGTTGAAGGTTCAGAAACTATGTCAAAACAAATAAGATTGAAATCGTCTTCTACAATTGTTTCGCCTCTGCTTTCTCTAACAGAACCAGTTCCTCTTGAAGAAATACCAATTTTTACGTTTGCGTTTATAAGTTCTCTAAGTACTTGACCAGATGGTGTATTGAGTACTTGAATTTTACCCATTACATCATTTCCATTCCACCAAGTTTCTGTAACAAGATGAGAAACATTACGAAGATTAATTACAGATTGATCTGGATGATCTAGCTCCCCTAGTGCTCTTCTTTCTTGAACAAGTTGCTTGTATGTATTCATTTCTCTTGAAAGTACAGAGTGGGGATAAATTCTTCCATTACCGTTTCTTGCATCTGCTCTTTGGATAACACCAGAAAGAATCATACCACCTTGTTTAATGAAATGTTTATCTGATTCTGTGAGAATGTCTTCACAGAGTCCGTTTGGGCATAGTTCATAGAATTCTCTTAAAAGTGATTTGCTCATTTATTTATTTCCTATACCTTTCGGCTTGCCCCTGCAACAGAGGCGAACTGGCTGAAGTGCCCATTTTCTGGTCCAAAAGCCTTGTGTGTTTTGAGTTATCATAATAAATCTCCAACTATTCTAATTAGATTCGTTTTTATTATTATTCTTTATTGATTTTAAAATTAATTCCAAAATCGGTAAATAATGAACACAAAACATATGAAGTCCCCGATGATAAACAAGCTAATAGAAATGTATCAACTATGTTTGTAGAAATACTAAACAAACTTGAAAGGTTCATTAATAAAGCAACAGCATATCCAACATGGAATCCCATACACATTGGACATTTAAATAGTTCTCCCCATAATCCTTGTTTTGGTCTTATACAATTAAAAATAGAACCATAAACAAGGATGTTAGTTAAACCAAAACAAACCAGCACAAAATACAAAAGCCACATTATTCCTTCTCTTTTTGCTCTCCAAGATAAGCAATGTTATAATGTTTGTTGATCGAGTAAGCAGCAGTACCAATAGAACCTTGACGAGCCTTTTGTGGTACTTCACCAAGTTCAGTTGAATCTTCTTCATCTGGGTTGGTCAAGTAATCATCTTGATCTCTTCTCATAGCTTTTTCGTATTCAAAAGATGGTCTTTCTTTGTCCATGAATAAAGCAGTAGAAAAAATAATAACTTCTATTGGATCTACTTTTTCTTGAGTTTGAGGAATAGCAGCTTCCATTGATGCATAGATGTTTCCTGCTTGAATAGTTGAAGGATCAATTACACCACGTTTATAAAGAAAATCTAAATACTTATTTTGTGTATAATAAGTTTTATCATCCATTGAAAGGGTTGATAAAACAAGTATTTTATTTTTAGATGGTGAAAGAATAATGTCTATGTAAGGATGATCTTGAATAATAAAATTACCATCTAAAGTTTTTCTTATGTCAAGTTTAACTTTAGTTTTTGGTAGCTCTTTTGGAGCACCTGGCATTGTGTCATCTTTTACTTTTATTTTGATAGACATTAGGAAAGTTCCTTAGCAATTCCTTGAAGTTTAAGAACTTTCTCAATAACTTCGTGATTTATTTCAGTATGTTTAATTTTTTCAATCACACCAAGAATGTCTTGTTTTTGTGTAGTTTCATTAAGATTATTTGTTGTTTTAACTACACCTTTAATTCTTGAAATTTCTTCATTGAGATAAACTTTAAAATCAAAATCACCATCTGAGAATGAGGCAATGTATCTTGTTAGCAATTCTTTTTGTTCTTCAAGAAGTGATGTTCCGTACTTCTCATTAAATTTTGATACGAATTGCTTGTATACAAGATTATCAATTGGTTTAAGATTTTGTGTATTATCTTCTGTTGATAGTCTTTCTACAAGAAATTGTTCAAGTATAACTCTTGATTTAATTGGTATTTCTTGATCAAAAATTTGTGCTATTGTTGCAAGATCTTTATAATTTGACATAAAGTTTGTAAATACAGCAGGACCGAGTTGTTTGTTTACATTATTAATAACTCTTGTTTGATCATTGAAAATGTCATGTTGATTAAGGCCAAAATAAATTCTTTTGGCTTCTGTAACCATTCTCTCTGCTGTTTCTTTTGGAAGTCCTCTAGACTCGTAAAGAGATTTATAAACATCAAGCTCTTTAGCTAAAGTTGTGCCTTTTTTAAAATGCTCTTTGATTATTGATAGTACAAGTACTTTTCTTTTTTCATCTTTTGCAACAATTGCTTTAGTAAGCTCTTTAGTTAAAGACTCAAAAAGAAAAGCGGTATTTCTTTTCTTATTATGTTTAAGCTTTATTCTTTCCATTATTTTTGGACTCCAGACTTTCGATTAATTGACGAGTTTCACGCTCTATTCTAAATAGTTCAAATTCTTCTTCGTTGTTGTTATTATTTTGATTTTCTCTAAGAAAGTCACCAATAAGTGAATTTAGTTCTTGATCTTTCATAACGTTTTTGCGACTACCACTTGCAGTAAAACCACCACCAGATGCTAAGTCTCTTCTTTTGTGAGCACCAAGATCTCTTTTATCTCCACCTCTAAATTTAGCTGGTGTATACATTTTTCCTTTTGATGCTGCTGTAGTAGTTTGTGGTTTTCCATTATTATCTCTTCTCTTAGATGGTGCTGCTAATAATGTACTTCCACCTTCTTCTCCTGCTGCTGGTGTAGGTTCTGGGGCTTCTGGAGCTTCACCACCTCCACCTTCTGGTGCTCCTCCTTCTGGAGTTGGTACTTCTGGAGTGCCTTCTGGTGTTGGTTCGCCACCCATTTCTGGTCCGCCCAAACCTCCAAGGCTACCTCCGCCACCACCACCAGAACCTCCTTGTGGTTGTGCTCCAGCAGCTTCAAGCGATGCAGAGAATTTACGATCATAGAATTGCTCTCTCTGAATACGTAGGAATTCTTCATCAGATAAACCAAAGATGTGTTGAGCAATCCAACGCTTAGAGAAATACCCTTCAGTAGCTGCACCAGCAACATCAAATTTTGTTTTCCAATGTTCAAGCTCTTGTAATGCTGCAATTTTAGATGGATTGTTAAGAGATAGTTTAAATGAAATTAAATCTGACCCTCTATAGCCAAGAGTAAACAAATGAATAATACCAATCTTTTCTAGTTCTGCTATTGCAACTCTTTGTAGTCTTTGGATTGTTCTGGCAAATCGAATGTCTTTTTGTGCAAGTGTTGCTTTATCTTCTGATGCACCGTCACCTCTAATAAGGTATGACATTGGTACTTTTAGGGCAGCAAACAGTTTATCTCTAAGGTATTTTACGTCTTCAATAGCAGAAGCGAATTGACCACCTGGAAGTGCATCAATTTTTGTATTATTTTGTCCACCACGAACAGGAATAAAGTAATCTTCATCAACAGACATTGGATTGTAACGTAAATCAACACGACCAGTATTTTGATCAACAATTTGATTACGCTTCATTGAAGTCATAATCTTTTGCATGTATTGCTCTACTTCTTGTGGTGGAACGTTACCAACATCAATGTAGAATACTTTTCTTTCTGGTGATCTTGTGATACGATAAGCCATCATTGCATCTTCAAGCAATGTTAATTGTCTCCAGATTCTTCTTGCTGGATCTAATACTGATGTGCCATAAGGAGAATACTTATCATTTCCAAGAATTCTAAAATGTGCTACTTGCCAATTCTCAAATGTTAGACCACCAGAGTTCCATTGAAATTGAACATAATTTGGATTTGATGGATCTTTACCTTCCATTCTTTCAATTTGGTTAGCTGGTAGTCCAAGAGCAGATTTAATACCTAATCTTTCATCAATGTCTAAGTATAAGAAATGGTCGCCGTATTTAACCATGTTACGACACCAATTGAAAAGATTTGAATCAAGATTTAATGTTTTATTAAATAAAGTATGTAATACAGATTTAATTTCTTCATTAGCACACTTAATGTTTAACATGTTATTAAGTTCATTAGAAGTTGTCATTTCATCAGCATAAATGTCGAGAGCAGATGCAATTTCTGGCATGTACTCCATTTGATCAAAATCTATGTACCTATCAGCACGATTTTGATTTGCCATCATTTTAGATGAGAAATTTTCGTATGGGTTATAGGCAGATTTTTTAAATTCTAAACCACCAGCAGAAGTAAACTTTTGACCAAATTTATCCATTTGGTTTCGTCTGTATCTGCTTTGTACTGGTTGATTATAATTAACAATTGGACCAGAGAATAACTTAGTAAGTCTCTTGAATAATTCAGAGTCTTGATTCTTTGTATTTTTAAATTTTTGTTCTGCCATTTTTATCCTTTATAAACCCAAAAGAAGTTTTCGTATTGTTGTTTGGCTTCGTTTCTAGAAATTGACAAGTCCTTATTATAACCAGTCATGCCAGGTATTTTTGTATCTATCATTGTATTTGTTTTTACTAGACTTGTCAACATTGCTTTTCTGTATTCTAGTTCTCTTTGATTAGTTTGGAATACTGTATCTTTAATCCAACAAGCAATAGCTAATGACATAACTAGATCATCATTGTAACCTTGCATCGCTTGTGCTCTTCCTAGTGACCAAACAAAAGTATCTAATTCGTTTATTGTTCTTAAAGAATTTATTGTTACAATTTTATTTCTAATAAATTCTTCAAGTTTAGCAATTATAAGAGGTCTTGATTTATGTGAAGTTGTAAAACCTGGGACTGTATTTGTGGTGCCTTCTGCCATTATTTGTTCTACATAATCACCAGAACCTTTTGTTGAATAATAAACATTTGGATAACCAGCTATTATTATTTTTTCAACTACAGAAAAACCAAGATTGTTGTTCTCTATGACAACCATACAATTACCGTATTCTTTACCAGCAGATACAATTAAGTTTGCAAAATCTTCCGTACTTATTTTACCTTGGTATTCTGCAACTTGCTCGGAGGTATCTACATCAATTATGTGAAATACTGAATTGTCTTTTCCGTCACCTCTAGCAACGTCTGCAACCAGTACATAAGATTTTTCAGATTTAAATTCTTTCCAAATCCAATAATTTCTGTCAACACCTGTTTTGTATTTTGGTTCTTTGTATGTATTGTGTAATCTTTCTAAATCGTCAGCTTCGATTACAGTTTCACCAGAAGCATTGAAAGAACATTCATATTCTTGTGCAATTTCTCTTCTGGACATGTTTCTGGTTTCTTTTTCAAACCATTCTTGATCTCTGTGTGGATGTACGCTCCAATGTAATTTAATTGGATGAAAATCGTTGTTACCAGTTTCAGCATCTATGAATGTTTGATGAAACCAATTACCTACACCATTTGGAGTTGAAATAGCTATACAACGACCACCTGTTGCCATTGTAGGATAAACACCTGTCCATAGTTCTTTCATGTTTTCAATGAATGCAGCCTCGTCCAGAACAAGTAATGACAAAGCTTCTGAACGACCAGCATCGCCAGAAGTTGCAGAAGCTTTTATTTGTGAACCATTAGATAATTCAAATGAGTTTCTATTGTCTATAGAAACGTCTGCTATCATTAACCATTCTGGTAAACTTTTAATAATGTATTTTACTTTCTTTACTAAGTTTGATGCTGATAATAATTTAGTTGCTAAGATAAGTACGTTCTTATCTCTATGAAACAACATCAACCAAGCAATGTAACCTGCTACAATTGTAGATAAGCCTAACTGACGGGCTTTAAGAACAACGTTAAAGCGAAAGTCCTTCATATCCTTTAAAACTTGATCTTGAAAATCATAAGTTCTAAAAGGTATTGGGCCTTTTTGAGTATCGGAAATTCTTGCGTAAGTATTTAAAAAATAAACTGGATCTTTACCACACTTTAAAATTTCAGATTGTATTTCCTGCTTTGTTGGTCGGTAAACTGCCATTTCATTTTAATCTTTTTTCTTTTCGTCTTTTCTTGTGACGTTAGAAGGTTTCTTGGCTTTTTCTCTACCCATAGCAAGGAATTTTCTTGTTACTTCTCTAGTAGTATCTTCGCTTGGTAAGCCTACAGAAATAACAGCTTTCTTATCAAGAGAAGCAATTTCAAATTCTTGATACATTGAAAGATCTGTTCTTGTTCTTGAGATTGGTTGTACAAAAATGTTTACTTCGCCTTCTGCCTTAAGGGATAAGGTGCTACCAGTAATTGTTTTGTATTCTTTCTTCAAAAATTTAACAATGTCTGCCATAACTCCTTCCATTTCGGATTCAAACTTTGCACCTTTATGAACTTCTTTTAAAGAAATTTCTGATTGATAATTAATACGAAGTTTGTTACCTATAAATTTAATTTTGAAACCATCAATGACTCTTGAATCAAGGATTGGATCACCATCTTCTCTACGAAGACCTATTTTTCTTTCTTCACCATCAGAGTTGTATTTACTGATGTGTGAACCATCATAAGCGTTTGCTGCTGCTTGTGCGATGCCTTGAATTATCTCAAGAGTAGTAGCCATTATACAGTCCCTCTTTTTGTATCGTATTTCATAGCATGATAAACATCATCAATTGACTGAGAAACTTGAGCAACTTTTGATTGTGCCCATTCTGGTAAATTTTGACCATCTTTTATCATATCATGTAATTCTAATGCGACCTCACCTATTTTAAATAATTGGGATTTGGTCATGTAACCTTCGTTGTCTAGTTCTGGGTCTTGGCCTTGAACAGTTTGATCGAATCCATTTGTTGGTGAGCCTTGTTCTAATTGTTCGGCTCTATTCCATTCTTCTTGAATTATTCTTTTTAGCTCTTCACGACTTACTGTTATTTTCATTTGGCCTCCAACCAGTTTTCCATCTATCTTCTCTTCCCTCAACCCATTGTATGTAACATTTTTTACAACATTGGTATCGATTCATGTACAAATCATCATTAGAATCAAAAGAATAAATGTGGCAAACTGGGCAACTTCTATTACTTTCTTTACTAAGTAGTTTTTTAGAAATAAAAACACCATTAACATCAATCTTTTGATTATTTTCTCTGTCTTTTATTTCTTCTTTAGATAATTCTTTTAATTGAGACAAGTATTCTTTTTCTTTGTCTTCGTTCCAATAGTGTTTTGGATTTGCAATTGTATCTTCGCCATACTTTTGTGCTATAGCTTTTTCTATCTTTACAATTTCATTTGGGTCTTTCATAATTCCTCATCTATTTGTTTTATTTTCTGGGAACCAGACTTCACTTCCTCGTTTGTAATTTTTACATTTTTCCCATAATTTTTCATTAGTAAAAGAAGGATCGTTCCATCTTAGATAGTTGTTTGGTAATAAATAATAATTTCCATCTTCCATACTTACCAAATGTAAAGGTTTATGTTGTTGTGGAAATTTACTAAAACCATCATACCAATCAATTATAATACCAGTTGATAATCCATTTAAATTTTCTTTAAAGTAATTTACGTCAATACCTTCTAAATGATTTAAATTTGTAACATCAATGTTTATACCCATGTTACCCCAAGGTTGCAATTGTCCACTTTTTTTTGGTATAAAAGATGTTTTATGATGAATACCGTGAAGAGGAACGCCCGTCCAATGTGCTCCAGTTTCTAAAAGCAAGTGAGTTAATAAAACTTCTCCTTCTCTTGCGAATACACCATGCCAGATTGCTTCGGTCAATCCTTCGCTTTTATCTAAATACTTATTTTCAACATAAACATAAAAAATGTTTGTTAAATTAGCGTGTCTACTCATTTAAATTATTCCATTTGATAAACATAATACGAACCGAATGAAGTTGCAAGTCCAGCACAAAAACCAAGACTAATCCAAAGTGGCATTAAATTAGAGTTTTGTTTTTTTACTAATCCATAAACTCTTTCTAGTTCTTTATCTTTTTCTTCAATAATTTTATCTTTGGAATCAGTTGTTTGTTTTAAATCAAACTCTAATTTTTCTATTTTAGCATCTTTACTTATTTGCATCATTTCTAATTTGTGTTTTGAGTCTTCCAAACATATGGATAAATCAGTATCATGTTTAGTAACAATTTTTGATAAACCATCTGGTGTAATAATAACTCCAGACATTGGTGCAACTTCACCTTGTTGGATAGTTTTAAAATCTTGTGCTACTGCCACATTTATTAATAAAATAAGACTAACGATCATTAAGTTTATACCTATCTTTCAAAATTATTGTTATTTGCATTGGATCTTTTTTTAATTTATCTGCCAACAAAGATTGTTGATACTCTTGAGTTTCATAAATTTTTCTAATTTCAGTATCGTGTCTTTCAGATTCATATTCAAATGAAACTCTATAATCTTCAAACAATTGATCATAATACATTTGTTGTTCTGTTATAGTTGATTCTAAAATTTCAATTTGTTTTTTATTAGACTCATTAGACGTATCTAAAGCTTTATTTATTTTTGCTGTTGTAAGATAAAAATACATTGGTATTGCTACAGCATAAATGATAGCAATACCAATCTTCCAATTTTGTTTTATAAAATTATACATTTTTAGAAACACTTTCAGATTTTGTAAATGTTGTATTTTTTACTGCAATAAATCTTTCTGCAATGTCTAATGCTCCTTGAGAACCAATGTAGACCATACTAATCATTACCCAATCTGCTGATTCTATCTTAGATGTAAACATGAATACTGTAGCTAAAATCCATACTAACAATTTTCTTGAGATAAATCTGTCTAATACTCTATCTAATCCTTGTTTAAATAAAGCCATCATTAGTGCCTCCACTTTAATCTTTTTAATAAATCTCTTTTTGTTCTTTTTGGATTTGGATTTGAAAATCTTGTATTAGTTGAAATTAACTCACTAAGTTTTTGTGATAGTAATTCAATTTTTGGTAATACTTGTTGATTATGAAAATTTTGGTATTCCTTGTCATTTCCAATTCTTTTATCAAAAATAGAATTTTCAAGTTCTTGTAATTTATTTTTTACTTCTTTTACAGTTATTTGTAAATCACTATCAACAAACAAATTTGATTTTGGTTCTGGTTGTTTTTTCAAATAATTTAAGAATTTAAAAATTTCATTTATTTTTTTCAGATCAGCCGATTCAATTTCTCCAATCATTTGATCTATCGTTGGAATCATTTCATTAGTTAAAAACGATAATGTTTGTTGTTCTTGTTCTCCACCTAAATGAAGACTTAGCAGACTATCTAATTTTAGATAAAGTTCTGCTAAGTCTTCTGTTGGCTGTCTGCTTTCTAATAAAGAAAGTATTTCTTCTTTAATAATCTGTCTTAGTTTGGTTTCTGTTATTATCATACCTTTAAATAGTTTTAAATAATAATCTTGGCAAATCCATCAACATTATCTATTGTAATTATTTGATCTGCTACATCTTTTAGAGCGTCCATGTGTGAGATTAAAAGAACAGTATCATAATAATTCTTAATCATATCAAGTATTCTAATGAAACCTTCAAGATTTTCACTATCTAATGCAGTTCCAGGTTCATCGAGTATAAAGAGATTACTTTTTGGTAGATTAGATACTTGAAGCATAGAAAGTCTAATAGCCATAGCAGCAATTGACTTCTCTGCACCAGAACCCATCTCAACTGGTCTTGGTTCACTATTAGGATGCTGAATCATAATGTTTAATTTAGAACCATCATCTTCAAAATAAACTTGAAAGTCTACAATGTTAGAAAGGATAGTTGCTATTTCTTCATTAATAACTGGAAGTTTCTTTTTGATAATTTCATAAGAGATGCCATTAGAGCTTGTAGCTTTCATAAAATAATCATAAGCAGCAAACTGATTTCTGTAATCTTCCAATTCTTTCTTAGTATTTTCAAGGCTTGCAATTTTTTCTGTTAATGAACCAAATCTAACATAAAGTTTTAATAATTCGTCATTATCTAATTTTGCTTGCTTATCTAATTTATTCCAATCTAATTGTTTTTCATTTTTTGATCCAGTTAGTACTTCTACTTGTTTAAATAATTCTTCATTCTTTTTGTATTGTTCAATTTTATCATTTACGGTATTCATTTCTTTATTAATGTTAGAAATGATTGTATTAAATTTTTCAACATCAATTTTTAATTGAAGAATCTCTTTTTCAAGTGTTGTTTGTTTGTTAATTACAGATTGGTATTTAATTAACTCTTTTTCAACAACATCTGGGTTTAGCAATGTTAGTGCTTCTCCAAGTTTGTCTTGTTCGCTTCTTAAACTTTCTGTTTTAGTTTCTTGATCTGTTATTTTGTTAGATGCGTCAATTGCATCTTTAATAAATTTACAAGTTGGAAATTGAGTACCACAAGGAACTTCGCCAAGCAATTTAATTTTATCTTTTAGATGTTTTGATTCTTTGTTGTTTAATTGTAAATCTTGTGTGATCGAAGATAGTTTAGATTGATAATCTTTTATCTCTTCTTTCTTTTTAGTAAGTGATACAACATCAAACTCTTTTAAGAAATTTATAATTTTTTCAAGTTCTGCTGTCTTACTATTAAGTTCTGTTACTTTATCAGCTTTTGCTTTTGTTGCTTTGTCTAATGTAGAAATAAGATAGTCTTTTCTTTCAATAGTTTTAGAAATGTCGATTGATTCTACATTAATTGATTTAAGCTGTCCATCTAATGAATCTATTTCAGTTTTTAGTTGAGATAGAAAGTTGTTTGCATTTTCAACTTTTACTTTTAAATTTTGTGTTTGATTATTGATAGTATCAATTTCATCATTTGCTTTTAAAATTTGAGAGTCATAATCTGTTGCTTCAAGTTTTTTGATAAGTGCTTTAATGCTTGCTGATTCTTCTTTTGCTAACTTGTTTTTAGCATCAAAGATTTCTAAATCAAGAAAACGACCAAGTATCTCTTTACGCTTTGTAGAGCCTTCACGAATAAACGAAAGTGAATCAAGTTGTGAAGACATTGAAGTAAGCATAAAATCATCAATAGTTCCAAACATTTTCTTTATGTTTGCATCTGTTTGCACTCTACTATCTCCGTTTAAAGAAACTCCATCACCAATAAAGTTTAGGGTTGTCTTTGCTTCTTCACTACCATCTTTCTTAATTGTTTTCTCACAAGTACGAGCGACAACATAGTCACTATCATCAATTGATACTTTTAAATTTACAACAGCATTTTTCTTTGCTGTATTGATTACATTTGATGATTTCTTTTCATTCTTTGAAGTAGTGTTGTAAAGAGCATAAAGGATACTATCAATTACTGATGATTTACCAGAATAATTCTTTCCAAAGATTCCAATAATACCTTGAAGATTTTTAAAATTAATTCTGTTTCCAACACCATAATTAAAAAGGTTGTCCCATTCTAGTGAATCTATTTTCCAATTTATGTTTCGTGCAACTTCTTCTTTTGATTCTACTTCTGTGTTAAATTTTTTATTAATCTCAAATACTTGTTCTAGAACGTCAGTTGGTACTTTATAATTTACAAGAAACTCTTCAATAAGCTGTTCTTGAACCTTTACATTTCGTAGATCTTCTTTTTTAATACCATCTACACTTTCCCTTAGTTCTTTTGATCTGGCGACGTTCTTGGATAAGAAAGATACACTTTCTGGTTTCCATTTTTCTTTTACAACATCACCAACATTCTTCATAATTTCTGCTGGGAGATTGGTGCGAGATAGAAGTCTAAGTCTTGCATTAAAAGGTATTGTAAGCCCATTAGGAAGCTCACCGTTCTCTTCAAGTTCAACAGTAATAAAAGGATTAGGATTTTCAATTAGAATGTGTTTGCAATCAAATGAGAGCTTATCTTGAATGTCCCAAATAAGAAATCCTTTATCATTTGTTTCGCCAAACGATTGCTGGCAAGTTGAACCAGGGTAAGCCTTATTATGTACTTTTTTTGTTATTTTAACTTTCATAAGTGTTTCCTTTTTTTATGTTTTCAATAGCAGGAATCATTTGCAAGTTAGTTAAATCACCAATAATAGAAGGATCTATTTTATTTTTAAATCCATAACTTATTGGTATTATGTGATCTAAATGATAAGCATCTTCATTTAAATCTAACCTACTTCTTTTATCATAATTTTCTAATAAATGTAATTGTTGTTGTTTAGTTATTCTCATAACTTCACGATAATAATTTGCTCTCTCAATAAAAATAGTTTCCTTGTATTCTTCATAAGAAGTACCATAATAATTTTCGATAAGTGTTTTGATTCTTTTTTCTTTTGCTTCTGGTGAGTGTCCGTTAAAAAATCCGTTGGCTTCTTCGGTTTGTTTTCTTTTGTCTTTTACTAATTTAACATAATGAAAATCTTTCCACATTTCTTTCATAATAAAAGATTTTTTATCTTTTGCTTCTTGTGAAATAAAAGAACCATTATTATTTCCTTTCATAATAATTTTTTTGTATTTATCACTACAACTTCGTGAGCAAAGCTTATTTATTTTTGTTTTTCTAACAGAAAAAATAGTTTCACAATAAATACAAATTCTTTCTTCTTTTTCTATTTTTGGTTTTTTGTATCCAAGATGTTGACATTCAACAGAGCAATAAATTTTATTGTTTGTTAGTTTATTACAAATTTTACATTCTACCATTTTTTCTCCAAGTATTTGTTGTAGTAAATAGTAAAATTTTGGAGAAATAACTTAGAACCTATTCTAAAATCTTCCAACCTCTGTTTAGATAATCTTGTAATTTTTCTTCTTCAATTTCCAAAACTACATCAACTGGTTCTCCTACACCTTGATTCGTTTTGTGAATGTCGCCAAGAAATGCGTAGTCATGACCTTCAAAAATAGAAATGTCATGGTCTGCCTTCTCAAGCACAAACCCTGTATCTGTTTTTACACCATTCACAGAACCATGATAAAGAGCAATGTTTACTGCGTTTGGATCGGATGGTTTTACCCAACCTTCTTCATCTACAATTGATAGTACATTTAAAACAAAATTATCTTTTAGTTTAGTCTCGCCCGACCTCTTTAGAAGATAAAGGTTGCTAAGACTCAAAGCATTTACAATTGGAGTAAGTGCATCTTGCCTACTATCGTTTGTAACATTTACATCATGGTTACCAAGTATAATGTAAGTTGGTGCAATTGCAGAAAGATTTCTGAAAAAATCTGCTGCCATTTCAACAAACTCTGGTGAGATTTGAGTTTTGGTGTGAGCAATGTCACCACAATGAATAATGTAATCTACATTTTCTTGTTTAGCTGTTTCGTAAATTTTATTGAATACTGTTTTGTATTCTGCATGATACTTTAGATTTTTGATATGGGTGTCAGCCAAATGTAAAAATTTCATTATAACCTCTCACAACAATCTATCATAAACACATCTAAATAGCAAGCAAACTGTGTTCTAATACCCAATCTTCTCCAATTCTTTCTGCTCTTTCTTTTCTGCTTAAGAATACGTGTTTTGGCATAGCACCTACGTCATCATAACCAGAAATGTCAATCTTATAGATTTCAATGTCATAACCAACAAGATTCTGAATCAGAGTTGATGCTTTTTTCTCTGCATCTGGGTCTAACGCAATGTAGACCTTTGGGTCAAAATAAACAATCTTGCTAAACAAATTTGATTGTTGACTTAATGTAGAACCCAAAAGAGGGATTGCATTTACTGCTTTCATTGCATCAAACACACCTTCTACAATTACAACATCTTCATTCCAATCAAGATAAAGTTCGTTAAATACAATGTCTTTAGACACTTTTGGATTCATGTATTTTGGAAAACTATTTGTATAGGAACGAGCAATAAAATAATTTACGTTTCCATCATTATTAAAAGATGGAATAATAATTCTGTCTTTATACTCACCTTTATTACAATAACCAATTTTCCACATCAAAATGTCTTCTTTTGTTATTGCACGATCTTGTAGATACTTTAGAGCAAAGCGAGAAGACATAGGAAGATTTTTGTTTGCTAGAGAAATAAAATCCTCTGGTAGTTCAATGACTTCTTCAAGAGCTTTAGTTTGCTCTTCAAAAATGTTAGAATCAAGTTGAGTTAGATCAACATAATTGTTTAGTTTATCCCACTCGTACAACTCAGAATAGGATAGACGAGACTTTAATAAGCGTCGTACATTCTTGCCACGCTCGTCACAAACCCAACAATGATAAGAATTTTTTAGTAAATTAATTGCTAATTTTTTCTTTTTTTGATGATTGCAATAAGGACAACGAAAATAGTATTCGTTTGTGCCTTGTTTTACAAATGAACCAAAAACATTTTTTAAAATTTTAAGCTTTTGTTCAAGCATTAATAACTCGGGTTTGCTTCTATTAGTATCCAAACCTCGCAGCTCTGTCAATAGCTCTTGTTATAGTTGTTACATGAACCCCAAGATCTTTTGCTATTGAATACTTACTTTCTCCATTTTCCCATCGTTTTTTGATTAAAGATTCTTGCTCATCAGAAAAATTCTTTTTAACTTTACTTATGTTTCTTCTCCACTCTTCATTTACTGGTTTATTATAGTGTGGATGGTTAACACCTGATAGTTTTTGTTTAAGAACATTAATAGTTTCTTTAGAATGACTTAAATTTTTCATTGGACTACCAGCTATACAAGAAATGTTATAAAGTATTTCTTCATTTTTATGAATGTCTAAATAATGTTGCTCTCTTTCTAATAATAAATCTTCCGTCGTTTCTTCTATAATAGAAAATTCAAACTTTTCTTTACCGTATTTATTCCAAGCGTTTTGTAAATGAACATTTGTATGATAACCATTATTTAAATAAGTTTTGTGATGCATCCATCTTCTTTTTAAATTGTTAGATGAACCTATGTAAAATTTATTAGTTATTTTATTTAAAATTTTATAAATTCCACAATTCATAATTTTATTCCTTTATTTTTTAGCGGCAATAGCACTAAAATAGTTTTTCATTATACTATCTTTTCTACCATCATTTTCTTCGTTATACCAAACCCAAGCAAATGTAGTTTTTATGTGCTCTATTCTTTCTCTTATTCTAACCGCTTCTTTATCCATCCATTTTAGATGTTGTTTTTTAGGTTCTGGTGTTTCTAAGCCAAGTGCTATAGCTATTTGACATAGTTTATACCAATTCTTTTCTTTATGAGCAGTTTGTGCTTCTATAAATTGTTGTATTCTTTTTTCTTTTAATTCTTGTTTTTCACCAGCAGGTATAACATCTGGATGGGTAATTGACGCTATCTTCTTATACAATTTATTTAAATCTTCGTCTTTTTCTTCTGGTTCTTCTTCAATTATTTCTTGTTGAGGGGGTAATTGATAATTTTGTTCTTGGTAAGTTTCTTCTTCCTCTTCTTCAACAAATGTAGAAATTTCAGAACTAGACGAATAATTAATACTTTCTTCTGGTTTATTATAACCTAAATTATTTCTTTTTGAGTAATCATAAAAAGCTTCTTTAAATTCTTCTTGTGCTTCTTTTAAGCTTTCTTCAAAATAATCTAATTCTGCATAAAGATAATCAAGTTCTAAAAATTGTTTTTTGTATTTTTTAGATACTATAGAAGGTTTCATGTACTAAATAGTTTCTAATCCGTACAAAGCAACAACAATCGCATCTGCTCTATCATCTGTGCCTGGAACTGGATTTCCATGTGCTGTCATGTTATACTGAAATTCGGGATGATTATTCTCAACATACTCAATAATGTATTTTTTAGCATCGCCCTGCTTAGTACCTTTTGGTATTTTAATTCCCAATTTAGATCTTGCACTTCTAACATTTATCATTTTTGGTGGTTGTTCGTCAAAACATTTGTAAACAACATAAGAACACATTCCATTAAATCTTTGAAGTTTAGCAACAGTTTGTGCAGTTGTTTTACCACCACCAAAAGCTACAAAAGGTTCCTCTATAAAAACATCAGTAATAAAATAGTATTTTTTTAATTTTTCTAATTTATTTTCTAACATTTGAGCTTTATTTTCTAATGTAACATCTGTTTTAAATTTTATTACATCTGATGTTAGTATTTTTTTATCATAGTCTAGTACAGCCAGACCTATCTTGGATGAGCTTACATCAAGCCCTAAAATTCCTTTAGTCATTGAAATCCTATAAATCTATTTTTAATTTAAAACTTAAATCTCTTTCTTGAGATTTTCTTATTGGTTTAGAAACTTTAGCTATACCTATAACATTTTTATTTTCATCATACAACTTTATTGAAGAAATAAAAGTTATCTTTTCTAAATAAGGGTCTGTACTGAAAGAGCTTGAAACAACATTGGCTGGTTTCATTAAATCATTTTCTATGTAGGAACTTGATGTTTTGATGGGTGCGGTATAACTACTACTATTTATAAATGTAGGATTTAAAGAATTGTTTAATTCACCTCTTTTAGCGTGTGCAAACAAAGTCATTATTGGAGTTTTGTTTGTACCTTTAAATTCAAAATTGAAACTAGAAGAAGGTAAAGAACCGTATGTATAAGCTTCAGAGCCAGACATTCCAGCACCAAAGTAAAGCCAAGAAGATGTTACTTGGTTACTAATGTCATTTAAATAGTTTCTAGAAATACCAGATTCAAGACCCCAAGAACCAGTAAGAATAACAAATCCTTCTGTGTATAAAATTACACCAGCAACCGATCCAGAACCGTTAGAACCAGAAGGTCCTACTTGTATTAATTCTCCATTTTTCTTAGAATCTTCCAAAGAGCCTATAATAGCACCAGAAATGTAGAAATCTAATTTAACAGAGCCTTTTTTAATTGATGAACCATAAAAAATTGATGGAATACTTATCAAATTTAATGGCTGTGAAGATTTGTTTCCTAAAGAACTTGAATAAGAATAATGCTCTGAGGTGTATTTGTAATAATCTAAAGTATTTCTTAAAGCATTTAGATGATTTCTGTTTTCATTAAGTTGATAAAATTCACGAAGTATTGTAGCACTCATTGGATAAGTACCAGTTATTTGATCTCCATAATAAAAATCAGAATTAAATTGTGTGGTACTTATTGTTCTAAAAGAAGTTAGAGAACTATCTTTTGTTATAAATGGATAAATTAAACCAGTTTGATTTTGATTTCTATCAACATTTAATTCATAAAGACTTAAGTGACCTATTGGAACATTTAATAAGTTTGATGTAAATGCTCCAGAAATTTCTGGTTGTTGATTATAATAAGTTTTTCCATCATAAACATAGAAATTAACATTTGGATTAAATTCTACTTGATTAATAAAGATTTCGTTTGGTTTAACTTTATGTAATGACATTATTGATCTCTTTAATTAAGTAGTTTTATAACAAAAAATTAAAACCCCAAGGGTTTTATCAAGGGGTTTTAATTAAATTAAAATAATCTTAAATTAATTTTTAAGGGGCTTTTTTTATAGCCATTAAAAGCATTGATTTTACTCTGCCTAAATGTCTAGTTAAAGGTTTTGTTTCAGTACTTTTTGATGCTGCATCATAAAGTGATTCAATCGTTGCTATAGCCCTATCGAAAGTTGATTTAGGTATAGTAACTGTTTCTTCTGGTGCGTCATCAGCTTCTTCATTTAATACTTGTCTTATCATTTTTTTGAGGTAAGCCTCTGTTAATTGTGCCATGTTTATTAAACTCCTTTTATTTAAATAGTCTAAATTAATTAGTAATCCAATCTAACTCTTACAGTCAACTCATTATCTACTGATTTTTTAAGAGGTTCACTTAATTTTGCAACAGCTAATAATTCATTGTCTGCGGAATAAAGACCGACAGTTGTTAGATAAGAAATTGGTGCATCTGATGCATTGTTTTTTACAACAATTTGTCCACCACTAAGATAGGTAGGATTTGTTGAATAATTAAATTCATTATGATTTGCACGACAGAAATAAACAGTTGAATTTAATTCTGTTGTATTATTAAATTGAACATTATACAATCTATTTCTAAAACCATCACATGATCCTGTAATTGAACCAGAAGTTATGTAAGTTCCGACAGATGAAGTGTAAGTTGAAGTATCTGCTCTTGGACCAAAATTACCATTGAATACAGAGGAAGAAAGTACAACTAAGCCAGCTTGGTAATAAATCAATCCTACGCCGCTAGTAACGCTTGGGGTTGCAGAAGAAGTATAAAGAATACCATAATCTCCTGCTGGTGAATTTGTTCTATAATCTGTAGATGCTCCGTAATCTGAGATGGTTAATACACCAGATGGAGATGTATTTAAACCACCAGTAAGAACTTGTAATGTAAATGATCCTTTCTTTATTTCATCTTTTACTAAAAGTCTGCTGAATGATAAGAAGAACGAATCATTATTTTTTGTGCCACCAGTACTTAAATCACCATCTTGATCAAATTTTTGAATTGCGTTTGTTGTATCATAACCAACCAAAATTTGTGCCATTTGGTTGTAAACATTCATTTTTTTAGATGTTTGTGTACCAGAAGAACTTGATAAAGCAGAATCAGAAGAAAAGCCAACTGAAATGTCGAAAATGTGGTTTGCTGAAGAACTTAAGTATGGGTAGTCATAAACTGATTGAAACATCTGATGGGCATAATTTTTAATGTTATTGTCGTTGTAAGTTCCAGATACTATAGAGCCAGTTAAAGGAATTACTTCATGTAGTAATGTTCTGGTTGATACTGTATCGTTTGATGAAAGTGGTTTATAAGTTGACATTTTCTATTCCTTTAATTTTATGGGACTTTAACTAGTTTTACTGGTACAGTTGTTGAAACACCAGTAGTCATTCCTCTGACTACAACAGAAGTATCTATGTAATAAGTAGATGCAGATAAACCTATAGAAGTTCCATTAAAAGTTCCGCCTAATCTTGTAAAGATTTCTGTACTTATTTGAACTTGTGAAGAAGCTTGGAGATTAAATGTCAATCTACTCCCTCTAGTACCTAATAGAGGAGTTGACTCGATTGCAGTACCTACCGATTCGACTTGTAAAGCTCTTATAGCATTTGAATTTGTTGCTTCATCAAGAATGTATGTTGCAAATCCATCATCATCTATTAATGTTGGCTCTAACAGTTGTGAACCTAACTTTAATCTCATAAGATTATAATTTAGCTCTACAGAGTATTGTGATTCGTATGAGGCTGGATCAGATTCTTTAAGATTTTTAGTTACGTCAGTTTGATTAGAATTTAAACCTTGATCTATAACTAGAGAGCCATAATCACTACCAATACCGTCTAAGAAGCCAGTAGGATCGGTTGATGTACTTGTTTTAGTAGCAGCGTTAGATACGAGAAGGTAACCGCTGTAACCAGAACGAGTTGGTTTTACTAAGGTATTTATCAACAATGTTGGAAGGAACAATAAATCGGTTCTCATGTTTGACATTAATTGAAACTTTAGAACAGAAGTGTTGTTTGTAAACGCTTCTAGAATTGGTGTTTGTAAAATGTCTAAATCAAAGTATGCAGAACCAGATGGATGATTCTTGTTATAAAGACCGTAGTTTATTTCATCATCTCCGAAAGCAAATTGTGTAATTCTAAAGCTTCCGTCACCTTTAGCGAGTCTCATTCTACCTGTATCAGTTAAAACCGCATCTAGTATTATGTCACCGCTATTATCTAAAAACGCCATTGTTGTTTCCTCTTTGAAATAAATAGTACTTTACTTTAAAACTGTTTCATTTTTTACGTATTTAACATTTACATCAAAAGATTTTCCACTTTTTTTAGAAGTGATTCTAATTTTAAATTTTTGACCCCATAATTTATCATCACTTCCAAATTTAACTTCATTATCTAATACATTAATTTGTGTGTAATCAAAAGAAGGTGTTATACTTAAATACTTTTTGAATGATTTATTAAAGTTAAAATTTTTATTGTTATTTAAATTTATAGTATTTATAACAAAATAATTAGCACCACTATTAGAAATTGACTCAACTTCAAAAACTTCTGATGGATTTGACAACAACCCATGTACATCTTTACTTCTAAATGTTAAATAATACTTAGTGTTTGGTACAACATCCATAAGATAAGATGTGGCTGTTAGGTCTTTTAATGAAATCTCTGTAAGTAAAGAATTGGAAAAATCATTAAATGAAGTTGGTTTGTTAGTGGTTCTAAAGATTTGTATTGCATTAACTCTATCATCACTTTCAAATTTAATTTTGCCATCTTTAATTAATTCTTTTTCTTGTAACTTAGTAAAAAGATCCAAATCAGTAGATTGAATGACTGTAGGTGTTTCTCTTATTGAGCCAACTAAAGAGTTAAATAAAATTAAAATTGTTGAATTTACATTTCTGAATGGTGCAAATTTAATTCCTGGTGCTAAAGGTGCGCTATCACTAACAATTTTTGTTGATGAAAATGATAAATTTTTATGAAATGTTTTTTCTATTTTTATAGAAGTATTAAAATTTAATTTTGTAAAAGAATTAATAATTGTACTGTATTCTACTTTAACTGTTGGTACTGCATCTATTGTGTATAAACTATAAGTTATTGGTTTATTATAAGCAACTTGCGTATCATTATAGGTGATCTCATTCTTTTGTTCTGCTGTTAAACCTACTGTCTGTACAATAGAGTTGTTATCTATTTTTTCAATAAAATAACCAACTGTATCACAACTCAATTCTTGCAAATCAAGTATGGTATCAAAATTATTAAATCTATCATAATAGTTGTTGAAAAAATTATCTAATTTTAAAAATTTAAATAAGTTATTTGGTCCCCTTAGACTTAACAAATTATTATTAAAAGTAAAACATTTACTATCCTTTATTTCAAATCCTATAGAACCAGAGGTATTAAATTTAAAAACATCTTGATAATTTGTTACATCTAAGCTTGATGTTGATACTGATTTTGTATAAAATTTTGTATTTGAGTTTAATTGTTCTGTATAAAAAAGAATTTTTTGATTTTTGTCATAAAATGATGAAAAACAATTATTTATTGTTAGTAAATCAAGACTATTTTCTATTAAATAATCTGCAACACCATTTTGATAGTTAAAAAATTTAAGTTCATTTACATAAGGAAAATTCTCAGTACTAATTTCTTTATTGTTGCTTACTACTGTATCAATTATAACTCTATTATAAGTGTCAGAAATTGTGTTTAAAAATTGTTGATTATTTAAATTATTTTTTATTTCTTTTGAAAAATCATTAAAGTAATCTTGTGATGCTATAGATTTTTTTGATAATGTAACTTTTTCACCCAAACTTAAAGTATTAGTTGGTGTTCTATTATTATTTAAATAAGAATTAACAGCATAAAAATTAGGTATTAAGTTTAAATAAGAAAAAGTATTGTTAAAAACATCTTCATAATTTTTTAAATAAAAATTGTATTGTGGTTCAATTTCATAATAATTTGTTATAAATGAATCTAATTTTTCTTCTTTGAAAGGCTTACTATAATAACAATAAGTGTTTGTTCTATTTGATTCAAACATTTTGTTTATTGTATAGATAAAAACAATTTTTAAATAATTTAAGATTTTTTCTGAGTTGGAATCGCTTAATAAGATACTAGTTTTTGGTAGATAAAAATTTATAAATGATGTAAATTTAGATGTATCAATTTCGATAGTAATGTTTGTATCAATTTCTTGTGCGGTATAAGACAAAGCAAAAAATGAAAATGCATAAGTATTTAAATCATTTTTAATTAAATTGTTATTTTCATTTATAAAATAATTTCCTTGACATAAAGTCAAAGGATCTGAAATTTTTGTTAGTCCTAAAAGATCCATCAATTGATTATCTGCGTTATTGATGGATAATAATTGTAAAATTACTTCTAAATTGCTTGTAGAAATGTTAGATACTTTTGAATTTGTTAAAGAATCTAATCTTTCCTTATTAGAACCAACTGGTATTCTTATTTGTGAAAGAGTATCGTCAAGAACGTTAAAACTTAATTTGTCATTTTTAGTAACAGGACTACCTACATAATTGTTTATTACACTTCTATTACTTAACGACATTATTCAACTCCATTGACTATAAAGTAAGTATTTACTAAATCTATTTCTTCTTTACCTATGTTGTTTATAGAGTAAATCTCTGGTTGTTCAAAGATTTCTAATTTTATTAAATCGTTATTTTTAATAATTTTTAAATCTGTTATGATTTCCCAATTATTCAAAGAAACATCAAATCTGTTTAAGATTACTTTTGGATAAGCAAAAGATGTTGTCATAGCTGTTACATTTGATTCATTTTTAATACTTGCTAAAATTTGATTCATGTTAGCAATTGATTTTTTAGAATTATCTTGTAAATTATTTAATTTTGTTGCACTTATAAATGTATTTTTGACTTCTGAAACTTTTCTGTTGGTAGAACTAATGTTTGTATCCTTTACAGCTAAAGACTTTGATGGCTTAGTAGTTGTTTTAGTCTCGTTTACTGAAGCTCCAAACATTTCTAAATTAGAAAATCCAATTAAATTAGATTTACTTAATTGTTTTGAATTTGTTTTTAATTTTGTATTAACATAAGAATTAATTATGTTGTAAGAGATACTATCAAATTTTAATTCGTCACCATCATTTGAATAGGAAGTATTGTTTGTAAAAAAATACTTTGCTATAGATAACGCATCATTTTGGTTAAATGTATTTCGTAAGCCTTCGATACTTAATTGTGGGTAAGCAGTATAAGCAGCGTCTTCGGTTATAGAATAATAAGAAGGTGCTCTCACTACAGTTGTTGAAAATGATTTTGTTTTTGTTACGGTTGGAGTAACCACGGTTTTGTAAAGAAGATTTTCTACAGAATAGAAAAATTTATCAATACTATTAAAAAATCTTAACCATAAATCATAAGTTGTATTATTTAAACTTAATAATTCTACTATCTCATCAATTTGTTCTTTGTTGAGTTGTTCTTCTTCTTTACTAAACTTATTATACATTTCAAAAATGTTTGTTAATAAATTATTAATTTCTATGTTAATTTTAAAACTATCAAATGTTGCATTATAATAATTAACTTTTTGATTATAAAAATTAATAAAATCTTCTTGAAACTTAAGAGTTAATGGATCTAAAAAGAATGTTTCTTTAGAATTATCTTTTTTAGTATTAGCAAGCGACAAAACATTTTTAAATTGGTCATATGAATTTTTAACTTCTACAAAAGTACCAGTATTGTCTAGTCTATTATAATAATTAATAAATGTTTCATCTTTGTTTGTAATAATTAACTTGTATTCGTTCTTAAAAGACATAGCAGAATTTAAAATGTCTTCTGTAAAAGAAAAAATTAAAACAGAGTCATTTTGATGTACTGAGGAAACAGAATTTAAGCTTGTAAATTTAATTACTGAATTAAGTGTTTTACTTACAGAAATTTGATCAATAATTTTATTATTATTTTCAATTTTTATTATGTATGTAAATTCATCTGTAGCTTTAGAGGCAAAAAAAGATGTATTTCTTAAAAATCTTTTATAATCAAATACTATAAAAGTTGTTAAATTTGTATTATTATGTGTTTGAAAATGCTCAAATCCTAAACGAAAATTCCTATCATTATTGGTTATTGTTTCTTTAACTTGTATGTCAAATCCATCAATAAACCTTGCATCAACAATTAATGATTTTTGTACTTCGTTTTGTACACTTACGGTTTTAACAACTTTTTTATTTTCTAGAATAGGATAAACAATCGATTCTTCACCACCGTAAGTGTTAACAACAAATGTCAATAAATCTTTATTAATTTTATTGTCTCTTGAAAAAGATTCAAAATCAAAAGTAACAGAAACTTTTATTACAAAATCATCTGAATTGATGTTATTAAGTTTAAATTTTTTGTTTAACGACAACTGATTATTTATTATCAATGGTTGTTTGGACCGTGATACAAACTTAGATGTTCCTTCTTGTGTAAAAATTGTTACAGTTATGTATTTGTAATACTCACTATCTGTAATAAATTTATCTAGCTCTGTGTCTTTGTCTTCTAATTGTACATCTACATCAAGGTATAGATTTTTATTATCGTTTAAAGAGTCTATAAAACTTGTATTACCTGTTCTGTTTTGTCCTAAAACTATGTTTGTAATTTTTACATTTGGTAAAAGTTCATTTTTTGTTATTACTAAATTTGCCATTTTAACAATTTCTTCCTGTGGCTCTATCATTAATTATCTTGTAAAGATCATTTGTCTTATACTTGGCATTAACATTATCACAAATACTTATGTCGTTAAAGATAGAGTCTTGGTCTTGTGTTGACAACAAAATGTGTTTACATGCAATTTCATCATTAATTTCTTTATCTACTAGAACATCAAGAAATTTAGTAGCATAACTATCATCAATGTTTTCTTGTAATGAAATAGCAGACAAGTTTTGTAAAATACCGTATTCATCAACAAAGTTTAATTGCTTTGGTAATTTCATAATTTGGTAAGATTCAGTCCCATCATTATTTTCTGTTACTTTAAAAATTTCTATTTCAAATTTATCAAAATCAGCATCTGTGTTTATTTCTTCTATGTTTAATACCAATTCTTCAGAATCATTAAACAAAACTGTTCCGTCATTAAGATAGACTGTGTTAAGTTTTGAAGACACTAATTCTGAAAGTGTTTCATTGTTAGCTAGATAATCTTCTGTAGTTGTTATGTAGGATGAAGTGAGGACGCATTCAAATTGTGGAATTCTTAAATTTTTATTACCAAAAGTATCACTTGAAGAAATAAACAAAGTTGATAAATTTAAAATTTTCCAAGATGGTACATTTAAATTATAAATACTTGAATTTCCAATAGAGTTATCAAAATAATCTGCCTTGTATTGATTTAAATTATCAATACTTTTAAGATAATTTTCTTGATCACTTGCTTTTTCTAAATTTAATTTTACTGATGTGAAACTATAGAATGGTTTAAGATAAATTGTTTCGTCTTGTATTCTAACTTCTGCGTGACTAACCGATTCTGTTAAATCAGCGTATTTTACATCATAAAGTATGTCATCATCATGAAAAGAATAGTATACTGGCTTCAACAAACCTTTAGATAATAGTAATTTTCCATAACTTGTAAGTTCAATGTTAATTACTTCTTCTTTTGAATCAAAAAATGACATTACTTCTTAATCCTTTTCTTTTTTACTGATGCAATTTCACTTGCAGATGTTGCTGGTTTAACTGGCTGTGAACGAACATTTCTTAGAGCTTGTTTGATTTTTGGAATCGTTGTGTTGGATTCGATAGAATTAATTGGCCTAATTCTTTGTGATTCAACATTTGTTAATGCTTGTTTGATTTCTGATAGATCATTAATTTTTTTGAAATTTCTTTTTGGTTGTTCACTTGCTTGCTTTAAAGTTTCTTGAGTTACTGTAGTTATACTTGGTGGTTCAATTTTGGCGTTTGTAAATTCTACTTTTGCTTCTATTTTGGCTAACTCAACAAGAGAAAAATAGTCATAAGGCCAGTTATATGAATAAGACAGATTAATGTCTTTTATGATAGTATCTTCAGAGTTCTTTCTTCCTAATTTAAGAAGATTATTAATTCTTTTCTTTTCTTTTTCTTGTATTGAAGTTAAAACTCTTTCGTAGTAATTATTTTTAGCTTTTTGCTTAACTTTGAAAGTTATCCAACGTAATCCTTCTGTTAATAAACTAGAATCAATCATTTCGTTTGCGTTTAATTCGTGTTCTATAGAGGAACTTTGTTTGTCAAATTCTACGGATATGTTTGGTTGCACACCTTGCCAAATTTTAATTAAATCATCTTGAGTTAAGTTGTAACTAAATTCAAAAATGTACATTGCTATTGGATCTACATTTTCATTATTGATAAAATCGTATTTTGGAGGAATTACATAATTTTTCATTTTCTCAAGTTGTTGTTTAATTGTTTCTGACACATTTGCATTAGCAATGTTTTGTGCTGTTTGAGTTTGGAGATTTTTACCAAAGAATTGATTTCTTACGTAATTTATGGCATCATTATTAAGTTTTATGTATTGAACATTGTTATTTTGGTCTGTAACGTAAGGTATGGCAATTACTGCTTCTTTAACTTGTTTGGTATTTGCTACTTGTCCAAGTTTAACTGGTGTTTTGTTGAATCCTACAATGTCTGATAGGGAAGCTGTTAATTCTGGTGCGCTATTTAAAGGTTGCGATGTTGGTGAAGCATTATAAATTCCTTCAAAGCCTTTAAGAATGTAAGATTGTGGAATATCCATAACTTGTAAATAAATACCTTTATCATCATCTGGTATTTGCCCAAATTGATGCCACATACCTATAGTTGGTACTTTGGAACCAGACTCAATAGTTACGCCAGTTTGGGCTGGATCAAAATTAAGAATTGGTGTTTCAAATTTTGTTTGTATAGCCCATACTTTAGAATTTGCTTCAATTAAATTGGAGTCTGTAGTATCTAATGAAATTTCTTGTGTATTAATAATGTTAAACAAATTTAATGAAGCAGAAATTTGCATTGAATTATTATTTATTCTTGAAACATGGTAAGGGCCATCAGTATTTTCATTAGCAATTAATGGTGGTTGATCGAATCTTACGTATGATGATGTAAGATTGTTTATAATTTCTTGTAATGTTGGTTTGTAGCTTACAGAACCAGTTGGTTTAAACGTTAACAAAGCCCAAGATGAACCATCATAATAAGGAGGTGTGAAACCAGGATTGTAACCATCAGATGTACCACAAGAACCAGCAGCTTGTCCGCTTCCTACACTAGAAGTTCCTCCAAAGCATGGAGGTCCAAAGGCTGTTGGTCTACTAAACATAGTTATGTTTTCTACAATAGGTTTATCTGGGTATGACCTTAAATATTCTGGTTTTACGTAGCTCATTCTTTCTCTAGCAGACAAAGTAAGCCAATTATCATCATAAAAATCAAGATTATTAGCAGTTTTATAAATTCTAACTAAAGCTCTGTATTCTAAGTTTGGATCAACTTCACGAAATTGTGTTTCTGGTTTGGAGAATAGTGTTGTTAATTTTCCATCTGGTAAAAAGAAATTTATACTTTCTGCTAAGAAATTATTCATAGCAAATTTGTAAAGATTATTTGAGTATTGACCTGTCCAAGAACCCGTTATATTTAAAGAAGCAGATGGATGTGGTTCCATATCAATTATATCTGTTGTGAGATAATTTTCTGGTTCTATTAAAGTTTCAAATGGTAATCTTTTATCAAAATATTGATTTGCAATTTCATAATCCAAATCTTGTGTTCCCATTACTGACCATATGCTACTTGATACATGTAAGCTACTGGTCAAGATTGGATAGTCAACTGCTAAACCAGATTTTATTGTATTAAATAAAATTCCTGGGGCAAATAATGGAGTAATAAAGCTTCGTAAAGCCATTTGATCAGTAGATAAAGTACTTTGGTCGTTTATCCAAAACTTACTATAATTTTTTGTAGTATTAATAAATTTTTCAGCCAACTTAATAGTTTGATATTGTGGATAAAGTTCTGGTTTTGGATTTAATTTTATTATTGCATCACAATCAAGTTTTATTTTTATTGTTTCTGTAACGGAAGCTAGATCTTCTTTTATTTTTGTAATGTCATTAATAAAATCAGTTTTAACTAATTTGTCAAAAAATTCTGAGCCTGTTGTATTAGTTAATGATGAACCTGTAAGAGACAAAGAATTTAAATACTCATTATTTAATTCGTTTCTTTGAACAGCAAGTATTTTTTCATCATCAGAAATAATAAACTCTGGTATAATTGAATAATCTTTACCTACGGTTCTTATTTTATCAAACCATTTGTCATATGAATCTTCGTAAGGACCATTGATACCATCTGCTGTTTGCCATCTTGTTGTCCCATCAAATAAACCATTTGTTACAGTAAATTGATCATTTAAATCACTAAAAGCAGAAAGTGCATCTATAGGTTGTCTGTTTTTATAGCTATAAATTGAAGTGTTCATATGTTTGTGAGCATAAAGAACAGATGCTGTTATATTAGATTCCGTTCCAAAATGTACAGTAGAATAAGCATTTTGTAATACACCTTCTCCACCAACGCTGCTGCTTAATGAAGAAGAATTATTTAAAGCGTTATCCATAGGCCAGATACTTTGAGTTGGAATTAAAGTACCAGTTACATTAAACAAAGAAATTTGATTATTTATTGTTCTATCTGTTCTATTATCTCTCCAAGCTGAGAAATTGTAATAACTTCTCTTTCTGTTTTCCAATAATGATTTTCTGCTCTTTTTTGGATAAATTGAGGTAGAAACAGTTAGATTTAATAATCTGTATTTGTTATTATTATTTAAAGTTTTTACAAGTTTGTTGTACAATGTTGGATTATTGCTTGTTGTTTCTACGCTATTGTGAATGTTGTCGTTTTCAAAACTTTGCAATAAATTGTCATATGAGTATGTGAATGATACAATTTCGTTTGTTTCAATGTCTTTTATTGTTGTTGTAAAAGGAGTGTTGAAATAAACATTTGGTTCCTTTTCATATACTTGTTCGTTTACATTTGTGAAGAGAGTATAATTTAATTTATTATTTTGTCTTACAAGTTTATGATCACCAGTTCTTATTTGTTTGAATGTTGGTCTTCCATAAGGGCCATTTCTATTCAACATAAGAGTGTTAAACAAGGTCGTACTGCCCAAACCAATAAACGAAGATACAATAGAACTTGTTTGAATTGTGCTAGTACCTAGAGTATTGTATGAACCAGAATCAATAATTATAGTACTTAAGCCAACAAAATCTGCTGGTACTGTGTAAACTTGACTTCCAAAAATAGTTCCATTCATTCCAAATACGCTTGATGTTATTGTATTTAATGATTGTGTAACAGATGTTGAACCACTTGGTATTGTATAATTATAATCTATAAATCCATAATTTGTAGATTCGTTTGTGGATGAAGCTGTTATCCATGTGTAACCAGAATCTTTTCTTGGAATTGCGTGAGATACAAATCCGTTATCATAATTGTATGAATCAGAAGTAAGAAGAGGATTTCTATTTACCTTATGTAAGGAAGCAACTGTAGATGAACCAGAAGAGTAACCACCAAACTGTGATCTTATTGAAGCAAGAGAATTTAAATCTCTTGTAGAACCAGAAACTATTTCATTAAATTGTGATATGTCATTAGTCAAACTATCACTATTTCTAAAGCCATTACCTATTGATTTTTTATTTCTAAATGGTAAAGCATTGTATGGTGAAGTCTCTTCAGAGTATCTTGTCAGATAACCTCTTGAATTTGTTCTATAATCGCCAGGAGCAGAGAACAAATTTCTCATTACGGTTTGTGAACGTTGTCTTGTTGGTAATGTAAAATCAACTCTTCCATTAGTTACGTTTGTTCTAAGAATTCCAGAAAGTTCTGTATTGATAGTTGGATTTACAGCATCAACTAATTCTCTATTGTTATTTGTTGAACCTATTGTGTGTAATACTTCATAAGTGTTTGAATAGTTTCCAAGAACAGCAGAACCAGTAGTTGATTGGATGTTTCTTATGTTTACTGGTCTTTTAGCTGTTTCTTCTCTTAAGTATGTGGCTCTTAAATGAGCACGAACTGGATAAGATGGGCTGTCTGGATTGCCCTCTGGGAATGGATAATCTGCTCCAACCATACCAAATACTGTGTCGTATGAACCTGTAATACTTCCAGTACCCATGAGTATTTTCCAAGCTTCTGGACGGGTTGTGTATGTGTCTGTTCCTAGATTTAGATTAACGTGTCTTGATTGACGACCACCAACCCAAGCATTGGTAAATGGGCTTTGTGCTGGTACTTCATTTGAGGAACCATAAGTATCATTATGAATGTTTGTAACAGTTACACCGTTCATAAATTGACTAGATACTTGTGCTTGATAACCAGATGAATCACTTGAGCTTATAAAATTCATTGGCAATGCTATTTTGCTGCTAAGAATTTCTCCATAAGCAAGTGAGGAAGACAAATAGTCTCTTCCATGATAGGTGTTAAAGTAGTATTTTGTTTTCTTTGTTGGAGATACAACATCTGTACAATTTTCTAACAATGAAGAGCTATTTTCTATTAAAGCAACCAAATAATTTGCTGGTGGTTGTATAGTATCGTCACTATCTAGTGGTCCATGTGGTGCTAATGCTATTGATGAAAAATCAATGTTCTTATTAGCTTCAAAGTTTACACCACCTTTTATTTGTTTATTTTCGTTTATAGAAAATTTGTAAGGTGTTGTAAAAGAACGATTTAAAACACTCAATTTTGCATTTAGTATTGCATTTCTTGATGCATTTACATTTGAGTTAGATGATGAAAGTGGATTAGTATCTCTTTCTGCTTTTTCTGCCCAATACAAACAATTTTCATTTTCCAAATTAGAAAGTGGTCTGTGACCTAAATTCCAATTGTATAAGTGACTATTAATAGAGGTGGCACCAGATTCAATAATTGGTAATTTAAATTCAATAGTAGGAAATTTGTATTGTACTTTATTTCTTTCAAGTGAGTGACTTTCTATTACGTTTAACAAACCATCACTTACGTCGGCAGAAGCAGGTACGAATTGTAGTAAGAATTTTCCTATAGAAGAATCAATCCATTTATAAAAATCTAAATACTTGTCTAAATCTGGTTCGTTTTGAACTTTATCGAAGAAAAGTTGTCTTAATTTATTTAATGATTTGTATTCTTTTCTGTATTTGTTTACTGGTTCGCCAACTAGATTATTAAAATCTAAGATAGTGCTAAACATTTTTAGCATTTCTTCGCTTATAGTTCTGTACATACTCTTTTCAAAAGAGAAGAAATAACTAATTGGTCTTGTTTGTCTGGTTATTGTTTCTTGTTCTTCTGTACTTAAAATGTTAATTAAATCAGAATTTTGTATGTTTTCAAAATCTGTTAATTTAGAAGAAAAGATGTATTGTGTGTCAACAACATCAGTTTTGTTTTGTAAGAAGAAATCACCTCTGCCAGTATACTGATAGTTTCTAAGAGTATCAAATTCGTTATTGTATCTTGCGTTTCCGATAGAACCAGAAGTTAAATCTTCAATGGTAAAACCAGCGTCTGAGACATTTGGGATTCCAGAACCAGAATCAGATCCTGTAACTAAATTAAAATTCCAATCTAGTAAAAGTGAATCAGTTTTTGGTATTGAAACACCATTAAAATTAAATAAATAGTTATTTTGGTATGCATTTGTTATACCATAATTGTACGGATCAGAAGCATGTGATTTTAAATCAGCGTTGGTCAAATCAGATGCCCAAACTCTTAATCCTAAAGCTTTTACATCTGATTGTTTTATTAAAGAACCAGTAAAGTTTGTTCTCTCCGAGCCTATGTAAAATCTTTTATTTTGTGATAATACATTTTGACCTTGAGTATTTGTTAGCGAAGATGTTAATGTAAACTCATTTTTTATAGTATTACCATCTGAGTTTATACCATAAAAATGTAATGTGTAGGTAGTAGCAGAGGAACCAGAAACTAAATCTGTGTCGTATGAATCTGGTGTTATTTTTACTGCAAAATTCCATTTTTCATTATTATAAGCATCAAAATAAATTGATGATGTTAGTTCTACACCAAGATAAGAAGAAGAAAGAGCAAAATAAACATCTTTTGATTCTATTTCTGTTCTTACAGCGTAAACTTGAAAATTAAAATAATCATTTGTATTCCAAGTAAAATCTGAACTATTTGATACAGCTCCATGAGCACCAAAAATGGATGAAGTTATAAAAGCAGTAGGAAAATAATTAACATCTAGTTGTGTTAGTTTCTTTGGTAACACTACTTCTACTTCTGCTGTAAGAGGTAAAAATGTGTAAGCACTTGAACCTGTTATGTATGAGATTGAATTTGGGTTGGAAGCAATTGCTTTTTGGTAAATAGAAGCATTAAATCTATCTGAATCATTGAAAGATACTGATTTCTTTTTTGTGCTTAGATTTGTATAGTTGTCTTTTACATTAAACGAGTCATTATTAGCATAAATGTTTAACTTAACTAAGTCTTCATCTATACCAAAACAATGTAACAAATTTCTAAATGATTTTTCTGTACCTTTAGATTTAAAGATGTTTGTTATGTTAGAATAGATGTTTTGATAAATTATGCTTTTAACTTCATTTAATTTATCTTCAAATTGTTTTTCATCGTTTCTAGACAACACTTCTTCTACTAGTTTTGCATCTACAAACAAATTTGGTGCAACTAAACCAGTTGATTCAAGAAGTAATTGTGAAAAAGGAAATGGTTTTTCATCAATCTGAATGTTTGTGTATTGATCTTTAAGAGAAGTAAAATACTTTATTTGTAAGTATAGTGTATCCAAATACGAAGCGGCAATTTGAGTTACATTCAACAAATCACCATTGTTATCTTCATCAATTATCCAATTTGGAAAGGATAAGTATAAGCTATTTGAATTATTTCTATCATGATCAAAACCTATTGATTGATAGCGAGAAGAAACCTCTACTACATCTGGGTGTGTTGAATAAATGATAGGGTCTGGTTCTTCGGCGGAAAGTTCTTTTAATGTGTATTCGTTTATTGCAGAACCAGTATTTCTAGAAGCGGAAGAATAGCCAATCCAAGTACCGTTTGATACCCTACCAGAGTAATCAAGTACGATTGAGTCTACAGATGAAGTAGTTGTTATACCTTCGTTAAATTTGTAGTAAACACCAAGATTAGTATTTGCATCATCTGTGTTTGTTCCACCACCAACATATGTCCACCAATTTCTACCCACTTCTCTATCAGTTCTTTGTGCTTTCCAGAATCTAAATTCGTCAATAGAACCAGATAGTTTACCCCAACCAAGGGTAACAGAGGAAGAACCAGATGGGGCAGTTCTAAGTGAACCTAAATTGGCAATTAAAGTGCCAGTTATTTCATTTATTGAAGTGCCTAATGAGTGTGCTGAATTCAACTCACCATTAACATAAAATTTTACATTTATTGTGCTAGCTGAATTTGCTAAAGACACAGCATAGTGATTCCACAAACCAGAAGCAACAGAAGAAGTAGTGATTGATGTTCCTATGTTTTGTTGATAGAAACCACTAGTTCCAGATTGTGCTGTAAGATAAAATGGAGAAGTATTATTACCAGATAATTCTAGAGTTAAGCGTCCATAGCCAGCACTTGAAGAAACAGAACCGTTCCATAAATCAAAAATTACTTCTTTTTGAGTGCTTGAAGTTATAAAATTATCTTTTTTAAGCCAAAATTCTAATGTTACACCATTATTTAAATTTGTTTCTAGGTTATTGTTTCTATTATTAGAAACATCATAAAGATTAGATTTTTGATTTTGATTGTTTGCATCTTTAAAAGCATCTTTTAAAGATGTGTGAGTATTTGTGTTTGGGCCAGATTTGATAACAATGTATTCTTTAGTTGTTGGCTCACCATAACCAGATACTTGAGTTCCAACTGGAGTGGACCAACCAGAAGGTGAGAATGTTGCATAACCAGTTGTTCTTGGATAAGCGTTTTCGTAAAACCAAACATCCAATAAAGAAGAAGAGTTATACCAATCTATTTTTTCTTTTTTAGAACCATCATAAGGGTATTGCTCATAAATTCTTTGAATTGTATCAGCGTAGTATTTTTCTGCTGAACCGAAAATTGCAAAATTAGAAGCAGTAGAATAATTTACTGCAAATTCTATTTTATTTTTTTGAATAACATGAGACTCAAGAATTTCTACAGATTCTAGTTCTTCTGCTATTTGTTCGTTTGAAACTGGTGGTAGTACTTTTTTGACTTGAAATAGATCTCTAAGGCTCATTCTTTTCTACTCTAAATTTAAATGTATCTAGTTGTTCTTTCCAGCTATTTGTAACATCATCATAAAATGCTAATTTAACTTGGTAAGAATAATCTGGCTCTAAATAATTTATGTCCAAATCAAAATAACTTCCAGAAACATCGTAAGAAAGACCAGTATGCATTAAAGAACCTGTTCCGTATGGTATTACTTCTAGGTTGTCAGATACTCTTACTATTTTATACGATGCGCTTTCTATTATCTCCGATGGAATAAAATTACTTGCTACTGTATAAATAGTAGGTTGCCAATCTTTCTTGCGAACAAAGAATTTAAATCTAGCTTGCTCATCAACATAATAAATTGGTTTAAGATTTGTACAAGATACAACGTATTTGTTAGAAGGGCTATAATCTAGAGAATCTAAATCATAAACATCAATAGAACCTGTGTGGAAACAAGTAGTTAGTGTAGAATCAAACCATCTATCAAAAACTTCTGATGCTGTTGTGTTTAAGGCAAAAGAAGCAGAATAAATACCTGTAGAAACCCATCCACCAGTTACTGGATTATTTGGAGTAGGTAGAATCACGTTACTTCCTGTTGAATCAGAATAAATTTTAACATAAATACTACCAGTACCAATTGCTGGTATGTTTTTTAATCTTCCTCTTACAACGTTGTATAAATAAATTGTATTTAGATTATCTTGTGCTGAAGCTAATGAACTGCTTGCATAAAAGTAACCTCTATTGTCTCTGTGTACAGAATTCCAACGAGCCTCTAAAGTTGGTTTCTTAAAGAAAAATTCAGTACCTCTTGCAAAAAATCTTTTAGTATAAAAAGATTGCTCAGATTGTTCTTGGCTTGATGTTAGTTTTATACCAAAACCATAGCTATTTTTAGATCCAGTAAGCCATTGTTCTACTATTGAAGATACATCTACTGTTAAATCTTCAATACCAGTTTGGAACAACTGGGAAGCTGTTGGGGATTGATGGTAATCGCCACCAGCAGAAGTCCAATTTGTTATACCAGAATCGGAGGAAGAGGCAGCAGAGTTCCAATTAGCGTATCCATTGTTGCTGTACTCTTCCATATCTAGTCCGTAACCTTCATCCCATGAACGAGATACGGCAGAAACTGTTAATGTATAATCTTTTGGTACTGTTTCTGGATGTTTTGCATTGAATAATTTCAAATACCATGAAACAGAACCAGATACTGGAACTAATCCGTTATTTCTGTCTTGCAAAATTTCATTAATTGGAAAATTAATTAAGATTCTAGATAATTCTGAGGAAGATGGATTTGCTTGACCATAAATGCTAAAAACCTCAAGAACATCTGACTGTCCCATGTTACCACTTACGCCTCTTGTAGTAAGATTAGCTTTAAAAGCGTTTGTGATAGTTGTATCTGAATTTGAAAAGTATCTTTTTATAGCCATTATGAGACAGTTCCTTTAATGTCGATAGAAGGAAATTTAATTTCATAAATTACATTCTTAGGTGCATTTACATAGTTACCATCAAAAGTTGTCATTGAGTTTATGTCAATTACATAATCAGAATAAACTCCACCAAATCTTTGACTTATTGTAACGTTTTTGGTATCTATTACACCATCTAATTTATTTAAAGTATTATAAATGTCAGCGATAGAGATAGATTCTCCTATGTCATACTTGCTGCCACCATACATAACTTGAAGCATAGTTATAGCTTTAGACAATACTGTAGCTCTATCGTAAAATGGATCTATAGAAATACTAAAATCTATGCCAACATTTATTATTATTGCATCCAAAATGTCTATTGTATCGTTTATCATTTTGTAAGATGATAACCATGTTTTTACATTTTCTTTAACAATTGAATTTGCTGTAGTTAAAAGACCAGCATTATTTTCTGCTACAACATAAATGTTTAAGTTTCTTTTAAATGAGCTATTATCTTGCATAATCATGCATTTTTTTACTTTTCCAAATTTTGATGGCATTGAATAAATTATACTTTGATAATCTATTAAAGATACCGCTCTATTTTGTGCTGCATAATGGTTTAATGTATTTAATCTTAATTCTTCTGCTTGGTCTATTCTTACTTCTCCCGTTAATGGTTCTTCATTTAATACTTCTAAACTATTAACAACTGTAGATCTAATAGCCGCTACAGTATTTGCGAGATTAGGAAATGTGAAATTTGTATTTCGTACATTTGTTATGGTGCCAGCGCCAGCATTTGAAAATGTTGAATTAGCTTTTCTATAAGTTATAGTTAAATTAGTGTTTGATGGTGCAACACCAAATTTATCAGTTTTTATTAAATTTGTTGGATCAAAAGTTTGTTCTGTAAAGTATGTTCTTCCATGTAGTTGGAGTATACTTTGTGCTGGATCTATTACAGATGAGGTATTTAATTCATCTTCTGATCCATATCCAAATTGTAGAAATGTTGTTGTTGAATTTTTATCTACTACAAATCTTCTTGGTACTGGAAATGGTTTAAGTATTGAAGTTACACCATCTGCTTGTGCATTGTTGTTGTTTATACTTCTAAATACAACATCTTGCGATAAGTTATCAACTTCATAGTATTCATTACCGTCACTATCTACTACTGAAATTATTTCCAATACTTGCGGATCTTGTAAATCGACTTTTAAAAATCTTTTATAGTCATTTACTTGAATTAATTTTTGAGCATAGTAACCAGACTGAACTATTCCAAATGATTTAACAGCATAACTTGTTGGAACACCAGTATTTTGGTCAACATTTGCAACTACTATTTCATTTGAAGAATTAGAAAAATCAACATCTTGAACTAAAGTAAATAATTGCCCACCAGTAGAGGTAAATGTAGTACCTTGTTTTAGGATAGGTAAATAATCAACGTTTGGAGATAAACCATCAGTTTCTGCTGGTACGGACAAAAACAAAGTTACAAATCCGTATGCAGTATTTTTTGGATTATACTTATAACCAAGTTGTTTAGAAATTCTAATTATGTTGTCAAATTCAACAGCAGTATTTAACATACTTTCATTAAATTGATAATCTAGGTAAAACGAAAGTACATCACCAGTATAACTTACGGTATCTAAAATTAATGAACCAAATGAAGATTTATTAAAATCTGAAAATGTTTCTGGGTAGTATCTCTTAGAGTATTCGACCAATTCTTTTTTGATTGATTCAAAGTCTCTTGCTGTATAACGAATAGGAATTTGTTTCTTCATAATACTAAATAGATGTTATACTAAATTTCAAGAATTTGTTGCTCTTTAAATCCTTGTACATAAAATACAATTTGTAAATTAACTAAGTTGTCATCACCATCTAAAATAAAATTCATTTCTTGAATCACAATGTAAGGTAGGTAATTATTAACTTGTTGTTTGATTCTTGCAGTTAATTGGTTTTCTACAACAGATCTTTGCTCAAACAAAAATCTTTTTAGTCCAACACCGTAACTGGTATCCCAAACTCGCTCCCCAGGTTCTGTTAACAATAACATCTTGAAGTTTTGTTTAGCTACATCCTGTATTGTTTTTAACATCATAAATCCATCATTTGGATCTTTGAGAAACGGTAATTTTGCTGAGTATCCTGCCATAATTATAAGTAGTTTAACAATCTGATTTGAATGGGTCTTTCTTTTGAGGACCAGAAACGGAGAAATCAAAATCAAATCCAACACTATTGTTGCCTTTGGCAGTATTAATTACTGTTTCAGCAGCAGAAATACCCCAATAGATAAATCCAAGTGGAGGTATTAATGGTATGGCTGGTCCGAATGGTGGTGGAACCATCAATAAAGACGAGTAAGGTATTATAGATAAATCTGGTGCGCCTACTAGTTCTGCTGCTTGTTTTAGTTTAGAAGCAATAACAATGTTTGGATCATAAGTTTCTTCAATACTCTTTATAATTTGAATAGGTGTTTGAGCAATTATTTTAGCTATTTCTAATTCAAAGCCAAAAGATGAATTTGGATTTTCTTTTTCTTCACATTGATTTGAATCGCCGTTATCCATTGCTGCCATATGTATGTTGGCAATAGTTTTAATAGAACCATCAAATGATGTATTGGAGTTTGAATAATAATTTGAATTCATCAAAATTACTGAAATTGCTGAGAAATTAAGAATCTTTTGTAATGGGTATACATAGTTTATTAAAGTTTGAAAGTCTGATTTATTTTTTATTTGTAATTTTGCTGCTTCAATTAGTTCTTGTGGAACATCTTGTACTGTTGCATTTTGTACTGCGATTGTAGTTTTATTGCTACTTACTAATTCAATTATGTCTTTTTCATAAGCAGTTAAACCACTTTTTATACATAATTTTAAAGTAACTAAACTTTCATTAGCTTGATTTTCAATGTCAACTAAATAAAAGAAATTATAATCATTTACATTTCTTACTTGATTTTTGCCAACTACTTGTAAATTTTTAATAAAATAATCTTCACATTTATAAAGATTTGATAAAGTAAGTTTTTTATTATTTTTACTTAGTATAATTTTAAATAATGAATTTAAATTATCACTTACAATTGTAAATTCATGATTGAACAAAGCTTTTAAATAAATCAAAAAGCTTTGTTCCCTATCAGTAGATTCTAAATTTTGTATTGTATTCGTAATAGAATCTACAATTTCTTCACCATTTTCTAGCATTCCAGTTATTATTTCATCACTAATTGGAATGAGACTTTGATAAAATGATGGTGTATTTGTTTTTAGTCTATCAACAAATGTATCAAATAAATAATTTGATAAAGTATTGTCAAGTTTATAGTATTCAGTATTGTCGAAGACTGAGGTTAGGTTTATTTTTCTAAGTTTAAAATCTAGTATGTGGGTTCTACATGCCAATCTTAAGTTTGTTTTTATTATTTCTATTTGTATTGGTTGAACACTTGTTGGTACAGATGTGTTCATAGCAATGCAAGGATTGTTATTTATTGTATTTAATGTATCTTCTTTTAATTGTTGTATGTCTAATACTTGAAAAAAATCTAAATTTTCAAGTATTACAGAACCATCGTATCCTATTTCAAGTTCATTTTTTGTTTTTAAAAACACACTATTTTTTTGACTATCGAAGAATAAAGTTATTAAATTTTTATAAACATTTAAATAAACTTTATTTAAAAATTGATTTTTCTCATCTACCGTATCAAACGATTTTAAATAATCAACTGGTATAATTTTTGCAAAAGTTTTTAGTTGATCCAAATCTGTTGATACGTTTTCCAAAGGTATAGTGTTGGATACTTGCTTTTCATTAAAAAATGATTTCTTGTTTAGTATAACTTTTTTACTATTTAAAGAAATTTCGTCTATTATTTGGTTCATGTAGAAGATCCAGTAATCGGAAAGATTGTTATTGTTTGTGTACTTGGTAGTGTATCAAAATTGGATACATTCTCAGTACTTCTGGTGTTTAAATACTTATTTGGTATAGAAAAACTTATTGACATTTTATCATAATCAATACTTAAATAATTATTTATGTTTTTTGTAACTTCATAACTATCTGGGGTTACTTTGTTTGTGTAGTTATAGTTTTTTATAAATACTTTTGAATCTTCGCCACCTTCAAATGAGTCATAATTTGTATTGTTTATTAATGTTTGAACGTCTATAACATCATTATTAACAATTTTTTTATCATTTACTTTTAAATCTTTATAGTATCTTAGTAAACTTTCTTGGTCTGTATTTCCATCTGGGTCTGACAATGTGTACTGACCAGCAGATACTTTTTGCATAAATTTAGGATTTAATCCATTTTCTATTATTTGAGGAGTTCCATTATTATCTATTGATGTAACATCTGTAAATTTTTTAATGACTTTATCGTCCGTATTCTCTGTCACTTTTGTTTCTATAATGTTATTTACAAAATTTGATGAGTTTAATTTAAATACATAAGCAAATGTGTTGAAGGTACTATTCATAGTATCGTTAATTGACGACTTCAATGAAGGCATGTCATCTAAACCCATTATTCCTGGTTTATCACCATTACAGAAAATTTGAGGAGTTTCACCTAACAATTTATTTGGATTTGTTTTGATTATACTAGAAAGTTCTGCTAATTGTTCTAGATTTTTCCTTGTCTTTTGTCTTTCTTGCTCTAGAACATCTTTAATTTCTTGATCAGTTAAATTACGTTGTTTTAATAATGCCTCGCGAACAGAATTTACATCCTCAGTAAAACACAATTCTGGTGCTGCAATAATCTTTTCAGAATTATCTTCAATTAATTGGCAAATACTAGGATCTGTTTTAGAGCCTAAAGTTTTAAACAAACCAGAAATTTTGCTTCTTGTATTTAATCTTTTTCTTAGCTCTGGGTATTCAAATTCAAGTAGTTCTTCTACTACTTGAAATGTAGTATCTCTTGCTTTATTGTTTAACAGACTACAAATTTCAACTGGTGTAGTCATTGATGATAAATCATCTAAAAATTTGTTAACATCTTTAAAAATAGCAGATGGTTCTGAGGGTTCTTCACATTCTTCTATTTGCCCTACAGTTATTACTTGTGTTGAATGACCGTTTTCATTAATTCCAAATACGTCAAAAACCTCAGCAATAAAACTATTTGATACTTCATCACCAATTGATTGTGAAATTATGCTTGAAAGACTTAAAGAACCATAAGAATTAAAAGCAGAAAGACCATTATTACAAATTTCTATTATTAAAGATAATAATTTCTTTATTATAGAAAGAATAATTTTTATTGCTAACCTTAATAAGGCTAAAAGCAGTTTGTTTGTAAAATCTCCAGTATCATCTATTGTTGGATAAGGATATGGTATGGAAAACCCTGGTGGATTACAAACTAGATCTACAGCATTTTGTAATAAGCTTCCAAGTTGAATTTGGTTAGAATCAAGATTATCTGGGGTTGTTTCGATAGAGCAAACTAAAAAATTGTCCAATAGTCTAGAAACTTCTTCACCATTTTGGATCTTTTCTAAATCTAAATTTTCATCATTCTCAGACAAAATAGTTAGAAGAGTATCTTTCAATTCTTCTGGGGTTTTGCAATCTTTTAATTTTTCAAATACTTGTTCTCTTATCTTTATAGCAAGAGAGTTATCCGATTCTTGGTTTAATTCAAAACATACTGACATTTTATGTACTCGTTGACATTAGCTTAGATAAAGCATCGTTTATTTTTATCATTTTTTCTTCTATTGGAACTTGTGAAAATTGATCTTTATCGAAACCATAATTTTTGTATTCTTCTTCGGTAAGAATCTTTCTTAAAATAAATAGTATTGCATTAACATTCAAACAAGAAGTTCTTTCTAGTAACTCTTTGTATACTAATTCTTGTTGTTCTTTTGGTAAATAAGGGACAACATCTGTGATCATTTGATCAAAACTCAAAGAAGTTATTGTTCCTACTGTTATAGCAGCATTTATTTCAACTTGTGGTAATAAACTTTTTGCAAGCGATAAAGTACAACTTAAAGAATAATCGATCATCTTACAAATTCCAAATTTATTTAATAAATCATAAATTTTATTAATTTGCTCTTGAAATGTCTTTACGCCTTTTGAATTTGCTGCTGTTTTTAAAGTGTATAAAGGTTGATTTTCTAAATCAGTTCCATCACCGTTTTTACTTATTTTTACAGATTGTTTTGAAATTTTTAAATTTTTTAATGGGTATTTTGTGTTATCATCATTATTTTTTACATAATACTCACCCTTTCTAACAACTGAATAATAGGCATTTCCTACATAAGATACCAAAACTTCATCTTCATAGACGCTATACGTAGATGTGCTTGAGTCTATACTTCTCGCTACGCTATTAAAAAAATTATCTAAATTTGTTCTTGATACAGCATTGTCTCCAACGTAGAGATCCCTCTTTAATAAAGTTTGTGGTAACAGTTTGTTTGTAGAGATGAGAGCTTGATACTTTGCTATTTCTAAATCTTTTTGTACAGTCTGTTCATATGTCATGTTTGGATAATACTGTGATTCATTTTGCATAGCATTGAAAATTTGTATTATGTCTTTGAGATACTGATTCTTATTCTTTTCAAAATTTTGAATTACATCATTCATACTTACTGCTGTTACAATTACTTTTGGATAAATGTAAGTTTCTACAAATTCGGGCCAAGGAACCTTGCATCTTTCAATTTTAGAAATTCTATGTATGTTTTTTACTAATGCTACAATTGTAGGTTCATTGATTGGATTTGATTTTAGGTATCTTTCAATACCAATTCTCATTTTTTTACATACTTCATTATTTGTATTTATTGCAACGTCATAAATTTTATTACATTCATTATTTATAGAAAATTCAATAACAGTATTTGTTGAAATGTTTTGTGATGTATAATCAATGTTGTTCTTTTCTAGCAATTGTTTTGTTTTATCTAAAAATTGTTCAACTTCATCTGCTTTTTCAGACAAAGATAATTCATCCATAATTTGTTTTGCAGTATTAAATGGTTGTATGTCGTTATCAACCAATGAAATACCAATTTTTGAGTTTGAAAAGTAAACGTCAGTATTATAAATTTTTAATGTATTTGATAAAGTATTGAATAAAGATTCAAATTCATTTAAACCAATTCTTAAAATAAAATTAGCATTAGATGTATCTACACCAAATGGCATTTCATTTTGAGAATTAGAACGAATTGGTACTCTATCAAATACTTCTTTTTTTACAGACAATAATCCTCTGATTCTCGCTATTGGTCTATACGGAACATAAAGATCAACAATCTTTGAATAATTTTTCAAAGCTTCTATAATTTCTTCATTATTTACTTTATTGTAATAGTTCAATAATTGTTTAATACCATTAGTTGTTAATTGGTTTTCAACATCTTGTCTATTTGCAAAATTTAAATAAGTGGTAACAATAACAACATTATAGCTTAATGTTGTTTCATCATAATAAATTTCTCCATTTGGTAAAGTCTGCCATTCTGGTTGTTGATCGATGTTTAATGGAGGAAGTGGTATCATAATTTTTAATTTACCTTGTTATAATTACTTTTAATAGAAGTTTGTGGATTGATTAGATACTCATTTTTTATACCAGAAATGTTGGTTTTTTGTAAATAAATACCCATATCTTGATTAATTAATTTTTTAAATGATAATTGAAGATTTTGTAACATTACTGAAGCTGCTGGAAGTGTTGGACTACCAGGATAATTACTTACATGTACATGGTTAGCTACTTGATCATTAAATTTTTGTTGCTCATTTATAAAATTATTTATTCTGTTTTGTAAAGAATCCATCTCTGTAAGTATTTTATCCAAGCAATTAACTAAGTTATCTCCAAGAACCATTGGTTGTAGTGAGGAGTCATCATTTAAAGCAATAATGTCGATACCACCATTTTGTAGTATTTCTTTACCTTTACTGTTAGCAAAGTCAGTTTTAGTTACAAGTTTAATTCCATCTCTGGCTATTATTCTTACACCGTCTGCTTTCATTGCTATTGCTGATTTGTTTTTTGAGTTACCAACAGATCCATCTACTAATTCAAAATTATCATCAACGTCTGTCATTTCGCTTATGTAAATTCTAGCAGCATCTGCTTTGTGATTTGGATTTACAAATACTGTTTTACCGTTTGAATCCTGTTCTGCAACATACAAAGAAGATACACCAGCAACTAAATCTATTGTAGCACAATTTGTATCACCCATACCGCCGTGACCAGATAAAATACTAGATGGTCTATCGTTACCTAATACTACAAAACAATTTGAATTTTGATTTGATAAAATTGTTTCATTTTCTGCTTGTATTCTATTGGGTACAGCTTCTTTTCTTTTTTTGTTTCCAATACCAGATTCTAATGCTACTACACTTGGACTAGCATTTGTTAATTTATTTTTATTATTATTATCGAGATTATTATTAACCGCCATTAGAACTCCAATGCCAAGGTTCGGAAACAAGGTTTATTACTCCAAATTCATTAGCGTATTTATTTAATAAGTTAAAAACTTTACTTGTATTCCTACAAGCTTGATAGGATGCAGAATTGACGTTTCTTGCTGGGCATTTCACATCCATAACAAAGTCAACAGCCAATCCTTTCAAATGATTACTGGCGTATGGACCTGTTACCGCACCAGTAGGGGTAGAATCTACACATGGTCCATTTTTTAGTACTTCGCTCCAAGATGCAGACTTTAACCATTCTTCACCTTTTTTCTCTAATGCAGCAGGGCATCGACGTTTTCTAGCTCCAAGTTGTTGACTACTTGATCTTATTGTTTCACCAATTTTTATTGTATAATTTTCATTTTGCTTTATTTTGTTCAATAAACTATTAATTTTTCCCCAAAATACAGGATGTAAAGTTGCAATTTGTCCGTTAGAATCAAATTTTTCTTTTTTACAATCTTCGTAAGGGTATTGTTTTCCATCTCCACACTTACCGTCTGGCTGTTGAGAATTGATAGAAGTTTGTTTAACATCACCAGTAGTGTTGTTGTTTTTATCTGATAACGTAGAACCATCTGAGCCGTTAAATGCTTTAGAAGGAGTTGTAGAATTACTTTGTGGTACACCAACATCTTTCTTTGTAAATACAGATAAAATTCTTGCTTCTTCTGTATCGTTGCCGACGTATTCAATTATAACTTCGTCGTTTTTTGCTGGTAGTACATATGGTTTTGTTACATCATACTCTAAAAAAGCTGTAGTATGAAGTTTAACTTTTAATAAATCAAGTTCATTTTCGTTTATTGAAGCAAAATTAGTAGGATAAGGCACAACTTGATTGTATGAATTTGGACAAATAACTTTAGCTTGAAAGATCTTTACGTTTTCATTAGAAATGCCACCAGAATTTCTTCTTATCCAAGGGTAACTGCCAACTTGAGGTCCGCCTCCTGTATCACCTTTAGTGATGATGTAAACAACTTTACATCTTGGATTTTTTACTCCTACTTTCTTTTCAAAATAATTTAAATTTTGAGATGTATAAAAAGATGGATCAACATAGATTTGTTTAGGTTCACTAACTGGAAAGGAGCCGTCTACGTTATCTTCGTTTAATGGTGCAATTAAATTTGAATCAATTTTATCGTTTTCATTCACGATTCTTCACCTAATTTTTCATAGATACTAGTTTTTTCATTTTCGTCTAAATCGCCATACATTGAATCGTGTTTCTTAGCCATTAATGTGACTAATTTAACTAATTGTTCATTAGATCTTTGTAGTGATTCTACGTATTTTGCGGCAACATGACCGACAGATGCATGATTTGATGCATCTTTTCCTATGTAACCCATAACGTCCTTAAGAAGCTCTTGTGTAACTTCTCTATCTTCTTCGATGTTACTGATTACTTTATTTATGTACTTGTCTACTTTATCCATAACTATAAATAGGTAATTAAACAATTTCTATAACGTAGAAATCACCTTGAGTGTTGGTTCTAAATGTAGAGCTTAATGTTAATTCTAAAATAGATTTATCGATCTCAACAGGAAATCCAAGGTATTCACTTTTATTGTAAACAAAAAGATTGTATTTTTTACGAGAATTTTCTTTTCTCTCTGGTACGTCTAAACTCCAATTATTAAAAATTAAAGGACTTCCTCCTAAAGAATCAAAATACATTCCTTTTTTATAACTTACTGCTGCTTTTGGTATTGTGTTACGGAAAGTATAAAATTCAACAGGTTCTAATACAGTTTGTTTATCGTTTTCAGCATCAAAAAATACAAAAACTTTATTATAAAATTGTGTATAATTACTTTCATTTATAATAGGATAACCATTTATGTCTGTTATAACGATTGTATCAACATCAGTAATGTCACTTGTATCAAACAGAGACACATTATAAAATCTTTTAATGTTTGAAGTATCATAAGAGTATTGTTTACATTCTTGGATAGAAATAGAAGTGTTTAATGTTAAATCTTGTTCTTTTAAAGGAGCTAATAGAGTAGATTTTACGCTATCGGATCTTTTCTTTGAGTCAAAAGAATCAAATGAAACTGGATCTACTCCAAACAAAGCCCAATGAGCCATTAAATAAGTAAAATAATTATAATAAGACTTTTTTATTTCTTTTGTTGCAAAGATGGATTTAATTCTTAGTAAGAAATTGTTATTAACAATACCTACCAAACCCTCAGTTGGTTTTGCAAATTTTAAATAATCTATAACTGTTTCTTGTTTTAATGAATAAACATTAAGATTTTTGTTTTTAAATAATTCAAATTTTGAGGAAACAACATCATTTGTATAGGGATTAATTGTCTTTAAAGCATGATCTATTTTTTCTGGGTTATTGTTTACTGATGTGTTTTGATTTAAAAATAAGCTATCTGGTGTTTTTTCTACAAATTGACTTCCGTATTCGTCAACAAATGCAAAGTTACTATCTGTTCCACCTATCTTAAATACTCTATTAATTTTAGATGAAATTGAATCTAAAACATTTTCAATTTTTGTTGTCTCTCTTTCAAATAAATACATCTTATTACCATTACACCAAATTTTATAAAGTGATTTTGATAAAGGTTTATTTAAAGATCCATTCAACAAATAAACACCATTATTGAATGTGATTTGCTCGCCAACACCAGTAACATCTAGTTTGTCAGTAGCAGCCACAGTCATTAATGGTGGTACTATAATAATCGATTTATCAATTGCCATTAAATGTTTCCAGAATCCCATTCATTTTTGAATTCTTTGTATCTTACACGTACTTTAGTTAAGTTATTAACTATTTGTTTAGTATTAAGACCAGTAATTTCTCTTATGTATAGATAAATAGCTTTTTTATTAAAAATTTCAATGTGTTCTGGATCTTCTAGCAGTATTTTAATAGCTTCAACAACTCTTCTTTCGTTAGGTTTCATTTCTACGTGTTCCCAACTGTTTATCTCATACCAGAATTCTCTCCAAAATTCATTACCCTCTCTTGTTTCAAAGTATTCGTGTTCTACTATAAGTGTTTCATGACAAGATGTTTTAGTTATCTCTTCAATACCTACTTCTCTTTTGGTTTGTTCTGCTGTTTTTTTAACTTTATGGATAAACCAATTTTTAGTAATAACTGAGAAGTATGAAAAAGCCTTAGAACCAGAAGATGGATTAAATTTATCTAAAATTGTTGTTAACCAAATCTTGCATTCACTTCTTAAATCATCAATGTTTGGAAGAGTTGTAAACTTATAAGTAAATACTATTTTATCAACCATCTCATTAAATGCTGGTTCTATGTATTCAACGTACAAGTCTGTTCTGACTTTATTATCATCTGTTAGTGCATAGTTTATAATCGCTTGTTCGTGAGCATCGGTAAAATAATTATTCTGCTTTTTCTTCATCATTACCTTGCTCCTCTTTTTCTTCGCCTTCGCTAATAATGAAGGAATCACTAAACATTTTTATTTCTGTAACTGTCAATTTCATATGTTTTATTAGATTTTGAAGAACTGGTTCACCATAAAACATTTCCAATTGATGTACCGACTCTAGGTGTCCTGCTAACTGCTCTAACTTTGCTCTAAATTCAATAACACCTTCGGTAAATACAGATAACTTTTCTAATAACTTTCTTGTATACCAGAACAGTAATCCATTAACAATTAGCGATAACAATAATAAAATAGATAATGTAATCATAGTCCCCTATTCTTTAGAGCTTCTTTTTGTTCTTTTAAGTCTTTACGAAACTCTTCAATCTTCTCTTTAACTATAGCACCATTTTTAGTGTTTGTCAAATTGTTGATTTCTGGTTGTTTAGTTATGGTTGGAATTGATAGATTTTTTTTGAGAGTATTGGTTCCACAAGCTTCACAATAAGAAAGCCTCTCATCTGATGAATGAGAGGCTTCTAAAGTGCTCTCACAGCTTGTACAGGTGTAAGAGTATCTGGGCATCAGTTAGGCTCTACAGAGTCCATAGAGACAACTGGTGGATTAGTTACGATCAATCCATGATCTGACGCTGAGATGTTAAATCCTTTAAGTGTTGGAACTATGTCTGATTGTTCCATAAGTGATTTTTGTAGTGCCATCATAATAGCTGCTACTGCTTG
>VFQT010000360.1_pt1 | contig 68679 bp, 48 predicted proteins | sample 3512381 | NCBI WGS metagenome assembly VFQT01 (sample SAMN10412376, study PRJNA504923) | tailings metagenome | isolation source: Relicate 2 Philex TSF3 active mining site | place: Philippines: Tuba, Benguet | collected 2017-08-29
AACCAACAACCAAGAACCAACAACCAAGAACCAACAACCAAGAACCAACAACCAAGAACCAACAACCAACAACCAACAACCAACAACCAACAACCAACAACCAACAACCAACAACATGCAACTTCTATGCAACGCTTTAGTAACCGTCGGCAGCGGCCTTCTGATCGAATTTGATAGCCGGCATCTTCAGCCGCAGACGACACTCATCGAGCATGGCCTGGGTCGCACTGGCACCGATGCGGGAAACACCGATTGCTCGGCATTCCAGCAGGGCATCCATATCGCGAACACCGCCGGCCGCTTTGACCTGCACCGCAGGCCCGGAGTGTTTTCTCATCAGTCGAAGGTCTTCCATCGTCGCCCCGCCTGTTCCATAACCGGTTGAGGTCTTGACCCAGTCTGCTTTCAGTTCTGTACAAATTTCACACAGGCGGATCTTCTGTTCGTCGTTCAGATAGCAGTTTTCAAAAATGATCTTCACCTTTTGTCCGGCATCATGAGTCACCTCAATCACAGCTTTCAGATCGGCCGTCACGAAATCCCAGTCGCCGCTGAGAACTCGGCTGATGTTGCAGACAATGTCCAGTTCTTCGCCACCATCGGCAAGTGCCTGGCGCGCTTCGGCCACTTTGGTTGATGTACAATGGCCGCCGTGTGGAAAACCAATGACTGTACTGGCACGGACGCCGCTCCCTTCCAGAATCTGAGCACATCGCTTCAAATAGTGCGGCTGAATGCAGACACTGGCCGCTTTGTAGGCAACAGCCATCCTGCAACCGACCTCGAAATCCTCAAAGGTCGTGCTGGGCTTCAACAGCGAATGATCGATCATTCGCGAAATTTCTTCATATGTGAATGTCATGGCTGAGTCCTTCAAAGCCTGGAATCGGTTCTGTTTGATCCAGCGGAAGACTATGACAAAATCCTGCTCGAAGAAAACGGCAGACGTGGCGAATTTCGCAACGACCTGGAAGCATAAGGATCTCAACGATGATCACAGAGTTTCTCCCCCGTTGTGCATTCACTTCCACGCTTCGAGCAGTATTCCTGCTGATGTTCGCCTTCCTGAGTACTTCGAGAACCGCAATGCTGGCCGACGATGAGCTTGTTTTGTTCTACCCAGCCTGCGGGAATCTCGAAGGCGACGTATGGACAATCGAACTGCGTTACTGGGTTTATGAAGATCGGTCATGGACTCAGGCCGCGGTTGCAAAACTTGCCGAAGGTCTCGGGGAAATTCAAGATGATCAGCTCAGGCATTTTGAAGATCGTGCTCGCCATTTTCTTGCTGACAGTGAATCGCGGGAGATCGTGACGTTTGAATTTGATCAGGATCCGGAGAAGCAAAGCTGGCAACTGAAAGATGCTGCTGGGGCTGCGATCAAGACGGATGGCAATGGACTCGCGTCCGGAAAGATTCAATTGTCGGCTGCGAAGGCAAAGACGCTGCTACAGAATCAAAGGTCAAAGAACGGGTGGCTGACGTTTCATGCAACGTCGGCTGATCACACCGGGACTGGTCGAATCCAGTTGATTGAACCTCAGGGCACCTCCATCATCAGCGACATCGATGACACGCTGAAGATCACCGAAATCACTGCCGGGGGAGAAGTTGTTTTTCGAAACACCTTTCTGAAGAATTTTCACCCTGCTCCGGAGTTGCGCAATGTCTTTCATCGCCATTCCGATTCACCGGTGCATTATGTATCCGGCGGACCGTGGCAGATGTACGATCCGCTGCAGCAGTTTCTGCATTCCAAAGACTCCGGCTGGCCGGAGGGCACGTTTCACATGCGTCCGCTTCGCAAGAATCTGCTGACCTCCGCTTCGTGGAAAGACTTTGCCAACTTGCTGCTGGACGAAGATGGCACCCTGGAACACAAGGTCGCGGAGATCTCACGTCTGATGGAGCGGTTCCCGAAACGCCGCTTCGTGCTGCTCGGTGATTCCGGCGAGAAAGACCCGGAGGTCTATCGCACGATCCTCGAAAAGTACCCAACGCAGGTTGAACAGGTCGTGATTCGCGATGTCGTCAACGACCGCAAACTGAGGCCTGATCGGCTGACAGGAATGACCATCGTCCCCGCCCCCACGGTTGAACCAGGCAAGAGCCAGATCGGGGAGTAGGGGAGGGGCGGTTTTCGGTTTTCGGTTTTCAGTTTTCAGTTTTCAGTTTTCAGTTTTCAGTGCGGCAGAACCAGGAACCAGGAACCAGGAACCAGGAACCAGGAACGCGGCCGCCTCGGCCGCCTCGGCTGCCCTGCCCTACCGCCAGTTGAACACTCGGTAGATTCCTTCTCGCTTTCGAATTCGCTCGGGCAACGTTAACAGCCGATCGCGGAAGAAGGCGAGTCCGAGGCCCGTTCCGAACAGTAGTCCGCCGCCGATCGTGATAGCCAGAGCGACGGCATTCAGTCGGCTCCATGGAACGAAGATCAGCAGCGTCACGAAGTACAGCACGGTCATGCCGGCTCCGACAAGTGTTGTCGATTTCAGCTGCGACATGATTCCCAGTGTAAGCAGTGCGAGGCTGGCAAACAGAAAGCCAAACTCATTCAATGGCCGGAAGATATCGTGTCCTCGATCGATCCACGTGGCGATGGCAAGCGGAACAGTGACCAGCAGAGAGCCAACGAACAGACTGAGGCTGACGAAGCTCGACTCGGATTCCTGTTCGCGATACCAGCCGAGGTATCCGGAGATCAGCAGCAACAGTCCGATGACGACGGAAAACAATTCAGTCTGCTGCCATGGACTCAGATTGATCAGCTTGTGCAGAGCGAGTGCAAGCACAATGGCCTGCCCCACGGACGTGACGATAAACCAGTTCCTGCTGCTGGACTGAGCCGAAAGCAGAATCGCGGAAATGCTCATGACGAGCATCGCTGTGATAAAGCCGACGAAGCCCCAGTCGACGGCTTTATCAGACTGCATTGTTGAAGCCACCAGTTGGTTGAGCCCGTAAAACACGGACGAAACAAAGGCCAGGCTGAGGGCAGCCATTGCTGAAAGATAAAGGATCTCTGTCAATGCTCTGGCTGAAGTGTTCTCCAGCAGGCCCAGACGATAAATCAGCAGCATGATCAGACCTGCTCCACCAAAGCTCAGCAGATAGGCCTGAGTGCCAAAGCCACACCAGGCAAGCAGTTGCCAGAATGCCGCACAGGACATCAGCGACGCGGCGTAAACCGATCGATGATTATGTCGCATCCAGTAACTCACGGCGTAGAAAACGGCCGCTTCCACGAAGAACAGGACCAGTGAGAGATGGATGGACGACGCAGTCTCCTTGGAGAAGAAGCCCTGGAATCCGGTTGCCAGTGAAGAAATCAGCATCACGACCGCCGCTGTTTGCGCGACTAGCCAAAGCGGCTGACCAGCGGGACGCGTTCCATACAAACCGGATGCGACCAGCCAGCCCAGCGGCAACAGCATCATGATGGGAGCGTGCGACTGCCACTGATTAAGACCGGCTGTCGCCAGCAATGCGACAGCGGCAATCATCGATGCTGCTCCCGTCCCAAAGAAGAACGTCGTCCGGACTAGAGTTCGAACCGGATCCGTGACCCATGCGCCAAGTCGGTTGGCTGCTGCAGTCAGAAGCATGACGATCGCAAATGTCCACCGAGGAGCCTCGTCCGTCCAGACAGCTTTTGCTCCCAGATTGTCCATGTACACGACGAACCCCATGAACACCGGAATAATGCTCAGCACAACACCGAACGCGGGAAACGAACGAGTCATGACCGAATCGCGAGGTGTGAACATTCGGATGATATGGATCGCAATGGCCGTCACGGAAAGAATGGCGATGATTGAGTCGACACCAAGTCGCAAGTTCAGAATCTGAATCAGCAGTACCTCGGCCCACAGAAGAAGTCCACCTGCGATGTGAATCAGAATGCCGCGACGCCGGACGACAATGTCCGAGTAAATGCAGCTCCAGATTCCTGCAAGAACCAGAGCCAGAGACACCCATCGAAGCGGCCCACAGACCGGAGACGGCACAGCCTGCAGACTGTCGTAAACGGGTTTGAACCAGACCTCGTACAGCCAGTCTCCACCAACGTGCGCACCCAGCAGCAGAATCAATCCGGCAGCGACCTGAGCATGTCCGGACCAGAAGAAGGCCATCCCAAATCGCTCGCGACTGAAAGGGCCAGGGCCGGGCACGAATGCACGTTCCAGATGGACACCAATCAGGCCCAGAATTACGAGCATCGCGGCAGGTGACGCAATCTCCCAGAATCGCATAGGTGATGGTGGCATGTCGGCAAGGACCAGCAAGCCTGTCAGTGTTATGCCGCCACAGAACACATAGACAAACGCTGCATCCTTCAGAACCCATGCAGCGACGGCGTACAACCCGCTGATCAGTACGGCGGCAACCCAGAGATGTCCATCAACCGTTACCAGGCCATTACCATGGCAGTACCACAGATTCAGAGGCATCACCGCGCAGGCCAGCAAAGAAACAGCTTTGCCTGCCATCTGAAATCGGGTTTTTCGAATCAGTTGAATTCCGGCACCAAGGACAGCAACATTCGTCAGCGCCATCCCGATTGCTGTGACCTGCGGGGTAAAGAAGTTGTTCAGCCAAAGCAGGATCACGAGGCCCACAACCATCAGGGCTCCACCAAGTCCCAGCAGCGCTTGAATGCTGCGAGGATCCAGGAGGATCTCCATGAGATTGCGGCGCGGCTTCGGAGTTACCGGCGGAGTTACCCTGGGAGGCGCTGCACTGAGGCGGTTCATGGCACCTGCCACCTGACTCTCTGTGCTTCCCCCAATGTTTCCCAGTTGAATCGATCGCACTTCCTCGGGAACCTCGCTCACAAGAACCGACTCATCAACTCCCTCTCGCTGCAAAGTGCGCTGAACCGCTGCAAGCCGCTCATTGGCATCCGACTGCAGTGAGTGGTATTGAGCCAGCGTGAGCCGCCTTCGGGCTCGAAGCTGGTTCAGATAATGAGTCATAAACACAGCGGCTCTGTAGCCCCGGATCCCTGAGGTTTCCTGCGGCTGCAGAGGCAGCATTCCCGGACGTTTCCCTGGGGTCCAGCTTGCCTCCGCCTGCAGAGAATACTCCTGATGAAGTGCCTGAAGTTCTGCACAGAAATCGGCCTTCTGAGCGGCTGTCAGCTTGCGACGCGTGGCCCACTGTTCGATGACTGTTTGAGCCGTTCGGATAGTTTCCAGAAACGCCTGCCAGCTCGCTTCATCCACGTTTGCCACGTGCCGTCCCCTTGCTTCCGAACCCAAAAGTGAACCTTCGAACACTGCAATATCGTTATTCCAGCGGTCCTGACTCGAAAATTCAATCCACTGGGGTTTGCGAGTCCCATTCTCAAAACACTGGAACCATTTCACAATGTCCCCGCGTCGACAGCCAAATCAGAGTCTGCCTTGTGTCGACGGAGCCAAAACGCCTGCCGGAGTTCCCAATGGAAGTTCATCGTCGAGGACCTGCTGTTCGTCCCTATCCGCCGCCACGCAAGAACGTTCTGCTGCTAAGCTGCATGGACCTTCGACTGCTCGACGACATGGTAGAATTTATGGAAGGAGACAATCTGTCAAACCGCTACGACCAGCTGGTCTTTGCCGGCGCGGCACTGGGGGTCACGCAGCCAAAGCACGCTTCCTGGCGCGACGTGTTCTTTCAGCATCTGGACATCGCTGTGCAGCTGCATGAAATTCGAGATGTCTACATTATGGAACATCGCAACTGCGGCGCTTACACGCATTTCCTCGGCCCCAATTACAACTATCCGGATACGGCGGAAGGTTTGGTGGCTGAGGAAGAAGAACATCGCAAGCACGCGTTTACTCTGCGCGATCAGATCTTTCACCACTGCGGTCAGCGAATTGACGAAGGCGGTGACCGCGAGCTGTGGACGATCAACGTGCGCTGCTTCCTGATGGACCTGCGCGGTTCCGTCCGGATGCTCGACAAAGATGCGGAGAAGTGGGAGTTCTGACAGCCGAGCTGCTGAATCGCTGTCCGCCCGTCATGTTTGTAGTGGAAGGACGCGAGCACTCCGGTGAATTCATGACGCACACTCACCGGACGGCTTGCGCCGTTCCGCTACAAAAGTCGGGCACGGCTCAGGAGGACCATGGTCCTCCTGAAATGTTCCTCAAAAGATGCGTCGTTGCCGTGCCAGAATAATGACACACAGCAGGCTGAGCAGCGATGTGACCCAGCCCAGTAGAAACGAGCGAGGAGCATACACCCAGCGAATGTGATGCTTCCCGGCAGGGACAGTGACGACGCGGTGCAGACCGTAGCTGGAAGCGGCTGGCTCCGGCTTCCCGTCAATTTCGGCCGTCCAGCCGGGGAACATCAATTCGGCAAGCAGAACATCCGACTTCGCCTCGAGTTCAACGTCCAGCTCGATGACGGTCGGCGTGCGAGTCAGGTTGCTGATGTTGATCGGCTGATCTTCCGGCTCGCCTGTTGACGTTTCAGCGGATGGCCGCGCTGAAACTCGGGAGGACGGCTCACGAAATCGATACAGATAACAGGGTGCTGTGCCACGTCCCCAAACGCGATTCAGAAACGCATCCGGGGCGGAACGAACCAGTTCGAACTCGGGAGAGAGTTTTCCAATCGGCTCGGTCGTCAGCAGATGAGTCACCGCGAGACTGCGAAGCCGCTTGATCTGAGCCACATCCGGATAGTCCACCGCGTCTGACTCCGGCCTGGTCTGCAGTCGGAACTCTTCTGAAAAATATTCTGACGGTCCCAGTCCCAGATACTGAGGAACCGAGCTGACACCATAGAGATTGGCGATGTTCTTTGCATCCGTCAGAACACGAACAGGGTATTGCTGATTCTCCTTCTGCAATGTGGCGGCGATCCAGCTTTCCTTCAAACCTTTCCACGGTGGATCAGAAACAATCACCGCATCACAAACGGCTCGCGACGACCACGTCACATCGACCAGTGTCAAACAACCGATCATTGCGACCATTACGGCCTTTGCCACGATCGATGTTCGACGAGTCACCGCATCCATCGACGCGCCGGCGAGGATCGCCAGTCCCAGAGTCGTCAGCACGGAATATCTCGCGGGGCCCATGAAGAAACCAAACCCCGGCAAGGAACGAGTCACCGGGGTCAGCCAGCCGAAAGAATACACAAGCCCAAACGCCGCGATGATCAGCCAGTGAAGACACAGAGAATCCGGCAGTCGCCTTCGAACGTTGGGATTCGCCAGAGTCAGCACAAGAATCAGCGGAATCAAACCGACGTAAAGATGAGCTTCCACCGCATTCGTATCAGCGGAACTCTTCAGCAGGTTGGCTTTCAGCATCTCCCGCGATTCAATGACTTCCGGCGTGTGCCAGTACCACCATGACGCAACCAGCTGCGTCACATAAACAGGCGGCATGTGACCGTAACCAGGATCAAAGGCCTTTTGCTCGGATCCGGCCTGTTCGGATGCTCGCTGGCTGTGCGATCGCAGCTCCAGCGTCGGCAACAACTGCACCGCCGCCAATGCACCGCTCATTGCAATCGCCGCAACGACGGCGGCAGTTCGTCGGACTCGTTCAGACGGACTGCGAAGGACGCTGTATCCCACGCAGGCCAGTTGAGTAATAAAGGCCAAAGTGAAATGCCCGGCGAGCAGATGAATGGCCAGCACGATGGCAAGCAGAGCGAAGTTCTTTCGCGATGGCTCAAGAAGGAGACAGTCCGTTCTCCACAGAGCCACCGGAAGCCAGACTCCTCCGATGATGCTCCATTCCAGCGACGCGCGAGCCGGAAACCAGCCGAAAACAAAGATACCGGCCGCGAACAGGGAAGCGAGATTGGACAACCGCTGAGTCAGAACAAAGCGCCAGGAGAACACAAACGCGGCGACGTAATGAAGCAGGAAGCTCACATGATACGCCGCATGAACATCCAGCACTCGGTACAGAATCTGGTTGCTCGGATAGAAAACCCCCGCCTGACTTTCTGCCAGCAGCGGATAGCCCAGAGCCGTGCGGTCATGCCAGAGCGGCAATCGTCCAGCCTTCATTTCCTCCGCCATCAGCTGCTTCTGAGGAAAGAAGTACGGATAGGTGTCACCACCGTTCAACCCGCCTCCACGTAGAAGTCCGATCCAGACGTATCCAGTCAGCAGACAGCCGATAACGACCGCCAGCAGCCATTGCCCCCAGCTGGGACTCTGGCCCGGATCAAAGAGTTTCTTTGTTGCGTTCTCGTCCACGACGCTCAAACTGCCTGGTGAAATCAGCCAACTGATATAGCGGCACGGCGCGAGCCCTCCGGTGTAGTGGCACCCGATACGTACCGGAATTCCGTGCAATGCCTTGGGGGCGCACGATAGGGTCTCAGCGAGGAAAATGCGAACCCATTCAACAACCTCCGTCACCCCAGAGCAGGCGGAGACCCAGCACCCATGATTCTCCTGCTTCTACTGCGATAAGTCGCAGACCGATGTGTTGAAACGCGCCGCTCTCTGTTGTGCTCAGTTGTCCTATTCCGCGGCAGAGTACAAATCTGAAATGCTGCCCGTCGTGGCTTTTGTGGAGTAATTTTATTTAGTATACTATGGAGTCTATGGAATCACTACCTACGCCACACAACAACTTCTTTCAATTCGCGCTGTCCCATTTGCCCAACGCACGCGGGTTGATTGAGACGCAGTTATCCCAAGCAGCGCTGGCGGAACTGAAGCTTGGCACGTTGCAGTTGGAGACTGGTAGCTTTGTTGATGCCGACCTTCGGGAGAAGTTCTCGGACTTGCTCTATTCTGTCGAACTGGCCCATGCCCCCGCAGATGCATCCAACAAACAGGCATTGGTGTATTTCCTGTTCGAACACAAGAGTCAATCTGATCCGCTCACCGTGTTGCAGGTGTTGAGCTACATGGTGCGGATCTGGGAGATGCGAATACGAAACAGTGAGACACTCTGCCCGATCGTCCCGTTGTTGGTGTACCACGGTGAGACAGCCTGGTCCGCGGCGAGAAGTTTGGCCGGACTGATTCCGACGCCCGCGGCATTGGCTGAGTACCAGATTCAGTTTCAGCTACCACTGCTGGATTTGAGCCGCCTTGATGATGGTGAGATCCAGGGAGAATCCGTTTTGAGGAACACGCTGCGGCTGTTAAAATACAGTCGAAGCCGACATCTGGTCGAAATCCTCCGAGAGATTCTGGAATTGATTGGCCAAGCGTTGCCTGCTGCGAGTTTTGCAGAATGGGCCCGGGCGATTGGAGTCTATGTCATGACCGTCAACAAGAACATTGACCAACAGCAATACAAGCAGACGCTCGCCAGCATCCTGCCTACGCAATTCGAACCCGGTTCGCTCGCTGATCGACTGCTGATTCAGGGGCGTGAAGAGGGGCGTCAGGAGGGACGTCAGGAGGGACGTCAGGAGGGACGCGAAGAAGGCGAACTCATCGGCAAGATCCTGCTGCTCGAAGAGTTGCTGGAGTTGCCGAGGACAGCCAAATCGGAATTGCTTTCTTCAGACCCTGAAACGCTGCGGAACAGAGTGACCGCGTTGCAGACTGACCTCCGTCATCGCCCCACCTGAATCGCTGCCGGACAGTGGGAACAGCACAGCACAACGGCGGGCGGCTGGACGATAGTCCTGCGTAACTCGGCCATTCGCCCCCATCATTCCCGCGCTCAGCTTCCGTGATCCCCGCTCGCAACCTTCGCCATCCCCGCGCAGGGTCGGAACCCAGCAACGGCGACTCACCCGTTTGCAGAATCTCGCTGTAGAACGGTCGCCCTCAGCCGTCATCCTCCTGTTTCATTCTTCGTTCGAGATCCGTTCGATTGAAACGCGTTTGGGATAACGCAGATAAACCGGACGAGCCATCAGAAAGCAATCGCAGACGGACGAGGGCGTCCATCCTACGGCCAGATTTCGTGAACTGAAGACAACGCGGTTCGGATTCGCTAAGCTCCTGGCAGTGTCGCCGGAAACACGACGGTGGACTCATTTATTGGGCTGTAAGAATCAGGGAGCAAACATGCAATTCAGGCGAATTCTGTTGCTGTTGACGGCACTCGTTGCGTCAACCGTCACAAGTCGAGCAGATGACTGGGAAGTTCTTTTTGACGGCAAGACACTCGAAGGCTGGGACGGCGATCCGAAAATCTGGAGCGTTCAGGACGGTACCATCACCGGCAAGACTTCGGAAGAAGTGAAGCTCGACAAGAACACGTTCATCATCTGGCGAGGCGGCGAACTTGATAACTTCGAACTGGAACTTGAATACCGCATTGTGAACGGCAACTCCGGGATTCAGTACCGCAGTTTTGAACTTCCCGACGGCAAGTGGCGTATCGGCGGCTATCAGGCGGACTTTGAAGCGGGCACGACATACTCCGGTATTCTCTACGGCGAAGCGTTCCGCGGCATCCTGGCTCAGCGTGGCCAGAAGACGGAACTGGTCCGCAACGACGGCAAGTTCGAAGTGAAGGTCACTGGAGAAGTCGGCAAGTCCGACGAGATTCAGAAGAACATCAAGAAGGAAGACTGGAACAAGTATCGCGTCGTCGCGGACGGGTTCCATTATCAGCACTTTATCAACGACATGATGACCGTTGATGTGACGGACAACGACATCAAGGAACGTCGAGCCGCCGGACTGCTGGCTCTGCAGGCACACGTCGGTCCGCCGATGACCGTTCAGTTTCGCAATATTCGAATCAAGCGACTGCCCGCTCCGAAGAAGGTGGCACTGATCGCCGGTAAGCCAAGCCACGGTTATGGTGCTCACGAACATCGAGCAGGCTGCATGATTCTGGCTGAGGCTTTGAACTCCGCCAACCTCGGTATTGAAGCCACCGTTTACACCGACGGCTGGCCGAAAGACGAATCGGTTCTGGACCATGCTGACACAATTGTGATCTATTCCGACGGCGGTGGCGGTCATCCCTTCAACAGCAAGCTGGATCGCCTGCGAGAACTCGAGAAGCGAGGCATCGGCATGGTCGCGATTCATTACGGCGTGGAAGTTCCGAAGGGTGCTTCCGGAGACGCGTTTCTGAACTGGATCGGTGGGTACTTTGAAACCGACTGGTCCGTGAATCCTCACTGGACCGGCAACTTCACAAAGTTCCCTGATCATCCGATTTCCAGCGGTGTGAAGCCGTTCCGAATCAATGACGAGTGGTACTATCACATGCGATTCGCAGGCGACGAAGCAGGAGTCGTCCCGGTTCTGTCCGACCTTCCTCCGACAGAGACTCTGGTCAAGGAAGACGGCAGCCTGTCACGTCCCGAAGGTCCTCACAGCAACAATCCCGCCGTCCGTGCCGCAGTGCTCGAACGCAAGGAAGCACAGACGGTCGCATGGGCCGTTCAGCGACCGGATGCTGGTCGAGGTTTCGGATTCACCGGTGGTCATGATCACTGGAACTGGGGCAATCGTGATTTCCGGACACTGGTCCTGAACGCGATCGTCTGGACGGCTCATGGCAAGGTGCCAAAGGAAGGAGTTCCATCGAAGGACCTGACCGTGAAGGATCTTCAGGCAAATCAGGACTACGACGTTCCGGGCGACTTCAATCCCGCTCGAATTCAGGCGATGCTCGACGATTGGGCGGCTGCTCGAAAGCACTGATCTGTCACCGCAAGTGAGATGATGGTTGAATGATTGATGACTGAGCCCGGACGCCCAACGCTCCGGGCTCGTTTCATGCAGGGGCCAGATGATGTCCGAGACTCGCGAAATGCAGAACATGGAACGCCGCTGGCGGATTGCTGATTTCAGCCAGATCGATCCTGTGCCGTGCCCCTGCGGAATGGCGCGAAGAGCATTCAAAGGCGTTCCTGAATTTCCCGGCACGCTTCATATCACAGAGATCTCTGCGAATGCTGTGCGACATTACCACAAGACACTGACCGAGACGTATGTGTTCCTGGAATGTCAGCCGGATGCGATGATGGAACTGGATGGCGAACAGATCGCGGTGACTCCGTTTCAGGCCATTGTGATTCCGCCCGGCGTTCGGCACCGTGCAATTGGCAGGATGAGAGTCATGATCATCGCAATTCCGGAATTCGATCCGGCGGATGAATGGTTTGACTGATCTGCAACGTGCCTCGTGTCTCCGACGCGAGACTTCCGTTGTCTGACCGGCAAATCCGCCGAAGTTCAGACAAATCTCTCCGCTGGTGACTCTGTACGGAAACAAATGCTCAGCGTCTGCACAAGTTTCATCACCCATGCAGGAAACCCCGATGTCAGTTCGATCTTTCCCGGTACTGATTTTGACCAGCCTTGCCCTCCTGCCATGTCTCGCACAGTCACGATGTGACGAAACCAAACGCACGGACGACACCAAATCGACTGATGAGCCATCAGCAAAGCCGCCAATGACATTTGTCACACTGCAGCTTGAGCTAAAGGATTCGGACGGTCACCCAATTGCCGGGGCCGCTGTTCGTCCTTATGGGCTGCGTTCTCCAGCATCGCCGGGATCACACTTCTTCTGGGATATTGACCAACACGGTCAAACGACGGGTATCTCGTCGGACGAAAAAGGCATCGTGAATCTGCAGGTTCCGGAGTTTGTCTTCAAAGGAGCGAAGACCAGCGACGTCTCTATCGTGATTCAACACGAAGACTTCATTGAAAGACAGAACGACTACCCGATAGAGAAGAAGCCAGTAACGATCACGATGCAGCGAGGCCTCAAGTATCGAGTGCGCGGGATTGATGCGGCCACGGGCGAGCCCATTCGAAGTAGGCTGTTTGGCCAGTTCAGTGGTCGAGGAAGCGGTAATGACTGGAAGCAGCTGGACGACGGCACACTTCGATCTGTTGCAGTCACAGACGCGAAAAAGTCTATGTGGCTTTTCCATGTGCCGGAAGATGGCCCCGTTCTTTTCAGCGATATGTTTCTCCTCTCAGAACTGAAAGGGGATGAGTTTGAGAAGAGCATCCCGGACATGAAACTTCGCCCCGGACATCGCCTCGAAGGACGACTCGATGACACGGTGGAACGTCCCGTCAAAGATGGTCATGTGGTTCTGCGAGCCTGCACGTCGATTTCTGACGAAGCACGGCAGTTATCGTGGAGTGATTTTGCAACCGTCAACGAGGATGGAAGTTTCACCTTCGAATCGGTTCCTCGCGACTGCATTCTGATGATGGTCGCCGTGTGTGATGGTGCTCTTTCCGGAGCAGCACTCACTGATGAACTCGCAGCGGCCGGAGTCCCGGATGAGGATTATCAGAAATTTGTATCGGCCTCTCAGGTCGTTCCATTCGTTGTGCGATCGAAGGGCGACTCCTCCGAAGTCGTCATTCCGATGGGACCGACGGCCACTGTTTCCGTCAAGGTTGTGAATCAGGACAACAAGCCGCTCGTCGGAGCCGCCGTGGGGATGTGGCCCAATCAGGTCTTTCCAGGCTTTGGTTCAAACATCATTGGGGATGCCTGGTCATCGGCTCAGCTTGCGATCCTGACAAACGAACAACGAACACGCGCCTTCACAAGCAGGTCGGCAGCAGAGGCTGGCAGGGATCCCGTAGTTGCTCGCGTCAGAAAGGATGCTCAGCAATTCTATACCGGCAAGACGGATCAGAATGGAATGGTGACTCTGAAGTCGCTGCCAGGTTCGTCGGATCCGTCGATGCCGCTGAAAACAGAATTGCTGGTTCAGGCAAAGGGCTTCAAGATTCCTGATACTCCGGACCAGATCCTTGGGGGCAATGTTTCGGTCGAACTTGTCGCGGGAACGACAACCGAACTCACGGTCATCATGGTTCCGGAGAAGACAAAGTCACCGTAGCCATCACTCTCCGAGTGATGAATCCCGTTCGCCGTAAAAAGTTGGTATCCAGGCCAGATTCCATCGCTCCGAACCAACCACCAACTAAACACCTGTTCGGGTGCCGTTTGGTTGAATGGGCAAAATCGAGTCTTTGTCATTTGAACGCAGTGGTCCCCCCGCTCACAATCCGAGAAACGTGCCCGAGCCCTGAAACGATGAGACACCTATGACGTTTGTCTGGACACCAGCGACTCTGATTTTGACGACCCTGGTGATCATAATCGCTGCGGCCTGCTGCTGGATCAGCTGGCGGCGATCGGGTTTCGGCCGAGCAATGGGATGGCTGGAACTGTTTCGATTCCTGCTGATCCTGATGGTGCTGATCACATTGAATCAGCCAGAGTTTCCTCAGGAGATTCTGCCAAAGGAACAGCCGACTTTGGTGGTGCTGCATGACACGTCCGGCAGTATGCAGACTCGTGACGTTCTGAACCCGTCGGCTCCCGCAGAAAAGCCACGGACTCGACAGGAAATTGTTGAGCCGGTCGTGAAGCCGGAAATCTGGGCTCCTGTGGCAAAGCGAATGAACGTGGTCTTTGAACCATTCTCCTCCGCACCTCCGGCGGGTGAAAAAGGAACCGACCTCCACACGGCACTGATGGGCGTTGCAGAGAAGCATTCGAATCTGCGTGGCATTGTTCTGATGTCCGATGGGGACTGGAACACGGGCGTGTCTCCAACCGGAGCCGCGTCGGAACTTCGAATGAAGAACGTTCCCGTTTACGCAGTCGGTGTAGGAAGTGAAGAACGCCTTCCGGACATGCAGCTTGCCGCTTCTGATGCTCCGACTTTTGGCGTGGTGAATAAGTCACTTCGGATTCCGTTTCGAGTCACCAGCTGGCTGCCCAACGAAAAGGATGTGAAGGTCACTCTCAGCGGAACTCGCGGCGAAGAGATTACCAAGACCGTGACTGTCGCCGGGATGGGACAGCAGCAGGACACGATCGACTGGAAGCCGACCAAGACCGGTGAATACTCACTGACGCTGGAAATCCCGGTTGATGACACAGAAGCTCTGACGGAAAACAACAAGCTGACGATCCCCATCACAATCCGTGATGAAGAATTGAAGGTGCTGATTGTGGAATCGTATCCTCGCTGGGAATACCGCTACCTCCGCAATGCGCTGGAACGTGACCCCGGGGTTGAAGTCAACTGCCTTCTGTTTCACCCGGATATTGAAACGATCGGCGGCGGTCGAGGATATCTGGAGCAGTTTCCGGCAGAGAAAGAACTGTTCGAATACGACGTCGTTTTCCTCGGCGATGTGGGTGTCTCATCCAAGCAGCTGACTGCTCAGGATTGCGTCAACCTGAAGCAGCTGGTTCGCAGCCAGGCCGGTGGTCTGGTATTCCTGCCGGGCTTTCGAGGCTTTCAGAATACACTGCTGACGTCTGAGCTGGAGGAATTGTGTCCCGTCGTCCTGGATACGGCTCGCCCCAAAGGAGTCGGCTCGGCGCGACAGGCTCGCTTTGAACTGACCGAAGCCGGTCGTCGTAGTTTGCTGACTCGTCTGGAACAGGACGACAATGAAAATGAGCGGATCTGGAATTCGCTTCCTGGGTTCTATTGGTACGCCGCTGCACTCAGAGCCAAGATTGGTTCACAGGTTCTGGCCGCCCACGAATCGGATTCCACGAGCTACGGCCGAGTTCCCCTGATTGCGACTCGCACGTTCGGTACCGGCAAGGTTCTTTTCATGGGCACCGATGGTGCATGGCGATGGCGAAAGGGTGTGGAAGACCTTTATCACTATCGATTCTGGGGCCAGGTCGTTCGCTGGATGGCGTATCAGAGAAACATGTCGCAGGGTGAATCCATGCGATTGTTCTATTCGCCGGACCGGCCGGAAGCAGGGAATGTTGTGACGCTGAATGCGAATGTCATCAGCAACGCCGGCGACCCACTGCGACAGGGGACTGTGGTTGTTCAAACGCTGTCACCATCCGGACAGACCGATACGATCCGAATGGCTCCCGCTGGTGAAGATTCGTGGGGCCTGTTCACCGGAACCTTCACGCCTTCGGAAGGTGGTCAGTATCGATTGATCACAACCTGTGCAGAAACCGGCGGTCGCCTGGAAACGGTGATCTCGGTCACAGGTCAGGAGAAAGAACAGATCGGCCAGCCCGCACGTCTGGATGTGTTGAAGGAAATTGCTCAGGTCACACGAGGCGAACTGACATCGTCCCAGGAAATCCAGCAGCTCGTCGACAAGATCGCAGCGATGCCCGAACCAGAACCGGTTATCGTCCCTGTTCGACTCTGGTGCCACCCCGCCTGGGCCGGCGCCCTCATCGTTCTTCTCGGTGCCTTCTGGACGGGTCGGAAGTATGCGGGACTTGCCTGACGTAGCCATCACTCTCTGAGTGATGACCTGCGATTCCCTGCGATTGACGCGGCCGAACCCAGCAGCACAAATCGCAGTTTCGTCACTCAGAGAGTGACGGCCACTTTGGCACCGCGGCTCGCGAAGTTTGCTGGCATGGTCTAGAATCCCTGCTCGGAACAGGGAGTGCTGTGACATTTTCATTTGAGGATCTGTAGTGATGTCTGGTCGATTGCTCGAAGGCAAAGTGGCGCTGGTGACGGGTGCGGGGCGAGGTTTGGGACGAGGATTTGCGGAGCACCTGGCGTCGCTTGGCTGCAGCGTCGGTGTTCACGGTATGCGAGAAAACGGCCCGGCGGAATATGGCGAAGGCACAACGCTCACACAGACAGCGGCTGATATTGCTTCGAAGTACTCCACCAAAACCGTGCGTGTCCTTGGCGACCTGACAAAAGCCGAAGATGTGCAGCGAGTTGTCGCGGAAGTCTGCGAACAGCTCGGCCCTATCGACATCCTGGTACACAACGCCGGTGGTGATATCGCCGCGGCGGGTGGAAAGCCCAATCCGAATGACTGCGTTGGCATCAAGCTGGAAGATGTGCGAGCCGTTCTTGATCGAAATCTTCTGAGCACGATTCTTGTGTGCCAGGAAACGGCAAAGATCATGATGCCTCGTAAGACAGGCCGCATTCTGACTCTCAGCTCAATTTCCGCGTTCAAAGGGATTCCAAACAGTTCAATCTATGCGACCGCCAAAGCCGGTGTCGTGGAATACACTCGCTGCCTGGCCGAACAGCTTCGCAGCTTTAACATCAATGTGAACACGCTGGCTCCAGGGGATACTCGAACCGGTCGCTTCCTGGGAACTCGCAAAGTCGAAGATGCTCGACTGGTGACAGACGGAACGCTGGATCGAGTCGGCGTTGTGGACGAAGTGACTCGCGTCGTGGAATTCTTTGCGGGACCTCTGGGAGCATTCGTGACCGGGCAGGTCCTTCGAGTCGACGGTGGCTCACAGATCTGGCCCGCCTGATTGCTGATGATTTTGCTCCTCCCCACCCAAACGAAGTTTGGGAGGGGTCGAGCGAGCGTCAGCAAGCTCGGGGGCGGGCGCGGGAGACGATCAACAAGCACAGCCCGATCATTCGACACTCACGTCTTGCCGGAATCTTCCAGGTCTTCATCCGCTGGATCATCTTCAGCCTGTTCGTCAGCGTCTTCATCCAGGTGCGCGTTTCGGCGAGTGTCAAAGATCACGACGTAGAAGGCGACAAAGTCATAGAGCGTGTGAGCCATAATCGGAATCAGCAGATTCGGAGACTTGTCCACACCGACCAGCGCGGTCAGGTACAGCCCAAGAAACGCCGCGATCAGAGCATACATCGCGGTCAGCGAATGCGCGAGTGCGAACAGAAGATTCGTGATCAGCACGGCGAGCATGAAGTTCCACTGGCTGATCCACTGGAAGAAGAATCCGCGAAACAGGATTTCTTCGCAGACTCCCGCAAGGACCGACAGCAGGAAGATGTCCAGCGGTTTGCACTGCACCAGATAATGACCAACGGACTGTCGCAGGAATTTTCGAATCTGCCGCATCCCGTTTGACGGCACAAGAAGGCTGATGGCCAGTGCGACAAGCATCGGAACGGTCGCAACGAATCCCAGCAGGGCATCTTCGGCCGACCATGAAAGCCACAGCGTCGGATTGACGCCAGTCAGCCATCCTCCTGCAAATGCAATCAGCAGCAGAACCCCTTCGAAGATTCCTCCGCTGGTCAAAAACTGCACATGAGTCATTTCAGGCTGTTGGCGGGAAATCTCAACGCTCCATCAGAGAACAGATTTTTGGAATTACCAGCAAAGCAGATTTCGACCGGAACGCCGTCTTTCACTTCAGATCATCACACTTCCGCAGACCGCTGAACCGACCAGAAGTCGCTTGGCAGCATCGAACGAAAACCTTCCGGCTTTAGCGCCAGCACAGAACAGGTCAGTTCAGGAAGAAGACGTTCGACTGTACTTCCGGGCAGCAATCCGGAGACGCCGGTCTTTGACGATGTCCCCAGAATCAAAAGGTCGGCTTTGGATTCTGCCACGGCGGCCAGCAGGACGCTGTCCGGTGAACCGGTTTGAATGTGGGTCCGAATGCCAAACGGCAGCGTTCGAAAATCCGTCTCGGCAAGCTGAGCCTGGATCTTTGATTCAACATCCGCAGGCGGTTCTGACCCATCGGCAGCATGAACGATGTGAAGCCGGGCATTCAGCAGGCGAGCCAGTCGAACCGACGTCTGGATCACATCAGCGCCGACTGGACCAAGGTCGGTTGCAGCAACAATGTCAGTCGAATCATTGTCATCGATTCGAGGTTTCAGGATCCATACGGCAGTCGGTGACAGTCGAAGCAGCTTGAGCCCTGTGCTGCCAAACAGAACACGTCGAATAGACCCAAGATCTCTGGTCCCCACAATCAACAGGCAATCCGGGCGGTTCCCTGCCGCGCGAATCAGTTCCTCCCAGGCGTCACCCAGACGAATCTGAAGGTCGACGGAACAATTCCCCGACGGAGACATTTCGTTCTTCAGTTCTTCCAGCACGCCCTGAGCAGCGGATCGATCCGCAATGGCCTGGCGTTCCGATTCTTCCTGAGAGCCAAACCAGCCGGCCTTTGGTTTTGGAAGCACGCTGACAAGCGTCACAGGAATGCGAGCAGACTCGGCCGTTTGAAACGCATTTTGGACGGAAAGGCGACTCGGCAAACCAAGGTTCGCTGCTTTCCACGGGCGTTCCGCGGGCATCTCCACACCCACAACAATGCGTCGAATCTGAAACATTTCTCGCTCCTCAGACAGCACTTTCTCTTTTTATGAAGCCAGAGAATACCGTTTTGAAGGCTCACTGGCATCCCAGGGAGGAACTTCTAAGATGCAGTAAAGGTGAGTAGAACTTTCAGGGGTATTCAGCAGGATGGCATTCGTTTATTTGTTTCTGGCAGCGCTTCTGGTGCTGCTGAACGCTTTTTTCGTGCTGGCAGAATTTGCTGCCGTGAAGATGCGGCCCTCCAGAGTTCGCGAACTCGTGGACGACGGCGTGCGAGGTGCAGTGGCCGCACAGCACGTCCAGGACCATCTCGACGAGTACCTTTCGGTCTGCCAGGTCGGGATCACATTCACTTCGATCGGTCTGGGATTTGTCGGCGAGCCTGCGATCGTTCGCCTGATCGAGCCACTGCTTGTCTGGACCGGGATTTTTGCTCAGCCAAGCTCTGCTCCTGAAGCGTCCGAATTTCAGTTCCTGTCGACTCACGCTGTGGCATTTGCGATCAGTTATCTGATCATGAGCTACGCCCATATTCTGATCGGTGAGCTGGTTCCGAAGTCGATGGCGATTCGCCGCACCGACCGTTCTGCTCTTTTGACATCCCCGCTGCTTCGGATTTTCCGTACGTTGTTCGCAGCCCCGCTGGTCGTGCTGAACGGATCTGCCAATATCGTCCTTCGGCTGATGGGACTGGGAAAAACCGGAGGTCATGAAACCCACAGCGAAGACGAACTGAGAATTTTGCTGAACCAGTCTCAGTCATCCGGCATGATGACATTCCGAAGACTGCTGTTTCTTGAAAACGTGTTTGACCTCGGCGAACTCATTGTTCGGGACGCCATGAGACCCCGGTCTCAGGTTCGCTGCATGAACACCAGCAGCAGCATGGAAGAGAATCTGCAGATCGCGCGGCGATTTCGATTCAGCCGCTATCCTCTGATCGACGGCGACGGATTTCCAATTGGCTTCGTCCATCTGAAGGACCTGCTGCTCGGCGGAAATTCGGATTGCGATCTTCGCACTTTGCTGCGACCGGTGATCGTTGTTGAAGAAACCATGCTGCTGGAAGCGGTGCTCGCCGAGATGCAGAAGAAGAGAGTACACGTGGCTCTGGTGAAGGATGCCAACGGAGCCTGGAGCGGTTTTCTGACTCTGGAAGATGCGATCGAAGAAATTGTCGGGACGATCCGTGATGAGTTCGAAGATGAAGAACCTGTTCATCTCGCCGATGCACTGCTGGAAGATCGCATCCACCTGAACATTGAAGCGGACAGCACCATTGCAGCGGTTCGCAAAGCGCTGTTTCAGATGAAACCGGAGTCACTTCCGATTCCGCGCGATGAAGTGGTCCGGGCGGTGGAAGAGCGCGAAAAGCTGATTGAAACCTACCTTGGTCGACATCTGGGAATGCCGCACGCACGATTGCAGGGCATCCAGAAGGCGATCGTGCTGGTGATTCGATCGCAGAATGGAATTCCCTATCGCGGCACATCCGAACGTGCTCATTTGCTGTTCGTCCTTCTGACGCCGGCCGGCCAGCCCCGTGTGCATCAAAGGCTCCAGGCCGTCATCGCGACTCTGCTGGATGAAAGCGAGTTCATTCCGGAACGACTCCGAACGGCGTCGTCCCCCGCGGAAGTGCTCGACATCCTCCGAACCGGCGAACAGGCCACGCTGGACTGACAGCCATCACCGTGCCCCGTGTCTCCGACGCGGGCTTTCACTTCTGGCGCGTACCCAGGAACTCCTTCACCCTCAGGATCGCCGAGCCGCCGCGAGTTCCGAGTTCACCGTGCTTTACTCCATTCCGAGAATTGATGCTGGATCAACGCACGGCGGGCAACTTCAAGTTGACCATTTGTGCCTCGATTCGTGATCCTGTACTGTTGTCAACAGGTCAATTTTCCTGCCGGTCCCGTTCGAAAGAACCTCGGAGCCCCCCGTGCGTCCTGCTCACCTTCTTACTGTGCTCTGCCTGAGTTTCGCTGGTGCCACTTCTTTATCAGCGGAAGACTGGCCATGGTTTCTGGGCCCTGATCATACGGGTGTTTCGGGCGAAACCGACATCGAGCTTGACTGGTCCGAGAATCCGCCGCCTGTCCTTTGGAAACATCGGATTGGAACGGGCTATAGCGCTCCGTCGATCCTGGGAGAATTGCTGGTCCTGCATCACCGCCTGGAGAATGAAGAGATCATCTCCTGCCGCAAAGTCAGCACAGGTGAAGAAGTCTGGAAGCACTCCTACCCGACGGCGTTCCAGGATCCATATGGCTACAACAACGGTCCGCGATGTTCGCCGGTTCTTACCAAAGAGCATTGTTACACGCTGGGTGCGGAAGGAATGCTCGTCTGTGTCTCGATGACGGACGGAAAGCCGGTGTGGCAGATCGACCTGCAGAAGAAATTCACACTGCCGGAGTGGTTCTTCGGAATGGGCTGTTCTCCAATCCTCGATGGAGACCGATTGATTGTTCTCGTTGGAGGTCAGCCGAATTCCGGGGTCGTCGCCTTTAATACGAAAGACGGTTCGGTTGCGTGGCAGTCCGTTGGTAAGGACACCTGGGATGGAACTCAGTCTGACGATGGAGAAACCTATTCCTGGACTGGCACTGAGATGGTTGCCAGCTACTCATCTCCGATCATTCGCGAGATACACGGACGTCGCCATCTGTTGTGTCTGATGCGACAGGGGCTGGTGTCGCTGGATCCAGCAACAGGTCAGGAGAACTTCAAACACTGGTTTCGCGCCACGGTCCATGAATCAGTGAATGCAGCACGGCCAGTCGTCATTGACGACCAAATTTTTTTGTCTGCCGCCTATCAGGTTGGGTCAGAACTTCTGAAAGTGGCTCCGGACGGTAAGTCGGTCACTTCCGTCTGGAAGAACCGACGCAACATGCTGGCTCACTGGTCAACACCCATCTGTGCGGAGGGATGTGTCTACGGGTTCAGCGGGCGACATGAGAACGAAGGGGAACTCCGCTGCGTGCGAATTTCCGACGGCAAGGTGCTCTGGAACACCGCTGGCTATGACGGAGATCTCGGGAAACTGCGTCGCGATCCGACATCAGGGAAAGTCGTCAACATCGAAACAGGCAAGGCAATTCCGTATCCCTATTTTGGACGAGGATCTTTGATTCAGGTCGGCAAACGTTTCATCGTGCTTGGCGAACGCGGCACGGTCTCAGTTGTTGACATCAACGGGAAGGAATTTGTCGAGCACGGCCGGTTCTCGCTCGACGAAATCGGCTACCCAGCGTGGGCTGCTCCTGTCATTTCAAATGGCCGAATGTACCTTCGCAGCGAAGACTGGCTCGTCTGTCTGAACCTTGTTCCGACAAAGTAGCTCTGGCTTCATTCCTGTTCCTCACGAATTTGTGCCAGGATCTCCAGCACCCAGCCGAATACCCGTCCCGATAAGACCGGATATCCCTTTCATCGATCTCTCACAAGCAATGGACCAGTACCATGAAAAGCCATGAAGTGGACTACCAGATCTTTGGCGATGATATGCAGCTTGTTGAGGTCGAGCTCGATCCGGGCGAAACTGTGATTGCTGAAGCGGGGGCGATGAACTATGTCGAAGATGGCATTCAGTTTGAAGCACGGATGGGCGATGGGACCGAACCGAATCAGGGATTCATGGGGAAACTGCTGGGAGCGGCAAAGCGAAAGCTGACCGGCGAATCTCTGTTCATGACTCATTTCACCAATCACGCAAGCCACAAGCGTCGAGTCGCGTTTGCGGCACCCTTTCCCGGCAAGATCATTCCGGTCAACCTCGCGGAAGTCGGGGGGACGGTGTTCTGTCAGAAAGACTCGTTCCTGTGTGCCGCCATGGGAACCAGGGTCAGCATTGCATTTACGAAGAAGCTGGGAGCTGGCTTCTTTGGCGGTGAAGGTTTCATACTGCAGAAGCTGGAAGGCGACGGACTGGCGTTTATCCATGCCGGCGGAACGGTTGTTCGAAAGGACCTGAAGGGGGAAACGCTCCGAGTCGACACGGGGTGCATCGTTGGCTTCACCGGCAACATTGATTACGACATTCAGAAGGCTGGAAACCTGAAATCCATGTTCTTTGGTGGCGAAGGACTGTTTCTGGCAACGCTGTCCGGCCATGGGTCTGTGCTCCTACAGAGCCTGCCGTTTGCCCGGCTTGCCGATCGCGTTCTGCAGAACTCCGGACCGACAGGCGGAGCAGAACAGGGCTCAGTTCTTGGCTCACTTGGCAACCTCTTTGGGGACTGAATTTTCGATCGAATTTGGTCGAAAAAAAGAAGATCCAAACAAGTGTCATCAGCCATAACCTCCGTAGGTACTGGATTTTGGGGAGGGGCTCTTCCCAGGCTTTCTCGCTGATGACTTTTCAGATTGTGCAAACCGCACACATTTGCACGACCAAAGACGCGCACAGACGATCACGTTGCGTAGGGGAATCACCCTCAATCTCCCATGTTTTGCAAACGACAGGCCTCGCTCGCCTCCGAGTAGACTGAATGCTGGTTAGTCTGTCAGCATAAGTCGCTGAGACATTTCCGCCCGATTTGCTTCAAGAGATAACGAGCCTGCTGTGGAAATCACCGAGGTACGCATCAAGTTGGTTACGGACGTAGACGATCGCCTGAGAGCGTTCTGTTCCATTACGTTCGATCATGAGTTTGTCGTTCGCGACCTGAAGATCATTCAGGGTCAGCGTGGACATTTTGTGGCGATGCCAAGCCGCAAAATCATGGAAAAGTGTCCTCGCTGTTCGGCGAAGAACGAAATTCGAGCACGTTATTGCTCACACTGTGGCGCGAGCCTTCCTCAGACGGTTCCGGTCGACAACACAGGCCGCAGCCGGATGTTCGCGGACATCGCTCACCCGATTAACTCATCGTGCCGGGAAAGGATCGAATCTGCGGTCCTGCAGGCCTTCGAAGAGGAGAAGGTTCGAGCTCAGCAGCCGGGCTACGTCTGCCGCTACGACGACTTCGAAGAATCAATGCACTAAGTGTAGAGCGACTGTCCTCAGTCGCTTCACCGCCCAAGCTTCACCCTGTGTAGAGCGGCTGTCCTCAGCCGCTTCATCACACCAGCATTCTCAACGCATTCTCAGCGCACGCTTCATCCTGATCGTATTCAGGCTGTTTTAGTCGCAGTTCCTCACGCAGAGAGTGGCGGCGAAGGACGGCTACGTAGCGGCGGGATTCATCAAAGCCAGGATCAGGGCGGCTCGCGTGACGATGCGGGCTCCTATGGCGATGGCCCGCTCGTCGATATCGAACACTGGCGAATGCAGAAGAGGCCATTCGCCGGCAACCCCGGCACATCCCAGCCGAAATTGGGCGCCAGGAACATGGTCGAGGTACACCGCAAAGTCCTCGCCACCCATGCTTGGTTTGTCGATCAGCACAAGGTTTTCGCCACCCAGGACCTGGATGGCTGCTGCTTCATAGGCCGACATTGACATCACGTCATTGACCACGGAGCCAAGCGGACATTTGAATTCCACGTCGATGCAGCACTCGGTTGCGACAGCAAGTCCGTCACAGACTCGCCGAATGGCATCCATCGCATCCTGACGAGCCTTTCGATCGGTTGTCCGAAGTGTCCCTTCCAGATTGATCTGATCAGGAATCACGTTCGACACATTTCCGCCGTGGATCGAGCCGATCGTGAAGACCGTTGGAGTCAGCGAGTCGACTCGGCGAGGAACCGTCTGATACAGCGTCGTCACCAGTGAGGCCGCGGTTGCCATTGGATCCGTCGTGTGGTGTGGCCTTGCGGCGTGACCACCTTTGCCACGGACCAGGATTGACACTTCATCCAGATGGGCCGTCAGCACTCCGTATCGAATGCCAACTTTGCCAGCAGAGATTGTCGGGTCCACGTGCATTCCAAGAATGCAGCGCACTCCTTCCAGCGCGCCGGCTTCGACCATCCACGCCGCGCCTTCGGCAGTCTCTTCCGCTGGCTGGAAGATCCATCGAAGCCGCACTCCCGGTACTTCCGATTCGGGCAGTCGTCGAGTCAGCTCATGGACGGTTTCTGCAACGGCCAGGGCAATGGTCGTGTGAGCATCATGGCCACAGGAATGAGCAATCCCGGAACACGTCGATGAATACTCTGCTCCCTTGCGATCCTGCAGCGGCAGGGCATCAATGTCGGCTCGAATGGCAATCAATGGGGCATCAGGCGGGGGATTGCCGATGACCATATCGGCCACAGCCCCCACTTCGCGGTCCGTGATGAGAGGAGTCATCCCAAACGTACGCAGGCGGTCGGCGATGAACTGTGTTGTTCGCTTCTCCTGGCCGCTTAGTTCCGGATTAGCATGCAGGTGTCGCCGATCTCTGACCCAGGCCGACGCACGTTCTTCCGCGACGCGATCCAGCAGGACTTCAAACGGAACAATCCGTTCGACGTCTGTTGGCGTAATTCGCCAGCTACTGCTTTGATCCTGCATGTCCAAACCTCAATTATCCGTTGTTGCAGTACCAACTCGCAAAAGGACGTGATGGGCTGCAGATGATGACGCATTCAATCCGATTCGGTCAACTCTGTGCTGACAATGGCAGTTTCTGGCTCTGCCCCGTGCTAGCTGCCGCGTAAATCGCCAGAATAATCTCAACGCTCTTTCGCCCCTCAGCGCCGTCCACACGAGGTGCTCGGCCGGTCTGAATGGCTTCCACAAAATCCTGCAGCTGCATCTGATGGCCTACGAACGAGATGGCTTTGGGATCTGCCGCTCCACCGGAAGTTGCTGAGCTTCCGCTGAATCTTGCTCGCACTTCGTCGTCCGTCGGCTTTGCATCCGCAAACTCCCAGCGAAGAATCGAATCCTGCTCGATGATCACCGTTCCGCGGCTTCCATGAATCTCGGTCTTCTTCAATAACCCCGGCCAGGCCGCGGTTGTCGCTTCCATGACGCCGATAGCGCCATTTCGAAACTTCAGACAGGCGACGCCGACGTCTTCCACTTCGATCCGCTCATGAGCCAGAGTCCCCGTGTAGCCAGTGACTTCCGCAACATCACCCATCAGCCAGCACAGAAGGTCGACATTGTGAATGGCCTGGTTCATGTAGGCTCCACCGCCGTCCAGAGCCCATGTGCCGCGCCAGCCACCACCATCGTAGTATTCCTGAGTTCGCCACCATTTGACGTAGGTGTCGCCCAAAGTCAGCCGGCCAAATCGACCTGAATCAATGGCTTCCTTAAGAGCAATATTTGCGGGACTGAAGCGAGACGGAAAGATTGTGCAGAGCTTCACCCCGTTCTTCGCACATGCCGCGATGATGTCGTCGCAGCGTTCGAGCGTAATCTCCAGCGGCTTCTCCACAACAACGTGCTTCCCGGCTTTTGCCGCTTCAATTGCAGGATCACGGTGAGCACCGCTGGGAGTGCAAATCGTGACGATCCGAACGTTCGGATCGGCAAGCAGTTCGGCGAGACTCGTGCAGGCACGGCAACCATATTCCTTTGCAAACGCCGCTGCCTTGTCATGGTTCTGGTTGAAGCAGGCCACGACTTTGCCCCCTGGCATCGCCTGAATCGCTTTTGCGTGAAAGTGAGCAATCATGCCCGTACCGATAATGCCAAATCCCATGCTCATGTTCATCTCCCATTCGAGCCAGAAGGCTCAATCTCCTGTGACTTCGGAATATTGGTGACCCGCTTCTATTCCCAGTTCTTAATGAAGGTGTGCCGGTTCCAGAAATGTGATGCCGTACGCAAGCAAAATTCCTGCCAGCAGTGCTGCGGTCAGCCTGACGCGATTGTGAGCATGGAACTCCATTTCCGGCAGCAGGTCGCTGAGTGAAATACAGAGAAAGATCCCGGCAGAAAACGCCAGCGCTGAGTCGACGGCCGAGGGATGAACGCCAGACATGCCAAAGTAGAAAATTGCAGCACCCAGCGGACACATGGCTGCGAACCCCGCATTCACCCAAAATCGCGAACGCGGATTCCAGCCGCTGCTCATCATCAGTGACGTAATGGAAACCGCATCAAGAGGCTTGTGCAGAAGGATCGCCAGAAACGTCCCGAAGCCAAACAGTGACATGAAAACGCGGTGCCCGGACTCTCCCTGAACACTCGCCGCCAATGCCATTCCGTCCAGCAGTGTGTGCAGGGATAATCCCACCGTGATGCCAACCCAGCTAAGCTGATGAGCGTGGTGACAGTGTGGTGGGGCGATTGTGCTGTGCTGTTGGACGGCTGTTTGATGGGAATGATGTGAGGCATGGGAATGGTGGGAATCATGATCGTGGTCGTGCCCGCAGTCATGATGATGGCCATGATCGTAATCGTGGTCATGCGCCTTGCCGGTTGAAGCAATCGGAAGAATGTTCAGCAGGCCGTCACGATGTCCTTCGCAGGGGTCTTCTTTCTCCGTGGAGATTTCCAGCGGTCCGTGGTGATGAAAATGAAAGCACCGAATCAGCAGAAACATGGTCAGGATGCCGGCCATCATCCACCAGGCGACAGCATCTGGTGTCTGTCGGCCGTGAAGCGAATGCGGCAGCAGGTGAAAAACGGCAATGCCAAGCATCAGTCCGCCCACAAAACTGATCACAGTCTGCATGCCGGTATGAGTCAATCGCACGAGCGACGGAATCCATCCACCTCCGACGGAGGCGAGGATGATGGCCCCACAATATGCCAGCAGCAAAAATCCGCCGTAGCTTCGGTCCCGTCCCGTCGAAGGAGTCACTTCCGGAGGACCCAGATTCAGGGCCTTTATGGAATCCGAAACTGCCTCGTCAGCACAAAGTTCCGATGCTCCGGCGACCAAAAACAGCAGTAGAGCCCCACCGGCAATCAGGATCGCGAACGGCCAACGCGTATCGCCCGCGGCCGAAATTCCTCGAGCCGTAAACACCTTTCGAAGACACTCACGCAATCGGAACACTGTGTAGGCGGATCCTGCGAAACACGTACCGGAAAAAGCCGTTAACTGGAACAGCGGAACATAGAAGGTTGCCTGTCTCCTTTCGACTCGCTCTCCTCGATTTTGTGAAATTCTGACTCGTGTCGATTCATTCACTCTCACAACCTGCCATCGCGTCCCGATTTTGAAACAGGGATGATCAAATTTGACCGTATTTTCCTTCTCGAAGTCAGTGAACTCCAGAAGGCGGTTCTGATCACGATCATTCCAATTGCCGTCCTCGTTTTGTCGCGATATCGTCTCATTCCCACCATATATTCAACCCGCCCCGCGCCTTCGCCGTGTTCACGATGTTCGCATTGCCCCAATACCGCAGCATCCGCTTCATCCTGCTACTGCCAGCCATTGCGCTGACGGGAACGGCCTTGGGTGATGATGCACTCAAACCGGACGACGTGACATTCTTCGAAGAACGGATCCGCCCGGTTCTGGTGGAACACTGTTACGAGTGTCACTCAGCAGAGTCAAAGATCCTGAGAGGCGGCTTGCTGGTCGATAGTCGTGATCCGTTTCGCAAAGGCGGTGACAGCGGTCCGGCATTTGTCGCTGGCAGTCCGGATGAAAGCCTGCTGATCAAATCGCTGCGGCACGAAACGTACGAGATGCCGCCGAAGGGAAAACTGCCCGATGCTGTCATCGCAGATTTTGTCGAGTGGGTTCGCAGAGGTGCTCCGGATCCTCGCACGACGGCGACGCAGGGCAAACTCAAGCCGGTCGACTGGGACGCTGCCGCGAAGCACTGGGCTTTCAATCCCGTCACGCAACCGATGCCTCCCGAGATTCAGCCTGCGGACGATCGAGAAGCCAACTGGACATCAAGTCCCATCGATCGCTTTGTCCTGACCAAACTTCGGCAGGAGGGTTTTCATCCAGCTCCTCAGGCCGACAAACGCACGCTCATTCGTCGTGCCACGTTTGATCTGACGGGGCTTCCGCCGACGCCTCAGGAAGTCAATGAGTTCCTTGCGGACAATTCGCCGGACGCTTTCGCAAAGGTCATCGACCGCCTGCTCAGTTCACCGCACTACGGCGAACGATGGGGCCGACACTGGCTCGACCTTGTTCGCTATGCCGACTCGAACGGCGCGGATGAAAATCATGGGCTGCCGAACTCGTGGCGATACCGAGACTACGTCATTCGAAAGTTCAACGAAGATCTGCCTCTGGATCAGTTCATCGTTCAGCAGCTGGCGGGCGATCTTCTGCCTGTTCCTGACGACGAAAAGGCCGCCGGAGATTTGATCACAGCCACCGGCATGCTGGTGATCGGTCCCAAGATGCTGGCCGAACAGGACAAGGACAAGATGATCATCGACATCGTGGATGAACAGGTTGATAACGTCAGCCGCACGATGCTCGGTCTGACGATGGGCTGTGCTCGCTGCCATGATCACAAGTTCGATCCTTTGGCGGCACGCGACTACTACGCGCTCGCCGGAATCTTCTACAGCACAAAGACGATGGCCAATCGGGAGTTTGTTTCCCAGTGGCTTGAGCGACCGCTTCCGTCCAAAGACATCGAAGCGCGCCGAGTGGCTCATCAGGCGGCCATCGGCCAGGCAAAGGCCGAACTGGAACGGCTCAACAAGGAAGCTGCCGCCAGCGACATGATCAAGACACAGCAGGCAGCCGTTGAGAAACTGGAAAAAGAGATGCCGGCGTTCGATCAGGTGATGGCGGTCACCGACGGCACTCCTACAGATCTGCCGGTGCATCTGCGAGGAAATCACCTGGCTCCTGGCCCGGAGAAAATCGCTCGGACGATGCCAACGATTCTCACACGGACGCTGGCTGCTCCAGCCATCGCTTCCGAAAAAAGCGGGCGGATGGAATTCGCTCAGTGGCTCGTGTCGCCTCAGCATCCACTGACGTCCCGAGTCATGGCGAACCGCATCTGGATGTGGCATTTCGGCAAGCCGCTGATGAAAAGTCCCTCCAACTTTGGCCTTCAATCAGAACCACCGACGCATCCGGAACTGCTGGACTGGCTGGCTCAGGAACTAATGCGGCGCAAGTGGTCGCTGAAGGACATGCATCGCCTGATCATGCTGTCGTCCACCTGGCAGATGGCCAGCTTCGGTTCGCCCGACGATGAAGAACGGGATCCGGAAAACCGATTCTGGCGTCGAGCAAATCGCCGTCGTCTGGAAGCGGAGCCTGTTCGTGATTCCATCCTGTTCGTCGGCAATCAGCTGGACATGCAACTCTTCGGCGCACCGGCCGGAACGGATGCAAAGCGTCGAGCCATCTACATCTCCATCAACCGCGCGGCTCTGTATGAGATGTTCTCGACGTTTGACTATGTAGAAACAGACAACCACATTGAACAGCGTCCTGTGACAATCGTTCCGTCACAGGCTCTGTTTATGATGAACAGCCCGATGGTGTTTGATTCGGCGAAGAGCCTTGCAGGTTCTGTCCTGAGTCAGTCATCTGCGGACCCCGCGGCAGATCAGACGCCGCTGTTGAATGCCGTGTTTGAAAAACTGTTCTCTCGCCAGGCTCAGCCAGCGGAGGTGGAACGGTCTCTTCAGTTCCTTCGTGAAACCGAACAGATGCTGAACAATGTGCCCGATGCGGCGGAACGACGATTGCAGACATGGGCCGCTTTGTGTCGGTCTTTGATGGCTTCCAACGAGTTTGTCTATGTCGACTGATACATCACACTCTTTACGCCATGGGCTTCGTCAGGGATTCAGCCGGCGACAGCTGCTGACTCAGTGCGGAGCTGGTTTCGGCTCTCTCGCTCTGGCCGACCTTCTGACTCGCACTGGCTTTTGCGCCGCGGGAGATTCCGACGCAGGCTCAGCGACTTCACACCGTGTCGTCAGTCCCCTTGCGGCTCGTGAACCACACTTTGCCCCACGCGCAAAACGAGTCATCTTCCTGTTCATGCACGGCGGTCCGTCGCATATCGATACGTTCGATTACAAGCCACAACTGCAGGAGCGGCATGGGCAGCCGCTTCCGTTCGCCAAGCCTCGGATTCAGTTTGCTCAGACGGGAAATCTGCTGAAGAGTCCCTGGAAGTTTCGCCAGTACGGACAAAGCGGTGCGTGGGTCAGCGATCTGTTTAGTCATGTGGGCCAGTGTGCGGATGACATCACGTTTATCAAATCGATTCACGGTTCGAACGAAGCGCACGGCGGAGCATTGCTGAAGGTCCACACCGGATCAGACACGTTTGTTCGGCCCAGCATGGGCGCATGGATCAGCTACGGGCTTGGCACGGAGAACGAAAACCTGCCTGCGTTCATTACGATCAGTCCAACGATGGGGCATGGCGGTGTTCGGAATTTTGGTTCTGCGTTTCTTCCGCCGATCCACCAGGCCACTCGCATCGCGGGAATTCGCAAAGACGATGCTGCGGCCATGATTCCGAATCTGACGAACAACGCTGCGACGCCGGCAATGCAATCGCAGCAGCTGCGCTACCTTCGCGACATGGATCAGATTCGAAGGCCGGGAGTTCACACGTCCGCCGATGCCGACCTGGATGCTCGTATCGAATCGTTTGAACTCGCCTTTCGCATGCAGACCGAAGCGCCGGAGATTCTGGACATTGCGTCCGAGTCTGAAGCCACGCTGAAGCTGTATGGAATTGATGGCGGACCAACCGATAATTTCGGACGTCAGTGCCTGCTTGCTCGACGCCTGTCAGAATCCGGCGTGCGTTTCGTTCAGGTGACTCATGCGTACTGGGATCAGCATTCTGAGCTGAAGGAAAAGCATGCAGAACTGGCGGGTCAGGTGGATCGACCGATTGCCGGACTGCTCAGGGATCTGAAGCAGCGAGGACTTCTCGAGGATACTCTGTTGGTGTGGGGAGCTGAGTTTGGTCGCACGCCGACGGCTCAGGGTGACAACGGCCGCGACCACAATCCTCACGCGTTTACCTACTGGATGGCGGGCGGCGGTGTGAAGCCCGGCTTCAGCTACGGTGCATCAGACGAGTTTGGATTTTATGCAGCAGAAGACAAAGTGCATGTCCACGATCTGCATGCCACGATTCTTCACCTGCTGGGGATCGATCACGAACGTCTGACGTACCGCTACGGTGGCCGCGACTTCCGGCTCACGGATATCGAAGGACACGTCGTGGACCGGATCTTTGCTTAGTAGCGGAAGGGCGCAAGCCCTCCGGTTTCGCAATTCTGAGTGTAGAGCGACTGTCCTCAGTCGCTTTCCTCCGCCCCAGTCTTTGTCTTCCGCATCAAGTCTTCCACATCAATCGCATCAGGAGACTGCAACTGACAACGAGGAATATCTCGCGTCGGAGACACGAGCCACGTTGTAGAACAACGCGTTATGGTTCCAAAAGCCGAAAGGCTCTCGGCAGCAGATCAGACAAGACCATGACCTCCGGCTCAGTTCCCGCCGGCTTGTCAGCATCGTCCAGCAGCACGACGAGATCCGGATTGAATTCGACAAGGAACTGACGACATGCTCCGCAGGGCACGGGAACACCGGTCAGCGAAATGCAGATCGCAGAAAACTTCCGCAGCCCCATCGCAACGGCTCGGCACACGGCCACACGTTCCGCACAGATCGTGAGTCCGTACGAGGCGTTCTCTACGTTGCAGCCGGTGATGATTTCACCCGTCGTGGTGAGCAGCGCTGCTCCGACCTGGAACTTCGAATATGGTGACCATGCATTCGAGCGAGCCTCCCGCGAGGCAAGTTGAAGTTCACGCCAGTTGGAAGGGAGTGCCGCGACCATGACATCCTCTCAAGCCGTAAAAAAAGCAGAACCCACACTGTCACAGAGTGAGTTCTGCGTTGTTTGAATCACCAGTCAGGAAGGCTGTGCGATTGTCCGTTCAACGACGATCAGCCGCCAGCCGCCTTCTTCTGAAGTTCTTCGGCCTTGGTTTTCAGCTCAGCCGCCTTCTTCACAGCTTCGTCGGACTTCGTCTTCAGTTCATTGGCCTTGGCAGTGGCTTCGTCCGCCTTCTTCTTGGCAGCGTCTGCAGCAGCCTTCTTTTCTTCTGCTGGCTTCTTCAGAGGTTCCACGGCGGCGGTTGCCGTTTCAACGGCCTTCTGGGTCGCAGCGACTTTCTCTTCGGCAGCCTTCACAGCATCAGCCGGTGAATTGGGATCGGCCTTCAATGCGGCCAGAGCCTTGTCGGCTTCTGCCTTCGCGGCATTTGCGGTTTCGAGTTCCTTGTTGGCGGCGTCCAGCTTGCCCTGAGCATCCGCATGTTCTTTGGCAGCTGCATCGCTGGCGGTTGTGGCTTCAGCGACGGCCTTGGCCTGTGCTTCGATCATTGCCGCAAGCTCTTCGACCTGCTTCGCGGCGTCTTCTGCACCGCGAGTCGCTTCGGTGATTTCTCGCTCACGGTCCTTTTTGAAGTCCGGAACAATCTCGATACCTGGGAGTGCGGCCTTCAGCGTTTCTTCGCCTGGTTCGGAAACTGTTGTCTGCCAGACGAACAAACGCTTGAGCGACTTAATTGCTGCCAGATGCGGAAGGCCGGCGTCGGTCACTTTGGTTTCGTACACATTCAGGTACTCAAGTGCAGGAAGTCCGGACAGATGTGCGAGCCCGGCGTCAGTGACCGCTGTCTTTTCCAGATGAAGACGAGTCAGGCCTTTGAGTGTCGCTACGTGTGCCAGTCCGGCGTCCGTGATCTTGGTTCCTCGAAGGTTCAGCGAATAAACACTGGCGGAATCTTTCAGGATCGCGAGCGTCTCGTCCGTCACTTCCTTGTCGGAAAGATGAAAAGCAACGGTCAGCCGAGCATCATTTTTCGCCAGTGGCATGGCCTGGCCGCCGGCTTCCTGAATCTTCTGAATCAGAGCCTTGTCTGCGTCCGACAGTTCCTGCCCATTGACGAATCCAGGCAGTACGACCATCGTCAGCACGAAGGCAGCAACGGATGCCCGAATTGCTGAAAGTTCTCGTTTCATGTTTTCCCTTTCACTCTCGCCTTTGAAATGGTTCGCGGGCCGGGGCCCGGTTTGACTGAGAATACGCGTTGAGCCGACGTCATACAACGGTGCGAACGATTTCAGGAGGCCCCGGAGCGTCTTTCCAGGATCAAAAAATGTTCGCACACTCCCGCCCCTGATTCACAAATCGCAGAAAAACTGCACCATAGCCCGACCGAGTGCTGTACTTCGCATCAGAGAAGGCTTCAATCTCGCAACTTTCCTCGTCACACCATCGCACGACTTTTGTCACTGGAACACCGGAATGCCGGACGCTCTCACAATCCCCACGATCGACTGTCGCCAAAATGATGCTCGAGAACTCTTTCGCCAGCTGCGTGACAAGCTCAGCCCGCGCGGAGATGTCGTGTCCGAAGCCGGGCGTCAGCGCACGATCGAGCTGTTTGGTGAACCGCTGAGCCCTCGGGAAGTCGTTCGCCGCATCTGCGAAGACGTGCGGACTCAGGGCCTGAATGCGGTGCTCAGCTACACGTCCAAACTGGACCGCAAAGACCTGACCGCTGAAACAATGCGTGTGTCAGAGCAGGAACTTGAGGATGCCGCATCCAAAGCCGATCCCGAGTTTCTTGCGACCGTGCGACAGATTCGTGACAACATCCGAGAGTTCCAGTCGGCCGTGCTTCCGAAGGACGCAAAGGTGACTCGTTCGCTGAACGGTGGAACGGTGGAACTCCGTCAGCGTCACCTGCCGATGAAGCGAGTCGGGATCTGTGTGCCCGGGGGAGCAGCCGCGTATCCATCGACAGTATTGATGACGGCTGTACCTGCAATGACGGCCGGCGTTCCTGAGATTGCCATTGTTGTCCCTCCAACGGCGTTCGGCGGATACAACGTTGACATGCTGGCGACGTGTCACGAAATCGGCGTGCGGGAAGTTTATCGAGTCGGTGGCGCTCAGGCCGTTGCGGCACTCGCCTATGGTGTTGAAGGGATCGCGCGAGTCGACAAGATCGTCGGTCCGGGAAACCTGTTCGTGGCTCTGGCAAAGCAACATGTCTTCGGAGATGTCGATATCGACAGCATCGCCGGGCCAAGCGAAGTCATCGTTCTGGCGGATGCCACCGCCAACCCGGAATACGTGGCGGCCGATCTGATCTCACAGGCCGAACACAGTCCAGGCTCCGGCGTGCTGATCACCTGGCATGCTCCGCTGGTGGAGTCCGTTCGAGCAGCACTGGAACGCCAGCTCGCTTTACTTCCGCGTGGTGATCTCGCGCGTCAGTCGCTGAATGACTACGGTGCTCTGATCGTTGCACGCGATGAACAGGAAGCCGCGCAGCTGACGGACCTGCTGGCTCCGGAGCATCTGCACATTTCCATGGATCAGCCCGATGCGATGCTGGCAAAGATCCAGAATGCCGGTGCGATCTTCGTTGGGCACTACACGCCTGTGGCACTCGGGGATTACATCGCCGGACCGTCGCACGTTCTTCCCACCGGCGGCACGGCTCGCTTTGCCAACGGCCTCGCGGCCACAGATTTTCTGAAGCGAAGTTCCGTCATCCGCTACGACGCCAAAGCCCTCGCCGGCGACGCCGCCCGAGTCCGCCTCATGGCCGAAAAAGAAGGCCTCACCGCCCACAGCGCCAGCGTGGACATAAGGGGGACTTAGTTCTTCGTTCCTCGTTCTTGGTTGTTGGTTTCTGGTTGTTGGTTTTTCGTTACTGGTTCCTCGATTGTGGTTCTTGGTTTGTCGTTGCTGGTGCGAAGTTCCTGGTTCCTCGTTCATCGTCGTTGGCCCCCCAAAAACCTCCCCACCCGCACGAAGTGTGGGAGGGGGCGAGCGAGCGTCAGCAAGCTCGGGGGCGGGCCCCACTGTCCACGACTCCCAACACCAGTCCTAGACAACCAACAACCAGGAACCAGGAACCAGGAACTAACCCCCAGCCCCCTTCAGCCGCTCTCTCTTCCTCTCAATCAGCCTCCTCTGAGCCGCATTCGTCGACAGTGCCAAAGCGTCAGTCAGATGAGCCACGGCATCCTTCGGGCGGTTGAGCTGCTCAAAAACATCCGCGATGGCACAGTCCCACCACGGACGCAGACGCCGACGGTCTTCATCGGAAAACGCTTCCAGCGCTTTCAAGCCGACCAAAGGCCCGAAGGCACGGGACTGAGCGATGACCAGGTTCAGACGAACCATCGGTCCGGGATTCATCATCGCAAGTGTCTGATACAAACTGGTCACGCGGTGCCAGTCGACCGTGGCAAAGCTGTCGGCTCGAGCATGCTCCCAGGCAATCGCTGCTTCGATGTGATATCGAGTCAGCTCATTGCCGTCGGCAGCAAGAGTCATCCAGTGCATTGCTTCACGAATGCGACCGGAGTTCCAGCAGGATCGGTCCTGGTCAGCGAGCAGAACAATGGCCCCGTCCGCATCAACGCGAGCATCCATGCGGGATGACTGCAGCAGCAACAATCCCAGCAGCGCTGCCGTGGAAGGCGAACGACTCCACGCATGCTCATTCGACATACGAGCCAGGCGAATCGCCTCTTCGCAAAGATCGGAGCGAATCGGATCTTCTCCCACCGTCGCCGCATACCCTTCGGTGAAGATCAGGTAGATCGTGGACAGCACGGAATCGACTCGTTCCAGCATCGACTCTCGCGTCAGCTCCGAAATCTCCGTCCCGCGTTCCCGCAGGCTGTCTCTGGCTCGAGTCAGCCGCTTCTCCGCACTGGCTTTGGTGATCAGCAGTGCATTCGCTATTTCGTCAACGCTGAAACCTCCCACGATCTTCAATGCGAGGGCAACCTGTGATTCCGGAGCGATCGATGGATGACAGCACAGATAGAGCAGCCGCAATGTTTCATCACCGGGCTCTGTGTCGGAAAGCCTGGCTGAGTGATCGGTGGAATGCCCGGAAGTCCCGAGCTGGGAGTCAGCGACTGAGGACAGTCGCTCTACACTTTGACCGACCACCGTGAACACTCGCTGTTCAATCTCGCGTCGCCGAAATGTGTCGATCGCGAGATTCCGAGCTGTCCGGTAAAGCCAGGCCGCGGGGTCATCCGGAACACCGGACCGGGCCCACGTCTGCAGCCCTTTGGAAAGCGCTGACTGCACGACGTCTTCGATCAGGTCCAGCTGACGAACTCCAAACGAGTTCGTCAGCAGTGCGACCAGACGACCGTATTCATGTCGAAAGAAATGTTCGACGAGTGAAGAGACGTCAGACGGCATGACCTGCAAGTTCACGAATTTCAATGTGCCCGCCAATTTTCGCAATCGGGCACTCTCGAGCAATCTCAATGGCGGCTTCGTAGTGTTCTGCCTGAACGACGGAGTATCCGCCGATCATCTCTTTGGCTTCGACATACGGACCATTCGCCACGTCGCCGTTTCCATGAAGCACTCGACCGGTTGGGAGCAATTCATCACCGGCATCCACAATGCGGTCGCCAAACTGCTTCATCCAGCCATCCCACATCTGCAGAAACCCCTGCATCTCTTCGGGAGAAATGACGGGACGGTCACCAGCCTGGTCACGGTAAATCAGCATGAATTTCGCCATCGATCTGTGTCCTTTGAATGTTGCAATAATGGAATCTCGTCAGAGAACACAGGAACGACGAACGAGAAAAAGCGGGCCGGACAACAATTTCCAAAAGACCTGCCAGAAAAAGAAAAGGGACCAAAACTCAGGGCATCTCTACCCCATTTTTGGTCCCTTCCTGTCTCCTAAGCCCCAGACGTTCCCTGCTTTCGATCTTCTCTACCGGCTTTCCAAGGCATTGAAGAACGCGTCAATTCCGTCACGGAACTCCGCCGGAACCTGGTCCGTCGAGTTGCCGGTTGACTGCTGAACACCGCGAGATTCGATCTTTGCATTTGGATCGGAACCAGGGCCGTACAACTCCAGAGCCACTCGGTCCGTGTTTCCGGAACCGCCGCCACCAGGAGTTGAACCGCCACCGCCGCCGCCACCCTTTGGATTGGCTCGACGTGACTGCAGCAGGAGTTCAATTGCTTCCGTTTCCGCAGCGATAGCTCGACCACCGGTTTCCGGTTCGGCCAGAATGTCTATCGCGTCACTCATCGCCCCGGCCGCTGCCGAAATAATGCCGATCTCGCGGCCGAACTTCTGATCTCCCAGAGGAAGAGCACGAATGTCGGTCACAACATTCACACAACGATTGTGAAGCACTCGCTGTGTCTCCGCCTGCTGCTCGGCCTTCGTTGCGTACTCACCCGTCTCCATCTTGGAGCGAATCTTCTCGAGTGCTCGTGTTTCTTCACGAAGATCCATTTCGCCTTCCAGAATTCGCATGACCTCAAGAACGATGGATGGTGGAAGACTGTCGCCCTTGCAGCCTTTGCACTGGCCACATTTGGAAGCTGACACCAGTTCTTCTGCCCAGCGATCGAGTGTGTCTGCCCAGAATTCGGCCTTCACAATGGATTCGCCAGAATGGTTCCGACGAACCGAATCACCCAGTTCGTTCAGCTTCGAGACGACTTCGTACTCATCCATTTCCTTCAGGATGCGTTCAAACTTCGCTTCCTTGCGGCGATCAAAATATGCCTCAAGGTCGTCCTGAATCGTTCGAACCTTTTCGCTTTGAGCAGTTTCGCGAGACGCCAGTCGATCCGTCTGCTCACGAGACCGATCATCCAGCTTCTTCTGATCGACGCCGAAACCGTCAAACACCGTCCGGTTCAGAGCAGCCGCGACTTCCAGTTGTTCACGAGAAGCAGACTTCAGACGTTTGACGAAGGTGCTGTCTTCCAGATCATCCATGATCTTCTGCAGGTCTTCACGCACCTTTTCAAACTCGGCGAGCAGGTCCGCCTGTTCTTTGACTGCTTCGTCTACCTTCTGCTCAGCAGGGTTCGATGGCTTCTGTTCCTCTGGCTTCTGCTGAGGTCCACCCTGCAGCACTGTCTGAGGCAGTCCGAACTTTCCTTTGCCAGCCTTGCTTTCGCTGCTGGCCTGCTTTTGATCCTGAGGATTCTGCTTGTTGAATCCTGACTCCACATCACTGATCTTTGGAACCGCTGGCTGGTTTGGATCCGACTTCTTCGGTTCGCCAGGACCACCCGTCATCGTCCCCTTGTTATTACCAGCCTGAGGAGCCGACTTTCCTTCACTCTTCGAGCTCGGACTTCCCGCACGTCGACCAGGAGCCTTTGCTCCCTGAGCCAGCAAATCGGAAACAGATGGCATGCGGTTGTCCGCGATGGCTCGCAGTCGCTGAAGCCCATCCGCCCAGGTCTCCAGATGGCCCACCATCATTTCTTTGTTTCGCATTGCCTGCTTGACCAGCTGATCTCCTTGATCCACGACGGCACCGAGACGCTGTCCATTTGCTTTTTCAGCTGCCGCCTGCTGTTCGATCTGTCGACGAACATCAGGAGCATTCAGGTCATCAGGATTCATCTGTCGAATCTGACGGTTTGCGTCATGCAGTCGCATCTCTTCTTCGTAAACATCATCAGCAGTGCTGGCCCAGCGTCGTAGCTGTTCCATAATCCACACGGAGTGCTGTTCGGGAGTCATCACATGCACAACAAACGCCGGCGAGTACACTCGAGCACGTCCAGGCAGATAGTCTTCCGCCCATGCTCGCAGTTCCAGTGTTTGAGCAGGCACCTTGTCTGTCTCAGCACAGAACGTTGCCTTTGACGCCAGACGTGTCGTTTCCGGTGCTCCGCCTTCAACGAGTTTTGATCCGTTTTCCGGAGCCGGATTGTTCACGGGATGCTCAATCCCCTTCCACTCAAGTCCGACGTTCTTCAAACCGAAATCATCGCGAGACTGCACGTCGAAGGTCACAACATCGGTTGTCAGCAGCACCTGAGGAGTTTCGCCCGACTGCATGGAAACTTCCGGCTGCTTGTCGTCGATCGCATTCACCTTCAGCTTGAAGGCATCACGCGACGTCAAACCCAGTTCGTCTTTCCACTGAAATTCCAGAACGTCCGAGTTTTCTACAACAACTGGCTCTGGACGAATCTGGTTTCCTTCCACAGGGGCCGTCTGAGACTTCACAGAGGCTTCTGCCAGGTTACGACTGACTTCCGCAATAAAAGCTGCTTTGGATCCCTTCAGAATCGAAATCGCTCCGCCACGAACATCGGCCTTCACAGGTTTGCTGTACTGCAGATAGTCAGGCAGAGTAATCGACGCGGACATGGAACTGAGCTCTGGCCGATCAGCGACCTGAACATTGACTTCCTTTGTCAGGTCACCGACGCGTACATGCATCTTTCCGTTTTCTGTCTGTCCCGGCAGCTGCAAATCGTACGCTCGCTGATCCTTCTGCGAACGAACTTTCGGCTGGCCCTCAATCGACGCGGATGCCGTTGCAGGTTCCCATCGAGTTGAATCCTTCAGGGCAACTTTCACACCAAAGTCTTCGCCGTGAGGCACAACCATGGAATCTGGAAGCTGTTCGACCTGAGCAAACGTGTAACGGTCCACATCACGCCATGGCATCAGCCAGCGAGTCAGAGCGTTCGCGCCGGCTGCCGGTACAATCGCCAGTGCGAGGATAGCAACACCCAGAGGCAGTCCTGCAATCAAAGCCCAGCGACGATGACGAGGTGCCGGGACTGCGTCAGTGAAATCACGATCTCTCACGACCGTGTCGACCTGATCGATGGCCGCCTGAGCCAGTCGAGTACTGGTGCCGAGATCTTTTTCGCTGTGAGCAAGCTCGATAATCCCGAGCAGCTGATCACCCAGCGCGGGGAATTTGTGCTTCAGAAGAATCGCGACCTGCTCCAGTCGTCGAGTTCCCCAAACCCATCGATGAAACTTCCAGGGGAACAGGACGCCGATTCCCACCGATCCTGAAAGCAGAATCGCGAGTCGAGTCGCCGCAGATGTGTCGACGAATCGATCGATCGTGAACACCACAAGGTACGAAACGACAAGCCCGAATAAGCCCGCCAACAGACCTTCTGCGATCTTGACGATTCGCACCTGTTGACGAAACTTCTCAAGCCTCTGCTGAGTCGTTTGAGGAAGCCGCAATGCATTCTGTGACATAGTCCGGGGCTCCATTTGCTTTCGATTGTGGGGCCGCAAGTATAACACCCCACAAAGTGGCTCGGCAGGGCAAAAAAACACATTTCACTGAAGTTTTGCGAGCCTCTTTCGCTGCAGATTTGTCTACTGATTCACTCGACCGGGCGAAGTTCCTGAATCCAGCTGAGTTCAATTGTTCGGGTTCTTTCGCCATGATCCCGCAAACAACGACAGGATTTTGCGATCCCAACCGGTCGAAAAGTGTGTCGAAACACTGCATTTGCACGATCGATCAACCTGTAGTGGAACTCGCCAGTGTTCCTTCTAAAAACAATATGAACCGAACTCGCCAGAGTTCCCGTCGCCAACGAAGGTTGTGGCATCTCTGGCGATATCCACTACGCATTTTTCTACAACGTTGCCCACCAGGCAAAGGATGTCATGGCTGACAAAGGACGCAAATATCATCGTTCAGGCGAAGGACGCAAGGTGCGAGTCGACCTGCGCCGGAACAAACAGAATCGCGCTCGACAGCAGAACCTGACTCATGATCTGATGAATGATCGGGAGTCTGCTGAAGACGTGTCACTCTCAGAACGTGTGACTGCTCGAGGCGATCTGTTTCGCCGCCGAACCATGGTGGGTGTTCGGGCCGAAGGGGATCAACTGGTCCGCGACGTGGATCCTTCCACATGCCGCACTGGGCGAGTTTCCAGTTTCATCGGCCTTCACATTATGGTGCGAGATGATGAAACGGGTGTTGAATATTCCTGTTCGGTTCGCGGAATCCTGCGGTCCCTGGCACGCGATGCTCGCAATGTTGTCGTAACGGGTGATCGAGTTCTCTTTCGACAGGAAGGTGACGCCAGCCAGGGAGTCATCGAACGCGTTGAACCTCGACACGGTATCCTGTCGCGAGGCAGTCATGGTCGAGAACACATCCTTGTGGCGAACATCGACCAGGTCCTCATTGTCGCCTCAGCCGCCGATCCGGAATTCAAACCTCAGCTGATTGATCGCTATCTCGTCTGTGCCGAAGTGCGCGAGATTCAGCCGATCATCTGCATCAGCAAAGCCGACCTCCTGGATACTCGTTTACTGCTTCCCAACATACAGGCCTTTGGAAGAGCGGGCTACAACGTCGTCCTGGCCAGTACAAGGACAGGTCAGGGTATCGAGCAGCTCAAGCAACTTCTGAAAGGACGGCAGACGGCGGTCAGCGGACAAAGCGGGGTCGGGAAGTCATCGCTTCTGAACGCCATCGATCCTGAGCTTGGACTAAAGACGGCCGATGTTAGCGACTGGTCTCACAAAGGAACTCATACAACTCGCCGAGCCCGCCTGGTGCCTCTGTCGTACGGAGGCTGGGTCTGCGACACGCCAGGGATTCGCCAGTTTGAGCTGTGGGATATCTCGCTGGAAGAAGTTGACGGCTACTACATCGAATTCCGTCCCTTCGTGCCCTACTGCCGCTTCCAGGACTGTACTCATACCCACGAAGACCACTGCGGTATCAAACTGGCCGTTGAGAATGGACTGATCCCTCAAGTCCGCTACCAAAGCTATCTCCGACTTCGCGAAGACGACACCTGGGCCTGGAAAAACCCCGCCCGAGGCCACGCCAAACAGCCGTAGGATGCCCGCCCTCGGCCGTCTGTATTTGTGATTCCTCAACAAGACGGATGGCCCTGTCTCATGCACCCCGGAATCTTAGCAGCCGTTGCTCTTCACAAAATGCAGTCCGACAAAAATGAGTGACGGAAATAACCACAGTCGCTGGTGCCGGCGTGTCACCTATTTTGCTTCTTCCGTCTCTCTCGGCCCCCGCCGTTTGCTACGCCCGCCACAGCATCGGAGAGCGAAGTGTGTCAACGCTCCGGCACTGACAACTGGGTAGCACAGGTGAGGCCTGTGTCGCGAAGCAGTCGGAAGCCGAAGTTCAGCATGGTCATGCCAGTGAGGCACGGCCCAGGGCTTCCATTGAGATCCGGTAATCTGGCACGGACAAAGGCCTTTTAGGGTTTTTGCCGGAAGAATGTGTTGGCAGAATATCGTGTGAAACATCTGTGCCGGTCGTTTCCGGATTCAATCAGAGGATGCCTGCGCGATATGCCATCCACCACCACATCACTCAGTCTCCTGGACCGCGTGGCAGATCCGCAGGATTCCGATGCCTGGCGACGACTGACGGATCTCTATGTCCCGCTGTTGAATCAATGGCTAAGGGAATTCGATGTGCAGTCGGCTGATGCAGAAGATCTGGTTCAGGAGATTCTGCTCGTTCTGCATCGGCACATCGGATCGTTTGAGCACAATGGACGGACGGGCGCGTTTCGTTCGTGGCTGCGAGGAGTTCTCGTTCATCGAATCCAGGATTATCAGCGATCGGCCAGATACCGGCCTGTTCCAGGAGGAGGCAGTGAATGGGGTGCCCGGCTCGATTCGCTGACAGACGAGCGAAGTGATGCAAGTCGGGACTGGAATATGGAACATGATCGCCGGGTTATGGAACGCCTGTTGCATCAGATTCGGCCGCGATTTGCCGGAAAAACATGGGACGCATTTTACCGCCAGGTCTTTGAGCAACAATCCGTGCTGGACGTGTCCGTGGCACTGGAGATGTCTCCCGGTGCAGTGTATGTCGCCCGCAGTCGCGTGCTGAACGCCCTTCGCACAGAGGCGCGTGGACTGGTGGAGGAATAGAATCTTTCAGAATTCTCTGCCCGAGTCTGTAAGAACTCGACCGCTTCTGCACTTCTACATCAACGTCGCACAAACGATTCACGGAATTCCTGGAGCTGGAGTTGCCGCCCGCGCGGTGATTTTGCGTCTGAGGTGAACCATGTCAGTCAATCATCCGGACCGGCAAAGTCTGTTTGCCTTTGGGCAGGGTCTTACGAACCCGGAAGAGTCGCACAGGATTGAGCAGCACCTTCAGGAGTGCGCAACGTGCTGTGAAACGCTTGTCGATCTGAAAGACGACACGTTTGTCGGACTTGTCCGTTCTGTGCATGCATCGATCGCAGACACTGGATGTGACCAAAGTCCGGTGGGAGACAAACAGACGGGCCATCAGGGGAAGTCGAGCGATTCCTTTGCACCGACGATTGTGGAGTTGTCTCACAGCGAAAGTACCCCAATTGCTTCAGTGGAGGATTGGTTGCCGGAGCTGACAGGCCATCCGCGGTATCGCATCATCGCACCTGTTGGACGTGGCGGAATGGGGTCCGTCTACAAGGCAGAGCACCGGCTGATGCAAAGATCTGCGGCCATCAAGGTGATCAATCCGGAGCTGATTCGGCATCCTCTGGCTGTCGAGAGATTCCGACGCGAAGTACGGGCGGCCGCAAAGCTCTCACATCCGAACATTGTCGCGGCATGGGATGCTGAACAGGCCGGTAACCTGCACCTGCTGGTGATGGAGTTTGTCGATGGCACCGATCTGGCAACCGTTGTGCAGCAACGCGGACCACTGGATGTCAGTCAGGCTTGCGACTACATCGCTCAGGCCGCACGAGGGCTGCAGCATGCTTACGAAAAAGGGATGGTTCATCGCGACATCAAGCCTCACAACCTGATGCTGACTCCGGACGGGCGAGTTCGTATCCTGGACTTCGGACTGGCCGGGATTGTCTCAGATGACGACAAAACGCTTCCGGAATCCGCCGAGGGGCACTCCCCATCAAATACTGCCGGACATCTGACAAGCATCGGCAGCGTCATGGGAACACCGGACTACATGGCTCCGGAACAGGCAGTGGATGCACACTCGGCGGACATTCGTGCGGACATCTACTCGCTGGGCTGTACGCTCTGTTTTCTGCTGACGGGCCAACCGCCATTTGAGGCAGGGGGAGTTGCTGAGAAACTCACCGCACATGCACAGAAGGTTCCGCAACAACTCTCAGAACGTCGGAAGGACGTGCCGATCGCTTTGAGCAAAGTGGCGGACCGCCTGCTGGCAAAGAAACCGGAAGACCGCTTTCAGACACCTGCTGAAGTCGTTGCCGCTCTCGAACCGTTCACGCAGGCCGGGCAATCGGGCCAGCGTCTGGCAGGACGCTGGATCGCGGCCGCCCTTGCCGGTTTCTTTCTGTTGTTTGCGGCAATCATCATTGTGGTCACGGATCGTGGGCGGCTCGAGATTCAGTCTGAAGTCGACGACGTGAAGATCGTTGTCAAAAAAGACGGGAAACAGGTCGAGATCTTTGATCTGAAAACTGGCTCACAAATGAAGTGGGTGCCCGGCGGTGAGTATGAACTGGAGGTTGTTGGCAGTTCGAATGATGTGAAGCTGGACAAGGCGGGCTTCACAATGTCACGTCTGGGGCAGATCATTGTTACTGCAAAGTGGAGCTCGGAAGGAAGCGGTGTCATCAGGTCGTTCTCCGCGACAGACGATCCGATCACACAGGACGGCATTTCTGTGGACGATGGCGGATGGAAGATCGTCGCCACCACACCCGGAACAGTGCAGCTCTTTGAAATTCCGGATCCAAATCTTGCCGACGGCCCGTTCTTTTTTCGAGCGAAATTGAGAACGAACAACCTTGTGGGCCGCGCGTACCTGGAAATGCGGAACCGAATCCCGAATCAGAGTGAATTCTTCTCAAAAGGCTTGCAGAGTGCGCTGAGCGGCACGAATGACTGGGCCGAATACGAGATCCCTTTCTTTCTGAAGAATGGCGATCAGCCGGACCTCGTCAAACTCAACGTCACCATCGAAGGAACCGGGACAGTCTGGATCAAAGATCTTGAGCTGCGAGGGAAACTCTTATCTCCCGCCGAAACTGACCGCGAGCAATTGCAGGGACGCTGGATCGCCCGTTCCATCAAAGCCGGAAATGGCGAGATGCCTGCCGGGGCAGTACCGCAATGGACGATGACATTCCATGGTGCATCGATACAGATCACGTCGCCGACCGGCAGCAACGAGGGAACGTATGTACTTGATGAATCCAGGGAGCCTAAAGAGATCGACATCAAGCCCGCCAGCGGCGCAGGACTTGTTCGCGGCATCTACAGATTTGTCGACGACGAGCTGGAAGTCTGCATCGAAGACTCGGACCGCAAACGACCTGTCCATTGGGATGTCGATGCCGGAACACGGCAGATGCTGATTCGGCTCCATCGGGCCGCAGGTGACCCGCCTCGTGAAGTAACCGATATGGGTTCGATATCCGAACCACCGGCCCATCAGCAGTACGAGGCCGCTGTCATGGCCTATTTGAACAATCCTCTCAACAACACAGGCGGCGTGGTTCCGGTCGCACTGCTGGGGCACAATGGCCGAATCGCGTTTCGGTTCGGAACCTGGCGGGTCATCTTTGAAGGGATCGCCTGCGATCCGAAGGTCGGAATTCTTGGCTTCAGCGCGTTTAATGTGCCTATGAAAGGATCGAAAGGCGAAGGAACTCTCGACTTTGGGGCCGGCGAAAGGTTGCCCGGTGTGCTGATCAGGTACAAGTTCGGCGATGAAGGGAACGAAATCTCGATCAACAACAACAGGTTCAAACTCAGTGGCAAAGCAACTCGCCTGGAGTTCGTCGACACGGCTTACGATGCGAAGAACGCACTGCAGACGATCATCGTCGCCCGAGACGGTTCGACGAAGCTCGAAACACCGAAGGCCAGTGACGATCCAGCGGCGGCACCAGCGTCGCCTGAAGCGAATCTCCTCACGGACCCGTCGTTCGAGAACACCGGCCTTACGCAACTGCCGAACGGCTGGCGAGCGTGGCTGAATGACGGGCCGGAGTTTCGCTGTGAAGTTGTGGCGGGCGGACACACGGGGCAGCGATGTTTGCAGATCAGCGGCAAGGGAACACGCGGTGTTGTGTTTGCGAACGATCTCAAGGTCGATCGTTCGAAGCGGTACGCGCTCAAAGGCTGGGCGAAGTTTGAAGGGGACCAGTCCGCGCGAGCGATCATCAAGCTCAACTACTTCCGAGGCAGCGAGTTTCTCGGAGTGCATGATCTCGTTGGCGCGATTGCGGATCAGGGTTGGCAATACTTTGAGAAGACTGACTCGCTCGATGCGTTTCCGACAGCCGATCACTTCTATGCCATGTGTCATGTCGAAGGGAGCGGCACGGGTTGGTTCGATGACCTCGAACTCGTTGCTTACGACCGAGATACGTTGCCCGAAGATTTCGACTTGCGGCACGGTCGACACAATCGCCAGCATGGTCCGAACTCGTTGCATCGTTGGGTTGGCACCTGGCGAACAGAGTACGCCTTTCGCGAGTTCGATAACTCGCCGACTGAAACGAAGCTCACGATGACGAAAACCTCGGAGCGAACGCTCGGAGCTTACTTCCTGATGTCGCACGCGAAGGCAGAACCTGTTGCTCCACAGGACCGCAGGCCAACTCCTGCAGACCCACCGTCAGATGTGGCGATATTGGGGGGCGAAGAGCGATTGTCGCTCCTGTTTTTCGACCAAAACCTGGGAGCATTCCGGCAGTGGGACTTCAGCAGCAACGGCAAGGCATTCGAGTGGCGAGGTCTGTGGGACAACGACAGGCAAACGCTCGAACTCCGCATGTTGCCGGATGCTTCGAATCTGCATTCGAGCGAACACTTCATTGATGGCGACCACATCGAGGGCAAGTTGAGGTTTCAATACGTGATGGGTCAGCGCGATGCCGGCCGATGGACGGCAACACGCACGGCGTTCGGTGGCACGGTCGATCTCCCGATTGCGCAGACCCATGTCGCGTCGCCAGCAGAGTTGTCGCAACTCAACAAGTTCGTCGGCGAATGGGACCTCCATGCGGCCTACAGACCCTCGATTTGGAATCCGCAGCAGCGCGAAGAACGGGCACGTGAATCGAGTCAGTGGATTCTCGGCGGTCGCTTTGTGATGACTCGGTCGTTCAACGAGAAGGACGAGCTCACTTCGATCTGGATTGCGACCTGCGACCCAAGTGAGAAATCGAATCGCCTCTGGTCTTTCCGTGCGGATGGCTCGAGCAGCGAGTCGCGACTCACCTGGGACGAAGCGGCCAGCGGCTTCCAGTTCCGCGCGATCGACATGCCCTCCGGCTGGACCGGCACCGGCTTCAACCACTGGGTCGATGCGGACTCGTTCGACAACACCGCAATCATCAAAGACGAGAACGGCCGAGTGCTCCTCGACATGACGCAGGCCAGGCGGCGGAGAAAATGATGTCACACACACGTCTGACAGTTCGTTTTCAACATTCAAGGTGACCACGGAACGCGAAATGGAAATCACCATCAGCACCGACAAAGTGGCGTCTGGCAGCAAGAGGCTCGCAAAAACCGCGTTGCTGGTTGTGTTCTCGGCAGGTTGGGGGTTCGCCTTGGCGGGCGTCCTATTGATCCCCGCCGAGATATGTAGCCGGGAATTCGAGTTCGAATCGACGCGGCTTGGGGACAAGGAATCTTACGCTCGTGCGACCGCCGACAATTCGACGGCATCTTAGTAGGAAGTGAAGGAGTCCGCACAACGTGAATACGACTTCGTTCAAGGGACCGGATTCCGAATCAATCGGCTGGCCAATCACCAGCAAAGTCTCGCCGAATTCCGAATCTTGGTCGTCGCCTTGTGCATTTGGCTGGCGTCCGTCGTTGCATATTGGAGTTGGAAGTTGAATCGAGTTCTCTCTAACCGGAGTGCATCATGAGATTGGTCACAATGCTTGTCGCTTGTGTCGCACTGCTATGCGGGAATGCGCCCGCCCAACAGAAGCGCGAGAAGCCAAAAGAGCTTGAGACGCTCGGTCAGAACGTCGGCTATTGGACCACTGACGTGACGGGCCGTCCCGCAGTTTGGACGCCGCAGGAGATCAAGCTCCGCTGTTCGAGTCATGCGGAGTTCGTGCTCGATGGCTGGTTCGTGAAGCACATTGAAGTGAATCACATCGTCGATGAGCCTGAGAAAGTGGGGAAGTCGATCTGGTTCCAGGCGTTCGATACGGCGTCGGCGAAGTACGTCACTTGGGCCTTTCAATCCACGGGAAACATCGCCCATTCGACGGGAACCTGGGACGCGATCACGAAGACACTCCATCATTCTGAGGTTGAGCCTCCGCCAAACACGAAGTCGAAATTCACCGAGACCTATCCGAACCCAAACTCGATCAACGGTTCCATCCTCTTCACTGGCGACGACGGTCGCACGATGTTCGACATGGTCTGGACCCGGACGCGCCAAGCGGGCCTCGCCGGCAAACCGCTGCTCGAACAGTGGTCGAAAGTCGGCACGCCGATTGAACCGATCCCCGATGAAGTCAGGAAGCTGGAAGTCTTCGTCGGAACGCGTGACGTCGAGTTCATCAATCGGCCCTCGCTCACGTCACCGCATGAGAGCACCGCGAAAGGGACGATGTCCGGCCGCTGGATTCTCGACGGCCGGTTCCTGATGGGCGAAACGAAGCTGCCCACTTTTCAGTCGCTGTGGATTATGGGCTACGACACCAACAAGAAGGCATTTCGTTACGTGCTCTTCGGCAGCAACGGTCGCATCGATGAAAACATCGGTCAATGGAACGAAGCCGAGAAGTCGTTCGCCTGGAAGGGAGTCGGTGTCCCGGATGGAGCAACGCGAACGTCGACCACTCGGCACGCGGACGGTGGCCGTGTGGAGTCTCACATCATCACGAAGACTCGCGATGGTCAAACCCAAATGGACCTGACCATCACAGGAACTCCGCGAAAGTGACTCGGCCATTGGAAAGATTCAGTCCAATGGCATTTTCAGTCCCAGGAGTTGAACAATGAAGCTGTACGACCGGCGATCGTTGATCGGAGTGTGTGGCTTTGTGGCCGCGTTCTGCCTTTATGGATTCATCGCCGCCGGGGAGCCAGGTCCCAATCATTCTGCGTATCGAGTGGGATATGCAGTTGTTGGGATTCTGTGTTTCGTGGTGGTGCTTGTTCTGGGAATGGCTGGCCGTGAATAAGTCGGTCGTCGAGCGATTCGGACCGCTGAAACGTGCGTGTGCTTCTGTGTTTGAGTCTTTGGCAGTGTTGGAATCAGACTCAGGTCACTTTTAAGAACAAAGGAGATTTACAGTGCGAGTGGTTTTTCTCCTGATCACAGCGTTTGCTGTTGCTCTCATTCCTCAGGCTAAGAACGGGGGGGATCCTGCGAGGAGTTCTGCCGAGTTGCAGGTACTTGACCGCTTTGTCGGCACCTGGGACTTCGCCGTGACCAACACGCTTGCGGGAGGCGAGACCGTCACGGGGAAGACAAGTGAAACCCGCCGATGGACTTTGGGAAACAAGTTCGTCCAGTGGGAGAACTCCAGGTCAGAGAAGCCAGACGAACCCGAATTCCAAATGCTGGTGACCTACGACCCGACGACCAGGACCTACCCCGGCTTTCTGATGAATGGCCCGGGGCGAGCACTGGTTGACGGGACCTGGAATGAGGCGACGCAAACGATGACGTTCAAAGGCAAGTTCATGGATGGTGGCGGCACGTTGACTTGCACGAACCGCTTTATCGATGCTGATCATTGCGAGGGATCGGGAACGATGAAGGACGCAAACGGCAAGGTGTTCCTGGAGCAGACACAGAAGCAGACACGCCGCAGGAAATAACCGCCACAAACACGAGCCGATTGATGACCAACTGATGGGCGTCTCAATGTGTTTGCGAACCTGCCTTCCTCTGTGCACTGTGTGCCTCTGTGTTTCCAACCGAGCTGCTCAAACTGACGGACGGCTTTGGTGGAGGGAGACATCCCTGATCGAGATCTGTGATCAACCAGCCTTACGCGGAAAATGCTGACACCATGCAAACGGAATTGAGCCGCAGAATCTCGGCAGCCATCAGCCTGACTGGATTGCTCGGAATCCTTTGGCTCGGCATTGTGACGGGTGATCTGAAGAAAGCCCTTGCCACCGACCTGATCCTGGGCGGGCTTCTTGTGGGAGGGCCATCACTATTGCTGGCATGGCTCGGATACCGCAGGACAACTTCCACCGTGTTACAGAAAGTTCTTTTGGCGAGTTCACTGCTGTCTTCTTCGTTTTGGTTGCTTACGGCCGTTTCCTTCGCCACCGCCGATGCAATTGACGCTCAGTCAGGACTGTTGGCCGGCTTCGTGTTCCTGCTTCAATGGGGCATTGCCATGGTCGCGCTGGTATGTTTCTTTGTACTTCGCAAGCGATGAGAAAGAGCCCGCATGCACATGGTCATCCAGTTGATCCTGACGCTGCTTGCGGCCGCCTTTGGTTTTGTTCTGGGCTTTGGCGCAGTAGCCTTGTTCTTTTTCGTTCTGCACATCGACACGGGGATCGGCGGGGGACTCATCGCTTTGCTGATTGGGAGCATCAGCGGCATAGCGGCTGCTGCCAGCACGTTGAATCGAACCATGGGGAAGTAATGAGGTCCGACGTTTTGAATCCCTCTCAGACAACACAAATGGAGTCGTCTTATGGAAGCACAGCCTGCGTCGCCAAATCCCCTGTTGTTTCTCTTTCGTGCCGAAGGGGCGTTCGTTCTGGTCGTTCCGGGTGTCCTGCTGACCTTCGCCGCGATTGCACTCCTGATTGTTGCGAAACGACCGGTCGTGTACGCAATCTTTGGTGCCCTTGGTCTCCTGCCGCTGGTCATTGGTCTTGCTGGCATGGTGCGAGGGTACTCAGAGTATTCGCGGATGGCGACCACAGCAATCGCGCCAAAGCCGGCTGAACTGGCTGATGCCGTCCTGCTGATGGCTTCTTCAGGAATCCTGGGCATTTTCTTCGGCCTCCTCCCACTTGCTCTTTGTTTCGTCGGCATCATGATTCATGGCAGGGGGAATGGTTCCAGAGCGAACAGAACGAGCGATGTAAGTCAGTGAATTGCAGCTTCGGTCTCGGGTGGCTCCGCGAAACCTGCAACCTGCAAATCTCTGCCGAACAGGTTGATGTACTCAGACTCGCTCGACAAGATCACTCGGCGAGTGCCATTGACGTCCGTTGTGATAGGACAGGGGTCTATCGAATGAAACATGTCACAAGTCTCTGCCTGTTGTTTGCCGTTTTGCCGTTGTTGTCGACCGCAACCGCCGATGATGAACAGCCGTTGCCAGTGCACGTCGATCTGCGACCGCAATTCGTCAAGTGGAATCTGCCGCCGCAATCTCAGGGGGCACGCAACACCTGTTCGGTGTTTGTAACGGTCGGGGCGTTTGAGTTCGCGTTGTCGAAACGGCATGACCGAGGCATGCCGTTGAGCGTCGAGTATTCCAATTGGGCCTGCAATCAGATGATTCGCAACTCAACAGCGGATCGTGGCCAGTTCTTTCATGACTTGCTCAGGGGCTACGAAAAGCATGGACTCTGCGGCCACGAATTGATGCCCTACGAAGAGGTATTCCGGAACACGCAGCCGAGCGATGCGGCCCGGAAGGATGCTGAAGCCAATCGCCAGCTGGGGTTCAAGGTGCATTGGATTCGGCCATGGTCGAAGAATGCCGGCCTGACAGACAAGCAGTTCGCCGAGATTCGACAGACGCTCGCCAACGGCTGGCCCGTGTGTGCCGGCTCGGATCACAGTCGGCTGCTGGTCGGCTACAGCGATGACGCAAAGCAACCTGGCGGCGGCAAGTTCCTGACACGCGACTCCAGCCTCGGCGACTACGGTGAGGTCACATACGAATGGGCCCACAATCACATTTACGATCTGTTCTGGGTCGAACTGCCCGACAATGCCGCGAAGTAGACCGGCTCCTTCACGTCCCGCCGTCCGAACACTGAAAACTGAACACTGAAAACTCCGTTCTGGCGAGCGACAGGGCATCCATCATCACCCGCCACCTGGTTTATCCAGGTGGAAACAGGTTTTTGCACTACCCAGTTCTCCACGTGCTATCAAGCATACGTTGATTCAGCGACGATTCACTTCAGGATGCAAAAACTGGAGTCACTCGGCAGCCAGCACAGCCTGCTTTTGTCCCGCGGACACTTGGTTGTGCAAAGACCGTGGACCCATCTGGATAAACCAGGTGGCGGGCGAACAACCCGAACAACGGGGGCGAAAAACGGTGCCAGCCTCGTATCTCGTGACGCAGTCCGTCCGTGACTACCGCAGCTTCCCACGGTTCCGGGGTCGTGGTGTCATCCGCTTCCATCGTGCCGCCGTCTACTTCCAAAATTCACCTGAACTCAAACACTGACCTGACACAGTCTCCCTCCCTCTCAATTCACAACCTCAGCCACTTTCGCAGTCTGTTCCACCAACTGGATATCGAAAAACCATTCCCCTGGCTGTCGTCTGTTCCGAGTGGAAGAACATGGACGCTCTCCGGGTCTTCGACAAGCCGTCGCAGGAAGTCCTCGAGGCTGTCGGCGACCCTGATGGACTCCGTCTGGCCGTCAAGATGGTAGTACTGCACATGCTCCGACGAAGTGCTCTGGTCTTCGGGATGTAGGCTGAAATAGCGAGATTCAACGAGGTAGTCGGCGAACCAAATGTCGGTCGTTGGGTTGTGAACATTTTTCTCTTCAATCTCCGCCAGTGACCAAAGAGAGAAGTGATCACGACATGACTGGTGATCCGTGAAGCCATCCAATGACTCGTACAACTCCAGCACGTCACGCGTGGGACGCTGCTGATAGGCCAGGAACACCGACACGATGTCGGCACGGTTCGCGGGCGGCCGCAGCTTGACTCTCTGCTTTTGCCAGTACCCCAAAGCCAGAGCAATGGACGATGACACGATTGAAGTTCTCCGTAAGTATGCGGTCGCCTCATTCTTCCGCTCAACCGGCTGCCGGCGACATTGTGATGCTGACCCTCTCTGGCCGGATGAACATCGTGTGGTTGTTGAAAGCCGGTAAAAAGTCGCAGGTTCGTCACTCAGAGAGTGACGGCTACTTTGTTGTTACGCCATCAGCTTACCACTCACCCTTCGCTTCAAGCAACGTTCGGTAGTCTTCCAATTCATGAAGTATGAAGGCAGCGCAGGCGTGGAACCGATCCTTGAAGTCGGAAGACTGACATTCGGAGCGATTTGCGGAAAAGTACCCGACCAGGCAACGACGCTCTTCAACGCTCAAGTACCAGGCAGGAGACCATCGCTTGTCCTCACTCCAGCGCACCCAGCCATCGACTGCCTCGGGATGACGACGAAGTTCCTTTTCCAGCACCTCAATTGCAAACGGGAAATGGGCATGTGCCCGAGCCGCAGCCTGCAGCGCGGTCAGGTCACGGCTTCCTGTCGCTCCATAGGTTGCACCAATCTGGCAGCATTCAAGTGGTGTCATTGGCTTTCGAGATTGCAAAGTCATCGATAACTTGAAATTTGAGATCTGAAATTCAGGCTCAGTGCCTCAGTGTAGAACGGCTGTCCTCAGCCGTTTCGCGTCCGCATTTGTGACTCCATGCCCGTATTTTACTGCAAGGCATGAGCAGTTGAGGACAACTGCTTTACACTCGCTGCATCAGGAATTCCCTTCTGAACTCACCACAATCCTACGCAAGCCGTCGCAGAACCTAAAACTCTTCAGATCTGATGCAGTCCGCTCTTGAGATAGGAATGAAGTGATTCCGGGTCAGGATGCCCGAACTTCATGAACTCAGGCACACGTTCGCGATGGAGTCGACAGCCGAGGTTTGGGAAACAGCCAGACTGGATCACATAGCGAAGCTCTTCGTTGAAATACGTGACCTCGCCATCGTTGAAGAACTCAGCATCCATCAACTCACACGGCAGCATGAATCCCTTGTTTTCGTTGTTCGAGGCGTAGCTGCCCAGCGGAAGGAAGCGCGCCGAGTCGTCCGGCGTTTTGCAAAACTGATTGAGATACTCATCGGCATCAAAGTCATCGATCTTCGTTGACAGCATTCCCTGGTACCATTCAATGTACTCTGCATGTTTCCTGAGGCCTTCTTCGTGGCATCGGCGCAGAGGATGGTAGATAGCCAGCGGGAACCATCCCAGGTTTCGCAGCTCATGAGTTGCATCCCTGCACTGCGTCTGAGCCTGAGAGAAGTTCACGGAATGAATGTGTGAGTACCATATTCGAGCCAGCCCGGGCAGCGGACCATAATGAGCCTCGATCGTCGAGAGCTCGTCCGCGGCTATCTCCGGAGTCGTGGTGACAAATGCCATGTCCGGCTCGGCGAATTCGTACCCAAGTGCACAGAGTCGGTCATAGATCATCTGAAGATTGTCCCGTGCTCGGCTAATCATTTCCTGTGCAACGGCCACAGCTTCCTCATCATCCGCACTCCGGCCCTCTTCAACGATCTGTCGCCAAATCTGCTCGCAATCGCCCGACCTGTATTGATCAAGAAGTGTCATCGAATGTTCAGTCCTGTTCTCCAAAATTCTGCGGGTTTCCGCTCGGAATGAACATTGAGCACCCTCCGACGACCTTGCACATCACTGGCTGACCCCGCTGCTCGACGGGTTCGTTGCTCTAATCGAGTACTCGACGACAACGGTACGGTGGTCAGACGGCCAGAGGCATTTGGGAACAATATCCGCGTCCTTTTCATTCTCGCCAACGACTTTCGCAGCGACCGGATGACATGAAGAACCGAAGTGATAAATGCGATCGATACGGTCGAGGCATTGGTCGTCATACGGACGCCTTCCCGGAGTTCCGGGCTCGTACGAAGGCGTCCAGGTAATCCCGCGCTTTGCCACTTCGTTCGTATGAATGCTTCGGTACGAATCAATCATGCCAAGATTCTCCAGCGCCTTCGAGCCTGGCCATTCAATGGCGAATCGCAATGGCACGACAGTTGGATTCGTGACCCACCGATCCGTACCCTTCTCGGCATCTGCTGCGGTCCAGTCCAGATGCGACGGTTCGTTGAAGTCGCCCGTCAGGAAGACTGTATCACCAGTTTCCACAAGAGGCTTTAGAATCTCCAGAGTGCTGTTGTAGCCTCGCGGTCCCTGATCAACACGACAGCGCGAAATGACGTGCTCTGCCAGTTTCACCGGATCAATCGGTGTGCCCTTTCGCAATTCAGCCTGCACGACATCGGGACCATAGCCATTGGCCGGCGGAAGCCAGTGACAATTGACGACGATGGCCGATTGGTTCCGTGTCAGATTGACTCGGACCGCCGTGAGGTATGGCTTTACCGTCACATCACTCAAAGGGAATCGCGAATAGATCGAACCTTTGCGATACCACTCCTCACCCAATGCGACCTTCAACCGGTCATCTCCGCAGTCCTCCTGAACACCAACGACATCCGCTCCTGCGGCATTGATGACTTCGGCGATCTCATCCATCCGCGAACCACCGAACTTCCCATTCCCGAAACCAACGTTTCCCGCGTCGTTACCACTCTGCAGGATGTTGAAAGTCATCACGCGAACGACCAGCGTCTCTTCCGTTTGTGACTGAGCTTGCAAGTGGCATGCGACATTCAGAGCCAGCAGAAAGGCCACGATTCTAAGAACCTGCATCGATCCTCCAGTCATCGAATGTGGTAGTCGCCCGACAGCGGTCACGAGGGGTAGTGCTTGCACGAAGCGATCGCCGTGCCTTTGTAGAATCACGTCATGACTGAAGGGGGAGAATAACGATGGCCGGTCGCTGGAACTGCCGCTGCGGATGAAAACGCCATCATTTCTTCAGCGTCCCGTCAGAACCGAAAAGCTCGGTGTGCGGATCTCTGAACGGAACGCACTGAAATGCCTCACGACGGATCAGGGTGCTCGCGGCCATGTGGCTCACTACAGTCCAGAACAGTGGCCATGAGTGGAGTCGCGTCGGAGACACGATGCACTTTGGGGGCTGTTGAGCATTCGCGTTGCCCTTCGACAGCACAAATGTCAGACCAATTAATATCGCAAGGCCAGATGCTGCTCGCCGTTGAAGCGATCGGCGGATCACATGAGGTCTTTCCTGACGTTGCGAGATTTGCCAAATCGGTTCTCGGAGACGAGGGAACATGACCTCATGGATCGGGACCCTCCAACCATTCATCGAGAAGTCAGCCGTTGTGGGGCTGTGACTTCAGCGTGAGCGTGGTAGTGCAAAAACCGGTTTCCACCGAGGTGAACTCGGTGGCGGTTGTTATTTCGATTTTGCTTCAATGTTGCCGAGGCGATCAGTCCCGGATGCAATAGACGTGGCTGCCGACTCGGATGAGCAGGCTGCCGCTGACGGCTGCGACTCCGTACTGAGTCGGGCCGGAGAACATTGCGTTGGCCTGTTTCCGATCGGCACTGGTCTCGTCGACCTTTGGGGCACCGTTATCGCTTGGTGGCGTATCCGCGGGCCACAGTTCATTCACGGCCAGCTCCTTGAACTCAGGTCCGGCGGCAAGAACAGTGGTGGCTCCTTCTTTGCCGAAAAAGTAGATGCGATCTCCCACAGGAATCGGAGTCGCCCAGCATGACTGCTTCGTGCGTTTGGCATACTTCTGTTCGCCGGTGGCGGCGTCGATGCAGTAAACAACTCCCTGTCGATTCACCCAGTAAGCAAGTCCCTGATGAACGAATGGCGAAGCCCAGGAAGGAGTCGCTTCGCTGCTCATCCAGACCTTTTCAACTTTCCATGCGTCGCCGTCTTTCGTCACTTTGACAAGTGCGTTCGACGTCTTTGCTCCTTCTGCATTTTCGCCGGTTCGGCCAGGTGATGCTGCGACCAGAAACTGATTGGGGCCAGCCTGCAGAGGCGTTGTTGCTGTGTTGCCGTTGATCTTGTCAAAGGTCCACAGCAGCTTGCCGCTGGTTGGGTCATAGCCATCGATTGTCCCTGCGGAACTGACAACAACCTGTGGCTGTCCTTCAATAGTCAGCAATGCGGGGCTGCTCCAGCTGCTGCGAGCCGTTCGGTCTGTCTTCCACAGAATCTTGCCGTCAGCTTTGTTGAAGGCGACAAGATACGACGGACCTTCATCGTCGACCAGCACGATGACTGACGTCTCGGTCTGAACCGGGGAACCGCTCAGGCCGAATTTGTTCACAAACTTGCTGTATTCTTTGGAGAGCGACTTCGTCCAGACTTCCTTGCCATCGTGAGTCAGCGCGATAAGGTCACCACACTCAAAGAATGCGAAGACGTGATTGGCATCCGCAACCGGCGTCGGGGCCGCTCGACTGATGTAAACACTGTTCGGGTCCGGAGCAGTCGACGTGTGCTTGTGATCCCACAGAATGGCGCCGTCCTTGAGCGACAGGCACAGCGTGTGGCAGGTCTCTTTATTATCCCCTTCAACGGTCGTGACAAAGACCTTGTCCCCCCAGATCACCGGACTGCTCTGGCCGTGCCCCGGCAACGAAGCATCCCATGCGACATTCTCCGTGGGAGACCATTTCAGAGGAATCGAAGCGGCATCAATCGGCGTCGATCCGGCACCAAGAAACCCGGGCCATACCGGTGGATCTGCCAGCAGAAGAGACGTCGTGATCAAAACAAACGACAACATGTGTGAACTCCTGAATTTGAATGCGAACAGCGGTGGTTGCGGAGTATACCGGTCCGCATGGAACTCCGCATGTATTGAGCGTCTTTCAGTCGACGAGAAACCCTGATCAAATTGCCGTTGTGTCTCGGTTTCGATAATAAAACGTTCACCAGAGTAGCCGTCAATCTCCGAGTGACGAACTGCGACTCTTCGTTCTCACCCTGACTTTTGATGGCCGTGCCTCGATGAAACACTACGCATCTCACGTGTTAGGTCACGAATTTCAGATTGACGCTCGACAAGTGATCGTAAAGTCCGCTGCGTGCTGTCGGCATTCGAAACGACGTCGCTGGATTGGAACGGAGATCATAGTGTCTCTGGTCTTCGCGTTTCTTTGTTCTCCGTTGAACGCCGGTGACACCAGGGTTTCCATCACAGATCATTGGTGGTTGATCAATGGCGTTCCCGTGAACCAGGGGTCTCCCTGCGAAGGCCTGCTGATGAATGTTCGGATGGTGAACGCCACCATCGAGGATTCCACACGGCCTGACTTCGATCCCGAAGCGAACACGGACGAGCTGCTGGCCGCCCTGCCCGATTATCGTCTGCACGGCATCAATGCAATGACACTGTGTCTTCAGGGAGGCATGCCAGGTTACGAAGGCGCTCGAAATTCTGCCTTTGAACCGGATGGAACACTGCGTCCGCAATACCTGCAGCGAATGGAGCGAGTGATCCGAGCGTGCGATGAACAGCAAATCGTTGTCATCCTCGGCCTGTATTACCAAAGGCAGTCAGCGGTCCTGAAAGATGAAGCGGCAGTGCGAGCCGGAGTGGTGAATGCCGTGCGCTGGGTGAAAGATCAGGGCTTTACAAATGTCGTGGTTGAAATCGCCAATGAATACCCGCATGGAGGCTTTGTTCACGACATCATCCGCTCGGCCTCGGGACAGGCTTCATTGCTTCGGCTGGCAAAGCAGACGGCTCCGGATCTTCTAGTGACCGCCAGTGGATACGGCGACGGGAAGATTGATGCGGAAGTCGCGGAAGTGTGCGATTTCCTGACGCCGCACTGGAATGGAACGCCGGTCGAAAAGATCCCGGAACGACTGGCCCTTTTGCAGAAATTCGGGAAGCCGATCGTCTGCAATGAAGACGACCGCACAGGAAAACAGGCAGTTGCTGCGATGAAGGCCACTGTCCAGAACGGCGCTGGTTATGGCCTGATGCTGAAGGACCATAACCAGAAGTTCCCGTTTCACTTCCACGGGGCCGCTGACGATCCCGTTTTCTACTCCGCACTGCGCGGAATGACGACCTATTTTCCTCCGCCGGAATCCAATGGCGGCTGGCGTTTGGCGACAACCGATCAGGAGATCGAAACCCAGTGCGGAATGGATTCGAAAAAGCTGCAGGAGCTTCGTGAGTGGCTGCTGCAGTCCGACGAACGTCCGTTTGCGGCGGTTGTGATTCGTCGAGGCCGCATTGCTCTGCAGGTGGAACGTGGTAACAGCGCTGTCTCGGATTCCCGCCGAGTCGCCTCCGTGTCCAAAGCGATTTGCGCGACGATGCTGGCGATCGCATCGGAGAAAAGTCAGCGAGGGGAGACTCCTCGAAAGATGACGTTTGATGATTCGGCTTTCGACTTCATTCCGTGGGCTCAGCCGTTGAGCGATGAACGAAAGGCGAGGATTACCGTTCGCCAGTTGCTCAACCACACGTCCGGGATTTGTCCTGAATCGGTCGGTGCTCCCAATGATGGCTCATGGGAATACGTGCTGGGGCTCAGCGGTGATGCAAGAACCTCACGGCTGGCATTTGATCCCGGCACCGCCTGTGGCTATTCGACTCACGCCTTCGCGCATGCAGCTCTGGTGTGTGAATCCGTCACTGGCAAGCCGTATGAGGAGTTTGCTCGGGAGAACCTGCTGCAGCCGCTGGGAATCGAACATGCCTGGTTTCAATACTATGACGGTCGCGAAGGCAGCAGCATAGGACGGAAGGCCTCACATGGACTCGGCCTGCCAGCTCGCGCGCTGGCGAGGATTGGTTACTGCATGCTTCAGAACGGACGCTGGAAGGATCAGCAGGTGATTCCCGAATGGTTCGTGGAACAGACTGGTGTCCCTTCGCACGACGTGAAGACTCCCGAGCTTCGCTGGAAGCTCAACCCGGAAGTGTTTTCCCTCGGCTGGGAGCTGCCAGCGAAGCACTTCCCCACCAGCAGCAAGCACATCCAGGGCATCCCCAACGATGCGCGTTACAAACCCGGCAGCGGAGGTCAGCTGATCGCGTTCGTGCCAAGCCTCGACCTCGTGATCGCCCGTCAAACCGGCGGGAGTGGCAAATGGGACAACGAAGAATTACTAAGCAGAGCATGCGATGCGGTCAGACCCGCAACGAATTGACGGAGCCTGAAAGCTCCGTAATGTGTTCAAATTCACCGGAGAACTCGTATTGGCCCCTGCTGGTCGACGAGCTGAACTTCACCATCAGGATACTACAGGGAGGTTGGCCATGAATTGGAACGGATCAACTCGGATTCGGTCGGAAGCTGCGGCAGCATTGGCCGAATGGAAGGCATTCTTCGAGAGGTACGTTGCTGTGAAAGAAACTACTGGCAATTGAAGTTCAGGACACAGAGTTAGGCAATGGCCGTCAAGAAGCAGCCTGAACTGGTGACTCAAAGCTTCTCTGCCGTCTGCATCGGGAGGAACATGCGATCCGGTGAGTTCCGCAACGAGATGAATCCGTACTTCGCACAAAAGCGAGTCGCCGTATCCCCCTTGGAATCCACAACGATCAGACTTGCGGCAATTTCACCTGCCACGCGAACGCATCTTGCAAGTGCATCGGCAAGAAGCAGTTGTCCCACGCCGGTAGAGTTCATATCGCGAGCAAGCCTGCCAATGAGTATCGCTGGAATCTCTGGATAGCGAGGGAGTTTCTTTGCCACGTCTTCCGGCAACTCAGAAAGTTCAACAGACGTCGCGCAAAGAGTGTAGAAGCCGAGTATTCGCTTAGGATCATCGACACACCACAATCAAAATGCTCACGATCGTGTTGATTACCCAGCGGTTCGCATACGTAGCCGATCATCGGCTTTGCACCTGTTTGCGATGTCTGGCCATCGCGCCCTTCAGTTTCCTGTTCGGCTTCCCGGGTGCCAGCAACGCATCGACAAGCATGCGGCTCTGGGCCTGATCAAGCTGGAGTTTTTCACGCTCCTCAATCAATTTTTTTGCGGCCAACTCAGCATGAGCAAGAACGAAATCAGACACCGTACGGCCACTGAATGCAGCGGCTCGCTCAATTAATTCTTTTGCTCCTGAGAAACCCGAACCTCGATTCTTGCTGATTTTCTGGCACTTTTCGCTGTTGCCATGGTTTGCTCCATTCGTTGACAAAAGCGTACGGCGGGGCTTCCGTACATGTTAATCTGAAGTCAGTGGAAAAGGCCTTCTCAGTCCCACACTTTCAAGCGTCAATCGTCATAAGACATTTTGCAACGGGGGCAGTTGTGAAGTGCGGTTTCTTCTCATTCAAGGACACTTTGCAACGATTCCGGGATCAACGCTCGATATTCGGGAGCGAGGTTAAGTTTCGATCGGGATTCTTTCACGTCGGCGGGATTCGTGAAGTCGATCGTTCGGACGCTGCCTGGTTCGACAACGAACAGCTGCCCGGAATTCCGAGCCCATAGGATGGCATAATTTGCCGGGCCATCCGGCAGGCGGATTTCATATGGCTGATGTGGCGATGCGACTTTGGGATCTGGGGAAAGGAACAGAAGACTTGCTGTGTTCGTACGAACTTCCGGCGCTCCGAATCGTTTGACGCTCGTCACCTGCCGCACGGCCAGATGCACGGAGTCGCTCAGCACGTAACGTCCTGGACCGATGGCGCGACGTGGCCTGGTGGCGGCTTCCGGATCGACGGGCAGAACCTTGAAGATCGTTTCACCGGTGGCCAATGTCCCACGGAACAACGGAAGATATTCTCGCTTCTGCAGCTGAACCGTCAGGTTCTTCAATGCGTCCGGCGACTTGTCGTTAAGAAAATCAGTGACCTCGGCATCTGTCGGATCTTCACCAAAGATCTCGTTTGCGACACGTGCGATCAGCGGTTTTCGATCGGTCGCTGATTCGGGCAACGGAGCTTCCAGGGCGACTCGTTCCGCGATGTTGATCTTGCGCAGTTCCGTAGGTTCCTTCGGGTCATCCGGGCGAGTCCAGCCTTGCTGATCCAATCGCACCGTCGTCATGAAATGAACTTCGTCGCCGACCTTGGCTTCAATCCATGCACCGACGCTGCCAGTGCTTAGCTCTTCCCGATATTCCCCGGCGCCGATTCCGATCCCGTGGCCTTGAATTTCAATGTAGTCGCCAGGTTTTAGACGAAACGTTGCCATGGGCGTAATGCCTGAAAACCACGTACTGCCGACCTTGATCTCCTGGCCATTCGCATCGCGTGCCTGATGCCGGTCGTCCTGACGCCACGTTTCTGCCAGGAACATGATCGGGCGCAGTCCGTTGTTGTGAAACAGCACGCGCGATTTCAGCACTGTGCCCAAGGAATACGAATCCGCTGAAGGTTCAAGCACCCACGCGACTCGCAGACCGTTCTCTGCAGGCTGGCCCCATGCGACGCTCCTGAGTGAATCCGGCAGAGGCGATCCGGATTTGACTCGACGCATATCACCGAACTCCAGCGGAAGATCGGCCCAGCCCAGCGGCGCGGTATGCAGGTCTGCAGTCTTGTCGAGCAACGCAATGACATCGGCCAGCTCCCAGTCGTGATTCACATCGTAGGTCGGTACCAGTTCAGCCAATGCCGGCGTTGCGTCGTCCTTCGGATACTGTTTGACGAAATCTTCGATCTTGCTTCGCACCGTGCCGAGCAATGCTCCGGGGATTTTTCCATCGCTCCTCGCAAATCGCTGCCATTTGCTGATGAGTGATGCTGTGGCTTCGTGTTTTGGTTTTGCGGCCGGTTCCTGAGCCGTTACGCTCGTTGCTTCAATCCGGTTCGAGGGCAATCGAATTGTCGCAGCGCCGGTGGTCAGTTCTCCGACAAAAGATTGAATCCGCTGCCGCTTCTGCAGTCGTTCGACAAGTCGTGTCAGTGCATCGGGCGATGTGTCAGCAACAAGCGTCGCGATTTCTTCTGCAGTCGGTGGTTCGCCAAACATGCCCATCATCACATGACGGAGCAGAAGTTCGCGGTCCGCCGCGGACACAGGCAAAGGAGCTTCCTCGGCCACTCGATTCGCAACTGTTCTCAACCAGATAGCATCGGGGTCCTTCAAGTCGTCTGGCTGTTGCAGGATCTCTGTTGTCAGATCGACCGAATACGAGAGTCGCAACTCAGCTCCCGGCTTCGCAACAATGACGGCCTCGGTGGAAGCTTCAGACAGGTCCTCGGAATCCTGCAGAGTCATGCTGAATACGGGCACCTCAACGTAGTGACCAGGGTCAAGACGCAGTCGTTTGAATGTGGATCCTCGGACAAACGGAACTTCGTGAAGTTCTCCCCCAACGACTTTCGCACGTTCCGGCAGAGTGAACTTCGGAAGGAGAAACGTCAACGGTGCCGCGCCAGAATTCTGGATCAGTAGTTTGCTCGCGATCGCCGAACCCATTGAGAACTCTTTGTTCTCCGAGTCCACCAGCCACGCCGCACGCAGTCCATTCGCCAGGGCTTCACCCCAGACTACGCTGTTAAGTTCCGGAGGAAGCGGCTGACCCAGTTGGAGATTCGCTGTGTTCGAAAGGATGTATTGATTCAACCGAGCCTGCAACGGCATCCCGGCGGGTGCAATGTCCGTGATTTCGTCCAGCAGAGCGATGACTTCGCTTTGCGGCCAGTCTCGAGTGGAGTCAAGGCGGTCAATCAGAGGGCGCAGTTTCGGGAACGCGGTCGAGTATTCTTCGAGATGGGTCTGCAATGATCCGACACACGCTCCGGGGATCTTGCCACCCGTTCGCGCGAATCGTCTCCAATGTTCCATCAATATCTTCGATACTTCATGTTTCGGTTCCTTCACTGCGGCATTGCCGTCCTTGCTGTCCTCCTTCATTGCTGCTGGTGGCCCAACAGGCCGACGAGGTTGTTCCTGCACGCTTTCCTTTGCTGTCAACGCTGCTCGCAGTGCCGCATTCAGAGCTTCCGGAATGGGTGCGGTTGTCATCTGGTCGCCTTCGTAACGAGCTTCTTTCACGGCGGCGTTGTTGGTGAAGTCGTAACTTCGAAGCAATCCGGCCTGACTGACCCAGAGGACTGTCGTGCCCGGCAACCAGCCTGCGGCCCAGGTGTCATAGCCGTTTGGAAGCGACACTTTTGTTGGGACGTTGTCCTGACCCGGCGGATACCAGACAAGGTCCGCTTCGTTTACCAGTGTTTCGCCCATCGGACGACGCGAGACGACGAATCGAATCTCCTCGCCAAGATTGTACCGACCTGGGTTTGTAGCAATGCGGGGTCGAGTGGCGGCTTCGGGATCTTCGGGCAGTACACGGAACTTGATTTCTCCGCTGAGGATCGGCCCGGCGACGGATGTGTGCCATGTCCGCGTGGAGAGCACCTTCGCCAGATTCTCGACGGCCTGAGGAGAATTGTCCGCAAGAAACCCCGCAGCTTCTTCTGGTGTTGGTGAGTTCCCGAACAGGTCTGAGATGACTCGAAACAGGATCACTTCACGTTCTTTAGAGTCCACCGGCAGCGGCGTCTCACGCCGGATTCGTTCGGTAATGAACTTCAGCCACCAGCCTTCATCGACTTTCTCATTATGGTCGCCAGTCAGCAGGATCTCTCCGGGCTGGAAGACGATCTCTTCGTCTTCATCAGCAAGAATCCATGAACCCGCGCGAACGTTGGACCAGTCCTCCAGTTCCTTGTTCTCCGGTCCGATTCCAATCCCCGGCGCATGAACTTCGCAGTATTCGCCAGGATGAAGTCGATACGGTTCCGGACGTCCGATCGTTGTCCAGAAAGTTGATGTGACGGGAACTGTCGTACCTTCAGCTGTTGCCGCTTTGTGTTCGGGCTGATGAAAGCTACGAGTCACAAACATGATTGGTGTGTCACCGGAATTGTGCAGGATGACTCGCGACTTCAGCGCTGAGCTTCGATGATATTCTTCCGCACGCGGTTCCAGCATCCATGCCATTCGCAAACCGCCAGGCAGTGTTTTTCCCCAGTTGAGATTGTTCATGGACGCAGGGATCGGCAGGCCACGCTGCAATGAGTTTTCCCGAATGGCGTTCATCGTGCGCTCAAGCGGAATTGTTGTCACAGCCGCAATGTCATCGAACAGTTTCGCGGCGTCCTGCTGTTTCCAGTCGCCCTTGTGTTCGAAACGCGTTAACAGAGGCTGCATCTTCTTTGCATAGGCATCGCCGTATTGATCTCCGGAATTCAATTGGATGAATTCCTTCACCAGATCGTGAAGTCGACTGATCAATCCGCCTGGGATGTTTCCATTGAGCCGCGCGTGATCGATGCAGTAGCGGAACAACGCCTGTCCTTCCTTGCTGCGAGGCAATGGCGCGATCGCGGCATAAGCTCCTCGAGTGGCTGGCGTTGTCAATTTGCCAGTCCATGCTCCTTCCGGCGCATGAACAATATTGAGCACGGCGAATAACGCCCGATCCGAATCTTTGATAATGCCTTCCGCCAATGAGTCGCCTCTGTTGTGCCTCTGATCATTACCCATGTCCAGGATATCGATTGAGAGCATTTCGCGGGGCTGCAGAGCACGATCCGTTTTCGTGGATTTTGCATTCTGAATCCCAGACAGGATTTCGCCGTTATCCTGCAGGTACAGCTTGCGTCCTTCGACATCTGCGGCAGGAGTGTCCGTTTCCTGAATCGCTGTGTCGCAGAATCGAATCGGCTGATCAGACACGTTCTGGATTACCAGAAGGATCCGAAGCTCCTTCCCGTATTTCCCATCCGTCGCAGTCCGGCGAATACGGATCGCAGCTCGCATTCCGTTTACGGGCTCACTCCAGTCCAGATATTGCTCATGGAACCAGATCTCTGATTCTGAGCACAATGCATAAACAGGAAGGATTGGCTCGTTGCCCCAGTTCTCAGAACTGCTTTCAGGATTTCGTTTCACATCAGAGCCATCGCGTGTTAGCGACACGTTCACTTCGGGTACCAACATTCGCGTCAGCTGGATGCCTTCGACCTTCCTGAATTCCGTGTGTCTGGAAGTGCCCGGAATATCCAGCAGAAGCGAAGATTCCGGCCCGCGCCGCAATACGGCAACAACGTCCTGTTCATCAACGCCGGAAACAAGCGACGGACGCTTCCAGAGGCGGATCGAGTTGCTTGCAGGAACCCTGATCGTCCCGACTTTTGTTTCGACAACCGGAACACCCGGACCATACTTAATGGCACATAAGATGTCTTCGGTGTCCAGTTCCGGAAAGGTCAACTGAACGCTGACATCGCCGGACGTTGTGCTCCAGGTTCCATGGAGCAGCTCCTGAATCGGGCAAACATCGTACGACTGCTCGACGTGCACCGAACCGTCGATCTCAGAAGAACTCCGCGGGGTCAATGGCAGTGGCTCAAAGACTTTTTCGAAGGCCCGCCGAATTCCTTCCGGCATCTCATCCGGCTTGTGATACCAGGTCGTGGTCGTGATTTTCGACTTGTTCGCGAAATCGATTCTCCGGACGCAAAATGGTTTCGGCTTTTCCTGCTTGTGATCTCCGAGATTCCCCTGCATTGTCCAGAAACTACTGGAATTTCGTTCCCACGCAACATGCCATGGCTCCCGATTACCAAACTCATCCGATGCCACAAAACTTGTGTGTGCCCGGGTGGTGCCAGTTTCATCCGGAGGCCATGTCAATACGACACTGGTGGCAACATCTGCGCCGTGAAAGACTTCACGCTTCACATCCAGAGTTACGCCGCCTGGCATCGGCCAGCGGCCAGGCCTCTGAGCAGTCCAGATTGCGACTTCTTCAGGCGCAATCGCCTTGATTCTGATGCTGTCGGTTCTCAGGTTTCCGGGCGAAGGCTGCGGAGCCGACGATGTGAGTGGCGGCAGAATGCCCGTCAGCACGATCTCTTCGCCGTGTTGAACATCCGGCAATTCAATCGTGGTATACCACTGGGGATAGCCTTCCGCTTCGCGAGGTGTCCCCGATCCAACACGAACGCGATATCCGTAGACATCCGCCGTTTCTCCGGGACGCAATTGCCATGATTTTGAGAACTTTATGTCCTTCAGCATCTGGGACTTGGCGCCGAGTTTTGTTGCAATCTTCTGGCCGTCGCGATTGAACGCTTCCAATTCGAGTGCCGGATACAAACCCGGCTCTTGCTGGCCGATTCCGACAGTGATCGTTGCGTCGCCCGTATTCCACAAGCGAAGATCCAATCGAGCGCTGTCTCCCAGAATGAATTCATCTTTCTCACAGACCAGTGCAACTCGCAAACCGCTGGAGTCCGGTGGCCCGAAGGCCAGTTGACTTAACTCAGTTGCGTTCCCCGGAGTCCCAGGCCATGGCGACTCGTTAAACGCCATTTGTATCGGTTCGCCATGAACGGCAAGGACGGAACGGATGAGGTTCTGTGTTTCCCTGACAGAATGCTCGGACTTTCCGACATCGCGGGTTTGCAGCTCTTTCAATTCGCTGATCTGTTTTTCAGTCAACGAAAACTGCGAAGTCTCGATTTCATCAATGAAGCGTTGAATCGCTGATCGCAACGTCGCTACGCGAATTTCGGGGATGGAGTCTTTTGAATCTCCCAATTCCTGCCAGCGTCGGAGCAACGCTTCGTCCATTCCACGGTAATCCTGCTCATCCAATGGCTTCTTCTGAGTGGCATCTTGGTTGCGAGTAGTCTTCGCAGTAACGTCGACCTCTGCTGGCTCGTCAGCGGCCCCCATCATCGCCACAGGCACGGCCACAACAGCACTCACAAGGATGGACATCGCCAGCAGTGTGGATGTCACGTTTCGACGATTTTGTTTTTCACTCAGCACAGCCGTGAGTCGGCCATGCAGAGAAGAATTTCTGGCCATCGCCAGGCCGCACGCATGAGTCCACCGCGAGGAATTCAATTGAGTCGCCACATTGAGCAAATGTTCGGCATAAGCTGAGGCTCGCACGCCGCTGGCGAGAACAAGATCATCGCACGCGCGTTCTCGCTCAACATGCAGCCGCCATGCCGTCAGCCAAATCAGAGGATTGAACCAGTACAAGGCGCAGACCACCTGAGTCATCGCCAACACAAACAAATCGCGGCGACGAACATGAGCCAGCTCATGCAGGAGGACTGAACGGAGCTGCTCGTCGCTCCAGCTGATGGCTTCGTTCGGCAGCTGCAGCCGCGTTTTCCAAAGACCCCAGACGACGGGAATTGATCGCTGCGGGTCGAGCATCAACTGCACAGGTCGAGTGATGCCGAGCACTGTCTTTGCCTGACCAAGAGTGTCCTGCAAACGCTGCACCTCGGCGAGCGGCAGGGCGTCAGCCCTCCGAGTCAAATCT